>Ga0207695_10000320_pt1 | contig 116097 bp, 108 predicted proteins | sample KBSC54metaG_FD_184354 | JGI IMG/M metagenome (GOLD analysis project Ga0207695, IMG submission 184354) | Corn rhizosphere microbial communities from Kellogg Biological Station, Michigan, USA - KBS C5-4 metaG (SPAdes) (version 2) | ecosystem: Host-associated > Plants > Roots > Rhizosphere >... | reverse complement strand
ACTTCGGGCGTGATGGTCGTCGCGCGCAGCCTGCGCGCGCACGCCGCGCTCGTGCAAGCTTTGCAGGCGCGCGCTGTGCACCGGCAGTATCTGGCCGTCGTCTACGGCACGATGATCGCGGGCGGCAGCGTCGATGCACCGATCGGGCGGCATCCACGCGACCGCTTGCGCCAAGCCGTTGTCGAAGGAGCATCGGGCAAGCCAGCCGTCACGCACTACCGCGTACGCGAGCGTTTTCGTGCGCACACGTTGATCGAATGCCGGCTGGAAAGCGGACGCACGCACCAGATCCGTGTGCATCTGGCGCACGTGCGCCATGCACTCGTGGGCGATCAACTTTACGGCCAGGGATTGAAGTTGCCAAAAGGCGCAACGCCGGAGCTTGCGGAAACCATGCGCGCTTTCAAGCGCCAGTCCTTGCATGCGGAAAAGCTTGAATTTGCCCATCCCGTCAGCGGAAAACTCGTCAGCGTCGAGGTCGAGATGCCCGCCGACATGCGAGCACTGCTTGCGGCTCTGCGCACCGATAGCAGCGAAGCGGCCCGGCTTTGACCGTGGATGAGGCGTGGATAACGCCGGACTGGCCCGTGCCCGCGGGCGTGCGCGCGCTCGTGACCACGCGGCGGATGCCCGGCAACTCGCAGCCGCCATACGACGCCTTCAACCTCGGCCTGCGCAGCGGTGAGAATCCAGGCATCGTGCGTGCGAATCGCGACTTGCTCGCGCGCAGTTTTGCATTGCCATCGGCACCGCGCTGGCTGCATCAGGTGCACGGCAATCGCAGCCTGCGTTTGACCGAAGAAGTGCTGGCCGGGGAGCCCGAAGCCGATGCGGCGTTCACCACGCAACCGGGCATCGTGCTCGCGATCCTCAGCGCCGACTGTCTGCCGATTCTCGTCTGTGCCGACGATGGCGCGGAAATCGCCGCGATCCATGCCGGCTGGCGCGGGCTCGCCGCTGGCGTGATCGAATCGTGCATCACCCGCTTGCTGACGCCACGCGAACGCCTGCGGGCATGGCTCGGGCCGGCAATCGGGCCGGATTCCTACGAAGTCGGCGCGGAAGTACGCGCGGCTTTCGTCGATGCTGACAACGCTGCGGTTGAAGCATTTTCCGCGTCTCGTTCCGGACATTGGCTTTGCAATTTGTATACTCTGGCACGGCGCCGGCTCGCAACGCTGGGCATCGAGCAGATCAGCGGGGGCGGATTCGATACGTTTTCCGATACGCGTTGGTACTCGTATCGACGCGACGGAGCGCAGAGCGGCCGGCAGGCGACGCTGATCTGGCGCAATTAGGATGACGCGGACGGTCCGCGGTACGTCAGCGCGATGCGGTTCAACAAGAACGACACCGGCGCGCTGAGCGCCAGCGTGATCAATGCGGCCCAGCGGCGATCGATGCCAAGCCAGCTGACCATTCCATAGAGCAGCGCGGCGCCAAACAGGTATTGCGCCACATATACCAGTGGATATGTCAGGGCGGTGCGCAGGCCTATCGGGCTGCGAAAGACGAACAACGAATTGAGCAGATATGCGACGGCGATGCCGACGACGTAGGCCGCCGCGTAGGCGACTTGGTAATTTATCCAGATCAGCAAAATCAGGTAGACGCCGTAGCCGACGCCCGTATTGATGAGACCCGCGCCAAGAAAGCGCGTGAACTGGGCGATGTTCGCGCTGCGCATCGCGGCTGCCCAGAACTTCGGCGTTGTACTCATTGGCTGGCCGAGCTACGCGTTATTTCCTCGATGATATAGACAGGCCGCCGATACGCCGCGCTCATCAATCGCCCGATGTATTCACCGATGATGCCGAGGATCAGCAATTGTATGCCGCACGCGAACAACATGACGGACATCAGCGAGGTGTAGCCCGGATTGGGAATCTTGCCGGTCAATTTGCCGTAAACGAGATAGAGCAGGAACAGAAAGCTGCCCGACGCGAGCAACGTGCCGGTGTAAGTCGCCGCGCGCAACGGCAGGTGCGAGAACGTGACGAAATTGTTGACGGCGTGTACGAGCAGTTTCGGCAACGTGTAGGCGCTGTCGCCGTGACGCCGGCTTTCGTGCTGGACAGGCACGGTCGCGACCGAGGAAGTCATCCATGAAAGATAACCGTCGATGTATGGCCGATGCAGTCCGAATTCATTGAGGCGCTGCGCCAGCGATCGATGCATCACGCGAAACGAGCTGTAGTCCTGATTGAGTTCGGGAAAGGCGCGCTTGAATATCCCGCGCATCAGTTCGGAGGTCAGGTTGCGGAATAGCGAATGCGTGCGCCTTTCGAACACGGCGTAGACCAGCGGATGATCCGCGTCCGCCTCCGCCAAGAGCGCTGCCAATTGCTCGGGCGGATGTTCGAGATCGTCGTCCATCGTGACTACCCATTCACCGCGCGCAATGCCCAGTCCGCAGACGGTGGCCGCGTGCTGGCCGAAATTGCGCGTCAGACGTACGCCAATGACTTCGGCATGTTCCTTGGCAAGCCGATCGATCATCGTCCACGCATCGGTGCGGCCACGGTCGTCGACGAGGATCAGTTCATGCCGGCGCCCGAGGCTGCGCATCGTCTGCGCGAGGCGCTGTCGCAATTCCGGCAAGGCTTGAGTGCCGTTGTAGACAGGCACCACAACGGAAACGTCGATTGGTCCACCGGTTTCGCTCGCCTGCATCGATTCACTCATTGTCATGAAAATGTGGTCTGCAACCATTGCCACGTTTGCGCGAGACCGGCGTCCAGCGCGGTTGCTGCTTTCCAGTCGTAGTCCCTGGCGATTGCGTCGACATTCGGGATGGCGCGCGGTACATCGACCGCGCGTCCGGGCCGCAACGTCGTTCGGAGTTTCATGTCGGCGGCGTGCTCGCAAAGACGCACGAGCTCGAGAATCGACACCGCCGTACCTGAGCCGGCGTTGTACACGGAATATCCGTGGGCGTCGCCGCCGACGAGGCTCGCAACCAATGCACAGAGGTCGTCGACGAACAAATAGTCGCGCACGACGGAGCCGTCGCCCCAGATTTCGAACACGCTGCGATCGCGCAGGTGCCGGAAAATCGTCGGTACGATGGCGAAACCCTTGATCGGCAGTTGTCCGGGCCCGTAAACGTTGGTCGGTCGCAGCACGACGGTCGACCAAGCGGAATTGATGGTGAATGCATGCAGCATCGCTTCCGCCGCGGCTTTGCCCGCCCCGTAGAACGAGCGCGGCCGCACAGGGACATTTTCGGATACACCGTCGGCGCAGTCGCCATAGACAGCACCCGCCGATGAAATGAACACCAGTTTGCGCGGCGCCACGCTCTGGGCGATTTCAAGAAATCGCGCCAGCGGCAGCAGATTACCGGTGACTTCGAGGCCGGGCTCGCGTGCGGAGGCGCTTGGCGTGGTAACGCTGGCCAGATACGCGACGCATGAACTCATCTCGAGCAGTTCGCGCAGCAATCCGGCGTCCTCGACGCTGCCACGACGCTGCACGAAGTCGGCGGATACGGAGTCTTCCAGCCCTCGCCCGAGCAGGGCCAGAGGCTGCCCGGAACGGCGCAACATCGAGCTCAGGCGTTTGCCAATGAAACCGCCGGCGCCAAGAATCAGAGTTGCATTGCGCATTGCGCTCGCGAGTCTTACAAGTGCCGCGCATGGTAACGACAGCGTCCGCTTTGCGCTACCATCATGCGGCATTGCGGATGGGAACGACGTGGCGGAATTCGATCAATTTGCCTCGAACTACAAAGCGGTGCTCGATCGCTGCGTCGCCGTCGGCGGCGAATCGTCCGAGTATTTCACCGAATACAAGGCGGCGTATATCGATCGCCTGCTCGGTGCCGCGCCGGCGAAAATCCTGGATTTCGGCTGCGGTGTCGGCGCGCTGTCGGTGGCCTTGGCCCAGCATCGTCCGCAGGATGCGATCCACGGTTACGACGTGTCCTCGGCGAGTCTGGACCAGGTTGCACCGGCGTTGCGCGAACGCGGCCTGTTTACCGACCGGCTCGACGAATTGCATCGCGACTACGGTCTGATCGTTCTTTCCAACGTCATGCACCACATTCCGCTGCAGGCGCGCCACGAAACAATCATGGACCTGGCCGCGCGGCTGGCGTGCGGTGGACGCCTGCTCGTCATCGAACACAATCCGCTCAATCCGCTGACGCGCTGGATCGTCGCGCATTGCGAATTCGATGACGATGCGGTGCTGCTGTGGCCACGCGAGGTCAGGCGTTATTTCTCGGCCGCGAAACTAAGCCGACCGCGACGCGACTACATGCTGTTTTTCCCCAAGGCGCTTTCTGCGTTGCGCGGGTTCGAAGCCTCGCTGCGCTGGTGCCCGCTCGGCGCCCAATACGCGTTCTCCGCCTGCCGCTCCGGCTGAGCGCCGCCGCCGGCCAGGGCCTCCACGTACTCCGCACGCCAGCGATGCACGTTGTGCTCGCGCAGGTGTTCGTACATGGCTTGCCAGCGTTGCTTGCGTTCGGCCAGCGGCATCGTCAGCGCGGCGTACAGGCTCTCGACCGTGTCGAGGGGATCGAGCGGATTGATGATGATCGCCTGCGGCAGTTCGTCAGCGGCCCCGGCAAAGCGCGACAGCACGAGCACGCCGGGATTTTCCGGCGGTTGTGCCGCGACGTATTCCTTGGCGACGAGGTTCATGCCGTCGCGCAACGGCGTGACCAGGCCGACGTCGGCGATACGATAGAACCCGGCCAGCGTGGATTGCTGGAAGCTGCGGTTGACGTAATGGATCGGCACCCAGTCCGGCTGCGCATAACGGCCATTGGTGGCGCCGGCCTCACGTTCGAGACGTTCGCGCAGCTCGCCGTACTCCGGCACTTCCTCACGCGTCGGCGGCGCGATCTGCAGCAGCGACACGCGTGAGCGCCATTCGCTGTGTTCGGCGAGAAACGCGCGGAAGCCAATAAAGCGCTGCGGCAACCCTTTCGAGTAATCCAGCCGGTCGACGCCGATCGCGAGCCGGCAGTTGTCCAGACTCTTGACCAACCGCAAGACCTGCGCACTGGACGCGGCGCGCTGCGCTTCAGCCGCGATGTATTCGGTATCGATGCCGACCGGGAACGCGTCGACACGAAAGTGGCGGCCGTCGCCGAGGCGGATATCGCCATGGGCGCCGATCGCTGCGCCGCGTTCGCGCTGCAGATAATGCTGCAACGCGACCACATCGCCGCGCGTCTGCATGCCGACCAGGTCGTAATCGCACAAGCTGCGGAACAGGTGTTCGTGATGCGGCAAGGTGACCAGCATTTCCGCCGGCGGCAACGGCACGTGCAGGAAGAAACCAATGCGCGCCGCAACGCCGCGCGCACGCAACTCCGCCGCAAGCGGAATCAGGTGATAGTCGTTGACCCAGATCAGATCGTCCGGCCGCAACAGGCGCACGAGGCGTTCGGCAAACAGCGCGTTGACGCGCCGATAGCTCGTGAACTGTGCGCGGCTGTAGTCGATCAGCGACGGCCGGAAGTGCAGCAGCGGCCACAGCGTGCGGTTGGCGAAGCCGGTGTAGTAATCGTCGTGTTCCTCGCGCGTAAGATCGAGCAGCGCGTAATCGACGCGGCCGGCATGCAGCTGGTGCAGCTTGCGTTTGCGCTCCGGCTCGATGCGTCCGCTCCAACCGAACCACAGTCCGCCGCGCTCGTTGAGCGTGGCTTGCATCGCCGCGGCCAAACCGCCGGCGGGCACCTTCTTCGGCAGCGCGACGCGGTTGGAAACGACGACGAGGCGACTCATAGCAGGTCTTCCCACTTGCACGACAGCAACATCGCCGAATTGATCAGCCCCACGAGCGAATACGTCTGCGGGAAATTTCCCCAGAGCTCGCCGCTGGCGGGATCGAGGTCTTCGGAAAGCAAGCCGAGCGGGTTGCGGCGCGCCAGCAGGTTCTCGAACAGCGCGCGCGCTTGTTCGATCTTGCCGCTGACTGCGAGCGCGTCGACGTACCAGAACGTGCAAATAATGAAGCTTGTTTGCGGCGCGCCGAAATCATCGGGCGCGTTGTAGCGGAACAGGTGATCACCGCGGCGCAGTTCGCGGCCGACGGCTTCGATCGTGGCCTGATAGCGCGGATCGCCCGCCTCGACAAAGCCCATGCTTTCGAGCAACAGCGCGCTGGCGTCGATGCGGTCGCCGTCGAATGCGTCGACGAAATAGCCGTGCTTCGGATGCACGCCGCGCTTGAGGATCAGCGCTCGAATCTCCTGCGCGCGCTGCTTCCACAACGCTGCGCGCTCGCCCAGCTGCAAGCGTTGCGCGATGCGCGCGAGCCGGTCGCAACCGGCCCAGCTCATCGCGCTCGAATACGTGTGCACGTCTTTGCGTCCGCGGAATTCCCACAGCCCGGCGTCGGGCTGGTCGCGCATGCGATACGCGGTTTCCCCGAGCTTTTCCAGGCGCTCGAACACGGCCGCGTCGCCGCGAACCAGCAAGCGGTGATCGAAGAACAATTGCGTCGCGGCCAGGATTACGCTGCCGCACGCGTCGTGTTGCTGCTGGCGCCAGGCGTCGTTGCCGATCCTCACCGGACCCATGCCGCGATAGCCGGCCAGGCCGTCGGCTTCGTGCTCGTTGAGCTCGTGCTCGAAATGGATGCCGTAGACGGGCGCGAGTTCGCCGGCGGCCGACGCGGCCAGATTGAAGATGTAGCGCAGATATTCTTCCATGCTGCGCGTCGCGCCGAGGCGATTGAGCGCGCGCACGACGAATGCCGCATCGCGCAGCCAGCAGTAGCGGTAGTCCCAGTTGCGCGCGCTGTCGGCAAATTCCGGGATCGACGTCGTCGTCGCCGCGATGATCGCGCCGGTGCCTTCGTACTGGCACAGCTTGAGCGTGATCGCGGCGCGGATCACTACGTCCTGCCATTCGGCCGGAATCGACAGATAGCGTACCCATTCGCGCCAGTAGTCGAGTGTCGACTCGAGCGCTTCGTGCGCGACGTGTCGCGGCGCCTCGACCAAGGTTTCGTCGGCGCCGAGAATGACCGTGACTTCGCGATCGAGCAGGAACGGCAGCTCGTCCCGCAGCATCGGCAATGGCGCGTCGGTCGTTGCGCGCAGCACGATATCGCCGAGCAGGAAACGCAGATGATTGGAGCCGAATGTGCGTTCGGGCCGGCGCGCGCCGTAGTCGCACAGCGGGCGCAGGCGCAGGGTGATGCGCGGCGTGCCGGCGAGCGGACGTATCGTGCGCACCAGGCTCATCGGGTGGAAAATGCGGCCGTGCTGCTTGTAGCGTGGCGCAAAATCGATGATCTCGACCGCGTCACCGCCGCTGCCCATCAGCGTGGTCACGAGCACTGCGGTGTTCTCGACGTAGTGTTGCTTGTGCGCGGCGGCACCGTCGAGCAGCACGTCGAAGAAACCGAAGTCGCCGAGCTTGGGCGACAACAGCGAGCAGAATGCCGGGTCGCCATCGAACGACGGCAAGCAGCACCAGACGACGCGACCGCGCGCATCGATCAGCGCGTTGATGCTGCCATTGCCGGTAATGCCGAGATGAAGGTCCGCCGCCGGTGCGTTCATTCCATTTCCACCGACTCGTGCTGGCGCAGGATTTGCGCAAGCCACGCGCGCGCGGCAGCCGGATTGGCGAGTTGATAGTGCGCGACACTGTCGGTGCGCATGCCGACCACCACGCCGGCGCCGCCAATCGATTGCGCCATCGCAAACGCGTGTTCGTCGGCGTAGTCGTCGCCGAGCACCCACGGCTGGCGGCCGAGGAATGGCGCCTGCGTCATCAGCATCGCCAACGCGCGGCCCTTGTCGACGCGCGTGGATTTGAGTTCGACGACGAACGCGCCATGCTGCAACTCGAATCCGGGCCCGGCAGCTTGCAGTGCGGCGGCGGCCAGTTCGCGCGCGAACGGTTCGGCGGCGGGGTGTTCGCGGTAATGGATTGCCAGCGCGATCTGCTTGTCCTCGATGCGCACGTCGTCGGCGCGTGGCGGGCGCGTGTGCAGCAGCGTGCGGGCAGCGTCGAGCGCGGCCGTATTGATCGAGGCGTAATCGATGTGCCCGTCGGCGCGGCGTAACTCGGCGCCGTGCTGGCCGGCGGCGATGAGCTGCGGCCACTGCAACAATGCATCGATCGCGGGCAGGGGGCGGCCGCTGATCACCGCGAGCGCGCCGTCGAGCGTCGCGCTCAGGCGGCGCAGCACGGCCGGCAATTGTGCGTTCACCGTGACCGAATCCGGAGTCGGAGCGAATTCGAATACGGTCCCATCCAGGTCCACGAACAGCGCGATCTCGGATGTATTCGGAACGGGCGGTGCGGGATCGAGACGTCGTGCCACTTGCGCGACCATGTGAGCGTTCCTCCCTGGTCGAAAACTCCTGCGGCCAGTTTGCTTCAGGCAAGATGAATGCAAGCCAAAATCGCTTGAAATTGCCGACGCGGGCCGCATAAATCGCGCATCTTGCTGCGATTTGCAGCCATCACACATTGGGACGGTCTACATGAGAATGGACAAGCTGACTTCGCGGTTCCAGCAGGCGCTGGCCGATGCGCAATCGCTCGCCGTGGGGCGCGATCACAACCTGCTCGAACCGGCGCACGTAATGGTCGCGCTGCTCGACCAGCAGGGCGGTTCGACCGCACCGTTGCTCGGACAGGCAGGGGTCAACGTCGCGGCCTTGCGCACCCGGCTCGGGCAAATGCTCGACAAGCTGCCGAAAGTCTCGGGCCAGGAAGGCAATATCAACGTCGGCAACGATTTGACGCGCCTGCTCAATCTCACCGACAAGCTCGCGCAGCAGCGCGGCGACGCCTTCATCGCCAGCGAATTGTTCGTGCTCGCAGCGCTCGACGACAAGGGCGAGCTGGGCCGCGCATTGAAGGACAGCGGCGCGACGAAAGCGAATCTCGAAGCAGCGGTTGAAAAAATGCGCGGCGGCGAAAAAGTCGACAGCGAGAATGCCGAGGAGCAGCGCCAAGCGCTGGAAAAATACACGATCGACCTGACGGCGCGCGCGGAAAAATCCAAGCTCGATCCCGTGATCGGGCGCGATGAGGAAATTCGTCGCGTCATTCAGGTGCTGCAGCGGCGCACCAAGAACAACCCGGTGCTGATCGGCGAACCCGGCGTCGGCAAGACCGCGATCGTCGAAGGCCTGGCCCAGCGCATCGTCAACAACGAAGTGCCGGAAGGGCTGCGCGACCGCCGCGTGTTGTCGCTCGACATGGGCGCATTGATTGCCGGCGCCAAGTTCCGCGGCGAGTTCGAGGAGCGCCTCAAAGCGGTGCTCAAGGATCTCGCCAAGGAGGAAGGCAACATCATCCTGTTCATCGACGAGTTGCACACGATGGTCGGCGCCGGCAAGGCCGAAGGATCGATGGATGCCGGCAACATGCTCAAGCCGGCGCTCGCGCGCGGCGAGCTGCATTGCATCGGTGCGACCACGCTCGACGAATATCGCAAGTACGTTGAAAAAGATGCGGCGCTCGAACGGCGCTTTCAGAAAGTCTTTGTCGGCGAGCCGAGCGTCGAAGACACGGTTGCGATCCTGCGCGGCCTGAAGGAACGCTACGCGGTGCACCACGGCGTGGAGATCACCGATCCGGCGATCGTCGCCGCGGCGACGCTGTCGCATCGTTATATCAGCGATCGCCAGCTGCCGGACAAGGCCATCGATTTGATGGACGAAGCCGCATCGCGCATCCGCATGGAGATCGACTCGAAACCCGAGGAACTCGATCGTCTCGAACGCCGGCTGATCCAGCTCAAGATCCAGCGTGAGGCGCTGAAGAAAGAGAAGGACGCCGAATCCCGGCAGCGCCTCGCGGATCTGGAAACCGATATCGGCAAACTCGACCGGGAATTTTCCGACCTCAACGAAGTCTGGAAGGCGGAAAAAGCCGCCGTGCAGGGCACGACCAAGATCAAGGAGCAGATCGAGCAGGCGCGTGCCGAAATAGAAACGGCGCAACGGCATGGCGATCTGGCCAAGGTTGCCGAAAACCAGTATGGGAAAATTCCACAATTGGAAAAGCAGCTGCAGGCGGCGCAGGAAACCGAAGCCAGAGGTTTCAAGCTGTTGCAGCAACGTGTCACCGCCGAGGAAATCGCCGAAGTCGTATCGCGCTGGACCGGCATTCCCGTATCGAAGATGCTCGAAGGCGAGCGCGACAAGTTGCTGCGCATGGAGGACGCGCTGCACAACCGCGTCGTCGGCCAGGACGAAGCCGTGCATGCGGTCGCAGACGCGATCCGGCGCTCGCGCGCGGGCCTTTCCGATCCGAACCGACCGAACGGCTCGTTCCTGTTCCTCGGCCCCACCGGTGTCGGCAAGACCGAGCTGTGCAAAGCGCTTGCCGAATTCCTGTTCGACTCGACCGAAGCGCTCGTGCGCATCGACATGAGCGAGTTCATGGAGAAACATTCCGTCGCTCGCCTGATCGGCGCGCCTCCGGGCTATGTGGGCTACGAGGAAGGCGGCTACCTCACCGAAGCCGTTCGTCGGCGACCGTACAGCGTGATTCTGCTCGATGAAGTGGAGAAAGCGCATCACGACGTGTTCAACGTGCTGCTGCAGGTGCTCGACGATGGACGCCTGACCGACGGACAGGGCCGCACGGTGGATTTCCGCAATACCGTGATCGTGATGACGTCGAATCTCGGCTCGCAATATATCCAGGAGATCAGCGGCGATTCGGAAGAGGACTACACGAAGATGAAAGCCGCGGTAATGGGCGTCGTGCAGGCGCACTTCCGCCCCGAGTTCATCAACCGGCTCGACGAAATCGTCGTGTTCCGCGCGCTCGACAAGGCGCAGATCCGCGCCATCGCTCGCATCCAGTGCGACTACCTGGCCAGGCGTCTCGCCGAACGCCAGCTCTCGCTGACACTGTCCGACAAGGCGCTCGACCTGCTCGGCAACATCGGTTTCGATCCGGTCTATGGTGCGCGGCCGCTCAAGCGTGCGATTCAGCAGCAGCTGGAGAATCCGCTGGCGAAGGACATTCTCGCCGGCAAGTTCCAGCCCGGCGATACGATCGCGGTGGATGCGGTGAACGGCCGTCTTGCCTTCCGCAAGACGCCTTGAGTTCAGTCGTCCTTCGCCGCTTCAAGCCCGGCGAGCCGGCGCTGCCATTCGCCCGCCTTGATGTCGTAGCTTTTGCCCCGCTCGGCTGCGCTCCACGCAGTATACAAATCCACATAGGCGTGCGCGCAGTCGCGTGCGTCGCGTGAGGCCGGGCCGAAATTGGCGGCGACTTTCCAGGCGTCGTCCAGCGCGGTTTGCGCGGCAGCGAACTCGCGTTGGCCGATTCTGGCCCTGGCAAGGACTGTCAGATACCGCACGCGCTGCCAGTTGTCTTTGAGATGGATGTGCATCGTTTCTTCGGCAGGCGCGAGCAAGGTCGTGGCTTCGGCGTACTTGCCCTGACCCACGAGCGCCGCCGCGTCCCTGTTGAGCGCGACAAAATAATCGTAGCGCTGGCGCGCCGAGAGCAGGACCATCGGATCGTCGGGCTTCCAGTCGGCGGGTGGTTGATCCGGCAAGCCGAAGAACCGGGCACGCTTCTGCAGTGCAGCCATTTCTCCATCGGTCGCATTGTCGTGAAGCAAACGCGAGTATGGATACGACATCTGCTTGTCGATGCTCAGTTTGCCGACGACGTCGTCGAGATAGGTGTAAAGCTTGCGCTGTTGTGAGGCTGCATCGGCTTCCGGCTTGCCTTTTGCCAGGGCCGTGACCATGGCGACGCCAATCATCTGTGTCATGAGGCCGCCGTTCGAGTATGTCATCGCCTGGCCGACGGTCAGGCAATCGGCAACAACTTGGGGGTCGGTCACGGGTGCGGCGCCTGTGCGCGTGCCACACTGGTCGATCAGGTGCTGGTACGGCGGAAGGGCGAACTGCGCGGCTTCTTGCCATGCAATTCCGGATTCTGCGCGATCATTCGGGGCGACGATATGCATCGGACCCGCGATCAGCGGCGGGACCGGGACAGCGGCAGTTTCAAAGGCCTTCGCGTAGGCTGCATACGTGGCGTCCAGATAATCGTTGATTTGTGATCGCTGCGCCGCTTCGTGCAAGGCCGCGTTTTTCTCGTGTGCATCGTCTGATAGCATCGCCAGCAACAGCCAGGAATACATGTTCGCGCCGTCCACGCGCACGAGCTGCCTGGCGGACTCCGCTTGCGATGGGCAGTGCGACTCCTTTCCGGTGTCCGAGCAATAGACCGCGGCGATCTGCCACAACAGTGGATCGTCGGGATGCTCGGTCAAGGCATTTTTGACGGCGGCTGCGAATTCATCGTGCGCTTTCGAATTGCTCGTGTCGTTGAAAATCAGCAGGGCGGTGTAAAGGTGACGATAGGGATCAGAGGCTGCTTCCAGGGCGCGAATCGTTTGCCGCCGGTAGTCGCTGCCAAGCACCCAGACGATCTTACTTGCCAGCGTTGCGGCGGCATCGGCGCTTTGGCCTTTGACGGATGCGGTGAATGCGGTCAGCGCATCGGCCTGGTGGCTTTCGTTGCCGGGTAACCGCTTGCGCAGCCAAGCAAGCAGGTCTTCGGTGCGTTTGTCTTCATCGCCTTTGTACGCAAACAGGTGTGCGCCAATCTCACTGGCGATAGTTGCGCGATCGCGTTCCGCAGAGGCATGTTTCCATTGCCAAGTCGTTGCCGCCGTACCGACTATCAGCGCCAGTGCGGCCAGCACGGTCGCCCAGGCGAACTTCGGTTCGCGGCGAAACCAACGCTGCAAGCGCTCGAGAAAGCCAATGCGGCGCACGCTGACCGGTTGGCCATCACGAACACGGCGCAGATCGTCCGCCAGTTGCGCGGCGCTGCCGTAGCGGTCGCCCGGCTGCAGTTCCAGGCATTTCATGCAGATCGCATCCAGATCGCGCGAGATCTTCGGATTCAATTCGCGCGGTGGGCGGATGCGCCCTGCGACGGCGCGCCGCAGGATGTCGTCAGCGGCGCCCTCGCCATGCGGCGCGTGGCCGGTGAGACACAGGTACAGGATCGCGCCCAGAGCGTAGATGTCGGTTGGGCGCGTCAGCCGGTACTGCTTGATCAGGATCTGCTCCGGCGCCATGAACGACGGCGTGCCGGAAACCTCCTGCGCATCGACGCCGCCCTTGGCGTCCATGTGCCGAGCCAGGCCGAAGTCGGCGATGAGCGGTTCGTTGCGCGCATCGATCAGCACGTTCGCGGGTTTGAGGTCCAGGTGCAGAAGGCCCAGGCGATGCGCGTAGTCGATCGCCTCGCACAGCTTGAGCAGTAGCCGCAGCATCGCATCGACAGTCATCGGGCCGTCGTCGAGCACGTGGGCGAGCGAACGGCCTTCGATCAGCGGCATCGAGAAGTAGTGCACGCCTTCGACCGAGCCGACCTCGTGCACCGACACGATGTTCGGATGCAGCAGCCGCGCCGCGGCGCGCGCTTCGGCGACGAAGCGCGTGATGTTGCTGCTGTCGGCGAACCAGTCGGCGATGAATTTGATCGCGACGTCGCGCTCCAGACTCTTCTGGCGCGCGCGATAGACCACGCCCATGCCACCGCGGCCAAGTTCCTCGAGCAATTCGTAGTCGCCGAATTGGCGCTGCCGCGGGTCGGCCAGGTCGAGCGTCGGCCAGGCAGCCACGCCGCCAGTCGAACCGGGCTTCAGCGCCACGCGGGCCAGGCCGATCAGGATGGAATCGGAAGGATTTGCAACGGCGAATGTGGCGTCGGTCATGGCGCGGTTCTCCCCTGTTATCAACAGTACTACGTCGGGAGCGACAAATATGACAGCCTCAGTCGGTCCCGCCGAGTATTCGCTGCAGTGACGACCATTCTCCTGCGAACGTTTCCGCGTCGGCGCAAAGCTCCCTGAGTTGTGCGCGCAGCTGCTCGCGTAAGCGCTTGCGCAAGCGTTGCAGTTCGACCGTCAGCGTATTGGGCGGCATCCGCAACTCCGAGGCGATGCTCTGAAGTTCGCCGTGGGCGGGCGGCGAACCCAATGTTGTCAGCAATCTTTCGAACAGGTCGCCCCGCTCGCGCTTACGATAATCCGCACGCAGTGACTCCACCGCGCGGCCGGTCAATGTCAGCGCGAAACGCGCATCGAACTGCTGGTCGGCAGACGGTTCGGGAGTGGCGAGCTCGGCGTCAAGTTCGATTTGGCCGTCTTGTCGCTGGCGCAAATGCCCCAGATGACGTCGCAGCAGCAGGAGCAGGAATCCGCGAAAACTGCCGACGTCCGCGTCGGCGCGCGACCACCATGCGTGCTCGTAGCTGGCTGTAAGAAATGATTGCGTGGCATCTTCGGCGGCGCTCGCGTCCATGCGCGCGCGAAAAAAAGCAAGGATGGCGGTGCGATACGTTCGCGCTAATTCACCGAATGCCTCGCGCCTTGCAGACGAGGTGCCGCTACGCTGGATAAGGCTCCACTGCGTGCTCGGGAACTGCGCCATTGGCGCATCCTAGAACAACGAGCCGGGAGTTGCGCTGGACCGGTGCAACCAGAGCGAACTCGATACGCTATGGTTCGCCGTAGCCGACCGGTCCGTTGTAGGTCTCGACCGTGTAAATCGGGTTGCCCTGCGGATCGTGTCCGGTGATGCATGAGAAATAGGCATAGGTGCCGAACCCGACGTGGGAAATGCCGGCGGCGATGGCAAGGCTGGGCGAGGTGCCGATCTGCCATTGCGACAGGCCCGTGCCGCACGGATCCGGTGGCGGCCCCGGGATGTCACTGGTCGCCGCGATGTCGTGCCATTGCCACACCGGCGCCGAGCTGCAATTCTGGACGCAGACCGCGGCGTCGATAGTCGTATCGCTGATCCCGTCGGGCGAGCCGCCGTAGGCAAGATGGGGGATATCCGTGCCATCGATCGCAATCGCTACGCCTTTGTAGCCGGAATAGAGCGGCAGGCCGGTCGAGAAGGCTTGCCAGTCATTTGCGCCGGCGGTCGCGCAATTCGTGCTGCACCACGCATACGCGAGCTCGTGCGCGCCGGACGTGTCGTCGTAGAACCCGATGTGCGGCGCGCCGTGGCTGTCGAGTGCGAGCGAAAACGGCTCATTCACCAGATTGTCGTTGACCGTGATCAGCATCACGCCGGGCCAGTTGGCTTCGACACCGCAATTGCTGGCGCAGGCGGCGTAAAACATATCCTCTCCGTCGATGATGTTTGGCGCGGGGCTTTCGAACGCAACATGCGCAACGCCATCGGGACTGAACTCGAGATCCGCCTGTGCACTGATCGTGCTGAACTGGTTGAACGACCAGTTCGCGTATTGCGTACAGCCCGTATCGCACTGGCCGTAGTAGGTACCGCTGCCGAGGTCCTGCAGCAGCAGGCGCGGCTGTCCCCCTGGGTCAAGCGCGAAAGCGCCGCGGGCAAGCAGGGCCATCGAATCGCCGCCCGAGAACGAAAGCAGCGGCTCGATGGTCCATGCCGCGAGGCTGGCGCAGTTCGCGCCGGTGCATTCGCCGTAATACAACGTGCCGTTGCCGCCGAGGCTCGCTTGCGAATACCAGACGGCACGTGGATGGCCGTTGCCGTCGAGCGCGATGCGTGCGCCGCCGCCGAGTCCGGCTGCGCCGTAGCTGCCGAGTGTGATGAACTGCCAATTCGCGGTATCGCTGCAAGTTGCCACGCATTCGCCGTAGCGCACCGGCGTCGCGCTGCTGCCGTCGCCCCCGCCGGCATAGATCATGACGGTTCGGTCCGCGCCCGCGCCATGCCAACTCTTGACCACGACGTCGGCGCCGGCATTGGCGCTGTCCGGGAATACGACTGCGTTTTCGAAGCCCGAGCGGAAGATCTCATCGCCGGCCGATGCCGGCCCGGCGGCGATGCTCGCCGTGGCATAACACAGCAGCCATGCTGGCGCCGGCTTGAATGCAAATCGCATTGTGGATGGCCTCCTCGCTTGACTGTCGGGCTCGTGCGCTCGCAACGCGGACGCATCTGGATGCTCAAGCGACGGCCAGCGCGTGTCACGTCACGCCACGTCAGCCTGCGTCAGCGTGCGTTACCACCGCGATTGCCTGGAAGGTACGCGGCGGACTATCCTGATCCGGTCAGGGCGGTGCTCATATTTTTGCAAGAAGTGCGGTGCAGGAAGTGGAGTTCGACGCGGAACGGTGTGTTTGGCAGTACGGCGACTTCGTCGTCGATCCGCTGCAACGGCGCCTCGTTCGCGACGGCGTCACCGTCGATGTCGAAGAACGTGCGTTCGATCTGATCGTGCTGCTGGCCTCGCGGCGTGGGCACGCCGTTGACCGTCGGGAAATCACCGCCGCGTTGTGGGGAACGCGGCCGGTCGGCGAGAACACATTGCGTCAGGTCGTATACAAGGCACGGCGTGCCTTGGCGGACGATGGTGTAAGGCAGGTCGCGATCCGCACGGTACGGGGCCGCAGCTTGTGCTGGATTGCGCCGATCACGCCCGTCAGGCTCGCAGTACCGCAAGTTCCGTCCTCCAGTGCGCTCCAGCGCACGCGATTTTCATTGCGCCTGCTGGCTTGTCTCGTGCTCGTGGTATTCGTCGGTGGTGCTTTGCCGAGGCCTGCGGATACGCGTGTGGCTATCCTGCCGATCGAGAATGCGACCGGGAAATCCGAACTGGATTGGACGCAAAAAGGCCTGCCCGCACTGATCGCAGACTTGCTCGATGGCGACGGTGTTGCCGCGATCCATCCGGCAGCGGAACCGATGGGCAGTGCAGAAGGGCCCGTCCAAGTCGTGATCGACGGGCAATTGAGAAAGATTTCCGGATCAGCCTACGAACTCGATCTGCAAGTGCGCGGGCCGGCCGGCGACGAGACCCGGATCGACGTCCGGGGCGAGTGGCCGGGCGCCTTGGCCGTGGACGCGGTCTCCCGCCTGCGCCGCGCGTTGCGCCTGCCATCGTCAGCCCGATCCTCCATCGAGGAAAGTCGTCCGATGTCCAACTCACGCGAGGCGGACCCGCGGGCGGCCGATACACTCCACGGCTGAGTTTCGCAATGCCGCCTGGTCTTGAAACAACAAGCCCGGCATTGCGCCGGGCTTGATCTCACGTTGCGTTATGACGGTTCAGAAGTCGCGCGTGACGCGCACCCCGAGCGTGCGCGGCTGCACCGGGATGATGTAGGTCTGGCCGCCGCAGATCGTGGCTTGGCATTCCGCGTAGTTGGCGACCTCGCCGCGGTTGTCAAAGACGTTCTTCAGGTAGACGTCGAACGACCACTGGTCCTTCTTCATGCCGGTGGAAAGGTCGAGCGTGCCGTAGCCGGGCAATTCGCCGAGGATGCCGTTCTCGAGGGTACGGAGTTCCGAGCGCCGCCGCCCGACTCCGAATGCCGCGCCCTGCACGTAGGCCTCATTGCCGTAGAAGCTGAAGTTGTAGCGGGCGGTGATGTCGCCCTTCACCTTCGGCGTGATCGGCAAGCGCGCGCCTTTCGGTGCGAGCGGGGCGTCGCAAGTGGTGATCGGATTGTCATTCTCGTCGAGCAGGCCGCAGTAGTTCTCGGTCAGTTCGGCGTTGTATAGCGCGATGCCGCCGGACAGAATGAGGTTGTACGTCGCCGACCAGCTCAGGTTCGATTCGAAGCCGCGCACGCGCGCCTGATTGGCGTTGCGGATTTCGGTCAGACCGTTCGCGCCGACGACGGCGAACTGGAAGTCCTTCCATTTCTCCTCGAACACGGCGCCGTTCCAGCGCAGGTGATGATCCATCCATTCGGTCTTCCAGCCGAATTCGTAGTTGGTGAGGAAGTCGGCCAAGTACGGCGGCAACGTGCCACGGCGATTGATCCCGCCGGGACGAAAACCTTCCGACCACGTGGCGTAGATCATCTTGTCCGGATCGAGCTTGTAGGTGAGGTTGGCGCGGCCGATGTGATCGCTCTGCTTGACCTGCTTGTCGAATTCCGTGCACGGCGCGCCTTCGAATGGCACGTTGTCCGGGCACTGGGCTTCGCCCTCGCTGCTGCTGTAGCCCGCGGCATAACCGAAGAAGCCTTTCAGCTTGTTGTCGGTATGGAAGAAGCGCCCGCCGACCGTGCCGGTGAGCCGGTCGGTGAAGTCATAAGACATTTCGCCGAACAGGGCCCGGTCATCGTCATTGCGCACCTGGCGCGTCAACCAGATCGTGTTCGGCCAGCCGGTCACGGACAGGTCGGAGCCGAGATTGTTGATCAGATAATCCTGCAGGATGTCGTGCGACTGGCGCTCGCCGAATGCGCCGACCGTAAAGCGGAACGGCCATTCGCGCGGGGACGAGACGCGCAGCTCGGTACTGGTCTTGCGGTACACGTCGACGGCATCGATGTGCTGGCTCGGGTCGATCAGATTGCCGTTGTTGTCGTGGATGTACGCGCCGTAGCCGTACAGCGTGTCGTACCAGTATGAATAATCGCTGTAGTCGAGCTGCGTGTGGTCGCTGCGATTCAGGTGCGCGCCGGTGAAGACGATATCGAAATTGCCGATTTTGCCCTGTACGGTCAGAGCGGACTGCACCCAGCGGTCTTCGGACTTGTCTGGATAGAAATGCGTCAGCTTGAGATCGCCGACGTGTGGGTCGAACGCATAGAGGCCGTTGACGTGCGCGCTCTGGCCGATGACGCTCGGCGTGATCGACCAGTTGTCGTCGAGGTCGATCTTCAATGCGGCGCGGCCGCCGCGCGTATCGGCAAAGTTGTAATCCTTGCGCGCCAGCGCGGCGTTGTCGATCGTGATCGGCGGCAATGTCGAGCCATCGATCGGGCTCGTGCCCGTATAGGTGCGCGTGCCGAACACGTTGTCGATGTAGCCGGCATCCTGCTTGCTGTAGCCGACCACGCGCAGTGCGATCGCAGGCGAGAACGGCACGTTGACGTAGCCTTCCGTGATGTAGCCCATGCTGCCGTGATCGATCGTGTTCGCCTCGGCGCTCACGCTCGCGGAAAATGCGGTCGGGTCGGGTTTGTTGGTAATGATGCGGATCGTGCCCGCTTCCGACAGTGCGCCGTACAGCGTGCCCTGCGGGCCGGCCAAAGCCTCGATGCGGGCAATGTCGTAAATGTGCGGATCGAGCGAGCCGACGGCGCTCGTGATCGGTTGTTCGTCGAGGTAAATACCGACGCTCGGCTGCGGTCCGGAATGATTGCCGTTGCTGCCGCTTTCCACGCCGCGCATCGAAATCTGGCCGAAGCCCGGCTGATAGGCGCCCTGCGAGGAACTCGTGGAAACGGCCGGCAGCAATTTGAGCGAGTCACTGAAATCGGTGACGTTCATCTCGGTCAGTTTCTCGGTGCTCAGCACGTCGAGGCTGATCGGAACCGCCTGCAGGTTCTCGGTGCGTTTCTGCGCCGTCACCGTGACCGTGCTGAGCTGCGTCCGGCTCTGATCATCGGAGCCGGTCTGGTCGGCGTCCGCCGCGCACAGCGAAGCCACGCAGGCGAAATGGATCGCCGCCGCCAGCGGCAAACGGGCGAACGTGGAGCGGCGCGGTCGGTAGTAGCTGTTTGATCTTTTCATGGCTGTCTTCCCGTGCTTGTGATTGTCAACTTGTGATTACCCGGCGTAATCGGTCAACGCCGGCCCCAACGCTTGCTTGAGCGGATCGAGCCATGGCTCGTAATGCTGCCAATGATCGACGCCGCTCGTGTAGATCGGCTGGCGCACCTGCTCGGAACTGGCCGTGCGCACCGGCCGCTCGTTTTCGAAGAACCGCAGGCAGGCGTCCTCGAACGGCAAGCCGCAATACTCGAGCAGCCGGCGCACCTCGGTCTCGGTATTCGCGACGAGATTCTCGTAGATCACGCGATGCACGCGGCCCGGCAACACGGCGTCGAAATGCCGCATCAATTCGACGTAGTCGCGATAGTAACGACCGATGTTGTCCAAACCGTACGTGAAGTGCTGGCCGTGGGCGAAATGCTGCTTGAAAGCGGAGAAGCAGCACGCAAGCGGATGCCGGCGCGCATCGATGACCTTCGCGTTCGGCAATATGAGATGAATCAGGCCGACGTGGGCGAAATTGTTCGGCATCTTGTCGATGAAAAGCGGGCGGCCGAGCTTGCGATGCACGCGGGTGCGCGCGAGGTACTGCTCGCCGAGCGCGCGCAGTTCGTCGCGCGACAGACGCGCCAGCGGTTCGTGATAGGTGCCGGCGCGTCCGCTGCGCAGCGTGCGCGTAATCGAGATGATGTCGGGCAGTTCCATCGTGCCTTCCACCCGCGAGTGGCTGGCGAGGATCTGCTCGATCAACGTCGATCCCGCGCGCGGCAAACCGATGATGAAGATCGGATCGGCAGCATCGCTGCCGGAACCCGCGCGTTCGCCGAAGAACTCCGGCGTGAACGCGGCGCGCGCGCGCTGCAGCCGTGCGCTCGTGTCGTCGGCGCTGTACGGAATCTGCTTGAGCCGCAGTGTGTTGCCGCTGTCGTAATGACGGAACGAGTCGGCGTATTCGCCGCGATCTTCCAGCGCTTTGCCGAGTGCGAATTCGAAATGCAGGCGATGCTCGTCGCCGAGGCCGTCTTGCGCGAGCGCATGACGCATCGTCGCCAGCTGCGCATCGCTGAAGCGAAACGTCTTCAGGTTCGCCAGGCTCCAGTACGCCTCGCCGAACTGCGCATCCAGTTCGATGCAGCGGCTGTAGGCGGCAATCGCGCGATCCTGATAACCGGCCGTCTTCAGCGCATGACCGTAGCTGAGCCAGATCGGCGCGCGTTGCGGTTGTTCGCGCAACAGCGTGTCGTAGATGCCGATTGCGGTCTCGTAGTCGCCGGTGTGGCACAGCGCGACTGCTTTCAGATTGCGATGACCGGCGTGATCCGGTTCGCTGCGCAGCAGGCGATCCAGTTCCAGCAGGGCCTGCTGTGCGCGATTGAGCCGGTTCAGCACGATCGCGTAGTTGTGTCGCGCCTCATGGAATCCGGGAGCCAGGTCCAGACAGCGTTCGAGCAGCGCCTGAGCGTCTTCGGCGCGATCCACGCGCACGGCGAGCTCGGCCAGCATGCGGATCGCGGCGACGTCGGTCGGCGCCTCCTTCAAGTGCTGGCGCAGGCGCAGTTCGGCTTCGGGAATGTCGCCGGCGTGCAGTGCCGCAGCCGCGGTCATCAACACCGGATCGTAGATCGCGTGGCGCACGTGGGCAAGGTACGCCTGTTCGGCGCCGGCACGATCGCCGGCGGCGTCCAGGTGGTCGGCGAGCTGGCGCCAGATTTGCGGGCGACGGGGATTGAGCGCCGTCTCACGGCGCAACGCGCTCAACGTGGCTTCGAACGAGCTGGTTTCCCTGGCTGCAACTGGCATTCGCCGTCCCACTTCGGCCCCGCGCAAGCATAGGGGCTGGCCCTGGCAGCCGCAACCGCGACGGGGCTTGCAATTGCGTGGCGAATCCACATAGTTTGCAGCGGTTTCCAGAACTTTCGTTTAGCCATGCCCATCTACGAATTCGAATGCAACTCCTGCGGCGCGCGCTTCGATCGCCTGCAGAAATTGTCCGATCCGGACCCGGATGCCTGTCCCGACTGCGGCGCGCCGCAGGTGCGCCGCAGGGTGACGGCGCCGGCGTTTCGCCTGTCCGGCAGCGGCTGGTACGAGACCGACTTCAAGAAGGACGGCGACAAGAAGCGCAATCTGGCCGGCTCGGACGACGCGCCGAAGGTCGAGAAGAAGGATTCCACTGCTCCAGCGGAGAAGCCGGCGACGAAACCGGAACCGCCGAAAGCCGCTCCGGCATGAGGACACCGGTTCAGCACGGATTGCACTGAGCCGGACAAAACTGAACGCAGCCGGGATACACTCGTCCCGTCGTCAACTGACCCAACTGGAGGTGTGTCATGTCGATCCGCGTAATTGCAGCCATTGCCCTGCTTGCGCTGTGTACTCTGCCGGCCGTCGCACAGGATTCCCGCTACGACGATCGCGGCCCCGGCGGTGACGCGGTGGATTGCCGCAGCAACAACTATTCGCTGCAACGCTGCCCGGTGCCATGGCGCGATGCGCGCATGGTTCGCCAGCTTTCCGACACCCAGTGCGTGCGCGGCATGAACTGGGGCATCGATCGTCACGGTATCTGGGTCGACCGCGGCTGCGCCGCGCGTTTTGTCGCATCCGGACGTCACGGCGGAGGCGGCTACGAAGAGGGTGGTTGGCGCCCGCCGTCGGGCTGGGATCAACGTTTCCAGATCCGTTGCGCCAGCACTGACTACCAATACAACTTCTGCGCCGTGGACCTCGGTGGCGGCGGCCGCGCCCGGATTGAACGCCAGATTTCCGGTTCTCCGTGCATAGAAGGCCAGACGTGGGGCTGGAACCGCGCCGGTGTCTGGGTGGTGCAGGGCTGCGAGGCGGTGTTCTCGATCGACCGCCGTTGGCGTTGAAATCCGGCATTGTCTGACAGACGCCCGCCGCTCGGCGGGCGTTCTGTTTGCAGTGCAGCAAAATCCAACATAGGATGCGCGGCTCGCCATAGCGGACATGAGCATGCGTACGCATTACTGCGGTCTCATCGACGAGGCCTTGATCGACCGTGAAGTCAGCCTGTGCGGCTGGGCCGATACGCGCCGTGATCACGGCGGCGTGATCTTCGTCGATCTGCGCGACCACGAAGGTATCGTCCAGGTCGTGATCGAGCCGGAAAATGCGGCCGCCTTCGCCGCCGCCGAACACGTTCGTTACGAATATTGCCTGCGCGTTACCGGCAAGGTGCGCCCGCGGCCGGCAAGCCAGCTCAACGATCGTTTGCGCACCGGCAAGGTCGAGGTGGTGGCCGCGAAAGTCGAAGTGCTCAACGCCTGCGCGCCGCTGCCGTTCATGCTCGACGATAACGCCGGCGAAGACGCGCGACTGCGCTATCGATACCTGGAAATCCGCCGCCCGGACATGCAGCGCAAGCTGCGCATGCGCACGAAGCTCGTATCGGCTTTGCGCCATTATCTGGATTCGCGCGGGTTCCAGGACATCGAAACGCCGATCCTGACCAAGGCGACGCCGGAAGGCGCGCGCGACTACCTGGTGCCTTCGCGCGTGCATCCGGGCGAGTTCTATGCGCTGCCGCAGTCGCCGCAGCTGTTCAAGCAGATCCTCATGGTTGCCGGCATGGACCGCTATTACCAGATCGCGCGCTGTTTCCGCGACGAGGACCTGCGCGCCGATCGCCAGCCGGAATTCACCCAGCTCGATATGGAATTCGCGTTCGTGCAGGAGCGCGACGTACAGGACACCGTCGAGGCGATGATCCGCCACGTGTTCAAGGAAGTGGTCGACGTGAACCTCGTTGATCCGTTCCCGCGCATGACCTACGCGGAAGCGATGCGCCGTTACGGTTCGGACAAGCCGGATTTGCGTATACATCTGGAACTTGTGGATATCGCGGACAAGGTCAGACACGTCGAGTTCAAGGTGTTCAGCGGGCCGGCGAACGATGCCGGTGGCCGCGTCGTCGCGTTGCGCCTGCCGGACGGCGCCAAGCAGCCGCGCAAGTATCTGGATGACCTCGGCGTGCACGTGGCCAAGTACGGCGCGAAAGGCCTGGCCTGGATTCGCGTCGACGACCTCGGCAAAGGTCGCGATGGCATGACCAGCCCGATTCTCAAATTCCTCGATGACGCGGCCCTCGATGGCGTGCTGAAAGCGGTTGGCGCGCAGACCGGCGACGTGATCTTCTTCGGCGCCGGTCCGTACAAGCTCGTGTCCGACTTCATGGGTGCGCTGCGCATCAAGATCGGTCGCGACAATGGTCTCGTCGAGAACGCGTGGCGACCATTGTGGGTCACCGATTTCCCGATGTTCGAGTACGACCACGAAGGCAAGCGCCACGTCGCGCTGCATCATCCGTTCACGGCGCCGAAAGTGGACGACATCGCCGATCTCAAGGCCAATGCCGGGATTGCCGTTTCGCGCGGCTACGACTGCGTGCTCAACGGCAACGAGATCGGCGGCGGTTCCATTCGCATCCATCGGCCCGACATGCAGAGCGCCGTGTTCGAACTGCTCGGCATCGGCGCGGAAGAGGCGCAAGCCAAGTTCGGCTTCCTGCTCGACGCCCTCAAGTACGGTGCGCCGCCGCACGGCGGCATCGCGTTCGGCATCGACCGCATCGCCGCGCTGATGGCCGGCACCGAATCGATCCGCGACGTGATTGCCTTCCCGAAGACGGCGAGCGCGCAGGACTTGATGACCGCCGCGCCATCCACCGTTCCCGAAGCGCAGTTGCAAGAATTGCACGTGCGCGTCGTCAAGCCGCAGAAGGCGTAAGATGGTGGCCTGCAACAGCCAAATGGAAGACGGCTCGCTTGATCTCGGCTGCCAGTTCTGCGTTGCTCGTCGTCGCCATAGTGTCCACCATGGCTCCTCCTCGCGCCTGGACTTGACAGCCGATCTCGTCGCGATTCTGACCTCCCCTTCGACTGTTGCAGGCCACTAGCGCTCCGATGAGCGACCACGTAATCCTGCTGCACGGCCTGTGGATGCGTGGTTTCACGCTGACCGCGCTGCGCGGCCGTCTGGAGCGAGCGGGCTTCGTTGTGGACCTGTTCGATTATGCGAGCGTGTTTCGCGATCCGGAAATCAGCATCGATCGTCTCACCCAGCGCGTGCAATCCGTGCCGGGCACGGTGCATTTCGTCGGTCACAGCCTCGGCGGCCTGATCGCGCTACAGGCATTGCAGCGTGCGCCGCGGCTCACGGCCGGGCGCGTCGTCTGCCTCGGTGCGCCGTTGCGCGGCAGCGCGGTCGCGCGCGGCGTCGCGCGTCTTCCCGGTGGCCCGTTGATCATCGGCAAGAGTCTGGAAATCCTGCGCAACGGGATCGAGCGCTGGGAAGGTCAACAGGCCGTCGGCGCGATCGCCGGACGCCTGCCGATCGGATTCGGCGCCGCCATGCGTGCGTTGGCATCTCCGCACGACGGCACCGTCAGTGTTGCCGAAACCGAACTGCCGGGCCTGACCGATCACGTCGTCGTGCCGGCCACGCACACGGGTTTGCTGTTCTCGCAGCAGGCCGCCGATCAGACGATCGCTTTCCTTCGCGGCGCGCGCTTTGCGCACGCCTGAGCCGCCGACATGACGCGCATTCTCGGCATCGATCCCGGCTCGCAACGCACCGGCATCGGCATCATCGACATCGATGAGCGCGGCGCTTCGCGACACGTGTTCCATGCGGCCGTGCAATTGCTCGGCAACGACACGTTCCCGCTGCGGCTGAAACAGATTTTCGACGAGGTCTGCGCGCTGATCGCCGAACACCGGCCGAGCGAAGCGGCGATCGAGAAGGTGTTCATGGCGCGCAATCCGGATTCGGCGCTCAAGCTCGGCCAGGCGCGCGGCGCGGCGATCTGCGCGGCGGTGCATAGCGGCCTGACCGTCAGCGAGTACGCGCCAAAGGAAATCAAGCAGGCCGTGGTCGGCGCCGGCGGCGCCGACAAGGCGCAGATCCAGCACATGGTTGGTGTACTTTTGAATATTTCCACAAAGTTGCAGGCCGACGCGGCCGACGCGCTTGCCGTGGCGCTCACGCACGCGCATGCGCGCGCGAGCATCGCCCGCATCGGCATTCCGCGTACAGCCTGGAGGCGGGGCCGATGATCGGACGACTCAAGGGCACATTGATCTCCAAGCAGCCGCCGTGGCTCGTCATCGACGTCGGCGGCGTCGGCTATGAGCTGGAAGCGCCGATGTCCACCGTGTTCGATTTGCCCGAAACGGGTCGGGAAGTGACGCTGTTCACGCACTATGCGGCCAAAGAGGACACCGTCGCGCTGTACGGCTTCCTGCGCGAGCAGGAACGCGCGCTGTTTCGCGCGCTGCAGAAAGTCAGCGGCATCGGCGCGAAGACGTCGCTCGCCGTGCTGTCGGGCGCGTCCGCCGACGAATTCGCGCGGCTGGTGCAGACCGGCGACATCGCCGCGCTGACGCGCATTCCCGGCATCGGCAAGAAAACCGCCGAGCGCATCGTCGTGGAGCTGCGCGACCGTGTGGATGGCATCGCCCTTGCACTTCCCAGCGCTAGTGGCGGAGCGGTGCCCAAAGATCCGATCGCCGAAGCCAGCGTCGCGCTGCAGCAGCTCGGTTACAAGCCGGCTGAGGTAGCGCGCCTGGTCAAGGAAACGTCGGAACCCGGCGACACGGCTGAATCGATCATCCGTAAAGCCTTGAAAGCTGCATTGCGCTGACCGAGATAGGGAACAGGCATGGATTCCACGCAACCCCCGGAAACGCGCAAGGCACTCGCGCGGCTCGCGCTCGGCGCGCTCGGCGTCGTCTTCGGCGACATCGGCACGAGCCCGCTGTACACGATCCACAGCACGTTCGTCGGCGAAAACGTGGCCGTCACCGAAGCGAACGTGCTCGGCGTGCTGTCGATGATCTTCTGGTTGCTGATCATTGTCGTCTCGCTCAAATACGTCACGTTCATCATGCGCGCGGACAATCGCGGCGAAGGCGGCATCATGGCGTTGATGGCGCTCGCGCAGCGCGGTGCGCGCGACACCGTGTTGCTGCGCCGCTGGGTAGTGATCTTCGGCCTGCTCGGCGCCTCGTTGTTCTATGGCGACGGCGTGATCACGCCGGCGATGTCGGTGCTCGGCGCGGTCGAGGGTCTGAAGGTCATCGACCCGGACCTGGGACACTCGATTGTGCCGATCACGCTTGCGATCATGGTGATCCTGTTCCTGGTGCAAAACCATGGAACCGGCAAGGTTGGCGTCGTGTTCGGGCCGATCATGCTGGTCTGGTTCGCCGTGATCGCCGTGCTCGGCCTCAAGGAAATAGCCACTCAGCCGCACGTGCTCTACGCAATCAATCCGCTCGAAGGCTTGTCGTACTTCTGGAACAACGGCTTCCACGGCTTTCTCGCGCTTGGCGGCGTCGTGCTGGCGATCACGGGCGCCGAAGCGCTCTACGCGGACATGGGCCATTTCGGCAAGAAGCCGATTCGCGTCGATTGGTTCGGGCTCGTCTCGTTCGCGCTGGTGCTCAATTATTTCGGCCAGGGTGCGCTGCTGCTCAACGATCCGACCGCCGTGGACAATCCGTTCTACAAACTCGCGCCGGCGACGCTGCAGGTGCCGTTGCTCGTGCTCGCGACGGTGGCAGCGATCATCGCCTCGCAGGCGGTGATCACCGGCGCGTTCTCGATGACGCGAGAAGCGATCCAGCTCGGCTATTCGCCGCGCATGGACATCAAGCACACGTCGCAACAGATGCACGGCGAAATCTACCTGCCATGGGTCAACCGTGCGCTGTTCGTCGGCGTGATCGGCGCCGTGGTCGGGTTCAGGTCCTCCGACAATCTCGGCGCGGCATACGGGGTCGCCGTGACCGGGACGATGTTGATCACATCGTTGCTCGCGCTTGTCGTGCAGCGCCGCCTGTGGGGGTGGAATGCATGGATCGTCGCCGGGCTCGGCATTGTCGGCCTGTCGATCGATACCACGCTGTTCGGCGCGAACGCCGTGAAGATTGCCGAAGGCGGCTGGTTTCCGCTCGTGCTCGGGCTCGTCGCGTTCATCGTCATGACGACGTGGCGCAAGGGCCGCGATCTCGTGTTGCGCGAGCTCAAGACCAGCAGCATTGCGCTGGCGCCGTTCGTCGAGAGCGTCACGACGCATCCGCCGCTGCGCGTGCCGGGCACGGCGATTTTCCTCACCGCCAATGTGCACGGCGTGCCGAGTGCGATGCTGCACAATCTCAAGCACAACAAGGTGCTGCACGAACGCAATATCCTGCTCACCGTGGAAACGCTCGATGCGCCGACCGCGCAATACGGCGAGCGCACCGAGATCACCGCGCTCGGCCACGAGTTCTATCGGCTGATCCTGCGCTTCGGTTTTGCCGAGAGCCCGAATATTCCGCAGGCGCTGCAAAGCTGCGAGGCCAAGGGGCTGGGCTTCGACATGATGGACACGACGTTTTTCCTGAGCCGCGAAAGCATCATCGCCACCGATCGCCCAGGCATGCCGCTGTGGCGCGACAAGCTGTTCGTGTTCCTCGTGCGCAACGCCAGCTCGGCGACGGCGTTCTTCCGCATTCCGGGCAACCGGCTCATCGAGTTGGGAACGCAAGTCGAGATATGAATGTCATAATGCGCCGATGAACGATTCCCGCGTCATCGCGCCCGCCGCCACCCGCGAAGACGAGGCGCTGGAAGCCAGCATCCGCCCGCGCAAGCTCGACGAATACCTGGGCCAAAAACCGGTACGCGAGCAATTGGCCATCTATATCGAAGCGGCGAAACGGCGTGGCGAGGCGCTCGACCACGTGCTGATCTTCGGGCCGCCGGGCCTCGGCAAAACGACGCTGTCGCACGTGATCGCGAACGAATTGGGCGTCAATCTGCGCAGCACGTCCGGCCCGGTCATCGAGCGCGCCGGAGACCTCGCCGCGTTGCTGACGAATCTGCAGCCGCGCGACGTCCTGTTCGTCGACGAAATTCATCGCCTCTCGCCCGTGGTCGAGGAAATCCTCTATCCGGCGATGGAGGACAACCAGATCGACATCATGATCGGCGAAGGCCCGGCGGCACGTTCGATCAAGCTCGATCTGCCGCCGTTCACGCTGATCGGCGCGACGACGCGAGCCGGGTTGCTGACGAGCCCGTTGCGCGACCGCTTCGGCATCGTGCAGCGCCTCGAGTTCTACACGCCGGGCGAACTGGCCTCGATCGTGCGCCGCTCGGCGAAGATTCTCGGCATCGCCTGCGCGGATGAGGGCGCGGTGGAAATCGCCAACCGCTCGCGCGGCACGCCGCGCATCGCCAATCGCCTGCTGCGACGCGTGCGCGATTTCGCCCAGATCAAGGCCGAGGGCACGATCACGCGCGAGGTCGCCGTCGCCGCGATGAAGATGCTCGACGTCGATGCCGAAGGTTTCGATGCGCTCGATCGACGGTTGCTGTCGATCATCGTCGAGCATTTCGATGGCGGCCCGGTCGGCGTGGATTCGCTGGCCGCGGCGCTGTCCGAGGAACGCGGCACCATTGAAGACGTGCTCGAGCCGTTCCTGATCCAGCAGGGTTTCCTTATGCGCACCGCGCGCGGACGCATGGTCACGGGCAAGGCGTACCGGCATCTGGGCCTGAAGGCGCCGAAGCGTGTTCCGGCGCCGGAGGATTTGTTCGATGAGCGGTGAGCCGCTAGCCGCTCACGTCTTCAGCTGGCCCGTCCGCGTCTACTGGGAAGACACCGATGCCGGCGACGTGGTCTACCATGCCAGTTACCTGCGCTTTCTCGAACGCGCGCGCAGCGAGTGGTTGCGCGCGCGCGGCGTGGAGCAGCAGCGCCTGCGCGTGCAGCACGGCATCCTGTTCGTCGTCGCCGAGATGAACCTGCGCTTCCTCGCGCCGGCGCGGCTCGACGACGAACTTGAAGTTTGCGTGAACGCGTTCACACGGCGTTCGGCTTCGCTGGTGTTCACGCAATGTATACTTCGCCCGGCTGACGGGGTGACGCTGATTACGGCGCAGGTGCGCGCCGCCTGCATCGGCGCGGCGACCTACAAACCGGTTCGTATCCCAGACTTTTTGCTCACGGAGAACTCCAGCGCATGAACAGCGGTGGCATCAATTTCCTCGAACTCGCGCTCAACGCCAGTCTGTTCGTCAAGGTGGTCATGGCGATCCTTCTGGTGTTCTCGTTCCTGTCCTGGGTGATCATTTTCCGCAAAATGACGATGCTCGACCGCGCGATGTCGGGCGCCGATCAGTTCGAGGAACGCTTCTGGTCCGGCGCGGACTTGGCCGCCCTGTTCCGTGAAGTCACGGCCAACGGCGAACGCGTCAACGGCATCGAAGGCATTTTCGAAGCGGGTTTTCGCGAGTTCGCGCGCCTGCGTCAGCGCCGCGGGCAGATGGACCAGCGCACGATGCTCGAAGGCGCCCAGCGCGGCATGCGCGTGGCGCTCACGCGCGAGCTCGACCGTCTCGAACACAATCTGGAATTCCTCGCCAACGTCGGCTCGATCAGCCCGTACGTCGGCCTGCTCGGCACCGTGGCCGGCATCATGGTTGCGTTCGTCGGCCTGGCAAACGTGAAGGAGGCGACGATCGCGATGGTCGCGCCCGGAATTTCCGAAGCGCTGATCGCCACGGCGATGGGCCTGATCGCGGCGATTCCGGCGACCTGGGCATACAACCGCTATTCGAACAAGGTCGAGCGCATCCTCACGCGTTATGAAACTTTCGTCGAGGAATTCTCGTCGATATTGCAGCGCCAGGCCCACATCGACGAGAACTGACCCCGCCTCGACCGTTGCAACGTTAGAGCCCAGATCATGCAAACCACCGGACGCAGGAAGCGGCGCAAGCTGATGTCGCAGATCAACGTCGTGCCGTATATCGACGTGATGCTCGTGCTGCTGATCATCTTCATGGTGACCGCGCCGTTGCTCAACCTCGGCGTCGATATTCACCTGCCGCAATCGGCGGCCAAATCCGTCCAGGACAACAAGGAACCGGTGCTCGTCAGCGTCGACAAGGAAGGCAATTTCTTTCTCACGCTCGGCGGCACGCAACGCGAGCCGATCGATGCCGACAATCTCGTGCGCAAGGTCTCGGCATTCGTGCGCGCGAATCCGCAGGTTTCGGTCATGATCGGCGGCGACGAGCGCGTGGATTACGGCAAGATCTATCAGGCCATGGTGTTGTTGCAGCAGGCCGGTGTGCCGAAGGTGGGTCTCATGAGCCAGCCGGTGCAGGAGACGAAACGCTAGTCGTGGAAACCTTCGGCGACAAGCTGCGCGCATATGCTCTCGCGGCGCTGATCCATCTGCTCGTCGCGGCGCTGTTGTTCGCCGGGTTGTTCTGGACCGCCTCGACCGCCAAGCCGACGATCGCCGGGCCGGTCATCGAGGCGGAACTGGTCGGTCTCACCGCGGCGCCCAAGCCGCGCACCTCGCCGCGACCGCCGCCGCCAAAACCGCCCGAACCCAAGCCGCCCGAGCCAAAACCCGAACCCACGCCCCCGGCGCCGACGCGCAACGATCAAATCGAGCGCGAGAAGATTGCCGAAATGGCGCAGCAAAAAGCCGAGCAGGAAAAACGCGCGCAGGAAGAAAAGCAGCACCAGGAACAGGTGTTGCTCGAGCAGCGCGAACGCGAGAACCTGAAAAAACTCGAGGAAATCAAGAAACAGCGCGAAGCCGCCGACCGCAAATTGAAACTTGAGCGCGAGAAACTCGCGCAATTGAAGGATTTGAACAAGAAACCGGCGCCGGAAACACCGGCGGTGCCCGAAGCGCCGGTGGCAAAAACCGGCGCGGCCGGCACGGACACGAGCCTGGCCGCCGAGTATTTTGCTGCCATTCAGAACGCGGTGACTCAAAATTGGCTGCGACCGGATAATGCGCAGCCCGGTTTGCGCTGCATGCTGCGCATCGTGCAGATCCCGGGTGGCGACGTGATCGGCGTGCAGATCGGCAGTCCGTGCAATGCCGATCCGCAAACGCGCAATTCGATCGAACAGGCAGTCAAGCGCGCGACGCCGCTGCCGTACAAGGGTTACGAAAAAGTATTCGAGCGCGACATCAATTTCAATTTCAGCTACGACGGATGAGAACCCAAACATCATGAGCATCGCCAAACTCCTCGCCCCGATCCTGCTGCTGTTCAGCGGCGCCGCTCTGGCGGCGCAGGGCTTGAGCAGCGAAGTGCCGACGATCGACATTCGCAACGGCACCGCTTCGGCGATTCCCATCGTCGTCGTCCCGTTCGGTTTCGAAGGCACGCTGCCGCCGGAAACCGATGTCGCCGGCGTGGTCAGCGGCGACCTGAATCGCTGCGGCCAGTTCAAGGCGCTCGACAAGAAAGACATCATCGAGTCGCCGACGCACGGCAAGGACATCAAATTCCAGACCTGGAACCAGCTCAAGCAGGCGTACATCGTCGTCGGCCGCGAGATCGAAAACCCCGGCGGTGACGTGCGCGTGGAATTCGAACTGTTCGACGTGGCCAAACAGCAACAGATGCTCGGCTTGGCGATTACCGGCCAAAAAACCGGGCTGCGCGACGTCGCGCATCAAGTGTCCGATCTGGTCTACGAGAAAATCACCGGCGTGCGCGGCGCGTTCTGGACGCGGATCGCCTACATCACGTCGACCGGCATCGGCAGCAACATCAACTATGCGCTGATGGTGGCCGATTCCGACGGCGTCAATCCGCAGACGGTCGTGCGTTCGCGCGAACCGCTGCTGTCGCCGGCGTGGTCGCCGGATGGCCGCAAGCTGGCCTACGTGTCGTTCGAGCGCGGCAACTCGTCGATCTACATCCAGGAAATCGCCACCGGCGCGCGCGAGGTCATTTCCAGCGCCAAAGGCATCAACGGCGCCCCGTCGTTCTCGCCGGACGGTTCGAAACTGGCGCTGACGTTGTCCTACGGCGGCAGCCCGGACATCTATGTCATGAACCTGGCCACGCGCGAAAAAGTCCAGCTCACCAAGCACTTCGCCATCGATACCGAGCCGACCTGGATGCCGGACGGCCAAAGCCTGATCTTCACTTCGGATCGCTCGGGCAAGCCGCAGCTGTATCAGGTCTCCGCCGGCGGCGGTGACGCGACTCGCGTCACCTTCTCGGGCGATTACAATGCCAAGGCCACAATTTCCTATGACGGCAAGCACATAGCTATGGTGCAAGGCACCGGAAACGTGTATCGTATTGCGGTTCTGGATCGCACTACTGGCGAGAGCAAGGCGATCTCCGTCGGCAATCTCGACGATGCGCCGAGCTACGCCCCGAACGGAAGCATGATTCTCTACGCCGCGACAGAAGGTTCCCGCGACGTGCTCTACGCCGTTTCGGCGGACGGTAGGGTGCGGCAGCGCTTGGTTCTGGCCGACGGCGAGGTACGCGAACCCGCCTGGTCGCCGTTTCGCCAGCGCGGTCAGTAAAAAAATCTCCGCGGACAACAGCGGATGCGTTGAAATTCACAACCGAGCATGAGGCCGACAATTATGAAACTCCCGATTCGCATTTTCCTGACAGCCGCTGTGGCAAGCGCGACCTTGGTTGCGTGCTCCAGCAACAAGCCGAAACCCACGACGAGCGCCAGCACGGACACCGGCACGACCAGCACGGGCACCCAGAGCAAGGGCGCCTACACGCCGGAAAGTCTGGACACCGACTCCTGCCTGCGCCAGCGCGTCGTTTATTTCGACTTCGACCGCAGCGAAATCAAGCCGGAATTCCAGGCGCAGATCGCCTGCCATGCCGCCTACCTGCGCCAATTCCCCGGTGCACGCGTGACGCTGGAAGGCAACGCCGACGAGCGCGGCACGCGCGAGTACAACCTCGGCCTCGGCGAGCGCCGCGGCAACGCGGTATCGAGCGCGGTCGGTGCGGCCGGCGCTTCGGCCAGCCAGCTCAACGTCGTCAGCTATGGCGAAGAGCGTCCGGTATGCAAGGAGCACGGTGAAGGCTGCTGGCAGAAAAACCGCCGCGTCGAGATCGTCTACACGGCCAAGCAGTAATCCCGCCGGGTTTGAAACGAAGGGCCGATCGCTGAAAATGCCGATCGGCCCTTTTTCATTTTGAACGGAATTTCCATGCGCACACAAATTCTCTGCACCTCGTTGATCGCGATTCTGCTTGCCGCCTTCGCGGTGTCGCCCGCCCACGCGCAGCGCCTGAGCCTGGCCGAACGCGTCGATAAACTCGAACAGCAGGCCCACGGCAATCCGCAGGGCAACATCGAACTGGTCAACCAGATCAATGCGCTGCAATCGCAGGTGCAGCAGCTGCAGGGCCAGATTGAAGAACTGCGTCATCAGGTCGAGGAATTGAAGAGCCGCAGCAAGGATCAGTACATCGACCTTGACTCGCGCATCGGCAAACTCGAAGGCCGCAATCCGGCTGCGCCGGCGGGCGCCGGACCGGGCAACGCGAGCAATCCTCCGGTACAGGACATCCAACTGGGTACGCCGGACGCCGCTGCTCCCGGGAATGCCACACCGCCGCCCGCGGGTGGACCGGGCAGCATGCCGCCGCCGAGCGCGCCGCCGGCCGTGGCGGAAGATCCGAAATCGGCCTACGACGCCGCTTTCAGTGCGCTCAAGGACGGCCGTTACGCCGAATCCGCACGTCGTTTCCAGAGCTTCATCGAACAGCATCCAAACGATGATCTGACGCCGAACGCGTATTACTGGCTCGGCGAGTCCTACTACGTCACGCAGAATTATCCGATTTCGCAGGACACGTTCCGCAAGCTGCTCGCGCAATACCCGAACAGCCAGAAAGCGCCGGACGCGCTGCTCAAGATCGGCTACTGCCAGTACGAACAGAAGCAATGGGCGCAGGCCGAAGCGACGTTGAACCAGGTGCTGCAGCAGTACCCGAACACGACGGTCGCGAATCTGGCGCAAGGCCGTCTGCGCGCGTTGAAACTCGAAGCGCAACATTAAATTTGTTCGTCATTCCGGGCGGCGCGTAGCGCGGAGCCCGGAATCCAGTTCTGGCCCGGCGACCGCTCGAGATCGAGAACTGGATTCCCGCATTCGCGGGAATGACGGGTCTGGAAGTTGGCCGCCATGTCCGAAGAAACCGCGCAGGTTCCACGCCTGCGCATCACCGAAATTTTCCACTCGCTGCAAGGCGAGGCGCGCGATGTCGGCCGGCCGACCGTGTTCGTGCGCCTGACCGGTTGTCCGTTGCGCTGCGTCTGGTGCGACACCGAATACGCTTTTCACGGTGGCCAGTGGCGGGATATCGATGAGATCGTGCAGGAAGTGACAAAGTATAAAACGCGGCATGTCTGTGTCACCGGCGGCGAGCCACTCGCCCAGAAGCGCTGCCTGGACTTGCTCACTCGCCTGTGCGACGCCGGTTTCGACGTGTCGCTGGAAACTTCGGGAGCGCTCGACGTCAGCGCCGTCGATGCGCGCGTGGCCAAAGTAATGGACCTCAAGGCTCCGGCGTCGGGCGAAGCCGGGCGCAACCTGTGGAGCAACCTCGACGCGCTCACCGCGCATGACCAGATCAAATTCGTGCTCGCCGATCGCAGCGACTACGACTGGGCGCGGCAGGTGCTCGACGAGCGCGCGTTGGCGCAGCGCTGCGATGTCCTGTTCTCGCCGGTGTACGGCAAACTCGTGCCGCGCGATCTCGCGGAATGGATACTCGCCGACCGCCTACCGGTGCGCATGCAGCTGCAAATGCACAAGCTGCTCTGGGGCGAGGAGAAGGGCCGATGAGCGCACGCGCCGTCGTCCTCGTCTCCGGCGGCATGGATTCGGCCGTCACGCTCGCGCTCGCGCGCGAACAGGGCTTGGTCAGTCATGCGCTCAGTGTCGATTACGGGCAACGCCATTGCTCGGAACTGGCCGCTGCCAGGCGCGTGGCGCAGCAGCTCGGTGCGGCCGAATATAAAGTGGTACACGTGGATTTGCGCAGCATTGGCGGCTCGGCGTTGACGTCCGACATCGATGTTCCCGAGGCGGGCGGAGCCGGTATCCCGGTCACCTACGTGCCCGCACGCAATACGATCATGCTCGCAGTCGCACTCGGTTGGGCCGAAGTGCTCGGCGCCGGCGATATCTTCTGCGGCGTCAATGCCGTCGACTATTCGGGCTATCCGGATTGCCGGCCCGAGTTCATTGCCGAATTCGAACGCTTGGCAAACCTGGCGACCAAGGCCGGGATCGAAGGCGCGGGCCTGCACATCCAGGCGCCGCTGCTGCGTATGAGCAAGGCCGATATCGTGCGCGAAGGGATGCGTCTCGGCGTGGATTTTTCGATGACGGTGTCGTGCTATCAGGCCGACGCCGAGGGCCGCGCGTGCGGCCACTGCGACGCCTGCCGTCTGCGCGCGCAGGGCTTCAGCGAAGCCGGCGTTGCCGATCCCACGCGCTATCGTTAAACTGCGCGACCTTCCAGGTTTTGGGCCGTTAGCTCAGCGGTAGAGCAGTAGACTTTTAATCTATTGGTCGATGGTTCGATCCCATCACGGCCCACCACACACCTTTAGAAATCTCCGAAAACGCCGAGAGTCGGCACGCCGGCGGGTGGCGCGACGACAAAACTCAGCGAGCCACGATCCGCATGAGGCGTCCAGTGTGCATTGCTGGACAAAAACGAGCGCAGCCGCTTCGTTTCGCCACCGCACTGTTCCGCATTGAGTATCGAATTCACCGCGACGCAGCAGCAAACTTCAGCCTCGCCCCTGCGCATACAACGTCAGTACATCGCGCACGGCGCGATTGAGCGGCACCGGCACGCCGACGCGTTCGCCCAGTTCGACTACGCCGCCGCTGAGCCATGGCAATTCGAGCCGGTTGCCGCGTTCAAGATCGTGCGCCATCGACGACATCATCGATGCGGGCAGGGTGTCGCAGAAGGCCAGCCGTTCCTCGACGAAGCCCTCGCGTAATTCGATGCCGTGCGCGCGCCCGACGGCGACGACTTCGCGCATGAGGTCACCGAGGAATGCGCGAGTGTGCGGGTTTTCGCGGATCGGACCGAGCGGCTGACGCATCGTCGACGTCACCGCGGACATCGCGACGAGAAACACGTATTTTTCCCAGATCAGGCGCTCGATGGCATCGCTGGCCACGGCGTCGATGTTCGCCGCCGCGCAGGCTTGCTGGAACGCTTGCACGCGTGTTGAATGCGAACCGTCGAACTCGCCGAACGCGAGGCGCTGCATCTGGCCGGTGTGCGCGATCACGCCGGGTTCCGCGATCACCGAAGCGATGTAGGCGACGCCGCCGATGATCGACGCGGGCGGCACGTATTTGCGCAGGACTTCGTCCTTGCTCACGCCATTCTGCAACGAGACCACGGCGGCGCCTTTTTCCGCGAGTGGCTGAAGCGCGGCAGCGACTGCTTCCGTGTCCCACAGCTTCACGGCGACGATGACCAGATCGGCCGTGTCGATTTCGGCGATGTCATCGACGACGAGTGCTGGCTTGACCTGGACATTGCCGAGCGGGCTCTCGATGCGCAAACCATCGTTGCGGATCGCCTTCGCATGTGCGCCGCGCGCAACGAAGATCACGTCAGTGCCGCCGGCGGCGAGGCGACCGCCAAAATATCCGCCGACTCCGCCGGCGCCGATCACTGCTATGCGCATGCCGCATCTCCGCGGACTTCGATGGCCGGATGGTAGCGCCATCGAGAGTAGGGCGGTATTCGTATTCAATTCCCGTTCGCAGTGAAAACACGGCAATATGCGAGCCTCTTCGATCCAGCACGAGACATCCGCATGAACAGCGTCGCACTCACCGCCGCCACAAGCACGGCCAACAGCGCGGAGAACAGGCGTTTCATCGTCTTGATCAGCGTGGTCGCCGCGATCGGCGGGTTTCTGTTCGGCTACGACAGCGGTGTGATCAATGGCACCGTGGATGGGCTCAAGCGGACCTTCAGTTCGGACGCGGCGGTGACCGGCTTCAACGTCGCGTCGATCCTGCTCGGTTGCGCGGCCGGCGCCTTCATCGCGGGCAATCTGGCCGACCGGTTCGGCCGCCGCACCGTGATGATCGCCACCGCCGTCCTGTTCACGATCGGCGCATGGGGTTCGGGCATCTCGCATTCGTCGGCGGAGTTCGTTGCCTCGCGCTTGCTTGCCGGGCTCGCGATCGGCGCAGCGAGCGTGATCTGCCCGGCCTACATCAGCGAAATCGCGCCGGCCGGTATTCGCGGCCGCCTCGCCTCATTGCAACAACTCGCGATCGTGCTGGGGCTGTTCACCGCGTTTCTGAGCAACTATGTCATTGCGTACGCCGCCGGCGGAGCCTCGAACCCGTTCTGGTTCGGCTTCGAGGGATGGCAGTGGATGTTCTGGGCGGGAATGATCCCGGCCTTGGTGTTCCTGCTGTCGCTGCTGCTGATCCCTGAGTCGCCGCGTTATCTCGTCGCGGCGAATCGGCTCGATCGCGCCAAGAGCGTGCTCGAGCGCCTGGACCATGTGACCGACGCCGACATCAAGGTCCTCGAGATCCAGCAGACGCTGATCGCCGACCACAAACCGAGCATGGCCGACCTGATCGAAAAGTCGACGGGCAAAATCCGGCCGATCGTGTGGGTTGGAATCGGCCTGGCTGTGTTCCAGCAACTGGTCGGTATCAACGTCGTCTTCTACTACGGCGAAGTGCTGTGGAGCGCCGCAGGTTTCACGCCGGGCGATGCCCTGTTGATCAACGTCATCGGCGGCGCCGTCAACGTCGCGTCGACCTTCGTCGCCATCGCGCTCATTGACAAGCTCGGCCGCAAGCCCTTGCTGCTCGGCGGCTCGATCGGCATGGCGATCACGCTGGGCGGACTCGCCTTTATTTTCGGCACGTCGCCGATGCAGGGCGGGCACCTCACATTGTCGGGCACCGCGGGCACCGCCGCACTGCTGCTCGCGAACGCCTACGTATTCTGCTTCGGCACATCGTGGGGCCCGGTCATGTGGGTAATGCTCGGCGAGATGTTTCCCAACCGCATTCGCGGCGCGGGCTTGGCGGTGACCGGCTTGTTCCAGTGGCTGGCGAACTTCGGCATCACCTGGACTTTCCCGATGCTGCTCGCCGGCATGGGTCTGGCCGGCGCGTACGGGATCTACGCGGTCGCTGCCGCGATCTCGGTGTTCTTCGTGCTGCGTTACGTGCACGAGACGCGCGGAAAAGAGCTGGAGCAAATGGAAGGCTGATTCGGCTCGTCGTCAATCGGCTGTTCGAAAGCGCAAAGCAGCAATCGAATACGTATGCAGCCGCATGCCCGCGGCGACGCGCGCCGCTAAGCTTGCGCGAGTACAAGAAACGGGGCGGGGACAACGGATGGAGTCTACGTGGTGGCGCGGCGCCGTCATCTATCAGATTTACCCGCGCAGTTTTCTCGACACGAACGCTGATGGCGTCGGCGATCTGCCGGGCATCATCGCGCGCCTGGATTACATCGCCAGCCTCGGCGTCGACGCCATCTGGATTTCGCCGTTTTTCAAATCGCCGATGGCGGATTTCGGCTACGACATCGCCGATTACCGCGAGGTCGATCCGTTGTTCGGCACCATGGCCGATTTCGAGCGGCTGCTGGCCAAGGCGCATGCGCTCGGTTTGAAAGTCATGATCGATCAGGTGCTCAGCCACACGTCGGTCGAGCACGCGTGGTTCCGTGAAAGCCGCGAGAGTCACTTCAATGCCAAGGCCGACTGGTACGTCTGGGCCGACGCGCGCGAAGACGGCATGCCGCCGAACAACTGGCTTTCGATCTTCGGCGGCGTCGCATGGCAATGGGAGCCGCGTCGCGGCCAGTATTTCCTGCACAACTTCCTCGCCTCGCAACCGGACCTGAATTTCCACAATCCGCAGGTGCGCGCGGCGACGCTCGACAACCTGAAATTCTGGCTCGACAAAGGCGTCGACGCGTTTCGCCTCGACGCGATCAACTTCTGTTACCACGACGCGAAATTGCGCGACAACCCGCCGAAGCCGAAGGCACAGCGCAGCGGCCGTGGATTTTCACCGGACAATCCGTACGCGTTTCAGTACCACCACTACAACAACACGCAGCCGGAAAACCTGGATTTCATCGAGGACATCCGCAAGCTGCTCGATGCTTATCCGGGCACGGCAACACTCGGTGAAATCTCTTCCGAGGATTCGTTGGCGACGATGGCCGAATACACGAACGGCCATCGCCTGCATATGGGCTACAGTTTCGAATTGCTGACCGACGATTTTTCCGCCGGATTCATCCGTCGCACCGTCGAAGCGCTGGAAACCAAACTTGTCGATGGCTGGCCGTGCTGGGCGATTTCCAACCACGACGTCAAACGCGTGCTGAGCCGCTGGGGCGGTGATGCGCCGTCGCCGGCGCTGGCGAAAATGCTCACGGCACTGGTCGCGTCGCTGCGCGGCACCGTGTGCATTTATCAGGGCGAGGAACTCGGGTTGCCCGAAGCGGAATTGCATTTCGAGCAGCTGCAGGATCCATACGGAATTGCGTTCTGGCCGAATTTCAAGGGCCGCGACGGATGCCGTACGCCGATGCCGTGGAACGACGCGGACGCCGCCGCAGGCTTCAGCAACGCGAAACCGTGGTTGCCGGTGCCGGACAGCCATCGTGCGCTCGCCGTGTCGCGCCAGCAGCGTGATCCGGGATCCGTGCTGAGCGGCTTCCGCGAATTCATGCATTGGCGTCGCCGACACGATCCGCTGCGTTTCGGCGGCATCGAGTTCATCGACGCGCCGGAACCGGCGCTCGTCTTCGTACGCCGCCACGCCGGGCGCGCGATGCTCGTAGCCTTCAATCTCAACGCGCATGAAGTCGTCGTGCCGGTTCCCGCCGGAATGCGTTTGCGCCAACTTCCCTGTCCCGGCCCGGCCAGTGGGCGCATCGACGGCGCCGAGCTTAAACTGCCGATTCACGCCGCGCTGTACGCAGAAGTCGAGTCATGACTGCAAAACCGAACCTGAGTTTTCCGCAAATCTGGAACATGTGCTTCGGCTTCATGGGCATCCAGTTCGGGTTTGCGCTGCAGAACTCCAACGTCAGCCGCATTTTCCAGACGCTCGGCGCGAGCGTCGACGATATTCCAGTGCTGTGGATCGCCGCGCCGCTGACCGGCCTGCTCGTGCAGCCGATCGTCGGCTATTTCTCCGATCGCACCTGGAACTCGCTCGGCCGGCGCCGCCCGTATTTTCTCGGCGGCGCGATTCTGGCCACGCTCGCGTTGATCGCGATGCCGAACTCGCCGACGCTGTGGATCGCCGCCGGCCTGTTGTGGATGCTCGACGCCTCGATCAACATTTCGATGGAGCCGTTCCGCGCGTTCGTCGGCGATCAGCTGCCGTCATCGCAGCGTCCGACCGGCTACGTGCTGCAAAGTTTTTTCATCGGCGTCGGTTCGGTCGTCGCGAGCCTGCTGCCGTGGCTGCTCGCGCAATGGGGCGTGAGCAACACCGCCGCACCCGGCGCGATCCCGGACACGGTGAAGTTTGCGTTCTATGCCGGCGCGGTGGCGCTGTTCGGCGCGATCGGCTGGACGATTCTGTCTACGCGCGAATATCCGCCCGAACAGCTTGCGGCATTCGATATCGCGCGTGCGCCGCGCGACCTGCAGGCCGATTCCGTCGGCGCACAGCGCAGCGGCTGGTTGTGGTTGGGCGCCGGCGCGGCAGCGCTGGCCGTCGTGTATTTCGCGCGCATCGACAAGCAGCTTTATCTGCTGGCCGGCGGCTTGCTCGCGTACGGTGCGCTCGAGCTCGTCGTTGCGCGCAGCCGCACGCACAACCTGTTTACCGACATCATCGCCGACATGCGCGCGATGCCGCGAACGATGCGCCAGCTTGCGGTCGTGCAGTTCTTCTCGTGGTTTGCGCTGTTCGCGATGTGGATCTATACGACGTCCGCGGTCACCGAAGTACACTTTGCCGCAAAGGATACTGCGTCCGCGGCCTACAACGAAGGCGCGAATTGGGTCGGCGTGCTGTTCGCCGCCTATAACGGATTTGCCGCGATCGCCGCGTTGCTGATCGCGCAGATGACCAGGCGCTTGGGTTTGCGCATGAGCCATCTCGTCAACCTGTGCCTGGGCGGCGCCGGACTGATTTCATTCCTCGTGATCCGCGATCCGCACTGGTTGCTGCTGTCGATGGTCGGCGTCGGCTTCGCCTGGGCATCGATCCTGTCGCTGCCTTATGCGCTGCTCGCCGACAGCCTGCCTGCGGACAAGATGGGCGTGTACATGGGCATCTTCAATTTCTTCATCGTCATCCCGCAACTGCTCGCTGCGAGCGTGCTCGGGTTCCTGCTGAAGACATTTTTCGGCAACGCGCCGATCAATGCGTTGCTGGTCGGCGGTATCAGTCTGATTGTGGCCGGCCTGTGCACGCTGCGAGTGAAAGAGGCGGGATGAAACGAAGGCTCACGCCCTCCTCTGAACACCCATCCGTTCGCGTTGAGCGTAGCTCGCGCAGCGAGCGGAGTCGAAACGTTGCGTGCCCTTCGACTCCGCGCCTTCAGCGCTACGCTCAGGGCGAACGGAAATTCCGACCCCATCAATTCCGGAAAGCAGCGACTCTCCTCGCGTCGGCGCTGCTTGGCGCCTGCGCAAACACCACCAAGCCGCAAACCGCCGATGCATTTTACGGCACGCTCGAACCGTTCGCGTCCGATGCGATCTACTTCGTGATGACCGATCGCTTCGTCAACGGCGATCCAGCGAACGATCATCGCGACCAGGGCGGTGCACATCGCACGTTCGATGTGCCGATCCAAGGACCGGACGCCGGCGACATCGACAACATCGGCTATCTCGGCGGCGATTTCAAAGGCGTGGTCGACAATGCCGGGTACATCCGCGATTTGGGTTTCAGTGCGGTTTGGGTCACGCCGATTACCGATAATCCCGATGAAGCGTTTACGGGTGGTGACCCGGTGCATTGGCGCAGCGGCCTGGCCGATCGCGGCAAAACCGGCTATCACGGCTACTGGAGCGACAACTTCTTCGCGCTCGACGAACATCTGCCGAGCAAGGATCTGGATTTCGCGCAATTCACGCGCGCGATGCGCGACCACGGGCTGAAGATCGTGCTCGACATCGTCGCCAACCACGGTTCGCCGTCGTGGACAATGCCGCACGTGCAAGCCAAGTTCGGGCAGATTTTCGACGCGCACGGCAAACTCGTGGCCGATCATCAGAACCTGCCGCCGGAAAAACTCGATCCTGCGCACAATCCGCTGCACGCGTTTTACACGACCAAGCCATTCCTCGCGCAGTTGTCCGGAATCGACGAGGACAATCCGGCGGCGCTCGACTATTTCGTCGCCGCCTACGAGCAGTGGATCGGCCAGGGCGCCGCCGCGTTCCGCATCGACACCGCCGGGCTTTCGCCGCCGGCGTACTGGAAAAAATTCGGCGATCGCATCCGTGCGAAACACCCAGGCTTTTTCATGTTCGGCGAGGATTTCGAATACGACGCGAACAAGCTCGCGCCGTACACGCATCGCGACGGCGGCGACATTTCGCTGCTCGATTTCCCGCTGCGTGGACAGTTGCAGAAGGTGTTCGAACACTCCGATAGCGATTACGCACAAGTGGAATCCGCGCTGCACCTCGACGATGGGCTCTATCGCAACCCATATGAGCTCGTCACGTTTTATGACAACCACGATATGGCGCGCCTGAATGCGACCGATGCTGGTTTCATCGACGCGAACAACTGGCTGTTCACCGCGCGGGGCATTCCGGTCATCTACTACGGTTCCGAGGTGGGCTTCATGCGCGGGCGTCCGGAACATGCCGGCAATCGCAATTACTTCGGCCAGCAGCGCGTCGATGCGGCGCCCGCCAGCTCGATTTTTCAGAACCTCAAACGCATCGCGAATCTGCGCAAGCAATCGATCGCATTGCAGAAAGGTTTGCAGCTCGACGTCGAGTTGAAAGGCGATCGCGCGATCTTCTATCGCGTCTATGAGAACGCGGGCGCCGCGCAGACCGCGCTCGTGCTGCTCAACAAGGGCGACGCCGAGCAGACGTTCGACGTGCATCAATACCTGCAGCCCGGGCGATGGCGCGATGGCTTCAGTGATCAAGCGCTGGCCTTCGGCGAGCGCGTGAGCCTGCGCGTGCCGGCGCACGGCGTGAAGGTCTATTTTTACGACCGTCCGCTTACGCGCGCGGATCTGCGGGCCAGGCTCGCGAGCTTGATGGTCGCAAACAACTAGCGCACGAGCGACACTTCGCGTACGCGTTCATTCGGCAGACCCACGCGCAATCGCTGCGTGTTCGCGTCGAACGAGTATTCCTTCACGGTCTTGCCGTCGATTTTGACGGCAGCCGGCTGTGCCGGCACGCCGATGAATTCCACAGCGCCCACGCGCTGGTACGCGTCCGACTTCGGAATCTGCAGCTGCAACGCCGTGCCGCGCAGGCTTGCCTTGAGCGTGCGTGACTCGCCCGTGCGATAGCCGTAACCATTGCCTGCGTCTTCGTACGCCACGCCCGCGCCATCGGCACCCAGCGCCACTGTGAACGTCAGCGGCGCGCGTTTCATTTCGCCCGTGTGCTGCACCACCGGTTGCGTCGGCACGCTCGCGCCCACGCGCACGAACAACGGCAGGCGTTCGAGCGGAGCGCTGATGTCGGCGGAGCTGCCGCCTTCGTAATGCCTGCCGGTCCACCAGTCGCGCCAGTCTTCGCCCTTCGGAAAATACACCGGCCGCGTCGTTTCGCCTTCGTGCACGACGGGCGCAACGAGCATGTCGCGACCAACGAGGAACTCGTCATCGCGCAACAACGCGCGCGGGTCGCGCGGATATTCGAACCACAACGGCCGCATCGGCGGAATTCCGCTCGCCTCGCTTTGCGCAAACAATGTGTACAGGTACGGCAGCAACACGTAACGCAGCTCGATCGATGCGCGATTGATGGCCTCGAACCGCGCGCCGTGCGTCCACGGCTCGCGCTGCGGCTTGTCGATCGCCGAATGCGAGCGCATGAACGGCGTCAGCGCCGCGGCTTGCAACCAGCGCGTGTACAACTCGCCGGAGGGCGCGCCGGTAAAGCCGCCGATGTCGGCACCGACGAACGGCACGCCGGAGATCGACAGGTTCGTCAGCATCGGAATGGTCAGCGCCAGGTGATCCCAGGTCGACGCGTTGTCGCCGGTCCACACCGCCGAATAGCGCTGCACTCCGGCATAACCGGCGCGCGTGAGCACAAACGGGCGTTGCTGCGGACGCAGGCGCCGCAAACCTTCGAACGTCGACCGCGCCATCTGCATGCCATAGACATTGTGATAGCGCGCATGCGGGCCGGTGTCGCCATCGCCGTCGTGCACGGCATCGGCGGCGAATGTCTTGCGCGGATCGTGCACCAGCGCCGGCTCGTCGGAATTCGGCGGCACGAACACGCCGGGTTCATTCATGTCGTTCCAGAAGCCGTCGACGCCCTGATCGAGAAAGCCCGAGTACAGCGAACCGAACCACGCGCGTGCGGCGGGATTCGTGAAATCCGGAAATGCGCAGGTTCCGGGCCATACGGCCGCGTGCAGTTCATCGCCGCTGGAGGTGCGCGTGAACACGTGTTCGCGCTGACCGGCGCTGTAGATCGGATAGTGGGCATCGACCTTGACGCCAGGGTCGACGATCGTGACGGCATGGAAGCCATCGTCGTGCAAGTCGCCGAGCAATTTGTCCGGATCGGGAAAATCCTTCGGCGACCACGTGAAGATACGGTAATCGTCCATGTAGCCGATATCGAAATAGATGACGTCGGCCGGAATGCGCTTGGCGCGGAACGTCTGCGCGATCTGGCGTACCTGTGAGTCGGGCGTGTACGAATAACGCGACTGCTGATAGCCGAGCGCCCACAGCGGCGGCAGCGCACCGCGACCGGTCAGCGCGGTGTAGTCGCGCAATACGGCAGCCGGACTGCGCTCGGCGTCGCCGGCGAACACGTAGTAATCAAGCTCGCCGCCGTCCGCGCCGAACGTGTAGCGCGCCGGATCGGTCTTGCCCATGTCGAAATAACTGCGCCAGGTATTGTCGAAGAACACGCCGTAGCTGCGGCCTTCGCTCAGCGCGATAAAGAACGGAATCGTCTGGTAGATCGGATCCAGACCCGGCGCGTAACCGGGCGTGTCCGAATTCCACATCGTCATGTATTGCTGATGCCGCGACAGCGGCAGCGCTTTTTCGCCGAAGCCGTAGTACAGCTCGAACGCGCTGCGCAGTTTGGACGTTTCGATCGCGCCGGTCGCCGCGTCAAACGCCACGGGCCGGGCCGGATCGTCGGCGCAAATCAGGTTGCCTTGCGCATCGCGGATCTCGACCGCGACATTCGGCTCGGTGCGGACGATGACGCGCGCACCTCCGCCGGCCGCGGCGTGCACGCGGATTTGCCGGTGTGGCGCGTCGTCCTCGACCGCGAGCCTGATCGGCGTCGACGGCGTTTCGATCGCATAGGAGAAGTCGCGCGCGAACGCCGCGTGCGGCGTCACACGCACGCGCACGACGTCCGCACTCACGAACGCAATGCGCACGTGTGCGCCGCTCGCGGTCGCCAGCTCCAGCGCGTCGGATGCACGAATCTCCTGCTCGAGCGCGCCCAACGTTTGCCACGCCGCCTGGGCGGGCGTGGCCAGGGCCAGCAGCGCGAGTACCCCAAAAAAGCGATTCGGATTCGGCATTTGATCTCGGTTTTCTTTATTGCGCGGCGACGCAGACTAACGGACTTCGGCAGCCGGTCGCATGGATTACAGATGAATACGTATGCAACAAATTGTTTACATTTAGCCTTGCCTCTAACCTACGTCGCAATCACTAGAGCCGCCCGGACGCGGCCACAAATTCCTATCGAGAGGGGAGGCAAAATGTTGAAGCGAAATCTGTTGGCGCTTGCCGTGGCGTCGGTGTTGATGACGGTCATGTCCGCGCATGCGGCGGAGCAGGCGACGGATCAAACCGGCACGTCGACGCCCGCGCAGGACACGTCCGAGCTCGGCGTCATCCAGGTCACCGGCATCCGTCACGCGATCGAAACCGCGATCGAAACCAAGCAGCAATCCACGTCGATCGTAGAGGCGGTTTCGGCCGAGGACATTGGCAAACTTCCCGACATCAGTATCGCCGAATCGATCGCGCGCTTGCCGGGGCTTTCCGCGCAGCGCGTGGCCGGACGCGCACAGGTCATCAGTGTGCGCGGTCTTTCGCCCGACTTCGCCACCACCTTGCTCAACGGCCGCGAACTCGTCAGCACCGGCGACAACCGCAGCGTCGAGTTCGATCAGTATCCGTCGGAATTGATCAGCGGCGTGACCGTGTACAAGACCCCGGACGCGGGACTCGTCGGCCAGGGCCTTTCCGGCACGATCGACATGCAGACCGTGCGCCCGCTCGATTTCAGCAACACGGTCGTCGTGCTCGGCGCACGCGGTCAGCACAACTCGCTCGGCTCGGCAGCGAACGAGGACGGGGATGGCAATCGCCTCAACGCGAGCTACATCGCCCAGTTTGCCGACCACACGTTCGGCGTCGCGCTCGGTGTCGCGCACACCGACACACCGGTGCAAGAAGACCAGGTCGGCTTGTATGAGCCTTGGGAACAGGTCGGCGAAGGCTGGCGTCCCGGCGTTCCGGCCGGCACGTGGTACTCCGAGGGCATCAAGGCGCTGCGCCGCACCGGTTACGACCGCCGCAACGGCGTCATGGCGACGCTGGAATGGAAACCGTCGGATGCGTGGACGAGCACGCTCGACATGTTCCACACGAGCGCCATGCATGAAGACACGGCGAACCAGTTCGAGGTCAACCTCGGCGACTACAACGGTGGCTACGGCCACATCGCCGTCACCGATCCGGTGATCAACGGCAACGGCACGTTCATCGGCGGCACGGCGGCGAATCTGTATCCGCTCGTGCGCGGCTTGTACGACCGCCGCACCGACAAGATCGACGCGTTCGGCTGGAAGAACGAGTTCAAGGCCGGCATCGCCACGCTCGTCGCCGATGTCAGCTACTCCAAGGCCAAGCGCAACGAGCTGAGCCTGGAGAACAACACGCAGCTCGTGCCGGCACCGCAGCTGGACACGCTGCACCTCGCATATTCGAGCGACGGCTTCTCGCAATTGACGCCGACGCTCGACTACTCCGATCCGAGCAAGCTGTTCCTGCGCGGCACGATCTACGGCTCCGGTTACGGCAAGGTGCCGCGGGTCAGCGACGAGCTCAAGAGCTTCCGCCTTACCGGTACGATTCCGTCACCGGACTTCAGCAGCAAGCTGTTCTCGAATATCGATTTCGGCATCAACTATGCCGATCGCGACAAAGAGAAGCACCAGCCTGAAGGCAACATCAACGTGGGTTCACAAGGCGACACCGCGATCGCGCCGGACCTCGAATACGGCCTCGTCGACCTCGGTTTCGCCGGCGTCGGTTTCATTCCGTCGTGGAACGTGCCGGCCGCAGTCGCGCGCTACATGACGTTCGAACCGAACGAGAATGCGTCGTACCTCGTATCGAAAGCCTGGGATTTGTCCGAGAAGCTCACGACGTACTACGTCAAAGGCGACATCGACAGCTCGTGGGGCTCGGTGCCGGTGCGCGGCAACATCGGCGTACAGCTGCAGCACGCGGATCAGTCCTCGAGCGCCAATGTATGGAATGGCACGAAGCCGGCCGGCCAGGAAGTCACGCCGTTCAGCGACGGCAAGACCTACAACGATGTGCTGCCGAGCATGAACCTGGCGTTCGGCTTGGCCGACGATCAGACCTTGCGTCTTGCTCTCGCCAAGCAGGTCGCTCGCCCGCGCATGGACGACCTGCGCGCGTCTTTCGACTTCGGCATCGACTCGGCGACCGGCAAGCCTGGCGCGAGCGGTGGCAACCCGCGTCTTGATCCATGGCGTGCCAATGCACTCGACGTATCGTGGGAGAAGTACTTCGCCACCAAGGGCTATGTCGCCGCCGCGTTCTTCTACAAGGATCTGACCAGCTACATCTATACACAGACCCGCGACGGCTACGACTTCTCCAGTCTGGTGGCCGGTTACCAGCCAGGCGCGGGCCTGCCGCCGGCATTGACGCACGGCACCTTCACCGCGCCACTCAACGGCCAGGGCGGCAAGCTCGACGGCCTCGAACTGTCGGCTTCGCTGCCGCTGGATCTGATGACGCCGGTGCTGGACGGCTTCGGCGTGATTGCGAGCGCGACGTTCAACAACAGCAGCATCAAGATCAAGGATCCGAACAGCGCAACGAGCGTCGGCAGCGGGCCGATCACGTTGCCGGGCCTGTCCAAGCGCGTGTACAACGTAACCGCGTATTACGAGAGCCACGGCTTCGAAGCACGCATCAGCCAGCGCCGGCGCTCGGACTTCATCGGCGAAATCGGCAACTTCGCCGGCAACCGCACGCTGCGTTATGTCGTCGGCGAGGACATCACCGATGCGCAAGTCAGTTACGCGTTCGGCGAGGACACGATGCTGCACGGCTTGAGCATCCTGTTCCAGGCGCAGAATCTGACCGACTCTCCGTATCGCACGTACGCCACGACGAAAGACCGTCCGCTCGAATACATCAAGTGGGGCCGCACCTACCTGCTCGGCGCGACCTACAAGTTCTGAGATTTGCTCTCCAACACCTGTCCGCCAGTGCGAGTGGCGGACAGGTTTTTTTTGCCCTCAGAACCTGTCGGCAACGCAACACTCAGCAGGCGTTGCAGTCCGCTCCGGCGTCGTGTCCGGTGGCAGTGGACTAACGGCCGAACAACCACTCGACTGCGCGCGGAAATTCCGTGCGCCAGGCGGTTTCGTTGTGTTGTGCATGCGGTTCGACATGCACCGCCAGGTTGCTTTCGGGAAAATGTTGCTGGCGAATCGCAGCGACGATGCGCTGCATGTCCGGCACCATCTCCGCGCCCTCGCTGCCGCCCGCATAAAAATATACGCGCGTGTCGGCGCGCAATTTGCGCTTCGAGGTGTAATCGGACACAGCCGGTGCGTACCAATAGGCCGGTGAAAATAGGCCGACCTTGCCAAACACGCCGGGGTATTCGTACATTGCGTAGTGCGAGATCAGCCCGCCCAACGACGAGCCCATGATCGCCGTGTCGTTGCGACCGGGCCGCGTGCGGTAGTGCGTATCGATGTACGGCTTCACGGTATCGACAATGAATTGCATGTACTGGCGTCCTTCGCCTGGCTCGTGTTTCGGATTGTCCCAGCCGGTGAGTTCGGTCATGCGCTTGTCGGCGCCGTTATCGATGCCGACGACGATCACGTCGAGCCCGCCGCGATTTCGACAGGGCGTTCATTGTTTCATCCACGTTCCATTCGCCGGCGAACGAAGTCGTCGCATCGAACAGGTTCTGGCCGTCGTGCATGTACAGCACGGGGTAGCGCTTGTTCGAATGCTCGTAACCTGGCGGCAGATAGATGCGCAGCGTGCGTTCGCGGCCGAGTTGCGGCATCGCCAGCGGCGCGAGCACATGCACGTTCCGCTGCGCGGTGCCATGGGCGAGCAGCATGGTGCCAAAGGCCGGCGGCACATGAAATTCCAGAACGCCGTTTGTCGGTGCGATGGGCGTGCCGGTCAGCGCCTCGGTGAAATTCGAATCCTGGAGCGTGGCTGGAAGCTTCAACTTGATCGTGTGCGCGATCGCATCGTTGTTCGTGGCGGTGATCGCCCATTCGCCGCCGTCGTGACGGATCAATGCGATGACGTGTTCGTCGATGTACGCCGGCGCGTCGATCAACCCATGGCGCAGCACCGGGCTGTCCCGGCGCAGCTTGATCAGCTTCTTGTAATCGGCGAGCAGCTCGTTATCGGGCTTGCCGCCTTGATCCGGCCACGGATAGGTCACGCGATTGAAAGGGTCTTCGCCACCGGTGACACCGACTTCATCGCCATAGAACACGGTCGGCGCGCCGGGAAACGTCATCTGGAAAAATGCGGCCAGACGCAGGCGCTGCTTCGCGCGCGCGATCGTCGCCGCATCGGCATGGTCGTCGCGCCAGCCGAATTCGTATAGCGCACGCGCCGAGTCGTGCGTCGACAGCAGGTTCATCGCGGAATAAAACGCCTGTGGCGGGTACAATTCGCGCATCAATTCGATGCTGCGGTAAGCGACGCGCGCGTCGGCGCCATTGGCGTAATCCTGCACGGCGTTGCGGAACACGTAGTTCATCGTCGAATCGAATTCATCGCCGAGGAAAAACTTCGATGCCTCGAATTGCGTCTCGGCGATGGTCAGCGCGTCCGGACGATGCTGCTTCACCGCGGCACGCCAGTCGCGCCAGAAATCGTCGGGCACCCAAGGCGCTACGTCCATGCGCCAACCGGCGGCGCCGCGATCGAGCCACAGGTTCATCACGGAGTCCGGCGCGCCGAAGGCGAATTCGCGGAACGATCTGGAGTGCTTGTTGAGCTCGGGCAGATCCTGCGCGCCGGCCCAGCCGTGGTAACCATTGCCATCGAAACGGTACCAATCCGCGTAGGGCGATTGCGGCTGCACTTTGCCGCCATCAAACGCGCCGAGTCCGGGGAATTTGCCGTAGCGGTCGAAGTAGATCGAATCGCTGCCGCTGTGATTGAGCGAAGTGTCGAGGATCACGCGCATACCGCGCTTCGCGGCTTCTTTCGTGAGGTGCTCGAACTGCGAATTCGTGCCGAAATGCGGATCGATCTCGCGGTAGTCGGCGGTGTCGTACTTGTGGTTGCTCGCGGCCTCGAAGATCGGCGTCAGGTACAGCGTGTTGGCGCCCAGATCGCGGATGTAGTCGAGCTTGTCGATGATGCCGGCGAGGTCGCCGCCGAAGAAATCGTTGCCGTACAGATCGTCGGAGCCGTCGCCCGAGCGCGGCAACCACGGCTTGTCGAGCCAGTTCTCGTGCACTTCGACCGACTGGTCATGGAACGTTCGCGGACCGGCCTGCGGATCATTCGCCGGATCGCCGTTGCGGAAGCGTTCGGGGAAGATGTAATAGAACACGGCATCGGCAGCCCAGTCCGGCACGTGGAAATCACTGCGGAAAATCGTCTGGCGAAAACGGCGGACGCGCGTGTCGCGCGTGACGCGTGCAACTGCGCCAAGGCCATTGGAACCGAGTTCGCGCGTCCAGGGAACCGGATCGGCATTGTTCTCGTAGACGTACTGCGCTCCGGCGCTGTCGACGAGGAAGTAGTAGCCGTACACGCCGATGTCCTCGAACTTGTACGCGCCGCGCCAGTGCTCGCGCGCGCCATCGGGCGTACGTATCAGCGGCACGCGTGCGATTTCGTCGTAAGCCAGCACTTCCTGCGGGCCTTCGAGCCGGCGCTTTTCGATCACGAGCGTGGCCGCATTCGCGCCGGGCGCAGCATCGAGGCTGAATTGCAACTCGCTGCCGGCGGCTGCCGCGCCAAAGGGACGTTTGTGCGACACGGCGTCGCGCGAGTCGAAATGCAGACCCCCGGCGATGGCGTCCGTTACCGGCGGGCCAATGAGTTCGCTGTGCTTGCCGGCGCTGATCGTTAGCCGCGGCTTGCCGTCGCGAAACACCAGACGAAGCGCATATTCGCCGTGAAATTCAAAATGCACGCTCGCACGCGCGCCTTGTGCGAGCGCCGTCGACCGATCCAACTGCAACGGCTGATTGCCGGCCGCGCCGAAATTGATGCTTCCGCCGAAGCGCGCGTCGGTGATGCGGAACTCGTGTGCGCCGCTTAGGTCGACGTTCAGCACGTACGCATTGCAGCGGTACGTGAATTGCAGATCCTCGCGCGGCGTCCACGTCGTCATCGTGCCGCGCAGGAACAGCGGCGCGGAAATCGGCGGCGGCACGCAATGCTCTGCTGAAAAGGCGGAGCCGGAAATCAACAGGCAAGCGCAGGCAAAACGAGCGTGTCGACGCAGCATGGAGTCGTGCCTCGGGATTCGTCCAAGCGTAGTCAGCTTGCGCGCAAGCCACAACGCAGTGCATACGAATTCATCGACGCGAAAGATCAGCCTCTTTTGGTCGAATTGCGCAGGATCAGGTTCACCGGAATCACCTGATTTTCCGTCGGTTCGTCATGGATCAGCTTGATCAGCGTGTCGACGAGAATGCGGCCGGCGATTTTCGTGTCTTGCTGCACCGTGGTCAGGCTCGGATTGACGAAACTCGACAGCGGAATGTCGTCGTAGCCGCTGACGAGCACATCGCCGGGCACGCTGATGCCGCGGCTCTGCAGCGCTTTCATCGCGCCGATGGCGATGAGGTCGCTCGCGGCGCAGATGGCATCGAACTGGATGCCGGCTTCGAGCAGTGTCGTTGTCGCATCGAAACCGGCTTGCTCGGAGGAAACCGCATCGACCTGCAGCGCGTCTTCCACATGCAAGCCGGCCGAGCGCAGCGCCGCGCTGTGTCCGCGGTAGCGCTCGAAGAATTCCGGATAATGGTTGGACGCATAGCCGAGAAACGCAATGCGCGCCGCGCCATTGTGCAATAGATGCAGCGTGACGTCGTAACCGCCGCGGAAGTTGTCGCAGGTCACCGAGACTTCGGCTTGGTCCGGCTCGACCGCACCCCAGCGCACGAAATGGATGCCGCGTGCGATCAGGAATTCCAGTCGCGAAAGGTAGTCCTGATAATCGCCGTAGCCGAGCAGAATAATGCCGTCGGCTTTGCGGCTGTCCTCGAAGCCGGCTTGCCAGTCGTTGTTGTCCGGCTGCTGGAACGACAGCAGCAGATCGTAGCCGCGTTCGTAGCAGGCGCGTGTGATCGCCGCGAGCATCGAGACGAAAAACGGATTGATCAGCGAATCATCGGGCGCCGGATCCTCGAAAAACAGCAGCGCGAGTGTGCCGCTGTGCTTGCTGCGCAGGCCGGAGGCGTTCTTGTCGACCTTGTAGTTGAGCTCGCGCGCGATCTTGAGAATGCGCGCGCGCGTCACCTCGTTGACCATGGGGCTGCCGCGCAACGCGCGCGATACCGTGGGTTGCGAAACGCCGGCAAGATGCGCGATTACCAGCGAGGTGGCTTTTTCCTTCGTACGAATGGCTGCTTGCTCCGGATTCGTACGGATATTCCGCTGATTGACCGTGGTCTGTCTTGCTGCGCAGCAGCACGAAGCGCCGCTTGCGCCGGCGGATTGCTACTTCACGGGCTTGGCCATGCGCAGCAATTCCACGCCAAAACCGTGCTTTTCGTAGAGCTTGCGCGCGCGTTCGTTGCCGGGAAACACGGCCAGCGTGACGAAGCGGCAGCGGTGTTGCTTCGCCCACGCTTGCGCATGGTCGAGCATGGCGCCGCCGATGCCGCGCCCGTCAAAAGCAGGCGCGACAGCGATATCGCTGATGTGGCAGTTCAACGCGCCGGTGAAGAAATCCTTGTGCGTCTGCAGATGCAGGAATCCACAGCGCTCGCCGTCATTGGTTTCGCCGACGAAAAGGTGCGAACCGGCCGGCAGATCGCGCAGATGGCGCGCGAGATCGGCGCGGATGCCCGCGAGCGTTTCGCTGCGCTTGCGCCATGGTGGCAGCTCGAACGCGACGAAACGTTCGCTCAAGGACACGATGAACTCGTCATCGTCGGCGTGCGCGAGTCGGATGCGCAGATCGACCGATGCGACGTCATTCATGGCGGGTGAAGCATTGCCGGTAAGGATCTGTCAGAACTGCTCGGCTGGCAGTGCCATCAGCGTGTCCGCGCTGGCGCGCAGGTTCGCTGCGTGCGCGAGCGTGCGCGGCAGGATTCGCGCGAAGTAGAACCGGGCGGTTGCCAGCTTCGCGTGCTTGAATTCTTCCGATTGCGCCGAGCTTTCCGCGGCAGCAACGCTGCGTGCCCAAAAATACGCGAGCGCGATGTAGCCGGAATAGAACAGGTAATCGACGGCGGCGACGCCGATCTCCTCGGCGTTTGAGCCTGCGCGCTTGGCGATCTCCTGGGTGAGGTCGGCCCATTGCTTGGCCGCGGTGATCAGCGGCACGACGAATTCCAGCACAGCCGGCGCGGCGACGCTCGTCTGGCAGAACGCACCGATTTCCTCGAGGAAATGTTTCAGTCCCACCCCTTGCGTCTGCATGACCTTGCGCCCGAGCAGGTCCAGCGCCTGGATGCCGGTCGTGCCTTCGTAAATCGTGGTGATGCGCGCGTCGCGTGCGAACTGTTCCAGACCGGATTCGTGGATGTAACCGTGTCCACCGAGAATCTGCACGGCGTGGTACGTGCACTCGTTCGCGGTTTCGGTCAGCAGAGCCTTCGTGATCGGAATGATGAAGGACAACAACTCTTCGGCGCGTTTGCGCTCTTCGGCGGCGGGCGCGCGCTCGACGAGATCGACGAGGCTTGCGGCGTAATAGCCAAGCGCCCGACTGCCTTCGGCGAACGCTTTCTGCGTCAGCAGCATGCGCCGGATGTCCGGATGCACGATCAGCGGATCGGCTGGTTTGTCCGGGAACTTCGCGCCCGACAGTGCGCGCCCCTGCAGGCGATCGCGCGCATACGCAAGCGAACTCTGGTACGCGCGTTCGGTCAGGCCCAGGCCCTGGATGCCGACCGCGAGGCGCGCGGTGTTCATCATCGTGAACATCGCGTTGAGACCCTTGTTCGGCGCGCCGATCAGGTAACCCTCGGCGCCGTCGAAATTCATCACACAGGTGACCGAGGCCTTGATGCCCATCTTGTGCTCGATCGCACCGCAGGTCACGCCGTTGCGCGCGCCCATTTGTCCACTTTTATCCACTTTGTACTTGGGCACGATGAACAGCGAAATGCCTTTGACGCCCGCCGGCGCGTCGGGCAGGCGCGCGAGCACGAGATGTACGATGTTCTCGGTAAGATCGTGCTCGCCGGCGGTGATGAAAATCTTCGTGCCGCTGAGCGTGAACGTACCGTCGCCGGTGGGTTCCGCGCGTGTACGCAGCAAGCCAAGATCCGAGCCACAATGCGGTTCGGTCAGGCACATCGTGCCGGTCCAGCGGCCTTCGACAATGGGCTTGAGGAACGCCTCGCGCTGCCATTCCTCGCCATGCAGGCGCAGCGCTTCGGTCGCGCCGTGCGAGAGCAGCGGGAAATTGCCCCACGACAGATTCGCCGAATCGAGCATTTCCTTGAGCGGCGCGCCAATGGAGTCGGGCAGATGCTGGCCACCGTAGATCTCCGGTGCGGTCAGACCGTTCCAGCCGCCTTCGACGTACTTCGCATACGCCTCCTTGAAACCTTTCGGCGTGGTCACCGTCGCCGTCGCCCGGTCGAGCACGCAGCCTTGTTCATCGCCCAAGGCGTTCAGCGGCGCCAGCACGGTTTCAGAAAATTTCGCCGCCTCGTCGAGGATCGCATCGACGACGTCGCGCGTCGCGTTTGCGCCGCCTTCGATACGCGCATACTGCTGATCGAGCTTGAGCAGATCGAACATGACGAAACGCATGTCCGCGAGCGGAGCCTTGTAGTTGCTCATGATGCGTTCCGATCAGCGGTATTCGTTGGCGATGCCGGGTACCGGCGACAGCCGGCTCTTGTGCTCGAACTTGTAGTCCTTGCCGGCGGCGGGAATGGTGATCGTGCCTTTCAGTTCATAAGCCGCGCCGCCGGGCTGGCCGACATCGGCGAGGAATGCCTTGGCCGCATCCTTGCTCGGCGCCAGCGTCGTTTCGACGACGTCCGCGTTGTCGCCGGGAATGTCCATGTCCGGGTTCAGCGAAATATCGCCGGCCGCTTCGCCGCCGACGCGCAACGCCGCCTTGAACGCCGCATAGTGCACCGTCTTGTCGCTGAAATTCTCCAGGCGGATCTGCAGCTTCCACTTGCCGTCCGGCAAGAGGTCAAGCTGCTGAATGCTGGCATTCGGAGGGTTGATCGGATGCGTGGGGGCGCCGAAACAGCCGGCGACAGCGAGAGTCGTGAAAACGAGTACGGCCAGCGGCAAGCGCATCGTGGCGATCCCTGATCGACGGGACCGCTACATTAGCCCAAAAGCGCGGCGTGGTGAAAGCGGCGGGCCGCCGGAAATTTCCTACGCCAGGCGACGAACGATGGAAGTTCACCCAGCGCTCCGTCTTGCTAGCATGCGCCGATGACTTCGGCTTCGGAAATTCTGCAGCGCATCTTCGGCTATCCGCATTTTCGCGGCGAGCAGCAGGCCATCATCGAGCACGTCGCCGCGGGCGGCGATGCGCTCGTGCTGATGCCGACCGGCGGCGGCAAGTCGCTGTGTTACCAGATTCCGGCCTTGCTGCGAGAGGGCACCGCCATCGTCATTTCGCCGCTGATCGCGTTGATGCAGGATCAGGTCGCGGCGCTGCGGCAGCTCGGCGTAGAAGCCGCGTTCCTGAATTCCAGTCTGGATGCGGCCGCGCAGCGCGAGGTCGAGCGGCGTCTTGCTGCGGGCGCGCTGAAGCTGCTCTACGTCGCGCCGGAACGGCTGTTGAACGAGCGTTGCCTGGAGCAGCTCGCGCGCGCGCGCGTGGTGCTGTTCGCGATCGACGAAGCGCACTGCGTGTCGCAATGGGGACACGATTTCCGGCCCGAATACCGCCAGTTGACGATCCTGCACGAACGCTTTCCCGGCGTGCCGCGCATTGCACTGACGGCAACGGCCGATGCGCCGACGCGGCGCGAGATCGTCGAGCGCCTGCACCTCGATGCGGCGCGCCAGTTCGTGTCGAGCTTCGATCGGCCGAACATTTTTTATCGGGTCGTCGAAAAGGACAACGCGCGCCGCCAGTTGCAGGATTTCCTCGGCACGCACGCTGGCGAGTCGGGCATCGTCTACTGTCTGTCACGACGCAAGGTCGAGCAGACTGCGCAGTGGTTGCGCGAGCAAGGCATCGCGGCGCTGCCGTATCACGCCGGCATGGATGCCGGGATGCGCGCCGAGAATCAGCGGCGCTTCCTGCTCGAAGATGGCATCGTCATGACGGCGACGGTCGCCTTCGGCATGGGCATCGATAAACCCGACGTGCGTTTCGTTGCACATCTGGACTTGCCAAAAAGCCTCGAAGGCTACTACCAGGAAACCGGCCGCGCCGGGCGCGATGGGTTACCGGCGGAGGCGTGGCTGTGCTGGGGCCTTGGCGACGTGGTGACGCTGAACCAGCTCATCGCGCAGTCCGAATCCGGCGAGGAACGCAAGCGCGTGGAACGCGCCAAGCTCGACGCTTTGCTCGGCTACTCCGAGACGATGGCGTGCCGGCGCCAGCGCCTGCTTGCGTATTTCGGCGAGACGCTGCCACGGCCATGCGGAAACTGCGACAACTGCGTCGGCGCGCCCGCGTCATTCGATGGCAGCGTGCTCGCGCAGAAGGCATTGTCGTGTGTGATCCGCACCGGTCAGCGCTACGGCGTCGGCCACCTCACGTCCGTGTTGCGCGGCGTGGCTGAGGAGCGCGTGCAGGCGCTCGGACATGATCGTCTGAGCACGTTCGGCATCGGCGCGGACCTGGATGCTCGGCAGTGGCGCGGCGTGTTCCGCCAGCTCGTCGCCGCCGGATTGCTCGAACCGGACGAGGAGGGCTTTGGCGTGCTGCGCCTGACCGGTGCGAGCCGCGGCGTGTTGCGCGGCGAGACGCCGGTCTTATTGCGGCGCCCGGTGGATCGCGCCGAACGTCGCGCGGCGCGGCGTTCGCGGCGCGGCGAGCGCGCCAAGCAGAGTCTGGATATCGCTCCTCACGAACAGGCGTTGTGGGATGCCTTGCGCGCGGAACGCGGCCGCCTGGCCCACGCGCAGAGCGTGCCGCCTTACGTGATCTTCCACGACGCGGCACTGCTGCAGATGCTGCGTGAGCGTCCGCGCAATCTGGATCAATTCGCGGCGATCGGCGGCGTCGGCGCGCTCAAGCTTGCACGCTATGGCGAGGCCTTCCTCAACGTGATCGGAACGACGTGCGGCTGAGCGGCGTCATGCCGCCGCGCGCTGCTGCTGCAACAGCGTGTACTGCGGTGGTTTGCGGTCGAGAAAGCCGAGCCCGTGACAGTAGCCCATGACGTGGACGCCCTTGGCGGCTTGCTCGGCGCGAATCGAATCGCGCAGCGCGATCATTTTCGTCCAGTGCACTTTCGGGCGGTAATGGTGTTCGGCGTGGAAGCCGTTATACAACCATGTCCAATTGTATATTTTGTTGTACGTGCTCACGCCCCAGGCGATCGGCTCGTCGGGATTGCCCTTGAAGTGTTCGTAATAGCCGTTCAGCGACGACAGCGAGTGGCCGAGGTAATAGAACGGCACGAGCGCGAGAAACGCGCGCCAGTCCCAGATCAGGCAGGCGAAGTACAGACCGACGACGACGTAGATCTCGCGCCAGATCCATTTGGCCTTGTCCGGGAATTTTTCCTTGACGCGTTTGTATACTTCGCCGATGTCGTCGCGGAAGTAACTGTAAAAAGTATACGTCCACGGACTTTCTGGTCGGCCATCCTTGCCGTGGCGCCAGATCGACAGCGGATCGATCGTCGTGCCGTTCGGGCCGATGCGGTCCATGTTGCCGACGTGGTGGCGCAGGTGCACGTGGTGGTAGAACTCCTGCGAAAAGCCGTCCGTCACCGACAGGATCACGCTGTAGATCCGGTTCAATACGGGCGAGGTAAAGAACGGATTGTGGATGAAATTGTGGCTCGTCGAATTGATGCTCCACGAGATACTGATCGAGTACACGCAGGCGAGCGCAATCCACAGCGCCCACGGCATGGCGTGGAAGCCGAAAAACAGCGTGGCGACGAAGCCCAGATGGCCCAGTCCCATCAGCGTGGGCACGATGTCCCACGGCGTGTAAGCGAAGAAGGTGGTGCGACTCGACATGTGGCATCCGATCCACGAAAATAGGCCGCTATTTTGCCAGAAACCGCCGGCCGTCGAGTTAACACCTCCTCAAATATCAGGTTTCCTTAATGCGCTGCGGCGACAATAGGCAGTTCATTCGTATCTGCAGGAAAGCCGTTTTGTCCGACTGGAACATACTCTGCGATTTCGACGGCACCGTCACCGTCGAAGACACCACCGATACCCTGCTCGAACGCTTTGGCCGCAAAGGCTGGGAAGTGCTCGAGGAGGATTGGCGTCGTGGTCGCATCAACTCGCACGACTGTATGGCCGGACAGGTCGCACTGCTCGACATGAACCACGACGAATTCGACGCGCACCTGGCCGAACGCGCGCTGGATCCGGCTTTCGCGGATTTCGTCGACGCGGCGCAAGCGCGCAATGTGCCGATCGAGATTCTCAGCGATGGGCTCGATTACGCGATCCACAACATCCTGCGCCGCGCGGGCCTGGATTCTCTGCCGGTGATCTCCAATCGCCTGCAGCAGGTCGGCGACCGCGAGTGGAGCCTGGAATTTCCGAATGCCAGCGCGGCGTGCCGCGTCGCCAGCGGCACGTGCAAGTGCGCGCGCGCATCACGCGCGCAGAATACGCGCAAGCGCGTGCTGCTGATCGGCGACGGCGCGTCGGATTTTTGCGTCGCGGAATCGGCCGATTTCGTGTTTGCCAAAGGCAAACTGATTGCGCACTGCATCGCAAAAAACATTCCACATGCACCGATCGAGGGCTTCGCCGACGCACTGAATCTGCTGCCGATGCTGCTCAGCGGAAAGCTCGTCGCCGCGACGCGTAGCGCCGTCGTGGCGCCTGCGGATGTGATTTCGGCCTAGATCTTCCTACGACGTCATTCCCGCGCAGGCGAATGACGAACTCAAACATTCGAGACAAATCATGTCCAACGACAAACTGATCGCCGATCTCAACACCACCGGCAGCGCGAAATTGTTCGACGCCGCATGCCGGGTCATTCCAGGCGGCGTCAACAGCACGGCGCGCGCGACATGGGCGGGATGGACGCCTTACCCGTTGTTCGTGCAGAGCGGGCAGGGCTCACACCTGCGCGATGTCGACGGCAATGAATACATCGACTATCTGCTCGGACTCGGGCCGATGATCTTTGGCCACCGGCCGCCGCGCGTGACGCAGGCCGTTGTCGATTTCATCGAGCAGCGCGGCACCGTGTTCGCATTGCCGACCGCCGACGAAGCCCGTCTTGCCGAGAAGATCATCGCCGCGGTGCCGAGCGTGGAGCAGGTACGTCTGTGCAACACCGGCACGGAAGCCGTGTTGTATGCGACGCGTCTGGCGCGCGCGTTCACCAAACGCACCAAGATCGTGCGTTTCGAAGGCATGTACCACGGCTTCTCCGATGGCGTCTACTGGAGCAAGCATCCGAACATCGACAAAGCGGGGCCGGATAACCGCCCGGTGCCGGTGCCGCAGGGTCCGGGCATGCCGAAGGGTGTCGAGGAAAACCTGATAATCCTGCCGTGGAATGACGCGCAGGCACTGGCCGACGCGATCGCGCGCGAAGGCGATCAAATCGCCGCCGTGTTGACCGAACCCGTCATGTGCAACACCGGTTGCATCCTACCGAAGCCGGGTTACCTCGAAGCCGTACGCGAGCTGACGCAGAAGCACGGCATCGTACTGATTTTCGATGAGGTCATCACCGGTTTTCGTCTTGGCCTGGCCGGTGCGCAGGGTCGCCTCGGCCTCAAGCCGGACTTGTCGGTGTTCGCCAAAGGCATCGGCGGTGGCTTCCCGGTCGCGGCCATGGGCGGCCGCGCGGACATCATGGCCCTGGTCGCGAACGGCACGGTGTCGATGGCCGGTACCTACAGCGCCAACGGCATTGCTATCGCGGCGGCGAATGCGGCGCTGGATGAATTGAACATGCCAGGCCTCTACGAAAAACTCGATGCGGTTTCCGACGAACTGCGCTCGGGTCTGGAAAAAGTGCTTAAGGATGCAGGTCTGCCGGCATACGTGGTCGGCGTCGGTCCGCTGATGCAGGTGTGGTTCGCCAAGAACGAGATCCACAACTATCGCGATGCGGAGCGCCACGCCGACCAGAAGATTTTCCGCAGCTGGTGGGAAGGCATGCTTGCACGCGGCGTGCTGTTCCATCCGGGCGCCTACGAAAACCTGTTCGTTTCGACCGCGCACACGCACGCCGACGTCGCCGCCACACTCGGCGCGGCGAAACAGGTTGCGGCGGATCTCGCGCGCACGGTCTGATGCTGCGCGGCTTCGTCCGCGTGTTCACGTGCGCGTACGTACTCGCGCTCGCGGCGTGCGCGGCGCCCGCGAAGCGTGACACGGCGACTTTCCGACTGGTCGGCTACGTCGGCCACGAAGCGCAAGCCCAGCGCATCGCCGTCGAGAAACTCGGCGCGCTGAACTATGCGTTCGCGCATGTCGATGCGGGCCGGGTCACGCTCGATCCAGCTGCGCCAGCGCAGCTCGCGCGGCTGGTTGCGCTCAAGTCGCGCAATCGCCATCTGAAGATATTGCTATCGATTGGCGGCTGGGGCGCCGACGGTTTTTCCGATGCGGCTCTGACGGGCGATGCACGCACGAAATTCGCCGACAGCGCGGCGGAAGTTCTCGCGCAGAATCATCTCGACGGTCTCGACGTCGATTGGGAATACCCGGGATTTGCCGATGCCGGCATCCGTGCCCGGCCCGAAGACGAGCGCAACTTCACGCTGTTGTTGCAGACGTTGCGAGCGCGTTTCGATCGGCTCGCGATCGAGCAGCATCGACGCGACGATCCTTATCTGATCACGGCCGCACTGGCCGATCGCGAGTTCGTTTCGCACATCGAGCTCGAGCGTGTCGGCGCCGTGCTCGACTGGATCAATCTGATGACCTACGACTTCCACGGCAGCTTGACCAAAACGACCGGACATCATTCGGCGCTGCACCGGTCCGCGACGTCCGCGCCGGACGAACGCAGCGTCGACGCGGCGGTTGCGCAATATCTGGCCGCCGGCGTGCCGGCTGAGAAGCTCGTCGTCGGCGTGCCGTTCTACGGCAAGGCGTTTCTCGACGTGCAGCCGGAAAACCGCGGGCTCGATGAGCCGTTCAGTGGTCAGGTCCCGGTCTATCCGTGGCCGCAACTCGTCGCCGGATTCATCGATCGCAATGGATTTGTCCGCTATTGGGACGACCTCGCGAAGGAGCCGTACCTGTGGAATGCGCAGGCGCGCACGTTCATCAGCTATGACGATCCGCAGTCACTCACGCTCAAGGCCGATTTCGTCAAGGCGCACCATCTGGGCGGCATGATGTACTGGGAACAAAGCCTCGATCCGGACGGCGAACTGCTTGGCGCGCTCGCGCGCGGGCTGCACTAGCCGCCGGGCCAGTCGATTCGGCCGTCCACGATCGTGCGTGTACGTCCGCCGACCCAAACGGTTGCATCGGCGTCGATGCGCACGATCAACTCGGCATCGTGTCCCATTTCGCGACCTTGACTGACGCGATAGCCACGCGCGAGCGCGCCCTGCGCTTCACGTTGTGCGATATAGGCCGCGATCAGTCCGTTCGCCGCGCCTGAAGCCGGATCCTCGACGATGCCGGCGCCACCCGGAAAGGCGCGCACCACGAGCTCGTACTGCGTATTCGCGCAACGCGCGAATACACACAGGCCCATGCACGCGTCCTCGCGCGCGAGCGCCTTGATCGCCGTGTGATTGGGCTGCAGCGAACGCACGCCGGCTTCGTCGGCAAGTTCGGCCAGCCACCAGCGCCGGCCGCCCTCGACGAACGCCGGCGGCAGCCTGCCCGTTTCCGCAAATCCGAGCGCCGCGCGCAGCGCTCCGTATTCGACGCCATGGCGCAGGATGCGCGCGGGCGGCGCCTGCACGCTGATCGTGCGCGCATCGCCGTCGCCTGCGACGAGAATCGGCAGCAGGCCGGCGCCGCATTGTTGCACGAGCCGACCGTCGCGCGCGTGTGCAAAGCCGGTATCGAGCACGGCGTGCGCGCTGCCGACGGTCGGATGACCGGCGAACGCGATTTCGCTGTGCGGCGTGAAAATGCGCAAGCGATAGCTCGCCGCCGCTTCTTCGGCCGGCAGCACGAATGTGGTTTCGACCAGGTTCGTCCACTTCGCGATGCGCTGCATCGTTTCCGCGCTCAAACCGTGCGCACCGACAACGACGCCGAGCGGATTGCCGCCGCCGAGCGAGGCGGGGAAGACGTCGAGCTGGAGGTAGCGGAAGGAGGGCATGGGTGCAGTGAATAGCGTCGAATAATCTCCGTTCGTGCTGAGCGTAGCTCGCGCAGCGAGCGGAGTCGAAGCGCTACCCTTCGACTCCGCCCCTTCGCGGCTACGCTCAGGGCGAACGGATTCTCAAATGCGCCTGAGCGCCACCACGCAATTCAAGCCGCCGAACGCAAACGAGTTGCTCAGCACGGCGCGCACCGGTTTTTCGCGTGGCGTGTTCGGCACATAATCGAGATCGCATTCGGGATCGGCGTCGATGAAATTCGCTGTTGGCGGAATCACGCTGTCGCGCAGCGCGCCGATCGCGGCGACGAGTTCGATCGCGCCGGCGGCACCGAGCGCGTGGCCATGCATCGATTTCGTCGACGACACCGCGACATTGTTCGCATGTGCGCCGAATACGCGCCGGATCGCCTTCGATTCGGTCGGATCGTTCGCGGGCGTGCCGGTGCCGTGCGCGTTGATGTAGTCGATGTCCGCGGGCGCCAGTTGTGCGTCGCTGAGCGCGCCGGACAGCGCTTTTGCCGCGCCATCCGCGGAAGGCAACACGATGTCGCCCGCGTCCGCCGACATGCCGGCGCCGGCAAATTCGGCGAGAATCGTCGCGCCGCGCCGGCGCGCATGCTCGTATTCCTCGAGCACGAAAATCCCCGCGCCTTCGCCGATCACCATGCCGCGACGCTGCTTGCAGAACGGCCGACACGTGTCGTCCGCGGTCACGCGCATCGCTTCCCACGCTTTGATCGTGGGCACGGTGACGCAGGCTTCGGAGCCGCCGGTGACGGCAAAATCCATTTTTCCGCTGCGTACCATCTCGAACGCCTGCGCCATCGCGTGATTGGCCGAGGCGCAGGCGCTGACCACGGCAAACGATGGTCCGGTCAGCCCGAATTCCATGCCGACGTGACAGGCGGGTGCATTTGCCATCACGCGCACGATCGCCAGCGGGTGCACGCGCGGATTCTTGTCGCCATAGAAACGCTGCGACTGCTCGTTGTGCGAATTCTCGCCGCCGATACCGGTGCCAACGATGCACGCGGTGCGTTCGCCGAGGCCGGATACCTTGAATTCAAGCCCAGACTGCGCGACCGCTTCGCGCGCGGCGACCAGCGCGAATTGCGTGACGCGATCGTAAAAAATGATCTTCTTCGCATCGAAATGCGCCGCCGGATCGAAGCCGCGCACTTCCGCGGCGATCCTGATATTGAGCAGGTCGGTCGGGATGTTCGCGATCGGGCCGATCGCGGAACGGCCCTCGCGCATGCCCGCCCACGTGAGCCCAGCATCGTTGCCGAACGCGCTGATCGCGCCCATGCCGGTGATTGCTACGCGGCGCATGCCAAAAACGCTCGATCAGGCTGCTGGCGGCGTGGCCGCTTTTGCAGCGACGAGTTTTTCCACCGCATCGATCAGGCCCTTGACCGACTCGGTGTCGAAATTCGGATCGCGGTCGGGCAGCGTGATCTTGAAGTGATCCTCGATCTCGAAAATGATCTGCACCGCGTCGAGCGACTGGATCTGCAGCTCCTTCAACGTCGAGTCCGGCGTGATCTTCGCGCGGTCGATGCCCGCTTCCTTGGCGATGATGTCGAAAATCGTGTCCTGTACGCTGCTCATGGAATTCTCCGAAAAAGCGGGATGACAAGTTCAAGAAGTGCGCTAGATTAGCCGGTGTGCGCGTTTGCGTCATCCGCGCCGAGCAGCAGAATCCCGGCCACGATGATTGCGGCGCCGAACAGCTGCAAAGTGCCGATATGTTCGCCGAAGACCCACCACGAAGCGAACATCACGGCGACGAAGACGATCGCACTGGTGGCGAACGCCGCCGACAGCGTCGATTTGCGCAATATCGTCATCCACGCCACGAACGCGCCGATGTAGCAGCCGATTGCCACCCACAGCGGCGGCGTGACGATTGCCCGGGCGAAGGCCGCCGGCGAAAAATCGAAGTCCGCATTGGCCAGCCCGGCGTATTTCAGCGAGATCTGGCACAGCGTCTCGAAGCCGAGCAGCGCCGTCCAGGCAATCCAGATGCCGCGGCGCGATGTGCTCATGACGATGATTCCTTTATCAGCGCGGCGAGTTCCGGGTCGTGACGATCGAGCCGCGCGACGCGCTCGATCATGCTGAGAATCGCATCGAGCAGGCGATTGCGGTGCCGATACCACAGCCAGTTCGCTTCGAGGCGGCTGCCGAGGCGGCGCTTGACCGCATGCAGTCCTTGTCCGCTCTGATACAGCGGGATGCGATGCTCGATGCAATAGCGCACATTCTCGAACCAGGTGCAAAAGTATAAATTGTGCTCATGTGCGACGCTGTAGTCCATGCCGAGGAACTTGTCGAGCAGACGCTTGCCATCGTGCAGCACGAGATTGAATGCCACGAGTTTTTCGCCGAGCCAATAGACCACGCAGCTGGCGCGGTTGCCGAGTCCGGCGAGGACGGCGCGAAAATATTCGCTCGTCAGTTCTTCAAAACTGAACTGCGCATTGGCATACGTCGAGGTGTACAGGCGCATGACCTCGGCTGCGATGTCGTCGATGTTCGAGCGCCATTCCACGCGCAGGCCGGCGGCCGCCTTGAGCTTGCGGCGCATGTCCTTGCGCGTGGCGCGGCTCAGCGAGGCGAGATATTCGTCCAGACTGTCGAAACGCACGTCGAGCAACGCCGTCGGCAACCCCGGCTGGCGACGCAAACGTTGCGCTTTGGCGGCATCGGCCCATAACGCGTCTTGTGCGGCCCGGCTATCCTTGGCCGCGAACATTTGCACGCGCTGTTCCCGCGCATAGCTTTCCGCGCGTACCAGCATCGCCGCGAGCAGTTTCTGCTGATCTGCCGGCGATGTCGCGGGCTCGAACCCCAGATGACAAACTTCGGCGACCGGCGAACCGAGCGCGAGCATGCGTTGGCGCAGCAGCCTCGGGAATGCGCGCGAGAGCGCGTTCGTCACGCGGCGCAACGCGCCGCTCACGGTGGTATCGAGTTCGTAATCCGTGATGAAAGCGGGCACCGCCGCGCGCAAACGGCCGTTTTCGCGCACGCCGAAGTACAGCCAGGAGAAATCCGGCAACGCGGAACGCTCAACCGCCCGGTAATAGCTCCAGTCTTCGAGTTCATCCGGAAACAGGCGATTCCATTCTTCGCGGCCGAACGCTTCGATGGAGGCGACGACGAACGTCTCCATCAATCGGCGACTGCGGGTACCGGTTGCGCCTGCGGCATCTCGACGAAACGGGCGTGCGCGACCTCGTTGAAAAAGCGCGTCGAGCGCTCGATCACCTGATCGCGTTCCTGATCGACCGTGATCATGTGGTAGCTGTTTTCCAGCAGCACGGTTTCGACCGGACCGCTGACGCCACGCACGACCATGCGCACGTTTTTGAGGCTTGCCACATCGTCGTCTTTCGCATGCACGACCAGGCACGGCGTGCGCACGCTCTTGAGCTGCTGGCGCACGCGGAAACTCAGACGATAGAACTCGGCCAGCGACGGCCACGGATTGCCCGGCAGGCCGGCCGCGGCACTGTCGCCACTCAACATGCTGCCGGCGATGCGCTGGCGGATGCGCTCGTCCTTGATGCCGTACGGGAAGCATTCGTGGAATTTGGCTTTGTGGCCAAAACCCAGGCTACACACCAGCGGCAGCATGAAAGACAGCTTGCCGATCCACGGAATCGTCCAGCCGTCGTAGACGAACGTGGTGCCGTACAAACCGAGCCCATCGACCTTGTCCGGATGGTCGGCCGCGAGTTTGAGCGCGAGCAACGCACCCATCGACAGACCGGCCACGAACAAGTGGTCGACTTCGCCGCGCAGGCGTTCGGCCGCGTCGACGACGCTGCGGTACCAATCGTGCCACCCGGTCGCGAGCAGGTCGGCCTCGTCGCCGCAATGTCCCGCGAGTTGCATGCCGTACACGGTGAAGCCGTTGCGATTCAGGCCCTTGCCGATCAGGCGCATCTCGGTTGGTGTGCCGGTCAGGCCATGGATCAGCAGGACGCCGTTGCGCCCGCCGGGCAAATGGAAATCGACTTTCTTGATCATGGGGATGTCACGAGTCGGAAACGCGAATTATGCAAAACAAAGGTTTACGAATATCTGAAATGGCCTTAACGCCCGCCTTAAACGCCAGGCCAACACACCAACATCACGCCGCAGGCAACCGCGAACGTGGCCAACCAGCGGCGCCTCGAGATGTGCTCGCCGAGCACGAACCGGCTGGCAATCACGACTCCGCAATACGACAGCGCCATGAATGGAAACGCGAAGCTCAGTTTCGTCATCGACAACGCCGCGAACCACAACGTGAACTCGACGACGTAGATCAGCAAACCCGCCACGATCCAGGGTGAGCCGACGAGGCCAGCCACGAATGACGGGACGCCCATCGCCGGCAGCGGTTCGGTTTCATGGCCGACGCCGAGCTTGAAACAGACCTGGCCGCCGACATCGCACAGCACGGTGCCGAACAGCAACGCCAGCGCAAACCACATCATCGGCGTGCCGCCTTTTCGATCGCCACGAGCAATTCCCGGTTCGTCGCTTCGTTGCGCGCGAGCAGATCATCCGAAATTTCGCGCTGCGGCTGATCCATGCGTGCTTCCCAGCGTTTGAGCCAATTCGAGTGGTGCGCGGCGGAGAATTCCCCGCAAATATCCGCCCCGGCGACCGTAAAGCGCGCGCCGACGGCGTCGATGATCTGCTTGACGGCCGCGAGAGGCATGTGCCCCTGATCCCAGTTCGTCAGCGCCTCACGCTCGGCCAGCACATCCTTGTCGATACTGATCCAGATCGCATCGGTTTCAATCAGCGCAATTATAGCATCGAGCGCTTTTTCGACGCCGATTTCGGCGAGATTCGACCACGCCAAATGGCCTTTTTCGTAGCGATGCCCCGCGCCGTCGGCCACGCGCCGCCACACGCGTGAAGGCGCATGCTGCCACGGAAACAGCACGATGCGCCCGGCGGCGAGCGCCGCCAGATTGCCGCCCTTGAGATCGGGGTGGACGAGATCGTCGCTGCAGACGCCAAGCGTGATCACGCGCCGCACCTGCGGCAAGCGCAGCGCCTGATTGACCCAGGAGCCGCAATGCCAGCGCGGTGCCAGTCGCACCCAATCCGGGTGGTTGTCGATGTGGACGATCGTGATCGGCTCGCGGGCCTGCTCCATCAGAAGCACGGCCACATGATGGAAATCGCCCGAACCGAGCAAGCTCAGCGTCGGCTCCCGCGCGTGTTCGTGCAGGCGCGCACGCGCGGCGCGGATCGAGCGCTCGCGCGCCCACAGGCGCAGGCGCGGGGCGAGGTCGCGCAAATCGACGGTGCTCACGGAACTCCATGGCGCGACGCCGCGCAGCGAGATCTGCGTGGCGAGTGCGCCGTCGAGGTCGAGAATCTGCAAGTGCATGGCTGCGAGATTATCGCAGCCATGCTTGGGTCAGTTCACAAGGTTTGCAGATTGAACGTCACCGGCACCAGTGCCCACGCGCTGGCGGCCACGCCGCCGTGCATCGCCGGATGGAAACTCCATGCCTTCACCGCTTCGCGAGCGGCCCGATCCAGACGCTGGAAGCCACTGGATTTTTCGATCTCCACCGCTTGCGGGACGCCGTCCACGCCGACCAGCACGCGCAGAATCACGGTGCCTTGTTCGTGATTGATCAGTGATTCGCGTGGATAGGCAACTCGCGTCTGATGACCATAGGTGATTGCGCTCGGCGCGCTGTCGGGAATCGCGGGATTGTTTTCGAGCGCCTGTGGCTCGTCGATGACCGTGGTGTCGCGTGACATATCGGTGTTTTGTTGCGCAATCGGCTGTTCGACGCGCACGACGTCATGCCTGATCGGCGTAATCGGCTGATGCCGCACCGGCTGCGGCAAATCCGGAACGACGGTGGGCGGTATGACTTCGATGATGCGCGCGGCCTGATGCTCGGGCGGAGCTTCGCGCGTCAGCTGCAACACCACCGGCGGCGTCAACAGCAACGCCACGATGAGCAGATGCAGCGAAAACGAACCCGACCACGCACTAATGCGCGGCCAGCTCAGTTGAACGTGCGAAACCCCCGAAGCGTGAAGCGCGACTGCTGTCATGACGCATCTCCCCTGCCGAGAAAACGTTTGAACGAGCCACGAATTCAGCCTACGCCCGAATCAATTCAGAATTCGTTACGACGCGCGCCGACTGTCGGCCGGATTGCTGCGGTCGGATTGCAGGAATCGGATCAAGCCGTCGCGTTGCGCCGGGCTCAACAGGCGCAGCAACGGCAACAGGCGCCGCAGGATCAGCGGCATGCCGGCAATGGCCGGCTGTGGATTTCCGCGCTCGATCTGCGCGAGCAGCGGATCGATCAGCAACGGAACCGGTGCGACTGCGGATGGCGCAGCGACCGGCGCGACAGCCGGCGGCGCAACGACCGGTGCGACGTATGGGGCAGGGGCAGCCATTGGCGCCGGAGCAGGCGCCGCCGGCACGACCGCTGGCGGCGATGCGTCGGCGAGTGTCGGCTGGCACTGATCCAGCGCCTCTTGTGCGCTCAGTCCGGTTTCCAGCTGTGGCCGCGACACACCGGTGCCGAATTTGACCGGTCCGGCGCCAACGGATGCCGACTGCTCGGCCAGATCGGCGCGCAGGCGCGCGACCATGCGCTCGACGCCCTGCCGCTCGCCGGCCGGCAACGACAGCGCGAATCCGCCGAGCGCGATGCGGCCGGCGGTGTCTTCCTTGCGGATTGCTGCGCGCAGCGATTTGGCCACACTGAGCAGCAGCCGTTCGGCGGTTTCCTTGCCGCGCTGCAGAAAGATCGAGCGCAGATCCTCGACCTCGATGCGCACCAGCGTCAATTCCTGCGTATGGCGTCTCGCATACGCCATATCCTGCTGCAGGCGGTCGAGAAATCCGGCCTTGTTCGGCAGCCCGGTGAGTTGATCGAGCGTGGTCTGCGCGCGCAGCTGCGTGGTTTCGCGCTGGTGGCTCGCATGCGCGCGCGCGCGCGCGAGCAAGTCGATGCTCGTAAACGGCTTGGTCACGAAATCCGTGGCGCCGAGTTCGAGCGCGCGTACGCGCGCGACTTCGTCTTCGTCGATGCCGGTAACGACGATGACGGGCAACGCGCGCAGTCGGGGGTCCGCGGCGGTGCGGATGTCGCGCAGCAACTCGTAGCCGTTCAGGCCGGGCATGACCAAATCGGTGAACACGACTTGGATCGCGGCGTCGTTCTCCAATATCGACCACGCCTCGCTGCCGTCTTCGGCAATGACCACATCGAACTCGGCGCCGAGCATCTTGCGCGCGGCGTTGCGGATCACCTTGGAGTCATCGACGACAAGGACTCGTGTCATCGATGCACGGCCATTGATTGCATTCCCCCGCCCCGGCTCGATCTGTATCGGCGAATTTAACTCGCAATCGCCGCCACGGGAAGCAGGCGAACAGCGGAATCGTCGATGGCCGGTACGAACGGGGTTCGCTGCCGTGCCGTGCAATTTGCCGGGCGGCGGCCGCCTCGCGGTTGCAATGTACGCGATCCATCCCAGGCTCACGACCAACAAACCTTTGTAGCTGGCCGCGTTGCGATGGCACGGCCGATGCTCGTTCCGTGTGTTTTACCGGTCATACGCGTCAGCTGTTTGTGCTTTTTTTTCCCAAGGAGAAATCTATGCGACATGCAACTGCACTTATCGCGTTCGCCGCCGCTTCGGTCTGCGCAGCCGGATTGGCTCTTGCTCAAGTCGATGCTCCGCCGAAGAGTTCGACCACTTCGGCCACGCCGGAGACGCAACACCAGCACACAACCCAGACGGCCATGGCCGATACTTCCGGCATGATGGGCTCTCACGACATGCCGGCGACGGTGCTCAATGTCGACCACAAAACCGGCATGGTCGACGTCGAATCCGAAAAGATGAAATTGAAAGTTCATTTCCCGGCTAGCACGATTGCCGACCTCAAGAAGGGCGACAAGATCAACCTGCACCTTGGCTATTCCAAGCAGTAACGGAATTCGTCGCTGAAGCCCGTGCGCCCCTGCGCGCGGGCTCGCGCTGTCAGACTGGCCGGAGTCTAATGCGCGTGTTCAGGCTGCTCGGCATCGCCTTCATGATGCTGATGGCCGCCGCTGCCTTCGGCGGCGCCGAGCGCCTTGTACTGCTCCGGCGTCATGCCCGGCAATTTCTGCAGGAACGCGACAATGGCCCAGATCGCCTGATCATCGTGGGTCGCGCCCCATGCCGGCATTCCCGTCATCTTGATGCCGTGTTTGATTGCCCAGAATTCCTCGGCCGGCGTGATCGCCAGCGTCTTGGTCAGATCCGGCGGCTGCGGATTCAGGCCCGGTCGAATCTCCGAATTCGTCATGCCGGGTGCCAAATGGCAGCCCGCGCACATTTCGCTGTAGTGCCCGGCGCCGGACGCGACCAGTTTCTGGTCGTCGAGCGGCGGCACCGGAACATCCTTGGCGCGCAGCGCGATGGAACGCTGCCGTGCCGTTTGCATCAGCTTATAGACGAACGGCGAATGCGGCACGTCGGCGCCGACCGGGTACACCCCTGACCAAACAAATGCCGCACCGGCCACCACAGCCGATACGAGCAACACCACTAGAATCCGGATCGTTCTCATGGTTCGGCCCTCCGAGCCGGGTGTGCACGTTGGGTGCCATCGTTTCCCTTGACTCCACAGCGGCGAGCCGTTGTAATACGCGGCCTTTCGCGGCGTCCTGCCGCAATGCTTTGGCCGGGTAGCTCAGTTGGTAGAGCAGGGGATTGAAAATCCCCGTGTCGGCGGTTCGATTCCGTCCCCGGCCACCACTAGATCGTTCGATTCGTCAGCGCTTGCCGCTTCGTCACCCTTCGGGCCAGCTGCGCTGTTCGCATTCGCTCCCGGCGAATGCAGTCCGCGCAATTCCTTGCAGTCGGTCTTTCCCGCCGTTTCAACGCCTTTTCCAAGCGCAATAGCCGAGCGATGTTCTGTTTCGGCATCTCTGCGCGTTTGCTATTCGACGCGTATGGCAGTGCCGGTATCGTTGACCTTAAAAGAGAACAGACATGACTTCACATCGTTCGTTACCTGGACCCGCCGCGGGGTTGCTGGCAGCCATTTTTCTGCCGTTGAGCGTCCTTCCTACCTTGGCATTCGCCGTGGGACAACCGTGTACGGAAGCGGGATTGGACGCCGCTGTGGCGGCTGGCGGCACCAATACGTTTTCCTGCGTGGGCGCGACCACAATCACGATCACTTCGAGCAAGTCGATTTCGGCGGCCAATCTTGTACTCGACGGCGGCGGCTTGCTGACGATCAGCGGCGGCAATTCGCTGCGCATCTTTACGGTCAATGGTGGTGCGTCGGCCACTTTCCTGAACATGGCCATCAACAATGGCTACCTTGCGAGCGGCAATGGCGCCGGCATCCTCAATTTCGGCACGACGACGATCGCGAACACCGCTTTTTCCGGCAACACGATAGGCACGGGCGGTGGGGCCGCGGTCCAGAATGTGGGTGTGATGACGATCGACAAGAGCAGTTTCCTGAATAACAGCATCACCTCCACAACCGCCATCGCGGATGGGGCCGCGATCAACAACAACGGCGCTTCGCTCACGGTCAGCAACAGCACGTTTTCTGGCAATAGCGCCGGCCGTGGCGGCGTTATCGTCGCCTCCACTGCCATGTCGATCTACAACAGCACGATCATCGGGAACAGTGCGAGCGTCAGCTGTGGCGCTGGCGCAATCTTCGCCGTGGGAGCGACAACGCTCGCAAACACCATCGTTGCAGACAATACGAGCGGCGGAGCTTGCCGGCCGAATTGCAACGGATCGGTGGCCGCGGGTCCCGACAGCATTTCGGACAACGCCGATTGTGGCGCAACGATCACGCAGGCGACCTTCGCCCAGATCAATCTAGGAGCACTCACGGGCAATCCCGCCTATTTTCCCTTGAATACGGGCAGCGCCGCCATTGATAGTGGCAACGTCGCGATTTGCTCGGCACCGCCGGTAAACAACACGTCGCAAAACGGTGTCACGCGGTCTTCCGACGGAAAATGCGACGTCGGATCGTTCGAAATGGCCGGCACCACTCCAGTGCGCCTGCAGTCATTTGACGTTGAGTAAGCTTTTCGGTCTGGGGGCGGCAGGGTTCACCGATTTCTCCTGACAAACGGCACGCAACGAAATCTTTCGTCGTTGCGTCTATAAATATTGCGACCGTTCGCCTGGAGTCATCATGTTTCGCGTTGTGTTGCTCGCTGCTCTTTCCATCCTGCCTGCCGCTTTCGTACAAGCCGACACCCGCGCCACCGAGGCCAAAAACCTCGCGCGCTTCGAGCAATTCGCCGGTGCTCCCATTGAAAGCTTTGATATGTGGCAGTTGTACCAATGGCAGAGTCTGGGTCCCGACCGCCTTGCGGTATGGTCGGCGGTGAACAAGGTTTGGCTGCTCAAGGTCTCGCAGCCGTGCATCCGGCTCGAGGACACCAACGCGATCAAGATCACGTCACAGATGACCCACAAGGTGACCGCGCGCTTCGATTATGTCGATTTTGCGGCGCAGCATTGCCAGATTCAGGAGATCCGGCCGGTGGATTACGTGGCGATGCGCCGCGCCGAGAAGGGAACAGCTGATCGCCGTCAGGCTTCGGGCGGGACATAACCTGCCGGTGCCTCGGAACCGGCGCCGAACAGGAATTTTTCCATTTCACCTTCGAGGAACTTGCGCGCTTTCGGGTCGAGCGGCGAAAGCCGGTTTTCGTTGATCAGCATGGTCTGGTGTGCAAGCCATTGCCGCCAAGCCTCCTTCGACACCCGTTCGTAAATACGTTTGCCGAGTTCGCCGGGATACGGCGCAAAATCGAGGCCTTCGGCGTCGCACTGCAGTTTGACGCATTGGACGGTGCGGGACATCAGAACTCCAGGGTTGCGATAAGTTTGCGCACCGGCGCGGGCAATCCGAGTTGCGCGGATTGGTGTGGATGCAACCAACGTCGATCCGGCGAATCGGCGACGCGCCGTGTGGATTGGACTGCGCAGGCGAGCGGCGTCACACCGAGTTTGTAGTGACTGAACGTATGCACGAACGGTGTGAGCTCGCGAAACTCGGGCGCGTGTCCGCGTGCGTGCTCGCGCGCGACGCGGCGGCGAGCGGACGCGAGATCGTCGGCTTCCGGCAGGCTCCACAGCTGCGCCCATACCCCTGACGGTGGACGGCGTTCGAGCAGGATGCGGCCGTGCGCGTCGTGCAGCACCAGCATCACGGTGCCGCGCTCGGGTTTGCGGCGCGCGGGTTTGCGTTCGGGCAGGGCGGCGGTGAGCCCGTCGCGCCGCGCCTTGCAGGTTCGCGCCAGCGGACAGGCCCCGCAGCGCGGTCGCGACCGCATGCACACCGCGGCGCCAAGATCCATGATCGCTTGCGTGTAGTCGGCGACGCGCGCGGACGGCGTGTGTAATTCTGCAAATCTCCACAATTGTGCAGCGACACCCGGTGCTCCCGGCCAGCCGCGCACGCCGTGGTAGCGCGCGAGCACGCGTTTGACGTTGCCGTCCAGAATCGGAAAGCGCAAACCGTGCGCCTGGGCAAGGATCGCGCCGGCCGTGGAACGGCCGATGCCGGGCAGCGCGCCGAGCGCAGCGAAATCACGTGGCAGGGCAGCGCCGTGATGTTCGACGCAGATCCGCGCGGCGCGCTGCAGATTGCGCGCGCGGGTGTAATAGCCGAGCCCGGACCATGCGGCGAGCACGTCGTCCTGGTTTGCGGCAGCCAATTTTCGCAAAGAGGCAAATTTCTCCACAAAGCGCAAAAAGTACGGAATGACCGTTGCGACTTGCGTCTGTTGCAGCATTACCTCGGACAGCCACACGCGATACGGCGTGCGCGGATGCTGCCACGGCAGGTTTTTGCGGCCGTGCGCGTCGTACCAGGCGAGCAGCTTGCGGGCGATGGGCTCAGGCTTGCGCATCGCCGAGACTGGCCGGCAACAATCCGTCGACGAATGCACCCGCATCGAATTCGCGCAGGTCGTCGAGCGATTCGCCCAGGCCGACGAAGCGGATCGGCACGCCGAATTCCTTTGCGAGCGCAAACACCACGCCGCCCTTGGCCGTGCCGTCGAGCTTGGTGACGACAAGGCCGCTGACGCCGATGGCCTGACGGAACTGGCGCACCTGGCTGATCGCATTCTGGCCGGTCGTGCCATCGATCACGAGCAGCGCTTCATGCGGGGCGTCGGGGTCGAGCTTGCCGAGCACGCGGCGGATCTTTGCCAGCTCGTCCATGAGGCCGCCTTGCGTGTGCAGGCGCCCCGCCGTGTCCGCGATCAGCACGTCGGTGCCGCGCGCGCGCGCCGATTGCAGCGCGTCGAAAATGACGCTCGCTGAATCCGCGCCGGAACCTTGCGCCATGACCGCCACCTGGTTGCGTTCGCCCCAGGTTTTCAATTGTTCGACCGCGGCGGCGCGGAATGTGTCGCCGGCGGCGAGCATCACGCTGTGGCCATCGTTCTGATAATGACGCGCGAGCTTGCCGATTGTCGTTGTCTTGCCGACCCCATTGACACCGACCATCAGGATCACGAAAGGTTTTCGCGCGGCGTCGATGCGCAGCGGTCGGGCGACCGGCGCCAGCAGAGCGAGCAATTCGCCGCGCAACGCCGCGAGCAATGCAGCGGCATCGGCGAATTCGTGCCGGACCATGCGCCGGCGCAGATTTTCGATGAGCACGGTGCTCGCGGCGACGCCGACGTCCGCGCCGATCAGCGTGGTCTCGAGTTCGTCCAGCAGGGCGTCATCGAGTTTGGGATGGCGCGCGAACAGATCGCGGATGTCGCGATTGAATACGCTGCGCGCGAAGCGATCGCGCCAGGTTTTCTTCTTCGCCTCTTGTGCTGGCGGCAGAGGGCGCGCCGCGGTCGCCGATGATGGCGGCACGTCATTCGACAAAAACCCCGCCGTGCCGTCCCGATCATGGCCTTCTTCCGGCGGCGGAGAGGGCAGATCGCCGGGATTCATCGGCCCCGGCTGCTCCTTTTCCGGCTCCCGTTTTTTCCAGAACTTCAACATGACATGCGAGTTTCAACGACAATATTCCAATGTTAACACCCGCCTCGTTACCGACCCATGCGCGCTGATCCGCTTCCGGGCCGTTTGCGCATCGTCGCTGGCACCCTGCGCGGCTCGCGCATCGACGTGCCCCGCGCGCCCGGTCTGCGACCAACGCCGGACCGCGTGCGTGAAACCTTGTTCAACTGGCTGATGCCGGTGATCGAAGGCGCGCGTTGCCTGGACTTGTTCGCCGGCACCGGTGCGCTCGGCATAGAGGCGTTGTCTCGTGGTGCGGCAGCGGTGGATTTCGTCGAGGCCGATGCGCAGCTCGCGGATTTGCTGCGCGCGAACCTCGCGCGCCTGCGTCAGCCCGCGCGCGTGACGCGCAGCGACGCCCTGCGATTTCTTGCCGACGGCAACACGCGCTACGACGTCGTCTTCATTGATCCGCCGTTCGGCGCGGATTTATGGGCGTCGGCCGCGCGGGCGCTGGAAACGCATGAGCGATTGGCGCCGGGCGCGTGGATCTATGTCGAATCCCCGCTGGACGCCGCTCCCGAGTTGCCGTCGACGTGGAATCCGCATCGGCAGGGCCGCGCCGGCAGCGTGCGCTATGCGCTGTATCAACGATCCGTTAAGCTGTAGTCCGGAACTCCCCTCGCGTCTTTCGACATGCCAAACCGCCAACCGGGCAACGCGCGCGTTGCCGTGTATCCGGGCACGTTCGATCCGATCACCAACGGTCACACCGATCTGGTCAGCCGCGCCGCGCCGCTGTTTGACAAGCTGATCGTCGGCATTGCCGAAAGCGCGAGCAAGGGCACCAGCTTCGCGCTGGATGAGCGCATCGCGCTGGCGCGCCTCGCGCTCGCCGGCGTCGCCAATGTCGAGGTGCGCGGATTTTCCTCGCTGCTCGCCGATTTCGTGCGCGAAACCGGCGCTGGCGTGATCCTGCGTGGCTTGCGCGCGGTATCGGACTTCGAATACGAATTCCAGCTGGCGAGCATGAACCGGCACCTGATTCCCGTGGCCGAGACCCTGTTCCTGACGCCGGCCGAGCAGTACAGTTTCATTTCGTCTTCGCTCGTGCGCGAGATCGCGCGCCTCGGCGGCGACGTATCCGATTTCGTCCATCCGGCGGTGCAGCACGCGCTGCGGCAACGTTGGCAGAATCCCTGAGAATATAAAGGTGTCGTCATGAAAAACACTCTTCGTATAGTTTCCCTCGCACTCGTCGGCGTGCTGACGCTGTCGGCCTGCGGCCCGAGCGAGGAAGAAAAGGCCAAGGCGGCATCCGACGCCGCGGTGGCGGAAATGATGAAGCCGGTATCGCCGCCGGCGCCGGACGCCGACAAGGCCGCCTGGCAGAAGTATCTCGTCATCGTCGTCAAGCAGAACATGCGCGGCGTGAAAACCAATCAGCCGTACATGTATTTCGTGCCGAAGGGCGACGCGCCGGATGTGCAGGATGCGCGCAAGAGCCAGCTCGACAACGTCTCGGCCACCGTCTCGCGCGGCGTGCTGCCGGGCAACATGCTCGCGTTCGGCGGCCCCGATTCCAAACTCACGGGCGATCTCGTGGTCGAATCCTTCAAGGACGCTTCCGCCGGCTCGTTCAAGGGCGTCGTCGTCCTGTTCATCGGCGCGGCGGAAGATCAGGAGCGGGTCAAGGAAGCGGTCGCGAAGACCGGTGCGGAGTTCCGTTTCGTCGAAATGAAGTGACATTGCGAGGCCAAGCCGCAATGTCGAGTGTGCGATGGCACTGAAGATCCTCGATACCTGTGTCAACTGCGATGTCTGCGAGCCGGTCTGTCCGAACCAGGCGATAGCGCTGGGTTCGGTGATCTACGAGATAACGCCGGCGCGCTGCACCGAGTGCGTCGGCCATTTCGACACGCCGCAATGCGTGGACGTGTGCCCGGTCGAGTGCATCATCGTCGATCCGGAGCACACCGAATCGCGCGAGCTGTTGCAGGATCGCTACGAACGTCTGAGTGCACAAGGAGCGTCGTGAAAAAACTGATCGTTTGCCTATTGCTGCTCGTCGCGCCGATTCTTGCCGGCGCCGCCGAGTCGCAGAAACCGGGTCACGCCGCGATCGCCAGCGCACACAAGCTCGCGACCGAGGCCGGCTTCGAGGTGCTGGCCGAAGGCGGCAATGCGTTCGATGCGGCGGTCGCGGTCGCGGCCACGCTGGCGGTCGTCGAGCCGCAAAGTTCCGGCATCGGCGGCGGCGGCTTGTTCCTGCTGCATCGCGCGAGCGACGGCAAAGATGTGATGATCGATGGGCGCGAGACGGCACCGGCATCGACGGACGCCAAACAGTACCTGGACGCGCAAGGCAATCTCGACCAGAACAAGTCGTGGAATGGCCCGCTCGCCGCCGGCATTCCCGGCGAGCCGGCCGCTCTGGCCTGGATCGCCGAGCACTATGGCAAGTTGCGGCTGGCGAAATCGCTGGCGCCGGCGATGCGCATCGCGCGCGCGGGTTTCCAGCCGGACGCGCGGCTGCTCGATGCGATTGGCGAGCGCATCGAAGTCATCAAACGTTATCCGGCCGCCGCAGCGTTGTATCTGGAAAATGGCGCGGCGCCCAAGGCGGGCTGGACGTTCAAGAATCCCGACATCGCGCGCACGCTCGAAGTAATCGCCAACGGCGATTTCTATCGCGGCGAGTTCGCGCAGCGCCTGGTCGATGGCATCAACACGGCCGGCGGCAACTGGACGTTGGCGGACCTGTCGGATTATCGCGCCAAGGAACGCGCGCCACTCGCGTTCGATTACCGCGGCTGGCGCATCGTCACGGCGTCGCCGCCGTCATCCGGCGGCATCGTGCTCGAAGAAATGCTCAATGTCCTGTCCGGCTACGATCTGGCCAAGTTCGATCGCGTGCATCGTGTGCATTTGATCGTCGAAGCGATGCGCCGCGCCTATCGCGACCGTGCCGCATACCTGGGCGATCCGGATTTCGTGAAGATGCCGCTCGACGAGCTCGGCAGCCCGTTCTATGCGGCAGGACTGCGCGCATCGATTCATCCGCAGAAGGCAACGCCGAGCGACATGCTGCCGGGCTATCTACCCCAATCGGAGCGCGACCATACGTCGCATTTCTCGATCATCGATGCCGAAGGCAATCTTGTCTCCGCCACGCAGACCGTGAACCTGTCGCTCGGCGACGCGCTCGTGGTGCCCGGCACCGGATTCGTCATGAACGACGAGATGGACGATTTCGCATTGAAAGCCGGCGCGCCGAACGCGTTCGGTCTGGTTGGCAACGACGCCAACGCGCCGAAGCCGGGGCACCGACCGCTGTCGTCGATGACGCCGAGCTTCGTCATCGGTGCCGAGCGCATTGGCGTGATCGGCACCCCGGGTGGCAGCACGATCATCACGCAGGTGCTCGAAGGCGTGCTCGCGTTCATCGACGGCGAACTGCCGGCGCAGATCGTCGCCAATCCGCGTTTTCACCACCAATACCTGCCCGACGTCATCACCGCCGAACACGGCACGTTCAATCCGGACGAAGTCAAGGCGCTCGAAGCGATGGGTCACAAGGTCAGCGAGCGCAGCCATCCCTGGGGCTTCATGAACGTGGTGAGCTGGGACAAAAAAAGCGGAAAACTGTACGCCGGCTCGGATTCGCGCCGGGCGAGCGGCAGCGGGATCGTGAAGTAATGCCGCAATGAAGTTCTGGTCGATCCTCGGCAATTCGCAAAAATTGGATGGCGGTGCGATGTTCGGCAACGCGCCGAAAGCGATGTGGTCGAGATGGCTCGCGCCCGATGCCGATAACCGCGTTCCGTTGGCGTGCCGCGCGTTGCTCGTGGATGATCTCGACGCAAAGCGCGTACTGTTCGAAACCGGCATCGGCGCGTTTTTCGAGCCGAAGTTGCGCGAGCGCTACGGTGTGGTCGAGGATCGCCATGTCTTGCTCGACTCGCTGCGCGCAGCGGGATTCGCGCACGAGGACATCGACGCCGTCGTGCTGTCGCATCTGCATTTCGATCACGCCGGCGGACTGCTCGCTCCGTGGCAGCCGGACGCGCCGCCGTCGCTGCTGTTTCCGCGTGCGAAGTTCATCATTGGCAAGCGCGCGTGGCAGCGGGCGGTCAAACCCCATGCACGCGACCGCGCCTCATTCATCCCTGAACTGCAGCCGCTGCTGGAACAATCCGGGCGGCTGGAACTTGTGGAAAATGGACAATCGTCCACTTTGGGAAAACACGTGCACTTCACGTTCAGCGATGGCCACACGCCGGGCTTGATGCTGGCCGAGACAGGCGGGGTGGCGTTCTGCGCCGACCTGATTCCGGGCCGGCCGTGGGTGCATGTGCCGGTGACAATGGGCTACGACCGCGCCGCGGAGCTGCTGATCGACGAGAAACGCGCCTTCCTCGAAGATAAACTCGCGCGCGACGTGCGCCTGTTCTTCACGCACGATCCCACGTGTGCGCTCGCGCGCGTCACGCGCGACGACACCGGTCGCTACGGCACCGCCGACGAATGCCCGGAACTTGCGGGGATGACGGTCTGATGGCGCGGCGCAAGCACAAGTCGCGCGGACCCTTGTTGCTTCTGGCCGTGCTCGTGGCGATCATCGCGCTGGCGGCGTGGACGAAACGCGATTTTTTGGCGTCGTGGGCCGGGCGCGCGTTGGCCGGCAAAGCCGAGCCCATCAACATCCTCTCGGGCGAGGGCCGCGCGCAGCGCATCAGCGCTGAACTCAAAGCTAGCGCTCCGGCGCGGGATGGCCAGCTCGGGGTCAGCGCGCATGCCGCGGTGCTGTTCCGCCATGTCGAAATGTATCAATGGCAGGAGCACTGCGAAGCCGCCGATTGCCGTTATGAGCGGGCGTGGTCGGCGCCCGTCGACTCGCGCAAGTTCCGCGAACCCAAGGGTCACGAGAACCCGTCAGCGCCGTTCAACGATTCGATTTTTTTTGCGCCGGGTTTGAAAGCCGGCGAATACGCGATCGACCCGGATCTGCTGGTAACGCAACTGCATGCGGTCGAGTATCCGGTGCACGACGCGAATCTGCCACCGAATCTCGCGGCAACGTTCAGTGAACGCGATGGCGTGCTGTATGCCGGCGGCAATCCGGCGCATCCGGCGATCGGCGAAGTGCGAATCAGCTATCGGGTCATCCCGAACGGAAACGTGATGCTCAATGGTGTTGTACGAGGTGACAGACTAGCCGCTCACTGATCAGGGGAGTTCGTATGCGCATTACCGGTCTGTACGTTGCTTTGGGTGTGCTGCTGGTGCTGGTCCTTGCAATTCGCGTGGTCGTGCGGCGCTGGACGCTGCGCATTGGCATCGGCGACGGCGATGACAAGGAGTTGCGCAAGCGCATCCGGGCGCATGGGAACGCGATCGAATACCTACCAATCGGTCTGCTCGCGCTGTTGTTGCTCGATCTGGATGGAACGACTCCGGTACTGCTGCACGTGTTCGGCGTGGCGCTGATCCTGGCCCGTGCCGTGCACGCGTTCGGACTCTCGCGCACCGGCGGCACGTCGCCGGAGCGGGCCGTCGGCATCACGCTGACTTTCCTGACACTGCTGGCGATGGCGGTGCTGCTGTTGATGCAGCAGTTTGCGCGCTAAGACCTGCTGCCGAATAATTCTTCGGCGTGGTCGAGGAAATACAATCCGGCAAACAGCTTGGGATCGATCGAATAGCCCTCGCGCGATTTCTGCACGAGCCAGCTGGCCGCTTCGCCACGCGGAATTTCGTGTACGAGGATGTTTTCGCTGTGATCGCCCCCGCCGCCGTGTTCGCGCACAAGCTCGTACGCGCGCACGAACGCGATCATCTCGTTGCTCATGCCGGCCGATGACGGGCCGGCCATCAGCAGGTCCACGCGGCCGGCGCGGTATCCGGTTTCCTCGGTCAGCTCGCGCGCGGCTGCCGCGACCACCGATTCGTTGGCGTCGCCGAGATCGCCGACCAGGCCCGCCGGCATTTCGATCGTCTTGCTGCGCACCGCTTCGCGCCACTGTTCGACGAACAGGATGCGGTTCTCGGGCGTAACGGCGATGATGATCACGCCGCCGCCGGGATTCATGCGCTCGGCGTATTCCCAGCGCCCGCGCCGCATGAGGCGCAGCCAGCGGCCATTGAAAAGTGTCTCGGTTTCCATCATCCTAGCCGACCTTCGTTCCAATCACGCGGCCTGCCGCGAACTTCGCCACGCCTGCGCTGTCTTATCGCGCTCATCATCACGGATTAGCACATGAAAATTCAATCGTGGGTTCTCGCCGGCACGCTGCTGGCGTCGGCCGCCAGTGCAGGGGCACAGGAGCAATTGCCTGTGGCCAGAGCCGAAGCCGCCAAGGAAGCGGCGATCAAGCGAGCCGAATCGCTCAGCGAAGAACAGATCAATCAATCGCACGACATCCCGGCGCTGACTCGTCTTGCCCAGGTCTACAACGAAAAGGGCGACATGCAGCGTTTCATCTGGACATTGCACCGGGTGGCTGAGCTTATGCCGGATTCGGGCGACCTGAAGCTGCAGCTGGCGATGGCCTATGCCAAAGTCGACGACAAGCAGAACGCGTATGACACGCTGGTACGCATGCAGACGCAGGGCTTTGGCTATGACATCGCCAACGACTCGCGTTTCGAGCCGATCCACGGCACCAAGGTATGGGATTACATCGTTACCAATCTGCAGGTCAATTCGAAACCGTTCGGTGAAGGCAAGCCGGCGTTCAGCCTGCCGCAGGGCGATTACCTGTTCAACGCATTGGCATGGGATCCGGGGCGCAATCAGTTCCTGCTCGGTGGCGCGCGCGAAGGCAACATTCGCCTCGTCGACCGCAACGGCAAGATCTCCGATTTCATCAAGGCCAACGACAGCAACGGCCTGTGGGGGATCGACGCACTCGCGCTCGATGCCGCGCACAAGAAGCTGTATGCCACCAGTTCGGCGACGGTCATCTACAAGGGATTCAACGCCGACAACGCCGGCCAGTGCGGCCTGTTCGAATTCGATTTGGCCAGCGGTAAACTTCTACAGAAGTATACATTTCCGGCCAGCGACGGCATACACAAGCTGAATGCCGTCGTCGTCGACAAGGACGGCCATGTGTACGCGGCCGACGGTGCGCGCAAACAGGTCTTCAAGCTCGAGAGCGGCGCGCTCAAGCAGATCCTCGACAATCCGAAATTGACGAAAATCACGGCGCTGGCGTTGTCCGCCGACGGACGCACGCTTTACCTCGCAGACTTCGCGTACGGCATATTCGGATTCGATCTTGCCAAGGGCGAAGCGTTCGAGTTGCGCCACGATCTGGGGCACCTCGTGCTCGGCGGCATCACCGGCATGTATTGGTACGACGGCACGCTGGCGGTGATCGAAGACGCAATGGTGCCAAAGCGCGTGATGCGCCTGAAAATTTCAGCCGATGGCCGCAGCGTCGCCAGCACGATGCCGCTTGATGCCGCGCAGCCGAGTTTTTCCGACATCGGTTCGGGTGCGGTGGCGGGCGACAAGCTGTATTTCCTGGCCAACCGACAGGATGCGCTTTACGACGAGCGCGGCGTGCTCACCGCCTCCGACAAGCTCGCGCCGGTGACCGTATTCGCAAGCAACCTGCGCTTCGCCTGGGATCAGAAAGGGGTCTCCACCGGCATGGCGCCGCTTGGTGTGGGCGCGTCGCCGAAAGCGGCGCAAACTGCGCCTGACCCGAAACCTTAGCAACGCACGGCAAGGGCGCGGCAGCGAGTGCGCGTCAGCGGCCCAAACCGCAGCTGCTCCATGAGCTGATCCAGCGCCGTCGCATCGGGCGGCGCCGACCACGTCAGCTGAGCCGTATTCGCGGGCACCGGCGCGTCGAGGGCGATGCCGGTCAACGCACGCGACAGCAGCGCCTGCTGGCGGTGCGCTTTGATGCGCACGTAAGCCTGGCCGGAGCCGCGAAAGCGAAGGTATGGCACTTCTTCGATGCGTGCGAGCAGCGCATCGAGCGTGCCGAAATGCGCGAGCAGTATCGCCGCGGTTTTCGCGCCAATGCCGGGAACGCCCGGAATGTTGTCGACAGCGTCGCCGGTCAGAGCGAGGAAGTCCGCCACCTGGTCGGGGCGCACGCCGAGGCGTTGCTTGACGCCGTGCGCGTCCCAGCGCAGATTCTTCGAAAAATCCCACTGCTCGTCGTCGCCATTGATCAGCTGGCCGAAATCCTTGTCGGCGGAGACGATGACACCGCGAAAACCTTGCGCGCGCGCGAGCGTGATCGCGCTGCCGATCAGGTCGTCGGCCTCGTATTGCGTGTCGGCGAGCACGCACAAGCCGAGCGCGGCGGCGATGCGCCGGCAGTAATCGAACTGCACGAACAGTTCCTGCGGCGGCAATTCGCGGTTCGCCTTGTATTCGGGATAAATGCCGTTGCGGAACGAACTCGTCAGCGACTCGTCGAACGCGACGAGTACGTGTGTCGGCCGCGTGCGCTCGAGAAAATCGCAGAGGAAACGCGTGAAGCCGTGCACGGCATTGATCGGCGCGCCGTCTTTGTCGTGGAATTCCCGCGGCATCGAATGCCAGGCGCGGAATACGTAGATGCTGGCGTCGATCAGGTGCAGCGTGGGTTTCAAGGCTGCCATTCCTCCACGATGTCGGACACCTTCGGACGCGCGCGCTCGGGCATCGCCTCACGCGACGTGCCGATGTGCACGAACGCAATCACGCGCTCGCCACTGCCGAGACCGAGCAGTGCCGCAGCGTCCGCGTCGTATGCGGCCCAGCCGGTCAGCCATTGCGCGCCGAAACCCAGCGCTTGTGCGCCCAGCAGCAGGTTGTAGGCCACACAGCCGGCCGACAGCAACTGTTCCTGCGCCGGAATTTTCGGGTGTGCGGCATCAACGCGTGCGATCACCGCGATGATCACTGGCGCAAACGTGTAGCGCTCCCGATCCTTGATCAGCTGTGCATCGGCGATGCCGGGCTCCTTGCGCTGATGAATCTGCGCGAGCGCCTCGCCGAGTTTTTGGCGTGTGTCGCCACGGATCAGCAGCAATCGCCACGGCGTAAGCTTGCCGTGATCCGGCACGCGAATCGCTGCGGCGATCAGTTCATCGAGCTGCGCCGGCGAAGGGCCGGGCTCGCCCAGCGCTCGCGACGGTGTGGAGCGGCGCGCGTTGAGAAAATCCAGTGACATGATTCGGGCAGTTGCGTTCGAGGTGCGCAGGATACCAGCTGGCGGCATTCGTCAAGCTCGGTTAGCATCGCCGTTCGCGCTGCAGCGAGGGAGGAACGCATGGCGATCACGATTGGCGTGGTGCGGGAGATGCAGGCCGGCGAATGCCGCGTCGCGTTGACGCCGGACGTCGCGAAAAAGCTCAAGGCCAGGGGCGCTGACCTGCTGATCGAGCACGCTGCCGGTGCGGACGCGAGCTTTCCGGATGCCGCATACAAGGACGCCGAAGTTGCGGGCGATGCGCGCGCCGCGCTTGCTCGCGCGGACGTGCTGCTCACCGTGCAGCCGCCGTCGCTCGATGCGATCGCGAACTTGCGCGAAGGTGCGGTCACGATCGGTTATCTGGCACCGCATCTTGCGCCCGAGCGCATCCGCGCGCTGCGCGATCGCAAGATCACGAGTTTCGCGATGGAACTGCTGCCGCGCACGACGCGCGCGCAGGCGATGGACGTGCTGTCCTCGCAGGCCAATATCGCCGGCTACAAAGCCGTGCTGATCGCCGCGGAAGCGTCGCCGAAGTTTTTTCCGATGATGACGACCGCGGCCGGGACCGTACGGCCGTCGAAGGTGTTGATCGTCGGTGCCGGCGTCGCCGGACTGCAGGCCATAGCCACCGCGCGACGCCTTGGCGCACAGGTCGAAGGTTTCGACGTGCGCCCGGAAACGAAGGAACAGATTCAGTCGCTCGGCGCGAAATACGTTGAGCTCGGCGTCAGCGCCGCGGGCTCCGGCGGCTATGCGCGTGAGCTCACGGCCGAGGAGCGTGCGCAACAGCAGGCCGCGCTCGCCGAGCACATCAAGGGCGTCGACGTGATCGTTACCACGGCGGCCGTACCGGGCCGCAAAGCGCCGCGCATCATCACCGCGGCGATGGTCGCGGGAATGAAGGCAGGCGCCGTGATCGTCGACATCGCGGCCGAGACCGGCGGCAACTGCGAACTGACTGAAGCCGGAAAAACCGTCGTGTCCGCGAACGGTGTGAGCGTGATCGGACCGGTCAATCTGGCCGCGACCGCGCCGATCCACGCCAGTGAGCTGTATTCGAAAAATCTCTACAACTTTCTCGAATTGAGTCTCAAGGACGGCGCATTGAACCTGGACTGGAGCGATGAGCTGATCGCCAAGACCTGCGTCACGCACGCCGGCGAGATCAAGCACGAAGCGACGAAGCAGCTCGTCGAAGGAGCAACGCCATGATCGACGGATTCCTCGCGCTGTATCTGTTCATGCTCGCCGCTTTCACCGGCCACGAGATCATCTCGCGCGTGCCGGTGATCCTGCATACGCCGTTGATGTCCGGCTCGAACTTCGTGCACGGCATCGTGCTCGTCGGCGCGATGATCGCGCTCGGCGAGGCGACCACGCCGCTGCAGCAGGCCATCGGCTTCATCGGCGTGTTCCTCGGCGCCGGCAACGCGGCCGGCGGCTACGTCGTTACCGAGCGCATGCTCGAGATGTTCAAATCGTCCAAGAAGCCCGGCTCTGATCAGCAAGGAGCCAAACAATGACTTCCGCGCAGCTGATCTCCGTGCTGATCCAGGCAAGCTATTTCTCCGCCGCCGTGCTGCTGATCATGGGCATCAAGCGCATGTCCTCGCCGGTGACCGCGCGCAGCGGCATCCAGTGGGCGGGCGTCGGCGTGCTGATCGCGGTGATCGCAACGTTCTTCCACAGCGAAGTGCCGGGCCAGGTGCTGATCGCGAACGCCGCGCTGATCTTCATCGCGATCGCGATCTCGACGATGCTGGCCTGGTACAGCGGCAAGAAGGTCGCAATGACCGACATGCCGCAGATGGTCGCGCTCTACAACGGCATGGGCGGCGGTTCGGCCGCGGCGATCGGTGCGATGGCGTTGCTTGCCGCGGCGATGGGCGAACACGCGCTGAGCCGGCAGCAGAGCGTGCTCGCCGTAGTCGGTGCGCTGATCGGCTCGGTATCGTTCACCGGCTCGCTGATCGCTTTCATGAAGCTGCAAGGCTGGATGGACAAGACCTTCCGCTTCACCGGCCAGCAGGCCGTGAACGGTTTGTGCTTCCTCGGCGCGGCCGTGCTCGGCGCCATGGTCGTCTGGCATCTGCAGACCAACATGATCGTGCTGTTTTTCGCGGCGGCACTGTTGTTCGGAATTTTGATGACGCTGCCGATCGGCGGCGCCGACATGCCGGTCGTGATCTCGTTGTACAACGCATTCACCGGTCTTGCCGTCGGCTTCGAAGGCTACGTGCAGCAGAACGTCGCGCTGATCATCGCCGGCACCGTGGTCGGCGCGGCCGGCACCTTGCTGACGCGCCTGATGGCGAAAGCGATGAACCGTTCGATCAGCAACGTGCTGTTCTCGAATTTCGGCGGCGGCGGCGCGAGCGCAGCCGAGATCAAGGGTTCGATGAAACCGATCGATGCCGACGATGCCGCATCGCTGCTGTATCTGGCCGAGAAAATCATCATCGTGCCCGGCTACGGCATGGCCGTGGCGCAGGCCCAGCACAAGATCTGGGAACTGAGCCAGCAACTGATCAAGCGCGACAAGGACGTGAAATTCGCGATCCATCCGGTCGCCGGACGCATGCCCGGCCACATGAACGTGCTGCTTGCCGAAGCCGGCGTGCCGTACGACCTCATCGCCGACATGGACGACATCAATCCGGAATTCCCGAACTGCGACGTCGCCATCGTCATCGGCGCGAATGATGTCGTAAACCCCGTCGCCAAGACCGACAAGTCATCGCCGATCTACGGCATGCCGATCCTCGATGTCGCCAAAGCCAAACAGGTCATCGTCATCAAACGCGGCAAAGGCACCGGTTTCGCCGGCATCGAAAACGCGCTGTTCTACCAGGACAACTGCCGCATGCTCTATGCCGATGGTCAGGAAGCGGCGAACAAGCTGATTGCCGGGCTGAAAGCGGTGGATGCGGGGGGCGGGCATTGAGGGACGTCGATGGACGTCACTAAGTTCTTGCTCAATGCGGAAGGTATGTCTGTCGGAGTTTGCGTTGCGGCGGCGCTGCCGCTCATGGTGTTCCGCGTCAAACAAAATGGTCCGTACGTATACGTCATCTCCGTCATATTTTTTCTCTTGATCGCATTGGCGATCATCACGCCTGTGGCGGCGTTTCTTTTGGACGATTCGTTTCCGGTTGCATTTGGAATGGTCTTTTCCTTCATCTTGTTTCTGTGCGTCGAAGGGATTGAGCGTAGGCAAAAATTCGGTAACCCCGGTTTTATCGCCTTCCTATTTCCGCTAATGATCTGGTTTGCGATGTTTTCCTTGCTCGCGGTATTGGCCGCCCTCAGGGGGATGGTGCACGCCCTGCTGTGATAGAAGGACGATTGTCGGAGCAGCAATCAGAGCACATGCGATATTGATTGCGCCTATTAATCCGAAATTGCTGCGCACGATCTGCCACGCCAGCCGCCAATCCATCTTGAACAGCGTGTCGCGCAACGGGAAGCCGAGCATGTCGGCCACCCGCACGGCAGCGTAAAGATATTCCGTATACAACACGCTGAGCAGCATCGTCGAGGCTGCGATGAGTGCGCCGCGTGCGCCGCGGTAGCCCTGCCAGCGTACGAATGCTCCGGTCGCGAACGCGCACGGCAGCATCAGCCAGGCCGGGTCGAGCTTGACGATCAGCGCGAGCAGGCAGCACAGCGCGCCTGCAGCGAGGCCGGTCAGGAGTACCGTCCCGATCACGACGAATGCGCCGCCGCGTTGCGGTGGAGTAGGAGTAGGCACGGGTGCTCCGGCGAATGGAGCGCGGATGTTACGCAGTTGCTTGCGGCGATATCAACTCAGCGGTTCGTTTTCGCGCAACATCCAGGCCTGCGGAAAATGCGTGAAGCCGATATGCGGGTAATAGCTTTGCGCGGCGGGCGCGGCGAGCAGCAGCAGTTTCGCCTGCGGTGCCGCGGCTTGCGTGCGGCGGATCAGTTCCTTGCCTATGCCGCGTCGCTGGTGCGACGCGCGAACCGCCAGATCGGCCAGATACGTGGTCCAGGCGAAATCGCTGACACAGCGCGAAATACCGATCAGCAGATTGTCCTGCCAAGCAGTGATCGTCAGATTCGCACGCGCGAGCATGCAAGCGAAGCGCTCGCGGTCATCGATCGGTCGGCGCTCGCCGAGCGTCGACGCGCGGTACAGCTCAATCGCAACATCGAGTTCGGGAACGATGTCGCTGCGGTACACGATCATCCCGGTCGGCCCCATTAGCATGACGCAGACAGCGCGCGACGATAGACGATGAAGCCGGATTTTTCCGCCACGGCATCGTAGAGGTGCATCGCGGTAACGTTAGTCTCATGCGTGTGCCAGTACACGCGCGTGCAGCCGGCACGCGCGGCTTCGTCGTAGACGCGCGCAATCAGCGCGCGACCGATGCCGTTGCCGCGCTCGGATTCGCTGGTGTACAGATCCTGCATGTAGCAGATCGGCTCGCGCATGATCGTGCTGCGATGAAACAGATAATGTGCGACGCCCGCGATGCGACCATCGGTTTCCGCAATGACCGCGTGCACGGGTTCGCCGGCATCGAAAAAGCGCGTCCACGTGGTTTGCACGATCTCGTCGGGCAGTGCGGTAGCACCGACGCGGCCGTAGAAAGCGTTGTAGCCGTTCCAGAGCACGCGCCACCCGGCGTAATCGGCTCGCGCAACCGGTCGCACGACGGCGTTCATGCGTTCGCTCCGCGCAGCAGACGTTGCACGGAATCCGGGACGCGCGCAAGCGCACCGCAGTTTTGCTCCGCCACCGGCGCGCCGTAACGCTGCGCGATCGGCACGATGCCGGCCCAATAGGGCAGATCCAGGTCGGCTTTGTCGTCCTTGGCGCCGCCGCTGCGCACTTTCGCGGAAACGTCAACGATGTCGAAACGCAGCACGTTGGTCGCGGCCAGCTCATTGCGGTCCGGTGCGCGCGCCTCGCTGGCGCGGCCTGGCAGCATCGCTTCGACGAAGTGCGCCAGCGCCGCGGTTTTTTCCGCGGCATCGCCGAGCAGGCGCGCGCGGCCAAACGCGACGACCGAGCGGTAGTTCACCGAATGATGGAAATGCGAGCGCGCCAGCACGAGACCATCGACGATCGTCACGCTGATGCAGGCTTCGACGCCCTCGCCGAGTTTGCCGACCAGCCGGCTAGCGATCGAGCCGTGCAGCAACACGGCGTCGCCGTCGCGCGCATACAGCATCGGGATCACGAATGGCTGAGCGTCGACGGCAAACGCCACGTGCGCGATGAATGCGGCATCCAGAATCGCGTAAGCGGATTCGCGATCGTAGCGGGCGCGATCCTTGATGCGTTGCACTTGGTGGCGAAGCTTGGGTTTCATCGGCGCAGTCCGGACTTGACGGCGCCAGCTTAAGTCGTCAGATTGGCACCAGCGAGAACCAGTTTTCACGAAATTTCCGGAGCCAAATGTTTTTGCAGCTCGACGACACCGGTCCGCGCTATCTGCAGCTGGCGCGCGCACTGAAGCAGGCCATTCTCGATGGCCGCTGCGCGCCGGCATCGCGCCTGCCCGCCACGCGCGTGCTTGCGCGCGAGCTCGACCTGTCGCGCAACACCGTGCTCGCCGCCTACGAGCAACTCGCCGCCGAAGGCTTCATCGAAGGCAAGGTCGGTTCCGGCTGTTATGTCGCGACGTTCGTGCAGGCGCGGGCAACGCCGGTGGCGATGCCGCAGGTCGCGCACGGGCGGCGGCCCGCGTTGGCGCGTCGCGGCAAGCGCGCGGAGGCGTTGTATCCGCGCGCAATTCCCGGACGCCAGCATCGCGGGCTGCGCTACAACCTGCAGTACGGCCTGCCGATGACGAATCCGCAATTGGCGAGCGCGTGGCGGCGCGAGCTCAATCATGCCGCCGCGCATGCGCAGACCGATTATCCGGACGCGCAAGGCTTGCCGGAATTGCGGCGCGAGGTGTGCGCGTATCTGGCGCGCCGGCGCGGCATCGTCTGCGCGGCCGAGGACGTGCTGATCGTCGCCGGCACGCAGCAGGCGTTCGCACTCGCCGCGGACGTGCTCGTCGACGAAGGCGATCGCGTCGTATTCGAGGATCCGCATTACCAGGGCGCGCGCCAGCTGTTTCAGGCGCGCGGCGCGAAAGTGGTCGCTTGTCGCGTCGATCACGACGGCCTCGTCACGGACGCCCTGCCGGGCGGCAACGGCACGCGACTGGCGGTAGTGACGCCCTCGCATCAGTTCCCGACCGGCGCCGTGCTGTCGTTGCCGCGGCGCATCGACCTGCTCGCGCGCGCCGAGAGCAACGGCTGCTGGATCATCGAGGATGATTACGACGGCGAATTCCGTTACGACGCGCGGCCGCTCGCGGCGCTGAAGTCGCTCGATCGCACCGGGCGCGTTTTATACATCGGTACATTTTCCAAAGTGATCTTTCCGGCATTGCGGCTGGGCTACATGGTGCTGCCGCCGGGCCTGCGTCAGGCGTTTGTCGCGGCGAAATGGCTGACCGATCGCGGCTGCCCCGCGATCGACCAGGCCGCGCTTGCGCGCTTGATCGGCAGCGGCGCATTCGAGCGGCATCTGCGCCAGGCGGCGAAAGTGCTGAAGGCGCGCCGCCTGGCCTTGCTCGCCGCGCTGCGCCGCTTTGCCGGAGACTTCGTGCAGGTCGCCGATTCCAGCGCCGGGATGCACATCCTCGCCTGGCTGCCTCGGCACACGCATGCGCAGGCGCAGGCGCTCGTCGTGCGCGCACGCGAACGCGGTCTGGGTCTGTACTTGATCGAGCCGTATTTCCTCAAACCGTCGCCGCGGCCCGGCCTTTTGCTTGGCTACGCCGATCTGCCACCGGCGGATCTGCAGGCGGCGATGAAGATTTTCGCTGAATGTCTGGCTTGATTGATGTCGGCGCGGGCGCATATATCCTGCGATAATCACAGTTCAGAATTTTCCGTTCCGATTCATGTCCGGTTACTCCCAAACTTCCGAACCGATCGTGTTCGAGCGCGACTGCGCCGCGGTGATGGTGCCGCAAGGGCAGGAAGTGACGCTGCCTGCGGGCCAGAACGGTTACATCACGCAGGCACTCGGCGGCAGCTTCACCGTGTTCGTCGACGGCAACCTGTTCCGCATTCGTGGCGCGGATGCCGACGCCCTCGGCAAGGAGCCTCCGGCTGCGCTCGCGCTCGACGAACAGGCCAGCGATGCGGATGTCGAGAAACTGGTCTGGCAGCAACTGCGCACCTGTTTCGATCCGGAAATCCCGATCAACATCGTCGAACTGGGTTTGGTCTACGAATGCATCGTCGGCCATCGCGACGACGGCGCACGCAAAGTCGACGTGAAGATGACCCTGACCGCACCCGGCTGCGGCATGGGCGATATCCTCGTCGACGACGTACGCACGAAACTCGAAATGATTCCAACGGTCACCGAGGCCGACGTCGAACTCACGTTCGATCCGCCGTGGAATCAATCGATGATGTCCGACGTCGCCAAGCTCGAGACCGGAATGCTCTGATTCTATTGGATAGCTGAGAGAGCGTTGACGTTTTGGTAGCGCCAAATCGCGGCAGGGATGCCGCGATCAAACTCAGGGATGAGGCTTCATCCAAAAGCTCTTACTGTTGTTGCTCAACTACCAGAGGGGTCGGTTGAAATCAAAATCCGGCTGCGGCTGCGGCCGTGCAAACGCCGGACCGACGCCATAATCCACGCCCAGACGCAGCAGCAGGTGCGCGCGCTGCATGCTGTCGACTTCCGGCGCGATCACCGCCGCGCCACTGGCGTGCGCCTTGCGGATCAGCGCGAGCAGTGTATCGGTCATCGACTTGGCATTGCCGAGTTCGGCGACGAGATTCGGCGCGAGGCGCACGAAGTCGACATCCAGATTCTTCAGCGCGTGCACGGCGGCCCAGTCGCGGCCGAAATCGACAAGGCAGAAACGTACGCCGTGACTGTGCAGCGTCTTGAGCTGGCGCGCGGCGCGTTCGCCGGCGTCGATCAGCGTCGAGCAGGCGAGTTCGATCGTCAGACCCGTTGCGGACAGGTGCCGGGATTTGAGTTCCTTTTCCAGCCACCAGGCGAATTCGGATTCCAGCGCGCTCGTCACCGCTTGCGGCACGAACAGGCGCAGCTGGCGGCCGCGCTTGAGCTGTTCCTCGCGCACTTCGAGCGCGTGCTGCAGCAGCCAGCGGTCGACCGTGCCGAGCTGATTGCATTCCGCCGCGACCGGCGCCAGTTCCGAGTACGGCACGGTGGTGCCCGGATGCTGCACGCTGCGCAGCTTGAACGAGAGTTCGTACTGGCCGTGAAGTTTGCCGGCGAGCGGCGCGATCGGATGGAATTCGAACTGCGTCTGTTCTTCGGTGAGCGGCCGGCTCAGCACCGCGCGCACGGCGAGCAGCGGGTCGGTCGGCAGCAGCGCGGCTTCCTTGGTTTCGAACCAGAGCACGCGATTGCCGCCCATGTGCGCGGCGGCCAATTGCGCAGCTTGCGCATTGGTCACGGCGACATCGACACTGGTCTGCTGATCGCCAAGCAAGGCGAGGCCGAGGCTGCCGCTCAGCGTGAAGGTGCGCCCGTTGAACTGCCACGGTTGGGCATTGAGCGTCACGCGAAGGTGCTCGGCCGCTGACGTGAGCTCATTGCGACTGCGCCGGCTGAGCAGGGTGAAATAGTGGAAGTCCTGGTATTGCGCGGAAATATCGGCCTCGTCGAGCTGACTGCGCAACAGATTGCCGACGTGCGCATCGAGCGCCGCCAGGCCGGACAAACCGATCTGCTCGCGCAGCAACGGCGCGTGATCGAGCGCGACGTAGAGCAGTGCCGAGGAGCGGTCGCCGAGCGCGCTTTCGAGTTTCTCGATCAGCGTCGTGCGCGAGTACAGCCCGGTGCGCGCGTCGCGCCCGCCCGGAGTGCCGATGACCTCGCGCAGCCAGTGCGCGCGCTGCACGCGCGCTTGCACGGCGCCGATCAGATGTCGTGCCTTCACCGGCTTCAGCAGCACTTCGTCGCCGCCCGCGGCGATCGCGTCGAAGCGCTGGCGGATGCCGGTGGCGTCGGCGGCGAGGATGATCGGCGCGGCGGCGAATTCGTGCTGCTGGCGGATCAACTGCGTGAGCTCGATGCCGCTGACATCCGGCAGATCGCAGTCGATGACAATGACGTCGGGACGGAATTCTCCGAGGGCGGCCAGCGCGGCCTGGCCGTTGCCGGCGAGGCGCGCGGTCATGCCGCGTTCGACCAGCGCCCGCGCCGATTCCGTGGCGTGTGCGCGCTCGGCATCGACGAGCAGCACGCGCCATTCGGTTTGCGCACCATGGCCGAGCAATTCATCGAGTTTGCCGATGACACGCAATGAATCGACCGGTGCGCTGAACAGTGCGCTGGCACCCGCGCGCATCGCCAGGAGGCGGTGGCCCAGGTCGCCGTCGGGCGAGAGCGCGATGACCGCCGGCATGCGCTCGGGGCTCAAACCCAGATGCGCATACTGCTGCGCGATGCGCGGAATCAGGCGCAGCTTGCGTGCGTCGAGCAGCAGCGCGCCAGGGATTGCATGTGCGAGGAAAGCGAGCAAGGCGTCGCTGTCAGCGAATTCGCGCGCGTCATAACCGCGCTCGCTCAATCCTTCGGCAAGGCCAGGCACCATGCCCTCGGCGACGCCGCCAATGCACACCGCACGCGGCAAATAAGTGAGTCGTGCCGAGGCCGCTGCGGATTCGCGTTCGACAGCCGGCGCTTGCGGCGGAGATTCCAGCGTTTCTTGCGGAATCGGCTGCGGCGCGGCCACGGCCGTGTTCTCGGGCAGCGCAATTTCCGGTACCAGGGCGGCGGGCGGATCCAACTCGGCGGCTGGTGTTTCTTCAATGGGCGCCGGCGGCGCGACGACAGGCTCCACGTGCGCCAGCGCGCGCGCGGTCGGCAACGAATGCACTTCGGCCGTGGCGGTGGCGGACAAGTCGGTGAGCACGAAACCGAGCCGATTGACCATGTCGGCAAGCCGGTTCAGGTCTTTGCTGTTCGGCGCCAGGCGGTCGTCGATGAACGAGCACAGGTAAGCGGACAGTTCCAGCGCGGAGCCGTTGACGTCATCGAGGCCGAGGCGCTCGCTGGTCTCGGCGATCTGTTCAACTTCTTCGCCAAGCCGGCTCGCCGCGCCGTGATCCCAGCCGCCTTGGGCCAGCGGTTGCCAGCGCCGCACCAAAGCAAGGCAGCGTTCGCGCAGTTCCTCTCGCGCTCGCTGGGCACCGCTGAATGTAGTGGTGTCCTGTCCCGTCATTTGCCTTCCACCCCTGTGCCGGCGTCAGTGTAGCGGCGTCGGTGGCCTACAGTGCAGCATTTTCGCGGCAATCGCCGTGCGCAGTCTCACATTTCGGAATGCAAAAAGCGTGCGTTTCGGTTTAGCATCGCATGCAAGCCGCAGGAGTCGCGCCATGCTCAAGCATTTGCACTGGATTTTGCTGATCCTGTTCGTCTGGGCGCTCGCTTACGATCTCGTCGTGTGGGGGGCCATGGGGCGTCTGCCTGACGACCTCGGACAGAAACTGCGCGTCTCGGCGCAACGCAATGCTCTGTTGGCAACCATGTACATGGCGGGAGGAGACGCGCTGGACGGCGCCGTGCCGGCGCTTGAGGACTGGGGCATGCAGCGGGCCCGTACGGCACTCGAGACAGGCATTCCGCGAATTCAGGACGATCCCAACGTTGCGATGGACCTGATTCTTTCGCAGAACTGGAACAGCACGCACGCGTTCATGAAAATCATGTATTGGGCGGCGCCGGTGCTTGGCGTTGCCTTTCTGTTCGCCTGGGCGCGGCGGCCGAAGAAAGTCAGTTTGATCGGGCCGCGCTGAGCAGGCCAGTCGGCTTGCCGCCAGGGAAATCCCCCAGGCCGAGCCACCTCAAATTTTGCAATTCCGATAAAAGTGCGCAAAGTATACATTCCAGCTGCGCGCAACATGGCCCGGTTGAAACGCAGACTGCTGGTTCGGAAAAGCGCCCTGAAAAGCCCACTGCTGCGCCGGATCTGTGACCCAGATCACGTTTTTCGGCATAGCGATTGACTCCATTGTTTGTACGTCTGGATGTCCAAATTCGACAGCGCGAGGCTGTGCATGTTGTCCGGACAATCATGCTGCATGGCAATAAAAAAATAGAGAAATCAGTCACTTAGCGGTAGATTTCGCTTGACGAGTGGCGAAACGCCTGTTACTTTCCGCGGCGCTTTAGGGGGAAGACAAGTTCCTTTGCTGCTTTAGCAGGCTTGCGGATTGGTCCGGCGGACGAATCCAGGGCCGCTCAAATCCCGGCGACTCGCACGCCGGGGCGTGGGCGGTTTGTTGCAAGTTTCGAGACCCGGCGAGGAACCGTTACGGCCCGCGGCCAACCCGCGGATTATTTCTATAAACCGTTTGGAGGTTTCATGAAAAAGAGTCTGTTGTGGGGAGCACTGGCCATGGCCGTTGTCGGCCTGGCCACCACTACCGCGTTCGCCGACCCGGGCAATGGCAATGGCGGCACGAAAAATCCGCATTCGCCGCAATACGGGCACGAATATCGCCATGGCGCAGTTCCAATGCGCGAAACCAAAGCTGCGATGGACAAGTGGAACCAGGAGTTCTATCACAATGGTGCTGCGTTCGCCTCGAATGCCCCCACGGCCTCGGCCGGCCAGCTGTCCTACGGCGGCGGTGTTGGCGGCGTTGGCGTGATGAGCGGCGCGAACAAGGTTTACCTGGTGTTCTACGGAACCCAGTGGGGCACGCAGAGCGGCACCGATCCGGTGACGACGAGCGGCTACTACGCATTCTCGGGCGACGCCAGCGGCGCTGCCGGCGCGGTGCAGAAGATGTTCAAGGGCATCGGCACCAATGGCGAACTGTGGCAGGCGGATCTGACCCAGTGGTGCGAAGGCATTGCCAGCGGTTCTTCGAGCTGCGCCTCTGCACCGGCTTCCAGCTTCGTGCCGTACCAGCAGAACGTCCTGGCCGGCGTGTGGTACGACAACTCGGCCGCTTCACCGGCTTCGGCGACCGGCACGCAGCTTGCGCAGGAAGCGGTCAAGGCCGCGGCGCATTTCGGCAACACGGCGACCGGTTCCAATCGCCACAATTACTATGTGATCTTGTCGCCGCACGGCACGAACCCGGACAATTACCAAAGTCCGACACAGGGCTATTGCGCATGGCATGATTACACCGGCGACGGCTACGGCGTCACCGCACCAGGCGGCGACATCGCGTTCAGCAACCAGCCGTACAATATTGACGTGGGCAGCAGCTGCGGTACGAACTTCGTCAATTCCGGCAGCGCCGGCACGCTCGACGGTTACACCATGACCCTCGGTCACGAGTGGCATGAAATGATGTCGGACCAGTTCCCGGCTGGCGGCTGGACCAACAAGACCGGCGGCAGCTTGAATGGCCAGGAAAACTCCGACGAATGCGCGTGGCTCGCTCCGGGCACGACGGGCGGTGCGGCCAATATTACGTTCTCGACCGGCACATTCGCCGAACAGGCGAGCTGGTCCAATGACACCGGCACCTGCGCGATCTCGCATGCGATCGTGCAACACGGTGGCGAGGTCCTGACGGCTGGCTTCAGCTTCACGACCAGCGGCCTGACGGCGAACTTCACCGACAGCTCCACCGATTCGGGCGGCACGATCAGCGGCCACTCGTGGAACTTCGGCGACGGCACCACCTCGACGGCCACGAGCCCGAGCCATACTTATGCGTCTGCCAATACTTACTCGGTGACGGAAACCGTCACGAGTGCCAGCGGCAAGACCAGCAGTGCCACGAAGTCGGTGACGGTGTCCACCACCGGCGGCGGCAGCGTGCTGCAGAATGGCGTGGGCGTGACGATCTCCGACTCCGTCGTCAATCATCAGCAGAACTGGACGATGGTTGTTCCGGCCGGCGCGACGGGCCTGACGTTCACGCTGTCGGGCGGCACCGGCGACGCGGATCTGTACGTCAAGTTCGGTTCCGCTCCGACGCTGTCGAGCTATGACTGCCGTCCGTATGTTGCCGGCAACAGCGAAACCTGTTCGATTGCCACGGCGCAGGCCGGCACGTACTACGTGATGGTCAACGCCTATGCCGCGTACTCGGGCGTTACCCTGAAGGGTAGCTATTCGACCGGCGGCGGTGGTGGCGGCTGCACGCCGTCGGGCACGGTACTGTGCAGTGGCACCTCCGTGACTGGCCTGGCCGCGACGACCGGCAACTGGAGCACGATCTACTCGATCGTGGTTCCGGCCGGTTCGACCAAGCTGACAGTCACGATCACCGGCAGCACCGGCGACGGCGATCTGTATGTCCGCCTCGGTGCGGCGCCGACTCTGTCGAGCTACACCTGCCGTCCGTACCTGACCGGCGACAACGAAACCTGCACGATCAATTCGCCGACTGCAGGAACGTACTACATGGGTGTGCAGGCTTATCAGACCTACTCCGGCGTAACGCTGAAGCCGGTAATCAACTAAGTAGTTGCACAAACGAAACGGGCCGCTCGCGCGGCTCGTTTCTCGAAGACTTGAAGGGCCGCGCGAGCGGCCCTTTTCTTTTGCCAGAGTGCGAAATGCGGCTTACGTTCCGATTGCTTCGAAGCGGTTCGCCTGCACGTTCTTGCGCACACGCGCCGGATCCCACACGCGCCCATTCATCGCGATATAGACGCCATCGACGAGCGCCTGAATCGCGCCGACGGCGCAGCCGATGTTGAACACCGCGTCAGAGCCCTGGAAGCGCGCGGGATTCAGCGAGCCGGTCAGCACGATGACCTTGGCGGGAATGTTGGCGAGCACGCGCGCGGTTTCCACCATCGTGTCGGTGCCGTGCGTAACCAGCACGTGCCGGTGCGGCTGCGCCAGAATCGTGCTGCGGATCAACTCGCGATCGGCCGCGTCCATGTGCAGGCTGTCCTTGCGCATCAGCGCGATCACGTCGAACGTAAACGCGACACCGAGCTGGGCGAGGATTTCGCCGATTTGCGGCGCGCCGATCTGGTAGTTCGACTTGTCGTCGAAATAGATCTTGTCGATCGTGCCGCCGGTGGCGACGATGGTGAGATGGTTGAGCATGGCGTGGCTCGGATTTTCGGGACTCGGATTCTAGTAGCTATCCGAGGCCAGCACCTGTGAATCGTGCAGCCCATTGGATTTCAGCCGCAGCAAACCGTGATCGGCAAAGCGCCGTGCCGCCGCGGCCGGACGCGGATCGTTCTCCGCGCGCAGCGCCCATTCGGCATGTCGCGTGAGCAGCGACAGGCCGAGCATGCGCGCCAGACCAAACGCGAGTTCGCGCCCGCCCGCTTCCATACGCTCGCGTTCGCCGGTGGAGGCCTTCTGCAGCCATTCCGTGATGCGCGTGGCTCCTTCGCGCGCGGCGCGCGCGCACGGTTCGAGCTCGGGCGCCTGCACCTGGGAAAGAATCGCGCGTTGTGCGCTGAGCAATGGCTGCAGGCCGCCGGTGGCGCGGAATGCGCGCAGGAAATCCAGCGCCTGCACGTTGCTCGTGCCCTCCCAGATCGGCCATACCTGCGCATCGCGCAATAGCTGCGGGATGCCGCTGTCTTCCAGATAGCCGACGCCGCCGAAACATTCGCACGCTTCGGACGCGATCGCCACAGCGAGCTTGCCGGTCCACAATTTCGCCAGTGGCGTGAGCAGTCGCAGCAGATTCTGCTGCGCTTCATCGGCCTGCCCGGTCTGCACACGGCCAAGCAATTCGGTGACGTAGAAGCCCAGATGAAACGCCGCTTCGAATTCGGCCTGCATGCCGGCGAGCGTATCCTGATGCAGCGCCTGGTCGGCAAGCGGCTTGCCGAACACGATGCGGCGGTTGGCGAAGTCGCGCACCAGCGCGATGCAACGGCGCATCGTCGCCAGCGCGCCGATCGCATTCCAGGTGCGCGTCACGCTGAGCATCGGCACGATCTGGCGCACGCCGAATCTGGGTTCGCCGACGAGTTCGGCCGGCGCGCCTTCGAGGCGGATTTCCGCCGTCGGCAATTCGCGCGTGCCGAGCTTGTCCTTGAGACGATCGAGTGTGATGTTGCGCCAGCGACCATCCGGTTTCTGCGGCTCCAGATAAAACAGCGCGAGCGAATCCGAACCCGGCGCTGCGCCCGCGGGGCGCGCCAGCGCGAGTGCAACTTGCGCATTGATCGCCGAGGTGAACCACTTGCGCCCATACAGACGCCAGCGGCCGTTTTCCTCGCGTGCCGTCGTCTCGGTGCCGGCCACGTCGGAGCCGCCGGCGTTCTCGGTCATCCATTGTCCACTGATCCAGAACTGCGCCGGATCGCGGCTCAGGAAATGCGGCAGTGCGCGTTCGATCAATTTCTGGTTGCCCGAAGCCTTCAGCGCCGTCGCTGCGCCGTCGGTCATTGCCAGCGGGCACGTGTAGAACTCGCTGGCGCAGTGAAACAGATACACCATGGCAAACTGATGTACGCGTGCGGCGCTCGCGTGCTTGCTTTCGTGACCAGCGGCGACGAGACCGTGTTTCGCCGCGAGCGGTTGCGCGGCCAACCACGCGGGCGTCAGTTCGATGCGGTCGATGCGCTCGCCCCAGGCGCTCGAGTGCGTGAGCCGGGGCTCGCTGCGTTCACGCGAGCGCGCCAGCGTCCACGCGTTCGCCGCGTATTCGCCGAGATCGGTCAGGTCGCCTTCAATCGCGTGCAGCGTTGCCGGAGGCAATACGCGACGCAGATACGAGCGCAGCACCCGGTCATCCAGGTACTGATTGCTCAATACCGGCGGCGCCTGTACGAATGGCATGCGATTCCTTGGCGTTTTTTCTTGTGCGGCGAAGTTACACGGACACCGCGCGATCGACAAGCGTCATTTCGGCGCCCGTTTGTAGTTGCGCGCGTCGAACCCTGACGCGCCGATCACCAGCAGCGTCAACGCGATTTCCATCAGCGCCGCAACCCGCGCCGCGGCGTCGCCATAGGCCACGCTCACGCCGTGGCAGAAGTAGAACAAGGCGACGATGCCGCCGATCAACACGCCGCGGCGCAAGTTGCTGCGGCACGTCCAAAGACCGGGCAACAGCGGCAGCGTGGCGATGGCAAGCGTCGGCCAGAAGCGCGCGGGCGCGGCAGGCATCCACCAACCGTGCCAGACGATCTGCAGGATCAAGAGCGCGAGCAGCGAACTGGCGCCGAGGCGAAGCGCACTCATTGCACGAGCTTCGCCGCGATCTCGGCGACGCGTCGACCCAGCCGGCGCGCGAGCGTGCGTTCATCCTCGCTGATCGGCCGGTCGTGGCTCAATCCGGAAACATGGCTGGCGCCATACGGTGTGCCGCCGCTCGTGGTCGCGTTGAGAGCGGATTCGGTATACGGAATGCCGACGATCAGCGCGCCGTGATGCAGCAGCGGCAGCATCATTGATAGCAGCGTGGTTTCCTGGCCGCCGTGCATCGTGCTCGTCGCCGTGAATGCCGCCGCCGGTTTGCCGACCAGCGCGCCCGAGGCCCATTCCGCGCCGGTGGAGTCCAGATAATGCTTGAGCGGCGCAGCCATGTTGCCGAAACGCGTTGGACTGCCGAGGATCAATCCGCAGCAGTCGCGCAAATCCTGCAACGTCGCATACGGCGCGCCTTCGTCGGGCACCGGCGGTTGCGCCGTCGTCGTCACCGGCGCGACCGGCGGCACGCTGCGCAATCGTGCGCGCATCTGAGCGACTTCTTCGACGCCGCGCGCGACATGCCGAGCGAGCTGGGCGACACTGCCGTGTCGGCTGTAATAGACGATCAGGATTTCCGGCATGGACTTCCGGTGCGGCCGTACAATGGAACGCGAATCATAGTGGGAAACCGCACAATCGGCTGCGCTGCATCGACTATGATTGCTTCGATGATCGACCGCCAACGCGCCCGCGCTTTTGCCGTTTTCCTGTGGCAGCGCTTCCTCGACGACCGCTGCCTGCAGACCGCCGGAGCGCTGGCCTACACGAGTCTGTTCGCGCTGGTTCCGTTGCTCGCCACTTTACTGGCGATACTCACGGCATTCCCGGTGTATTCGCGATGGCGGGACAGCATCACCGATTTCGTGTTTCGCAATTTCGTGCCGGCCGCCGGCGACGTCGTGCAGAACTACTTCACCGGCTTTGCCGAAAACGCGAGCAAGACCACGGCGATCGGCATCCTCGTGCTGTTGTTCAGCGCGGTGTCGCTGATGCTCAGCATCGAGGACGCGTTCAACCGCATCTGGCGCGTCGCGACGCAACGTCCGACGCTGGCGCGCTTCCTCATGTTCTGGGCTGTGCTCACGGTCGGGCCACTGCTGCTCATGGCGTTCCTCGCGCTGAGTTCCTATGCGTTTGCGTTGCCGTTGCTCGATGCGAGCGCGGCAGAATCCTTGAAGACGCATGCATTGAGCGCCGCGCCGTTCCTGATCCAGTTCACGCTGTTGCTCGGCGGTTACAAGCTGATACCGCACCGTCGCGTGCTGGTGCGCCACGCGCTCGTTGGTGCGCTGCTCGCGGCGATCCTGATCGAGCTGGCCAAGCGCGGCTTCGCGTCGTACATCGCGCACAGCAGCTACGAACAGGTGTACGGCGCGCTTGCGATCGTGCCGATATTCATTTTCTGGATCTATCTGTCGTGGATCCTGGTGCTGCTGGGGGCTTCGATCACGGCGTCGCTGGCTGCGTTCGACTACCGTGCGCCGGACGCGCCGCGTGTGCATGCCGGTGAGGAGTTTCGCGGACTGTTACGCGTGCTCGCGCGTTTCGCGCAGGCGCAACGCGGCGGCTACGCGCTGCATAGCGCGCAATTGTGTGCGCTCGAACCCTTTCTCACCGACGATCTCGTACAACGCTATCTGGGTGATCTTGAACGCATCGGCCTGATCCAGCGCAACGAGAGTGGCGCGTGGTGGCTGAGCCGCGATCTGCAGACGCTCACTCTGTACGATTTTTATGCGGCCAGCGGATACCGGTTGCCGCTCGGCGAGCCGCTGCCGGGTGACGAGCAGATCGACGCCCGCGGTGGCCAGGCCTTGGCGGCGGCAGACAGCGCGGTGCGCAAATCGCTCGGCATCGCACTGCGTGAAATCCTTGCACCGTCGGCGCGGTCTGAAGATGCAAACACCACGGAGATAAAAGCATGAAATATCCAATCGCTGTGATATTGCTTGGCATCGCGACGTCTGCAAGTGCGGCAACAGCCGCCAAGCCGACGCTCAGCGTCAAGACGCTCGGCGGCGATACCTTCGATCTGGCTAAACAAGGTGGAAAATGGGTCATCGTGAACTACTGGGCGACGTGGTGTTCGCCGTGCCTGAAGGAGTTGCCGGACATCTCCGCGTTTGTCGCCGCACACAAGGACAAGGTTGCCGCGATTGGATTGGATTTCGAAGATGCGGAAAAGGAGGACATTGAAAAATTCATGCAGAAGCATCCGCTGAGTTATCCCGTGGCGCAGGTCGACATCGACAATCCGCCGAAGGATTTCGACACGCCGAAAGGCTTGCCGAACACCTATGTGATCGCGCCCGATGGCCACGTCGCCAAGGCGTTCATGGGCCCGGTCACGAGCAAGGACCTTGAAGCGGTGGTTGGCGGCGGCTGATGCCGTGCGCGAAGTTCATCATCTGTGGCCGCGTGCAAGGCGTGTTCTTTCGCGCCTCCACGCGCACCGAAGCGACGCGCCTCGGCCTCGATGGCTACGCGAAGAATCTGGCGGATGGCAGCGTGGAGGTGCTCGCCTGCGGCGACGCGGCGGCGCTGGATGCGCTGCATCGTTGGTTGCAGCGGGGACCGCCGGCGGCGAGTGTGCGCAGCGTGGAGCGTCTTGCGGCGGATGGCACTGCGCCGCCCGGGTTTCTAGAATGACTCCTTGATCCACAGCGTTTTGTCGCGCAGCTTCTCCACGCCCGGCTTGTGCTTGAGCTTCGGCAGCTTCAGCGGCGTGACCGGAATCTTGCGGTCGGGCAGATGATCGAGCAGGTGGCGGATCAAGTTCAGACGTCCGCGGTGCTGGTCGTTGAAATCCACGACGTGCCACGGCGCGAATTCCGTGTGCGTGTGCTTGAACATCGCATCGCGCGCGTCGCCGTAGGCGCGGTATTTCTCGCGCGCCGCGATGTCCACGTCCGAAATCTTCCAGCGTTTGAGCGGGTCGCTCGCGCGCTCGGCGAAACGCTCTTCCTGCTCGGCCTGGTCGACCGCGAGCCAGTATTTGAACAGCAGAATGCCGTCGTCAGTCAGCTGGCGCTCGAAAAGCGGGCAGGCCGCGAGAAAGTCCACGTATTGCGCATCGCTGCAGAATCCCATCACGTGCTCGACGCCGGCGCGGTTGTACCAGCTGCGGTCGAACAGCACGATTTCGCCAGCCGCCGGCAGGTGGCCGATGTAGCGCTGGAAATACCACTGCGTCGATTCTTTGTCGGTGGGCTTGCTCAAGGCGACGATGCGGTAATGCCGCGTGTCGAGATATTCGCTGATCGCCTTGATCACGCCGCCCTTGCCCGCGGCATCGCGGCCTTCGAACAGCACGACGATGCGTTTGCCGGTGTGGATCTGCCAGCGTTGCATCTCGACGAGATCGATTGCGAGTTGTTCGAGGTGTTGCTCGTACTTTTTCCGTTTCATATATACCTTTACGCGCGGCCTGATCGCGCAAGCAAGAAGGCGGCCGTTTCTGACCGCGCTTGCCGCTGAGTCATTCTTTCAGGCGCGAGCGCAGTCCGGCAAGATTGCATGGTTTGGTGCGCGCATCCAGTTGGCTGCGCAACAAACCTTCCCACGCCGTGCGGCAGGCCGACGTCGAACCGGGCAGGCAGAAGATGAACGTGTCGTTGGCCAAGCCTGCGAATGCGCGCGACTGCAGCGTCGACGTGCCGATTTCCTGGAAACTCAGCACCCGGAACATCTCGCCGAAGCCGGGCATTTCCTTGTCCAGCAGCGGACGGATCGCCTCGGGCGTCGAATCGCGGCCGGTGAAACCCGTGCCGCCGGTGATCAGAATGCCATTCACGTCGGCATCGGCGACCCAGCCGGATACGATCGCGCGCATCGCGTAGCGGTCGTCGCGCACGAGCGCGCGCGCGTGCAGACGATGGCCGGCGGCTCGCAACGACTCGCACAGATAATCGCCGGAGCTGTCATTCGCGCTCGTGCGCGTATCCGAAACCGTCAGCACGCACAGCGACAAGGCGACGAATTCAGCGCCCGCGCTCATTGCCCACCTCGAAATCCGCCGGTTCCAGGCCTCGTTCGAAGCGATGGAACATCGTCGTCAGCGCCAATTCGAAGTCGCGTGCGTAGGCGGCCATGTCGAACACGCCGCCGTGGCTGCGTGCTTCTTCCACACGCATGCGCAGCGTGCGCAAAGCCGGCAGGTCGCGCGCGTAGTGCAGGGCCGTGTCGATGTAGGCCTGGTCATTCGCGGCGTTCAAATCATCGAGCCCGAGGTGATGGTTCAGGCTGCCGGCAACGCGCGAGGCGAACGTGGCGCCCGGCTGCGTGAGCACCGGGCAGCCGGCCCACAGCGCGTCGCTCGCGGTGGTGTGCGCGTTGTAGGGGCTGGTATCGAGAAACAAGTCGGCGTGGCGATAGCGTGCCAGGTGTTCAACGTGTGGCACGCGCAGCGCGAACACGAGCCGCGCCGGGTCCACGCCCGCGGCGCGCGCCGCGCGGCGCAAATGTTCATCCGCGCTGCTGCCGGGCGGGCCGGCGAGCAGCCACAAGACGCTGCCGGGCGCGCCCTTGAGGATCTTGATCCAGCGCGCAAAACTGCGCAAAGTATACTTCCACGAATGATTGAAGCAGGCGAACACGACGGCGCTGTCCGGCAGGCCGAGATCGGCGCGCGAAGGCGCATCGCCGAGCACGCGCGTCGTGTCGGACGGCTGGTAGCAGCCACGCAACGCGGCGATTTTTTCGCTGTAATGCGCGCGCTGGTCGGCCGGTATCAGGAATTTGTCGGCAATCAGGTAATCGCACCACGGCGCGCCGAGCGTGCCCGGATAGGCGAGCCAGTTCACCTGCAGCGGTGCCGGCCGCAGCGCGAACAGTTCCGGATGCGAACCTTCGCAATAGCCGTCCAGATCGATCAGGATGTCCAGTCGATCCTCGCGCAGTTTGCTGAACAGGTTGTCGAGCGATGTCGTCGACAGATCGTGGAATTCGTGGAACGCGGCGCCCAGGCGCTTGCGCAACGCGCCGCCATCGTTCGCGGTCGTCGCGTAGCCGAGCGTGCGCAGCGCGGAGCCGTGCAGGCGCTCGATCAATTCGGCAATCAGCAACGCGGTCGGGTGTTCGCCGAATCCGGCCGACAGAAAGCCCACTCGCAGCGGACCGTCGCGACGCGCGTGCGGGCGCGGTCCGAATCGTTCCTGCAGCGGTTCGACTTCCGCCTCGCGCGCGGCAGCGAAACTTTGCGCACAAGCAAGTTGCTGCGCGGGCGTGGTGTCCTCCACCAGCATCGAGAACGGCGTAATTCCCGATGCGCCATGATCGATGCCGGCGAGCAGCTTGCTCGACAGCGCCGGCAGGCTGTGCCAATCGCACATGCGCCGTTGCAGAAAGGCCAGTTGCGATAATGCCGGCCAGAATTCCGGAGCGATCCGCAAGCTCGCTTCGAAGGCACTTGCAGCGCTCGTGAATTCGCCGGTTTTGTCGAGCGCGAGGCCAAGCTGATACTGGAAATGCGGGCTGCGCGGTGCCAGGCGCACCGCTTCACGATAGGCGTCGAGCGCGCCTTTTTTTTGTGCCGCGGCCAGCACGTTGCCGAGCACGAACTGCGCGTCGGCCCAGCTCGGGTCGAGCTGCACTGCCCGCCGCGCGCTTGCTTCCGCACGCACGAGTTGGCGGATCGCGAGCAATGCGGCGGCCTGATTGAGCCACGCGCGCGCGTAGTCCGGACGCTGGCTGATCGCCTTGGCGAACGCGTCCGCCGCGCCGTAGTAATCTCCGCGCGCATCGAGCAGGCTGCCGAGGTTGTTCAGCGCAGCGGCGTGGTTCGGTGCCAGCGCGAGCGCATGCCGCAGCGCGCGTTCGGCTTCCTCGAAATGGCCTTGCGCCGTGTGCAAGCTGGCGAGGTTGCACCAGCTTTCCACCGACTGCGGCGCGATTTCAATTGCGCGGTCCAGGGCCTTGCGCGCCGGTGCAAAATCGCCTTGTTGCAGCGCGCATACCCCCGACAGCCGCCACACTTCCGTGTGATCCGGATACCGTTGCAGCAGCACGTTCGCGCGTTCGCGCGCGCGTACGAGCTCGCCATGCGCCATCAGCGCGCCAAGCTCGTTCAGGGCATGCGTCAAGACCGGATCGAAGTCCACCCGCGGATGGTGCCACAAATGCCGGAGGACCGACGAATCATGACGTGAGCTCCTGCATCTGGTCCGCCTGGTATTCCTGCGTGAGCGGTCCGATCAGTGGCTCCAGGTTGCCACCGAGGATGTCGGGCAGGCTGTACAACGTGAGATTGATGCGGTGGTCGGTGATACGGCCTTGTGGAAAATTATACGTACGGATGCGCTGGCTGCGATCGCCGGAGCCGACCTGCAGGCGGCGCGATTCGGCCTGCGCGGCGTTTTGCTTGGCGCGTTGTTCGTCGAGCAGGCGCGCCTTGAGCAGCGACAGCGCGCGGGCGCGGTTCTTGTGCTGACTGCGTTCATCCTGGCATTCGACGACGATGCCGCTCGGCAAATGCGTGATGCGAATCGCCGAGTCGGTCTTGTTGACGTGCTGGCCGCCGGCACCGGACGCGCGGAACGTATCGGTTTTCAGATCGGCGGGATTCAGCTCCACGTCCTCGATTTCGTCCATCTCCGGCAGGATCGCCACGGTTGCCGCCGACGTGTGGATGCGGCCCTGCGCTTCGGTTTCCGGCACACGCTGCACGCGGTGCGTGCCGGATTCGAATTTCAGCCTCGCGAACACGCCTTTGCCCTCCACGCGCGCGATGACTTCCTTGAAACCGCCGTGCTCGCCTGGATTCGCGGACAGAACCTCGATACGCCAGCCTTCGCGCTCGGCGTAGCGGCTGTACATGCGAAACAGGTCGCCGGCGAAAATCGCCGCTTCGTCGCCGCCGGTGCCGGCGCGCACTTCGAGATAGATGTTGGCGTCGTCGCGCGCGTCTTTCGGCAGCAGCAACACGTTCAGTTCGCGATCGAGCGCGTCGCGTCGCGACTGCAGGTCGGCGACTTCGCTCGCCGCCAGTTCGCGCATTTCCGGGTCGTCGAGCATGGCTTGCGCGGCGACCAGCGCCTTGCCGGTTTCGTCGTAGGCGCGCAGCGATGCACTGAGCGGTTCCAGCTGCGCGTATTCGCGCGACAGATCGCGGAAACGCGCGTTGTCGTTGATGACCTCGGGTTGGGCGAGGAGCATCGCGACTTCCTGGTGACGCTCGGCCAGAGTTTCGAGCTTGCGCCGGATCGACGGCGTCATGCGTCTTCGCCCCGTTTCGGTTTCGCACCGGCGTCGGCATCGAACAAGCGCTCGGCCGCGCGCAAAAGGTCGGCATCGCCGCGTTGTGCAGCCGCGCGCAGGTTCGCGCTCGGCGCGTGCAGCAATTTGTTGGTCAGTGTGTGGGCGAGAAATTCCAACGCCTGCTCCGGCGTGCGCCCGCCGGCGAGCAGAGCGCGTGCCTTGGCCAGCACTTCGTCGCGCTGGCCCTCGGCGTCGCGGCGCAAACCGGCGAGCGGATTGCTCGCGACCAGCGCGCGGCGCCAGTCAAGGTAATGCGTCACTTGCAGGTCGATCAGCGCTTCGGCTTCGAGCGCTGCGGCGCGGCGCGAACGCAGGTTGACGTCGATGATCGACCGCAAGTCGTCGATCGTATACAGGTATACATCTTCCAGTCCGGCAACGCTCGCGTCGATGTCGCGCGGCACGGCGATGTCGACGAGGAACATCGGCTTGCGCCGGCGCGCGAGAATCGCATCGCTGACCATCGCCTTGCTCAGCACCGGTTCGCGGCTGGCGGTCGAACTGATGACAATGTCGGCTTCGGCCAGATGTCGCGGCAGATCGGCGAGCGCGATCGCATACGCCGCGAAGCGGCTGGCAAGCGATTGTGCGTTTTCCAGCGTGCGATTGGCCACGATCAGCCGGCGCACATGCGATTCGGCCAAGTGCCGCGCGGCGAGTTCGATTGTCTCGCCGGCGCCGATCAGCAGGACGCATGCCTCGCGCAGATCGGCGAACAGGCGTTCGGCCAAACGCACCGCGGTAAATGCCACGGAAACGGGGTTCGCGCCAATGCGCGTGTCGGTACGCACGCGCTTGGCCACGGCGAACGTCTGCTGCAGCAGGCGCTCCATCGGCGCGCGCAACGTGCCGGCAACGCGCGCGTGCTGGTAGGCGTCCTTGACCTGGCCGAGAATCTGCGGCTCGCCGAGCACCATCGAGTCGAGTCCGGTGGCCACGCGAAACAAATGGCGCACGGCGGCGTCTTCGGCATGGCGGTAAAGGAACTCGTCGAGCTTGCGCGCATCCAAGCGATGATGGGCGAGCAACCAGTCTTGTGGCGCCGTTTCGGCGCCCGGTTCGATATCGACGTACAGTTCGGTGCGGTTGCACGTGGACAGGATCAGTGCTTCGTTCACGCCGGGTTGGCGCGCCAGGTCCGACAATGCATCGGGCATGGTTTCCGGCGCGAACGCCACCTGCTCGCGCACGTCCAGCGGAGCGGTCAGGTGATTGAGTCCAAGGGCGATCAGGGCCATGCGCGATAAACTAGACTGCGAAAACCACTACGACAGCGGGCGCACGCCCGGCCGTGGAAAAACAACAATGACCATATTGTACCGTCATCCCCTGATTCCAGCCCTGTTCCTTGCGCTGCTCGCCGGCTGCGCGAACGCGCCGTCGACACGCTCCACGGCCAAGGCACAGCCGCTGCAACGTATCAACGTGCCACAGGAAAAGCGCGAGCACGACGCACTGGCGCACCAGCTCGCCGGCGAATTCGCACTCAATCGCGGCGACCTGGACGCGGCCACCGACGAGTTCGCGCAAGCCGCGCAGGAAAGCAACGATCCGGACATCGCCGGCCAGGCCACGCGCGTGGCCATCGCTGCCAAGGACTGGAAACGTGCGCATGCGGGCCTCGAGCGCTGGCAAAAATTGAACAACGACGATCCATCGATGTGGCAGGCGCGCGCGGTGATCGCGCTGCACGACGGCAACGCCGAGGCGGCGTATGCCGATTTGCTGCGCCTGGCGCAACTGCCCGAAGCGAAAGGCTGGCGGCCGATCACGCAGTCGCTGCTCGATGCGGGCGACAAGAAGGCCTCTGCGGATCTGCTCGAACGGCTGGCCACGCCGGCCCTGCTCGGCGACAAATCGGAGAATTGGGTGATCGCCAGTCAGCTCGCCGACCGTTTGCAGGCGCCGGCGCTGGCGCAGAACCTGGCACAAGGCGCCGTCGAGAAATTCCACAGCGCCGACACCTACGCGTGGGCGGCGCAACTCAAGGTGAAAGCCGGCGACAAAGCCGGAGCGCGCGCGCTGTTCGCCAGTGCGCTCAAGCGCGACAGTGCGGATACGCGGTTGCGCGTGGCGTATGCGTCATTGCTCGGCGAGCAGTTCGGTGACAACGCGGGAGCCGCGCGCATCCTCGCGCAAGGCAAGCAAGACGACTACACCTACGCGGCACGCGCCGCGTATGCTGCGCGTGCGAACGACAAAAAACTGATCGAGCCGCTGTACAACGAATTGAAGGCGCTCAAGCCGCCGCGCACCGGCCCACGCCTGAACCTGCTCGGCAATCTTGCCGAGTTGCTCGAGCGCAAATCCGAAGCGCAGGCCTGGTACGCACAAGTGCCGGAGGATGACGACCACTGGTTCGAGGCGCAATTGCGCAGCACGTTGCTGCTCGATGCCAGCGGCAAGACCAAAGATGCGCTCGAAGCCGTGCATCGCCTGCAGGCGAAGGCCGGCGATGCGACCAAAGAGCTCGGCGACGCCTATCTGCTCGAGGCGGAAATTCTCAACAAGCACCAGCGCGGCGAAGATGCGGTTGCCGTCTACGATCGCGGTCTCAAGGCGCTGCCCGACGACACGCGACTGCTGTATGCGCGGGCGCTGCTCAACGGCGATCTCGAACACGTCGACGCGTCGGTCAAGGATCTGCGACGCCTGCTCGAGCTGAAACCGAACGATGCCGAAGCCATGAATGCGCTCGGCTACACGCTCGCCGACCGCACCGACAACAAGGACGAGGCGCTGTCGCTGATCCAGAATGCGCTCAAGCTCAAACCCGACGAACCGGCGATCATCGACAGCCTCGGCTGGGCGCAGTATCGGCTCGGTCATCTCGACGATGCGGTCAAGCAATTGCGCGTGGCCTATTCGAAGCAGCCCGACGCGGAAATCGCCGCGCACCTGGGCGAGGTGCTGTGGGTGAGCGGTCAAAAGGACGAAGCGAAAAGGGTATGGGAACAGGGGCGCAAGAAGGATGCGAAGAACAAGGTCCTGCTGGAAACCATCAAACGCCTGAGTTCATGACGCGATTGGCGCGCGGTTGCATTCTGTTCACCGCGATCGCGCTCGCCGCGTGCGCGCCGGTGCGCGTGCGCGAGACGCCGGCGGCCCAAGCCGCACAAGCCGCTCGCGAGGCACAGCTCAACGCGCGCACGCATTGGACGATCAACGCACGCATCAGCGTTGCGAACGGCAAGGACGGCGGCAGCGGCGACCTGGTGTGGATCCAGGATGGCGATCGCTACGACTTTACCGTGCACGCGCCGGTGACCGGACGCACCTGGAAACTCTCCGGCGACGCGCGCGGCGCGGTGCTCGAAGGCGTCGATCCGCAACCCGATACCGATAGCGATCCGGAACGCCTGCTGCGCGAACGCCTCGGTTGGGACGTGCCGCTCGCGCAATTGAGCGCGTGGGTACGCGGCATGCGCGCGTCGGCTCCGTCCAAAGTGGAATACGACGCGCAGAACTTGCCGGCGTCGATCTTGCAGGCCGGCTGGAAAGTCGAATATCGCGACTGGCTCACCGATCGCGATCCGCCATTGCCGCGCAAGCTTTTTGCCAGCCGCGGCGATGCGCGAGTGCGGGTAGCGATCGAGAGCTGGGCTTTCGATGGCTGAGTGGAGCGAATGGCCGGCGCCGGCCAAGCTGAATCTTTTCCTGCACGTCGTTGGCCGGCGCGCCGACGGCTATCACCTGCTGCAGACGGTTTTCCAGCTGCTCGATTGGGGTGATCGCGTGCGCCTGCGTGCGCGTGAGGACGGACGCGTAGTGCGCGTGTCCGGCTTGGCCGCAATCCCGCCCGAGCGCGACTTGGCCGTGCGCGCCGCGATCGAGCTGCGCCGGGCGACCGGTACCGAGCTCGGCGCGGATATCTGCGTCGACAAACAGATCCCGATCGGCGGTGGGCTCGGGGGCGGCAGTTCCGACGCGGCGACGGTGCTGGTGGCGCTCAATGAAATCTGGGATACCCGTCTGCGCAAAGACGAGTTGGCGCACATCGGCCTGCAGCTCGGCGCCGATGTGCCGGTGTTCGTGCATGGACATTCGGCGTGGGCCGAAGGCGTAGGCGAACAGCTGACTGCGATCGAACTGGCGCCGCGGCATTACGTCGTCATCGACCCGCGCGTGCACGTGCCGACCGCCGATTTGTTCCAGGCCGCCGAATTGACACGAAACTCGCCGCCGCTGACAATAACCGACTACCTTGCCGGTGCCGACACGTCCAACGTTTTTGCTCCGGTGGTGCGTGAACGGTACACGCCGGTTGCGGCGGCGCTGGATTGGCTGCAGCAATATGGCGCGGCGCGGCTTTCAGGTTCCGGCGGTTGCGTGTTTGCGGCAATGGATGCGGCGACCGCGCAGCGCGCGGCGCAGGATTGCCCCGAGCAGTTCGCGGCGTATCGCGCGAACGGCGTGAACCGCTCGCCTTTGCACGAAGCGCTCGCGGGATATCGTTCGAACAGTTGATCGGTGGGCCGTCGCCAAGTTGGTAAGGCACGGGATTTTGATTCCCGCATTCGCAGGTTCGAGTCCTGCCGGCCCAGCCACCCCGACCACCAAGCGCGAGCAGCGTGCTGGAGCAAAGCCGGCTTTCCTGCTATCATTTTCGGCTCAGCGCGGCATCGATTTCCTCTGGCTTACGGCACCCGGAGCACCTGTGAACACAACGAACACGGTGGGCTTTACCGGAAACTTCACGCGCGAGCGCGAGGAACGCAGCGGCTTGCTGATATTCAGCGGCAATGCGAATCGACCGCTCGCCGAGGCCGTCTGCCACGAGCTGAACGTGCCACTCGGCAAGGCGCTGGTCAGCCAGTTTTCCGATGGCGAAGTGCAGGTCGAGATCGAGGAGAACGTGCGCCGCCAGGAAGTGTTCGTCATGCAGCCGACTTCGGCGCCGACGGCGGAACATTTCATGGAATTGCTGGTGCTGGTCGACGCGCTCAAGCGCGCATCGGCAGCCAGCGTCACGGCGGTCTTGCCGTACTTCGGTTACGCCCGCCAGGATCGGCGCCCGCGTTCGGCACGCGTGCCGATCACGGCGAAAGTGGCGGCGAAAATGATCGGTACCGTGGGTACGGATCGCGTGTTGACGGTGGATTTGCACGCCGATCAGATCCAGGGATTTTTCGACGTACCGCTGGACAATGTGTACGCGTCGCCGGTGTTGCTGGCCGACATCTGGCGGTACCACGGCACGCAGGATCTGATCGTGGTCAGTCCGGATGTGGGCGGCGTGGTGCGCGCCCGCGCGCTCGCCAAGCGGCTGGACGATGCGGATCTGGCGATCATCGACAAGCGCCGCCCGCGTCCGAACGAAGCGACGGTGATGAACATCATCGGCGAGGTGGAAGGCAAGGTTTGCGTGTTGATCGACGACATCGTCGATACCGCGGGCACCCTGTGTGCGGCCGCGGCGGCGTTGAAGAAGCAGGGCGCGGCGAAAGTGGTGGCGTACTGCACCCATCCGGTGCTGTCGGGGCCGGCGATCCAGAATCTTACCGGGTCGCAACTCGACGAGCTGGTCGTGACCGACACGATCTGCCTGTCGGAAGCCGCGCGCGCGTGCAACAAGATCCGTCAGCTCAGTGTCGCCGAGCTGCTCGGCGAAACGATCCGCCGCATCGCGTTTGGCGAGTCGGTGAGTTCGTTGTACGTCGACTGAGAATTTTTTGACTCCCCTGGTCGCGGGGGAGTTGTTTAAACCGCCGCGAGGCGGATCAACCAGAAGCAAGGTGAATCAAAATGGCAACAATTCACGAAATTCCGGCCGAGAGCCGCAAAGACGAAGGCAAAGGTGCGAGCCGCCGCCTGCGTCGCGCGGACAAGGTGCCGGCGATCCTGTACGGCAGCAGCGAGCCGCCGGCGAGCATCCAGCTCGACCACAACACGGTGTGGCTGGCCTCGCAGCACGAGTGGTTCTATTCGGCGCTGCTCGATCTGAAGCTCGACGGCAAGACGCAGAAAGTGCTGTTGCGCGACATGCAGCGCCACCCGTTCAAGGCGCAGCTGCTGCACATCGATTTCCAGCGCGTTGACGAGAACAAGGCGATTCGCATCCGCGTGCCGCTGCACTTCGCCAACCAGGAGAAGTCGCCGGCCGGCAAGATGGCGGGCGTGCTGATCTCTCACGCGATGACCGACGTGGAAATCTCGTGCCTGCCGCGCAACCTGCCGGAGTTCATCGAAGTCGATCTCTCCGCGCTTGCACTCGGCGACATCGTGCACATGTCCGACCTGAAACTGCCGAACGGCGTGGAAATCCCGGAACTGCGTCTCGGCAAGGAACATGATTCGGCCGTGGTCACTGCGCAGGAAATCAAGGCGGAAGTCGAGGCAGCACCGGTTGCGGAAGCCGAAGCAGCGGGCGCCACGCCTGCGGCCGGCGCTCCGGCGGCGGGTGCGGCTCCAGCGGCCGCTCCGGCGAAGAAAGAAGAGAAGAAGTAAGGCTCTCGCGCCGTCGTCGCAGCAGCGACGGCGGCGTCTACAGCGATGGCTGGTTTGCGACTTCTCGTCGGGCTGGGCAATCCCGGCTCCGAGCATCTACGAACCCGGCACAATGCCGGGTTCTGGTTTATTGACGCCTTGGCTCAACGCGAAGGCTCGCGCTTTGGTTTCGAAAACAAGCTGCATGCAGAGACGGCGAAAATTGTTTTGGACGGCCAAACGCTGTGGCTGCTCAAGCCGACCACGTTCATGAACAAGAGCGGCATCGCGATCGCCTCGGCCTTGCGTTACTGGAAGATCGAACCGGAAGAAATGCTCGTCGCGCATGATGATCTCGATCTACCGCCCGGCGCCGCGCGGCTGAAGTTCGACGGCGGCCACGGCGGCCAGAACGGCTTGCGCGACATCTTCGCGCACTTGGGTCACGGCAAGTTCCACCGCCTGCGCCTGGGCATTGGCCATCCGGGACACAAGGACCGTGTTACGCCGTGGGTGCTCGGTCGCGCGAGCGTCGCCGATGAAACGGCGATCATCGATGCGGTGGCGCGCTCGCTCGACGTGTTGCCGCTGGCGGTGCGCGGCGAGTTTCCGGAAGCGATGAAGCGATTGCATACGGCAGCAGACAGCGAGTAGCCAATCGCAAATCGAACAAAGGTTAACGTTCGA
>Ga0207695_10000317_pt1 | contig 116195 bp, 97 predicted proteins | sample KBSC54metaG_FD_184354 | JGI IMG/M metagenome (GOLD analysis project Ga0207695, IMG submission 184354) | Corn rhizosphere microbial communities from Kellogg Biological Station, Michigan, USA - KBS C5-4 metaG (SPAdes) (version 2) | ecosystem: Host-associated > Plants > Roots > Rhizosphere > Soil... | reverse complement strand
TGGACTGCCCGACCAGTGTACGATTCGCATTCCTGCCGCAGAACTGCATGCAGCACGCAATGTGGTGCGGTCATGCTGTGTGCGATCTCGCGATCTGCAGAGCCTCCCGATAGCGGGGGCGGCCAACGTTCTCCAGGAGCTGCTCCAGGCTCACTCGGCCGTAAGTGAACTTTTCACCAGTGCCGACCAAGCTGACCTCGCCACTCCAGAAGCGCCGCCGGAATTGATCGAATCCCATGGTTGGGTCGTCCCCAGGGCTGCCGGCCGCGCCAAGCATGAGGAAGGCCATGGCGTAGAAGAGGTGGGCGAGCTGGCGCATCAGAAACAGACTCGCGAGCTCCTTCGGGGTGGGCTCGCGGTTGAAATAGCGGGTTAGGAAGGCGTGCTCCTGCTGGTCATCGGCGACGAGGAGATTGGCGGCCACGGCGAGGTCAGCGTAGCGGTTATTGCGGAAGGCGGCTTCCCAATCGACCAGCCAGACACGCTTTCCGTCGAACAGGACATTGTCGGGTTTGAAGAGATCGTTGTGGCAGGAGACGAGGTCAGAGGGATTGCGAGGACAGGCGGCTGCGAGTTCGGCATGCAAGGCAAGGAGTTGCCGGCAGGTCTCCGCTGAGACCGCATTGGCAGCCTGCACCGCCTTCTGGAAGGCCGCGTGGAAGCCCTCGACCGCGGGACCGGAATTGAGCAGCAAAGTGCACGTGGTGTTGAGGTGTGCCGGAGCGTCCGGGAAGAAAGGAAGTCCGTGCAGTTGCCGCAGCACGCCGGGCATATGCGCGAGGGCGTCGTCAGCTGCAAATGGAACCTCATCGACGAAGTCAGTGATTACGATCTCGTCTTCTGCACTTGTGTACAGGACGCGCGGCGCGAGGCCGGCCTGGGCGGCGGAGCTCATACAGGCAAAGTAGCGCTGCGGGCCGATGGAGTGCGGGTGCATGTTGATGCGCAACAGGTAGTGCGATCCACGAACAGAGATTGCGAAAACGAGCGCCTGGGTCTGCCCTTTGGTGAGCTGGCGGATGTCGTCGGGCTGGTTGGTGGAGAAGACCTGCTGGAGGGCGCGGGCGACGGCGGCTGACTTTTGCGCTGGGATCATGCGGCATGCTCCGGGTTATTGGATCGAGCGGCTGTGACTTGGCGACCTTACTCGAATCGATCCGAAAGAAACAGGCTGGTTTGTGACGGTGGGCGTTGGTATTCTGAAGTCAGGGATAAGGAGACGGCGCTCACTGGCAGCGCCGTTTTGCTTTATGCAGTCCAGGTGTTTGGCTAGTGAATTGAGCCGTTGTTGCGTGGGGATTCTTGCGGTGGCGGGAAGAGCCCGTCGTCTGGCGAGGGCGCAATAAGATGGATGGATGGCCGATCGCGTGCAGAGCGGGTTGATTCTGGGGATTGAGAGCTCGTGCGACGAGACGGCGGCGGCGGTGGTGCGCGGCGGGCGCGAGGTGCTGGCGAACGTGGTGGCGTCGCAGATGACGCTGCATGCGAACTATGGAGGCGTGGTGCCGGAGCTGGCGTCACGGGAGCATCTGCGGAACATTGTTCCGGTGGTGCGTGCGGCGATGGCGGAGGCCGGAGTCGGGCTGAACGAACTGGATGCGGTTGCGGTGACGGAAGGGCCGGGCTTGGCGGGGGCTCTGCTGGTGGGGATCACGTATGCGAAGGCGCTGGCGCTGGGCCTGGGCAAGCCGCTGGTGGGAGTGAATCACCTGGAGGGCCACATCCATGCGGTGCTGATGCAGAGGCGGGAAGCGGGGAATCGTGAAGGCGAAGCGGGGCCGCTGGTGGCGCTGGTGGTGAGCGGCGGGCACACGCATTTGTATCTGTGCGAGCAGAGTGCGGGCGCGTGGCGGTATCGCAATGTCGGCAGAACGGTGGATGACGCTGCAGGGGAGGCGTTCGACAAGGTGGCGAAGCTGCTGGGGCTGGGATATCCGGGTGGCCCGTGGATCGATGAGCTGGCGAAGCACGGCGATCCGAAAGCTGTGGAGTTCCGGTTTCAGCCGATCAAGCGGAGAGAGCAGAAGCGGGATGAGAAAGATCGAGACCGTGCTTCTGGATTGGCGACGCGTGACCATGCCGCTGGGGACAGCTTTGATTTTTCATTCAGCGGAATCAAGACGGCGGTGCTGCGCTACCTGGAGACCCATGACATGCGCGAGGAAGCCGAGCCTCGGAGGATGGTGCTGGGACGCGCGCTCAAAGAGCGGCCCGGGTTGCGGGCAGCGGAGGTGCTGAAGGAGATGCCGGAGCAGTTTGATCGCGCGACGCTGGACCTGATCGCGTCGTTTCAGGCGGCGGTGGTGGGGAATCTGTTGAAGCAGGCGTTTGGCGCGGCCGAGGCGCTTGGGGCGCGCAGCCTTGTGGTGTCGGGCGGGGTGGCGGCGAATAGCGAACTGCGGCGCAGGCTCACAGCCGAGGCGGAAAGGCGCGGGCTCGAGGTCGCGTTTCCAACGTTGGCGATGTCGACCGATAACGCGGCCATGATTGCGGCGGCGGGGTGGGGCAAGTATGTGGCGGGTGCATTTGCAGGCGACGAGCTGGCGGCCGCGCCGCAATTGCGGCTTGGCTGAGGGGCAACGGCCGGCAGGCAGCGGCGGCTAGGCGTTGATGGGGGAGACTTCCACGAGCTCGTCCTGCGGAGTGGCGCGGCGGCGCAGGAGCAGCGCTCCGGCGATGAAGATGACGCAGAGCAGGAGACTTTCGGCACGCTTCCAGAGCAGGGTGTGGAGAAAGATCGGTAGCTTCGAGAGGACGGCGTTCGCGACGATCCACACAGCGCAGAGCGGAAGGGCCAACCGCCGGGCCAAGGTGGAGCGCTGCGCAAAACGGAGGGCGATGAGTCCGAGCGGGATGGTGATGGGGAGCACGTCGTACTCAAGCAGCCTGGGATTGAGCAGCGCGGTGCCTACCAGCAGGATGGGCATCCACTCGGAGAACGGGAGCTCTCCGGCGAGGAAGCGCTGCGAGAACCGGTAGAGCAAGATGAGCACCGGCACTGCGTAGGCGAGAAAGGCAAGCGGCGCGAGCGGGAAGTAGGGCAGGTGGTGGTCGAAGAGAAAGCCGGCGAAGAGTCCGGCAGGGCTGCAGCCGACGTCGCGATTGAAGCTGAAGAGGTGGTCTACGGCCTGGATCTGGTGACGAAAGAGAGTGGGGAAAGCCATCGACTGCGCACCGAAGACGGCGAGGGCGACTGCGGCGGTTCCCACGGCGGGGATCCATTGGCGCCGCGCGGAGAAGACCGGGATGGCGAGCAGCGTCAGCATCGGCATTTTGAAAAGAGAGCAGATGAGGACGGCGGCGTAGAAGGGCAGCCAGCGATTTCTACGCCAGCCGAGCGCGGCAGCCGCAAACACGAGTCCGTAAAGGATGATGGCGACGTTGCCGCTGAGCAGGGTTCCGCTGTTCAGCAGGCCGGGGAACAGGAGGGAGGCGGGTGGAAGCAGCGCGATGTAGCGGGAGTCGGCGCGGGTGATGGCCAAGCTTGCCACCCGCACAATGGTGATCAGCGCGGCGGCATAGAAGAGCCAGTAGAAAAGCCGGGCCATGGGCAGCCGCCGGGCCCAGGCTCCGATGTGCAGCGTGACGGGCGAGTAGACGTAGTAGAGCGAGACGCCACCGCCGTACTCGGCTCCCATGTTGCGAGCGTATTCGCCAGTCGCTGCGACCTCATCCTGGTACGGGTCGTGCCCAAGCTCAAAGGAGTGGATTGCCTTTTGGTAGATGGCGAGATCCCAGCCCGGCGGAGTGCGGATGGTCCATGCCGCGATGCAGGCGAGGGTGAGAATCCAATACAGCAAGGCCTTGCGCCGATGCTCGTCCAAGCCTCTCCCCCAGGGTGCGCCGAAGGGAATGATAGCAGCGGATGGAGGTGGCACAGCGGCGGTGGAAGCCGGGTTCTAACTAGCTGGGAATCGCTGGAGCCGAGCTCAGTCCTCTTCCTCGGCTGGGTCGGGGATGGTGGAGGGCGGATCGCTGGTGGGGAAGGAATCGGCGAGGGTCTTGTCCAGGTTCTTCTCGCGGACGGCGTGCTGGTTGTCCGGAGAAACGGGCCGGTCTTCTGGGTCGCGCGGCTTGTTCTCGTCGAGTGGCTTGGTGGACATGCTCCTTCGGACGGGTGCGGGCCGAGGCGCGTTGCTTGCCGGGTTCGAGGGAAGACTCGCATGGGGAGCGAGCGTGGGCAGGCCTGTAGAATCGTCAGGGAAGAACTCTGGAGAAAGTGCTTGCTGCGGGACGGTTTATGTCTGCAGCGCGAGAGACGTCTGCGTGGCTTCGTTGCAGCTTTTTAATACCTTGACTGGCAAGATGGAGCCGCTGGAGCCTGTGGGCGCTGCGGCGCTGCGGATGTATGCCTGCGGGCCTACGGTGTACGACTACGGACACATCGGCAACTTCAGGACGTTTCTGCATGTGGATGTGCTGCGGCGCTTTCTGCGGCTGCAGGGCGTGGCGGTGAATCACGTGATGAACATCACAGATGTGGACGACAAGATCATCCGCAACGCGACGGCAGCAAACAAACCGATCAAGGAGTACACGGAGCGGTTCGAGAGAGCGTTCTTCGAGGATCTGGATGCGCTGGGGATCGAGCGTCCGGAGCATGTGCCGCGCGCGACCGAGCACATCCCCGAGATGGTGACGTTGATCGAGCGGCTGGCGACGAAGGACATCGCCTACAAGGCGGAGGACGGGAGCTGGTACTTTCGGATTGCGAAATATCCGGAGTACGGCAAGCTCTCGAAGAAGGATTTCGAGGGTATCGAAGACGGAGCGCGCGTCGATGTCGATGAGTATGAGAAGGACGCAGCGCGGGATTTTGCGTTGTGGAAGGCGGTGAAGCCGGGCGAGCCGGGCTGGGATACGGCGCTGGGCACGGGCCGACCGGGCTGGCACATCGAGTGCTCGGCGATGGCGGGATCGCTGCTGGGCGAGAGCTTCGACCTGCACGCTGGCGGCGAGGACCTGATGTTTCCGCACCATGAGAATGAGATTGCGCAGTCCGAGTCGGCGACGGGCAAAACGTTTGCGCGGCATTGGATGCATGTGCGTTTCCTGCTGGTTGAGGGGAAGAAGATGTCTAAGTCGGAGGGTAACTTCTACACGCTCCGCGACCTGCTGCTGAAGGGGCATCGTGCTTCGGCGATCCGGTACCTGCTGATCTCGGTGCCCTACCGGCACCAGATGAACTTTACGTTTGAGGCGCTGGCGGCGGCGGCGAACACAATCGACCGGTGGCGCACCTTCCAACAGCGGATGCTGCGCGGCGGGTTTGCGGCGGAGGGGAACGAGAGCGTTCGGGCCGCGACGGAGAAGGCGGCGAAGGAATTTACGGCGGCGCTGGAGAATGACCTGAACACGGCCGAGGCAGCGGCGGCGATCAGCGAGATGGTGCGCGCGGCGAATACGTCTGCCGATGCGGGCACGCTGGGTGAAGAGAATGCGGCCGAGATTCTGCGGGTGCTGACGATGTTCGACGAGGTGTTTGCGGTGCTGGTGGATCGCGACGCCGAGTTGACGCGCGCAGCGTTGAAGTGGGCCGAGGCGGAAGGCCGGATGGGCGAGGCCTCGCAGGAGGTGGTGGCGAGGATGGGCCTGAGCGACGAGGAGATCGACGCGCTAGTCGCTGAGCGCACCCAGGCGAAGAAGACGCGGAACTTTGCGCGCGCGGATGCGATCCGGGCCGAGCTGCTGGCGAAAGGCGTAATCATCGAGGACTCCAAGGATGGGGTGCGGTGGAAGCGGAAGTAGATTCTTCCGTTGCTGGTTGTTAGTTGACTGCTTCGGCTTTGCGGGTGGATGCGTCTAAACTCTGGTGTGATCCGGTGGCGTGTCTGGGGCGAGCGATGAAGAGCTTTCAGAGCAGGGTGGCGTTATTGGCGGCGGTGCTCGGGGCGGCTGGCACTGGGCTGGCGTTTGCGCAGGCGCGGCCGGCAGTGCCGCTGCCGGATGTCTCGCAGACGGCGGACAGCCAGGCTCCGCACAAGACGCGTTTGATCCTGAAGGACGGCAGCTACCAGCTGGTGATGAGCTACCAGGTGAAGGGCAAGGTCGTCAGCTACGTCAGCGCGGAGCGCGGCGAGCGTGAAGAGCTTCCGACCGAGCTGGTGGATTGGGACGCGACTCACAAATGGGAGAAGCAGCACACGCTCACGGCCGATGGCGAGGCTCAGCCACCGCCGATCGACCCCGAGCTGTTGCAAGAGGAAGAGGAGCGGCGGACGCTGAACCCGGAGGTGGAGAAGGACTTGAACCTCCCCGACCAGGTTGCCGTGGTGGCGCTCGATTACTTCCAGGGGATGCCGGAGCTGGTGCCGCTGGTGCAGACGGATGGCGAGTTGAACCGCGTGACCGGACACAGCATTCTGAAGCTGAGCATCAATCCGCGCTCGGCGTCGCACCAGATCCTCGAGCTGAAGGGCGTGCAGTCGGCGGTGCAGATGCATGTGGCACAGCCGGCGATCTACATCCGGGTGGGTGATGACACGGGAATCTCGCGCGGCAGCGAGCCGATTACGGTGGACACGCACGGAGCGAACGTTGGCGAGAAGACGAAGCGGGACGGGCCTCCAGAAACGCACGACTACGTGATGGTGCGGGCGGATGTGCGGACCGACGCCCGAGTGCTGGCGAGCTTCAACATCGGCGCGCTGGGCGGCCAGCGTCCGCAGCGGGATGTGGTGGAGACGACGCAGGAGCTGCTGAAGGGCGGCCACTGGATGAAGATCACGCCGGCGCAGCCGCTGGATTTTGGCGAGTACGCGCTGATGGAGGTGCTGTCGGACCGCGACGTGAACTCGGCGGTGTGGGACTTTGGCGTGCATCCGACTGCGGCCGAAAATCGCGACGTGATCAAGCCGCAGCCGAAGCGGCCGGTGACGCTGGAGCAGCGGTAGCGGGGGTGTCCCCCTGGGGGAGTAGTGAACTGGTTAACGCAGGTATGTGGCTGATGGGGAATGGGTAAGCCTGTCTTCAGTAGGTGGGGAGTCCCTTTCTGGTTAATAGGTGCATGGCGTTCTCCTGAACGTGAAAAAGCCCGGCTGCGCGCCGGGCTTCTTTTCTTGCTCTCTGATTTAAGTATAGCAAGTGGCACATAACTCATGTCACATGATGCGGGAGATATTTGCGCTGAGTGGAAAGGGGTTACGGGATATTTTGGCGTTTGGGCATTGACAGTTTTTTGGAAGTGACACGCTCAGGGTTTGAGCGCGAGAAGACGCGAGAAGAGAAGAAGGGCAAAAGCAAAACAAAAGCAGACTCCCTTCGGGAATGACAGCCAAAAGGCAGCAGCACAGGAAGGCTCAGTTGCTGCCCTTCAGGCGATCGGAGTTGAGCTTCCCAATGCGGCCGTGGGAGCCGACGACGAAGGGGAGAGAAAGCGCGTTCCAGTGCTGGTCGGCATCGCGGGCGTCGGTCGGTGCGGGGCGGAGCGGGCGCCAGTTGCGGCCGTCGTCGGTCGAGATGTCGGTGCCGTTGGGGCCTACGGTGATCCAGGTGCTGGTCGAGGGATCGTAAGCTACGGAGCTGCGGAAGCCGTGGGGTGGGGTTTGTGCTGGGTGCCAGTGATCCGAAGGATCGTAGTGGTTGGCGTCCTCTGCTTCCTCTGTATAGGCCGCCGTCCCGGAGGAGTCAGCGGGCCTTGCGAGGTCTCCGCCGACGGCAACGAGAACGTCTGTGATCTGACACCTTGGACCCGGCACCAGCGGATTGAGTGGAAGTGGGGCCGCAAGCTCCTCGGGTGACGGGCAGTGAGACTTGAACTCACGAGCTGCGAGCGAGAAAACTCCCGCGGTCGGTCCGGTAGCCATGGGAACCTCAGAAACTTTCGGCGTGCAGTCGATGAAGTCGCCGGACGAGATACATGCCGTGCCGATCACTCTTGGGTGGGCGATAGCGCCTCCGGTTGCAAAGGCGATGCCTCCTAACGAGAGACGTATCAGTGATGAGTTGCTCGCAGGGAAGCTAGTTTCCGAACGCAAGGCGGATGTCATGGGCGAGGACCCGGCTCTGGGGCCGGCCAGTGTAGTGATTTCTCGCAAAGAAGGTTGAGCTTCGACCGACTCCGAAATATCGAAGAGTTGCAATCTGCCATTCATTGGATTGCCGAGCACCATTGCTGAGGATTTGTCGCTGCTCATGATGGCGGCCCAGAATCCATCGGGGTCGGGGTTGGTGAAGAGTAGCTTCCAGGTGCGGCAGCCGTTAGTGGTTTTGTAGAGACGACTGAGCGGGCCTTTGCCGCTGGACATGACGATGGCGGTATTCGCGTCGAAGGCCTGGATGCCGCGGAAGTCGAGGTGTTCCGCGCCGGGGGGAGTGGTGCAGCGCTGCCAGTGCTTGCCGTCATTGGTGGTGCGGAGGATGGTGCCGTCGGTGCCGCTGGCCCACGCGATTCCGTTGTCGAGGGCGTGGATGCCGCGGAGGTCGGCGGAGGTGTGCCCGTCCTGAATCGACCATTGTGCGGGCGCGGTGGTGGCGCAGAAGAGCACGATGGCGCAGGCGAGCCGCTTCATGCGGAGCAGTGTAGCGGATTTGGGGTTGGCGGTTTCGTTGTGAGGGCAGGGGCAGATTCTTTGCGAGTAAGAGCAAGGGCAAGTGCAACTGGCAAGGCTTAGTGAGTTGGAATTGGGGATGGGTTGCGAGGGATGAGGAGGGTGAGGGCGTCGGGGACGATTTCCATGGTGACGGGCAGGGTGCCGAGGAATTCGCCGTCGGCTTCGACGTAGATGGGCTCGGTGGAGGGGCCTTGGGCGGCGCATTCGATGCGGGTGCAGTGGACCAGCTCGATGGGGGCGGCGTACTTGTGGCGGCGAAACCAGACCGCAGCCATGAAGCGCAGATATGCGATGCGGCTGCGGGTGCGGAAGGCGATGGCGTGGAGGGTGGGCTTGCGGATGGAGGCGTCGGGAACAAGATGCCGCACGAGGCCGCCGAAGTTGGTGATGCGGACGGCGAGCACCTGGGAGACGGTTTCGATGCGGGCGACGGGGCGGCCGCTCTCGGTGAAGGCGGCGCGGAACATGGGGAAGGTGTGGACGGCCCAGAGGCGCAACGCCTCGATGAGGTAGTGCGCGTAGCCCAGGCGCTGCTTGAGCTGGGAGCTGACGTGGGCGAAGAAGTAGCCGTCGGCCCCGATGCCCGCGGCGACTACAAAGTAGCGCGAGCCGGGGGCTCCATCACGGCCTAAGAATGTGACTCGTCCGACGGAGATGCGTTCCGGCTGGGCCTGGAGCAGCATGCGCGCAGCGCGGACTGGATTGCGGGAAAGGCCGAGATCGGCCGCGAGTGCGTTGGCGGTGCCGAGCGGTATTACTCCGAGAGCGGCCTGGGTGCCGGCCATGGTCTGCAGGATTTCGTGGACGGTGCCGTCGCCTCCGCAGGCGAGCACGGTGTCGCAGCCGCGTTCGATGGCCTGCTGCGCGTGAAGCCCCGCGGTGTTGGCAGCTTCGGTGGCGATGGTTTCGAGCTGAATGCCGGCGGAGCGGAAGACCTCGGAGATGCGGGCGATGATGGCGGCGCGGCGTGCGGGCTGCTGGCCGGAGGCCGGGTTGTAGATGAGGACGGCGCGCTGCATCACGTCAGGCAAGGATACCCGATTGACTGAGGCCGATTAAGAACAGGAGATGAAGCCGAAGGAGAGGTGTTGGTGGAAGCAACAGCGAGCAGACTAGCGGATGGACGCCGCGTTCATGGTGGAGAGATCGGCGGCGAGCATGGTGGCGGTTTTGCCGATGGGCACCTGGACGTCGGTCTCGCGAGCGATGAGGCCCATGCCCGCGACGGAGATGTTGTCGCGGGTGGTTTTGGCGGCATACATCATGGTGTCGGCTGCCTTGATGATGGCCTGAACGCTGTTGCCGTCTTCGGGGAAGGTGGCGAGGCCGAAGCTGCCGGCGAGCGCGAGCGAGAGGCCCTGGCCGGTGAGGAAGCGGGCGTCGCGGAGCTCGTTCCAGAGGCGGGTGGTGGCGTCGATGGCGGGCTGTTTGCCAAGGTTGGGGAGCAGGGCGACGAACTCGTCGCCGCCGTAACGGAAGCAGGCGTTGTCCGGGCCGAGGATGCGCTTCATGAGGCCGCCGACCTCGGAGAGCAGGCGGCTGCCGACGAGGTGGCCGTGGGTGTCGTTGACCTGCTTGAAGCGGTCGAGGTCGACGAAGAGGAGGCTGAACTGGTGATTGCGGTTGTGGGCCGAGAGCGCGACCTGCTCATCGAGCAGCGTGTAGAGGTGGCGCGCGTTGAAGAGGCCGGTGCAATCGTCGGTGATGGTGAGCTGGTGGATGAGCTCGACGGAGCGTGCGTTCTGGATGGCGATGGCGGCGTAGTCGCAGAGGATGCGGATGAAGGATTGCGAGTACTCGCTCATGAGGTCCAGCTTGGAGTTGAAGAGCTGGATGACGCCGAGCGTCTGGTCATTGGAGCGGATGGGGATACAGGCGATGGAGCTGATGCGCAGCTCAGGATGGGCCCGGGAGAATGCGCTCCACTGGACGTCCTGGGAGACGTCGGGGACGACGAGGGGATTGCCGGTGGAGGCGACCCAGCCGGCGAGGCCTTCGCCCATGCGAATGGTGAGGCCGCGGAGCGATTCGGCATCTTCGCCGACAGCAACGACATAGGTGAGCTCCTGACCGGCCTGATCGACCATGAGCATGGACCAGCGCTCCGGATTGAAGAACTGGACCATCTTCTGCATGATGATGTCCAGAATTTCGCGGAGCTCGAGGCTCTGGGTGAGGGCGCGGGCAACCTGATGGAATACGGTCAGATGCTTCATCTGACCGCTCTCGATTACCGCGAACTGGCGTTTGTCACCCAAAGCCGAAACCTCATGGAGCAGGAGATCACGCAGGTCCTGCATCCGGTATACCTCAAACGGGGCACGGTGAGAGTCGCGTGAACCACAACGCTCACGGTGATTTATCCACCGATGTGGACCATGTTGCGGGAGGGTTTCTCAAAGCCGGGCTCGCCGATATGATGGCGGGCTTCCTTCCGCAGGATCACACTGCGTACATACGACGCAATCTCCTCATCGGTTCCACCGCGGCGTAATTGCGCGTAGAGGTCGTGGTCGGACTGGGAGAAGAGGCAGGTGCGGATGCAGCCGTCGGAGGTGATGCGGACGCGGCTGCAATGGCCGCAGAAGGGCCGTGAGACGGGGGCAATGATGCCGATCTCGCCGACGCCGTCGCGGAAGGTGAAGCGCTTGGCGGTCTCGCTCGCGGCGTTGGCGGGGAGCTCGACGACACCGGCCGGGGTGGCGCAAGAGGGTCGCCATGCACTCAGCCGCTGGAGGATCTCGTCCATGGTGATGACGGCCTGGGGTGTCCAGGTGCGGTCCTCTTCGAGCGGCATGAACTCGATGAAGCGGACGATGACGCCTTCGCGCCGGGAGAACTCGGCGAAGGCCTCGATCTGCGAGTCGTTGAAGCCGCGCAGGAGGACGCAGTTGATTTTCACCGGTCCGAGGCCGGCTGCCTGGGCGGCATGCACGCCGGCAAGCACGCGTTCGTAGCTGCGAGGAACTCGGGTGATGCGCGCGAAGGTGTCGGCGTCGACGGCATCCATGCTGACGGTGACGCGATTAAGGCCGGCGGCTTTGAGCGGCGCGGCGAGGTCGGCCAGCAGGTGGCCGTTGGTAGTGAGGGCAATGTCGAGGGGACGGCCGGTCTCGCTGGGGGCAATGGGCGTGCCGTCTGGATGAAAGGCGGTGCGGAGTTGGGAGAGCTCGGCGACCATCTCGACCAGGCCGGAGCGGAGCAGGGGCTCGCCACCGGTCAGCCGCACCTTTTCAATGCCGAGCGAGACCAGGATGCGGACCATGCGCAGGTAGTCGGCGATGGGAAGCTCGCTGTACTGCGCGCCTTCGTTGCCGGTGCGGCAGTAGACGCATTTGTAGTTGCAGCGATCGGTGACGGAGACGCGCAGGTCCGTGATGGCGCGGCCGTGGGAGTCGCGCAGCCGGGCAGCCGGAGCCTCAAGCAGGGCGGAGGCGGAGGGCGCGTGGCTCGGAATGGGTGTCGGGGAAGCGATAACGGCCTCAGGGGACAGCCTTTGGATGCGGCAACCGGGGCGTCGGCCCGAGTATCTTTTCTGCTGCGATCCGTTCTGGCTTCAGTATAGTAATTTCAGCCTTCCAGTGCTTTTATGGCGTGGTCTGAACAGTGGTCCCCCAAAAGAGGGATTCAGCAGACGGCCTGTGCTGGAAAGGATTGTAGTAGTGGGCGGCCGAGGTAGGCCGCTTTTACTCCCGGGTAAGTTGCCATGCCGAACGCAGATACAATCCAGCAATGGCTGGGCGAACAGATCGTTCCGGTCTTCCTGATCGGGTTCGCCCTCTTGATGGGGCTGGCAATGGTGTACGTTTCGGCGCTGAACCGGAGGAAGTCGCTGACGCGCAGCCGCGCGGGACGCACGGAAGACACCTTTACCGAGTATCTCGCCCGCTATGGGTTCGATGAAGGAATCGCGCGCAGCACGTATCGGTATCTGCAGGAAAAGCAGCAGGTTAGCTTCCCGATTGAGCCAATGGACGATCTGGACCGCGACCTTGGGCTGGACGGCGACGACATCAAGACGACTTTGCGCGACCTGCTGGAGCAGAACGGCCGCGAATACCTGCCGGGGATCCTGGATTCGCCGCTGGTAAGGGTGGTGGATCTGGTGCGGTATATCCAAGCCTCGCCGCGGCGGCTGGCCGTGGTGCACCGCCGGATGGCGTAGACATCGATGCAGCCAGTCCTTCCTATTCACCCTCTGCCAGAAGACGGGGAACCCGCCTTCAACCCGCATCTCCGCGGATTGAAGGCGTGTTTCGCTTTTCACTGACTCACTGCACGTTCACACGCAGGATCTGTCCAACTGGCATCGGAGCCGCACCGAAGTTGGAGATATAAAGCGCGCCATCAGGTCCGAAGGTCATGCCGGTGGGGACGGACAGCCCGGTGATCACGTCTTCAGCCGCGCCGTTGCGCACGCGCACGACCTTCCCGAAGCCAGGCGCCGGGGAGCCGGCGGCGGGCGAAAGCTCCAGCAGGTACAGAAGCCCATCCGGTCCCCATGCCATGGAGACGACGGTGGCTAAGTTGGGTGAAGATGAACTGGCAACGTGCAGCGTGCCCGGCCCGCAGGCGTCCACCACAGATCCTCCGCCGCCTCCGCAGCCTGGACGAAGCGACAGCAACACGCCCGAGTTGGGCACGATGGGAAACGGGCCGAGATTGCTTACAAGCAGTCCGCCATCGCTGTTCACCAGGGCGGTGGGCACGATATGCCCCTGCGACAAAGAGATATCGGTCACCATTTCTACATCGCCTGTCTGGGTCACCGACCAGGCCTGACCATGGTTGGGCTCTATGGTGTACAGCTTCCCGCGAGCCGCGATCATGCTGTAGAAATCCCCGTCGGGCTGGAAGTCGCCGGTATCGACATTGGCTGCCGGATGCGCGACGACGGCGGCGCTGAGGTCGGCAATCTGGGTCCATTGGCCGGTGGTGGTATCCACCTTCGCCACCATATTCGGCTGGCCCGGGTTGCCGTGTCCGCATCCCCCACCGGCGGTGATTGCGTACAGTTGACCGTCGAGGAATGCGAGATCGCCTACGCCGAATCCGGACTGAGTGGGTGGGTTGAAGGTGGAAGGAAATCCCGTGGCCAGTGTGGTCACATTGCCCTGAGGGTCGATCTTCAGGATGGTGGCCGTCGGGCCTCCAAAATATGGACCGCCAGCCACGGGAGAGCAAGTGGGGGTGCTCCCGCCTGTGCCTGACGTGGCGACATACAGATTGCCATCCGGACCAAACTTCAGTCCGCGGGGTCCAAGCAGGCCCTGGGCGACCGCTGTTGCTCCCGATGGGACGGGCGGTAACTGCGCCTCGAGGGTTCCAACTCCCGCCGCGCTGATTGCCAGCACTGCGGAGCCCACGGAGAACCATTTATGGATCGAACTATATCGATTGGATTTCATTTGCACTTTCCTCCGACTGGCACCATGCCCGGAGCGGGATGCTCTCGTCCTGATGGAAGTCGGATGGAAGTGCAATTTTTGTCAAATGGTAAGGAAAGAATGGGACGGCCGCTGCTGTGATCTACATCTCCGACCGAGTCCACATCCACGAGCCGCCCTTGCGCCGTCCTGCTGCAACCAATCCGAGCACACCGCTGCCCAGCAGGACCAGGGATGCGGGTTCCGGCGTCGGAGAGGCGGTGAAGTTGACGGCATACGCCAGACCGTCATGGTTGGGAGGGAAAAAAGGCTGCGAATCCAGCGCGTCATTCAGCTGATAACCGCCGAGATCGGGTCCGTTGCTCCACAGATTTACGGAATAGACCTTCGACTTGTCTCTGACATCGAAGGCGAGGCCGTAGATGTCAAGGTCTCCGCCGAAGAAAATGGGCGCGTCCACGCAGACCGCGGGCGAGTTGCCGCCCGGCCAGAACAAGTTGTCGTAGGACTGTCCCGATGCCGTAAATGCTGGCGCCGAAAAGAAGGTGTCGTTGACGTCCGTGACGGGCGCTGGAGCGGGGAGAAGTCCGCTGATAACGCCCGAAAAATTGTTGGTGGAGTCCGTGAACGTACCGCTGATCCCGGTGACTGTATAGGCCCCAAAGGGTCCGGTGCTGGAGACGTGGAGGATGCCGGAGCTGCTAAATCCGCTGCCGCCGATTGAGAAGTTATAGTCATCCGCTCTCGCGGGTGTCGCGCTACACAGCATGCCGGCAAGAACCGGCAGGGCAAGAAAAGCAATGCAAGGACACTTTAGTTTCATTTTTAGTTCCTCCAAGTTTTGAAGATGCGCTGCTCCTGTACCTACCGTCCTGATGGAACTCGCATGAAACTCCGATTTTTCTCAAAACTGGCAGAGACCCCCGATAATGGAAGCTGAAGCTATCTTCCGGGGCGGCAAAGACAAGGAGCAGCAGTGATCTACCGCTTTGGTGGCTTCGAGGCAGACGACGACGCCTTTCGGCTGACAAGCGACGGCGCAGCCGTGTCGCTGGAGCCTAAAGCGCTGCGCCTGCTGCTTTATCTGATCGAACGCCGTGGGCGGCTGGTGCGGAAGCAGGAGCTGCTGGATGCGGTGTGGTCCGACGCCGCTGTTAGCGAAAGCGCGCTCACACGCGCGGTCGGCCTACTGCGGAAGACCCTAGCGGACGATTCCCGCGAGCCGCGGTTCATCGAGACTGTCCCCACGGCCGGCTATCGGTTCATCGCCCAGGTTGAGGTCGTCTCGACTGCCCATGACGGAGTGGGGGCCCCGTCCGAGACACCGCCGCGTGCCCCGCAGTTGCAACCACCCGGTTTGGGCCGCCGGAAGCTGCTCCGTGTTGGCTTGCTGGCAGTGGCCTCTCTGGGAGTGTTGGCGGCCGCCACATGGCTGATCACCAGCCGGCGTTATTTGGAGCCGATCCGCTCTCTTGCCGTTCTTCCGCTGGAAAACCTGTCGGGCGACGCATCCCAGGAGTACTTCGCCGATGGGATGACGGACGAGCTCATCACCGAGATCTCCCGTATTCCCAATCTGCACGTGGTCTCGCGGACTTCGGTGATGGCCTACAAAAGCCAACGCAGATCGGTGCGGGAGATCGCCCGCCAGCTTGATGTCGATGCCATTGTTGAAGGCTCCGTGGTGCGCTCTGGGAGCCGGGTCCGTATTACCGCGCAGCTTATCGATGCTCGCACCGATCGGCATCTCTGGGCCCAGTCCTTTGAAGGGAATGCCTCCGACGTGCTTTCGCTGCAGGACAATGTCGCTCAGCAGATTGCGCAGCAGGCGCGCCTGGTGCTTCTGCCCCCGGCGGCGCGGCCCCCGGTGAACCCTGCCGCGCATGATGCGTATCTGCGCGGCCGCTACTTCCTGAACAAGCAGGACGTCTCCCATAGCCTGGAATCCTTCGCGCAGGCGATCGCGATTGACGCCGGCTACGCCCCGGCCTACGCAGGTTATGCGACTGCGCTGGACGCGGCGGCCACGTTCGCGATTGGCACGCCGGAAGAGCTGATGCCGAAAGCGCTGGCTGCCGCCCAGCGGGCGATCCAGCTCGATCCCCAGAATGGCGAAGCCTATACTGCACTGGGCAGCGTGCAGACGATCTACTCCTGGGACTGGACGGCAGCCGAGCAGAACCTGACCCGCGGCATTGCACTCAATCCCAACGATGCTCTGGCTGAGTTCAAGTACGCCATTTACCTCGATGCGACCGGGCGTCCGCAGGATGCGGTCACTCACATGCGCCGCGCACTCGAGCTGGATCCGCTTTCTTTCTTCGTCAACCGGAGGCTGAGCGCCACTCTCTACCTGGCCCGGCAGTACGATGCCGCCCTCGCCCAGATGCAACGCGCTCAGGAGATGGAGCACTCTCCGGGATCGACCGATAACTATCTCAGTCTGATTTACGAGCAGAAGGGCGCCCAGGATAAAGCTGTCGAGTACGATCTGATCGCATTGCATGCACACGATCCACAGTCCGACTCGGAATCTCTCCTTCGCGAGTATCAGCAGCACGGATGGCAGTCGTACTGGCGGGCGCGCGCCCGCGCCCTGCGGAACCAGGCGGGGCGCTCCTGCTCTGAATACCAGATCGGCGTGAGCGATCTTCGAGTCAATGAACGTGGCGCAGCGTTCGATTCTTTTCAGCATGCGCTCGACCGCCATTGCTTCGACATGGCACTGATCCGGGTGGACCCGCTGTTCGACTCTGTGCGGACGGACCCGCGCTACGCTGCACTTCTGCAGCGCATGCATTTGTAGTTGCACTCAGGGTGTGGAGTCAGGATTTGGCGGAGTTGATGGCCTTGGTGAGTTCCGGGACGATCTCGAAGAGATCGCCGGCGACGCCGTAGTCCGCGACTTCGAAGATGGGAGCGTTCTCATCCTTGTTGATGGCGATGACGGTTTTGGATCCCTTCATGCCGACCAGGTGCTGGATGGCTCCGGAGATGCCGACGGCAAGATAGAGGCGGGGCGCGACGGTGTGGCCGGAACTGCCTACCTGGCGCTCAATGGGGAGCCAGCCGGCGTCGCAGACCGGCCGGGAGCCGGCGAGCTCCGCGCCGAGGGCCTGGGCGAGAGCTTCCACCAGCGGCATGTTTTCCTGCTCTCGGATGCCGCGACCGACGGAGACGATGATGGGTGCGGCGGCGAGGTCGACGGTCTGGGCGGACTCGCGGAAGGGCTCGCCGGGTGTTGTATGGATGTCACCGGGGGCGAGCTCGACGGGGAAGGCTTCGATGGTCGCGGCGCCGGGCTGCAGGTCTTCCACGCGGAAGCTGCCAGCCTGCACGGAGACGAAGCCGGGTGTGGAATCGGAGGAGGTGCGGCGATACTCCGCGTTGAGCTTGCCCTGGAAGAGCTGGCGGATGAAGGTAGGGCCGGAGCGGATGGCGATGACGTCGGAGATAAGGCTTTGGCCGAAGCGGGCGGCGAGTGCCGGAGCGAAGTCGCGCACCTGATAGGTGTGGGGAAAGAGCACCCAGGCAGGTGAGGTGGCGCGGATCAGCTGCTCCAGCGCTTTGTTGTATGCGTCGGGCGTGTACTGCTTCAGCAGCGGGTTCTCAAGCACGTAGACGCGGCTGAGCGCTTTCGAGGTCAGCTCGCTTGCGGCGGAGGAATCGCCGAGCACTGCGGCGGCGCATTCCGCGCCGATACTCGCGGCAAGCGCCTGGCCGGCGGCAAGCGCTTCCAGGCTGATGCGGGAGAGTGCGGCGTTCTTCTGCGCATCGTACTTCTGCTCGGTGACAATCAGAACGGTGCTCACAGGACGCGGACCTCCGAGCGGAGCTTTTCGACCAGCTGGGCGGCGATCTCCGCCGGGCTGCCGGTGAGCATTTGCGTCTGCTTCTGCTTTTCCGGCAGGAAGACACGCATGAGCTCCACGGTCGCGGGCGTGGCGGGAGTTGCGGCTTCGACGGCGCGGGTCTCCTTGGTCTTGGCTTTCTTGATGCCCATGAGAGTTGCGTAGCGCAGCTTGTTGCCTCCGGATTGAATGGTGAGCACTGCCGGCAGCGGCAGGTCGATGTGCTGGAACCAGCCATCTTCGAGCTCGCGCTTGACGCGGATGCCGGTGGCGGTCTTCTCAACGTGGAGGACCAGAGTGGAGTGGGGAAGACCAAGCAATTCGGCGAGCACAACGCCGGTCTGACCAAGGCCGAGGTCGTCGGACTGGAGCCCGGTGAGGATCAGGTCGGGGGACTCGGTGCGGATGGCCTCGGCGAGAACGTGTGCGAGCGCGACTGTGTCGAGTGTGCCGAGGGTGTCAGACGCCAGGTGGATGGCGCGGTCGGCGCCTTTGGCGAGGGCCTCACGCAATGTGGAGGTGACGCGGTCGGGACCGGCACACAGCGCGATCACCTCGCCGCCGTGCTGCTCCCTGAGCTGCAGGGCCTCTTCGAGTGCGTAGGCGTCCGGCTCATTGATGCCGTAGTTGAGGCCGTCTTCTTCAATCCAGCGAGCATCGGACGAAATGCTCAGCTGGGCGTCGCGCTCAGGGACCTGCTTGATGGCTACCAGGATCTTCATCCCACCGCTGCTCCGTTGCCCGGGTGTTGCCGCCGCCGGCAGGTGCGAGTGTAGCATCGCCGGCGGCAGCTCGTCGGAACGACAGAAGCCGTCAGTTAGTCGCTGGCGCAGCTCCGCTGCTTGCCGGTGGAGTGCCAGCGCCCGGGGAAGGTGCAGAAGAGGCGGGAGCACGCTTCAGGGTCAGCTCGCCGCCACCCATTCCACCGTCGGACTTGGAGACGAGCTTCATCTCGTCGCCATTGATGGTGCCCTCGTGAGTGATGGTCATGCCGTTGAACGAGACGCTGAACGAGATCTTGTCGCCCTCGACCTTGCCGTTCTCAATGGTGATGGGGTCGCCCTGTGGGCCGGCGATGCTGCCGGTGAGCTTGGTGCCATCCTGCTTGAAGGTGAACGAGAGAGCAAAGCCGTCGCCGCCATCCGGTCCCTTCATGGATCCGTTCCAGGTGCCGGTGACGTCCGCGGCCATGGCGATCGCGGGGGTGAGAGCAAGGAAAAACACAGCGCAAAGGTAGATCAGCTTCTTCATCGAGGTCTCCGGGAAAGCGTGAATTTGTACGGCGAGTGAATCATAGAACATCGCGGAGTGCAACGGCTCCGGCGCAGCCGCTATGATTGGCGCCATGAGAAGCATTCGCTGGGGCGTGCTCAGCACGGCAGATATCGGGCTGAAAAAAGTGATTCCGGGCATGCTGCAGGCGGAGCATGCGAGTGTGGATGCGATTGCTTCGCGCGATCCGGCCCAGGCACGAGAGGCGGCTGCGGCCCTGGGCATCGGGCGGGCATACGGCTCGTACGAGGAGCTGCTGGCGGACCCGGAACTCGACGCTATCTATATCCCACTGCCCAACCATCTGCATGTGCCCTGGACTACGAAGGCAGCCGAGGCGGGCAAGCACGTCCTCTGCGAGAAGCCCATCAGCCTGACGGTCGCCGAGGCAAAGCGGCTGCTGGAGGTCCGCGAGCGGACTGGGGTAAAGATCGGCGAAGCCTTTATGGTGGATACACATCCCCAGTGGCTGCGGGTGCGGGAGCTATTGGGGTCAAGGCGAATTGGAGAGCTACGGGCAGTCGCCGGCTTCTTCAGCTACTACAACGTGGACCCGACGAACATTCGGAACCGGGTGGAGACCGGAGGCGGCGCTCTGATGGATATTGGCTGCTACATGGTGCATGGGGCGCGATACGCATTTGGGCAGGAGCCCACGCGGGTGGTGGCGCTGATGGAGCGGGACCCGCGGATGGGGACCGACCGGCTGAGCTCGGCGCTGCTCGATTTCCCCGCCGGGCAGGCGATTTTCACCTGCAGTACGCAGCTGGCACCCCACCAGCGAATCGAGTTTGTGGGCACCGAGGGGCGCATCGAGCTGCCGGTGCCGGTGAACGCTCCGCCGGACCGTGGGCTGATCCTGCGAATTGACTCCGGCGCCGGCCTGTTCGGGGAAGGCGCGGAGGAGGAGGTAATTCCGGTATGCAATCAGTACACGGTGCAGTGCGAGGCGTTTTCGCAGGCAATTCTGGAAGACGGGCCGGTGCCGGTGCCGCTGGAGAACGCAATCGCCAACATGGCGGTGATCGAGGCGATCTTCCGCTCGGCGGAATCCGGCCAATGGGAGCGGCCTGGATTGTAAGTGGATCGGTTTTCGAACCGCTGCGATACTGGAAGGCGTCTAATACCTGATTCCGATGGCCACCACCAGCGTCCCCAAACCCGAGGCGAGCACCTTTGACAGCACTCTGGCGAGCGCCCGCTCCACGATGATGTGGAGCGAGATTGTGTCGCTTGCGGTCGACAGCTTCAAGTCGGGCAAGGCGCGGTTTCTGCTGACGATGCTGGGAATGGTGATCGGGTCGGCCTCGATCATTTTGACGGTAACGGTAGGCATGACAGGGCGGGAGTATGCGCTGAGCGCGATCTCGAGCCTGGGGCAGAACAAGATCGAGATGCAGTACCAGGGCGGCAGCATCAGTGGGCCGGACAACACCAGCACCCCGGACAACATGACCCGGGAAGACATGGATGCCGTGCTCGAACAGGTGCCTGGGGTGGTGGCGTACTCGCCCATGGTGGAAGACCACGAGCGCGTTGCCATGGGCAACGGCCAGACCAAAGACACCATGCTGCTGGGTGTCTCGCCGGAGTATAAGGACGTGCGCGGGCTGGTAGTGGTGGCAGGTAGATTCTTCGACGCGCAAGATGCCAAGAGCCATAGCAAGGTCGCCGTGCTGGACCTGCCGTTCGCGATCGAGCTGTTCGGAAGCCCGGAGGCGGCGATCGGGCAGAGCATCCTGGTGAAGACGGTGCCGATTGCTGTGATCGGCGTCTTTAAGGAGAGCATTCCGACCTATGGGATGTCCGAGATCAGCACCGATGAGACGATGCTGATTCCCTATGAGGTGGCGCGCTACTTTACGGGAACCAACGACCTGAAGGAGATTTTCTTCAAGGTGCGCGACTCCTCGATGGTTGAGCCTGCCGCGAAGCAGATCACGGAGGTGATCTCAAAGCGACACCGGCCGAACAGCGTGTATCACGCGATGACGCTGACCGGCATCCTGGAGACAGCGGACAAGATCGCCAAGGCGCTGACCTGGGTGCTGCTGCTGGCCGCTTCCATCACGTTGATCGTCAGCGGTGTGGGCATCATGAACAGCATGCTGGCGACGGTGCAGGCGCGGATCCGTGAGATCGGCATCCGCAAGGCATTGGGCGCGACCCGGCGCGAGATCCGGCTGCAGTTCCTCACCGAATCCGTCTTCATCTCGCTCTCGGGCGGTCTGGTGGGCACGATCATCGGTATGGGAATTCCGATCTCCGTGAGACTGCTGACGCCGTACAAACTGCCGGTGCCGTGGCAGGCGGCGATCATTGCGATGGCGACGTCGGTGATTGTGGGCGTGGTTTTCGGGACCGTGCCGGCGAATCGGGCGGCAGGCCTGGACCCGGTAGAAACGCTGAAGTACGAATAAAAAAAAATCACCCCCGCCATCGGCAGGGGTAGTCTGGAGACCCCCGAAGGGGTTGGCCAGTATATTCGCGTCCCCATCCGCGCTACTTGCTTGCGGGAGGAACGCAGCCGTCTGGCGTAGCGGCCGTAAACTTTTGTAAGGGCAACTGGGAAAAAGTGGGGGAGTACTGCTTGTCCTCCCCCAATTTTGCGGTTGCGTGCTGCAACGACCCGGCCGCATGCGGTCAGGATGGCGTGGACGGTTCAGGCGCGGAAGCCGAATCTCCGGCGGCGAACGATGGATGCGGCCCCCAGAATTCCGGTGCCGAAGAGGGCGAGCGAAGAGGGTTCAGGGGTTGGAAGCGGTGTGCCGTTCAGGTTGAAGTCTTCCGAGGTAAGACCTGCATTCTTTCCGGTGGCGGTGATGTACGAGGCCTTCAGAGAATCTCCGGTGAGCAGGAGGTTCGAACCGGAGGTCAGCGTCAGGACCCATTCGAAGTTGTAGATATCGCCGGAACCCCCTACAGCCAGGCCGCCTGACGAGTCCTGGGAGCAGAAGTATCCACCGCCGGACAGGTCGCAACCGCCGGAGGCGATACCACCGTTGACTGTCGACGAAAAGCCTGTGGGGCCGGACAGCAAGCTGACGGACGAGATATCGCTGGTCTGGGGAACCAGTTTCAGCGACACGGCATTGAGCAGGTCCGTGCTCGAGCCGGTGTAGCCGGTAGCGTTAACGGTCAAAAAGACGTCGTACTGGTTGGCAGTGCCGGTGGACGAATCGGTGATGGTGTAGGTCGATCCGAGGCAGGACCCGCAGCCGGATAGAGTGGCGGCGTGAGCGGCGGCCGAAATGGCCAGGAACGCAAGTGTGCAGAGGGAGAAGGTCAGCTTTTTCAATGGGACTCCACGACGCGAAGTTGAAGGTTGAGCTGGAACTCCGGAGCGTGCGTTGCCCGAGGGCAACCTGCGGGTATGGGATGGGCGATCGAACGAAGTTCGTTCAAGCCAGGTGAACTGGCTTAGCGCAGAGGGATTCGATCATTCTCTGCTGCAAAACAGGAAGAAGAAGCCGGCGTACTGTCGTTCAAGTGACGTCCGGGTTGGAGTGGAGGAGGAAGGGCGCACGCCAATTTGACGTGCGCCCTGACTTGGTTACGGTTCTAAGTTGCTCGTCTCGGGTAAGAGGCGAGAGTTGTCAAAGCGGCGAAACTAGGCGGCGAAGCGACGGCGGAGCATGCCTGCTGCACCGACGATGCCGGTTCCGAGCATGATGAGCGAAGAAGGCTCAGGGGTGGGGTTCATGTGGGTGCCGGGATCGGTCGCGCCCACATTGCCCGTACCGTTGTTCACGCATCCGCTGCCGCTCTGCTGAATGCAGATGTCTGAAGCAAAGTAAGCATTGGGGTCGCCGCCAGTGCTAAGGACATTGAAATCGGACAGGGTGAAGCCGGTCAAGGAGAAGGAAAGGCTGACGTTGCCGCTGTTTGCGCCGCCGCCGCCACCCTGAGTGCAAGGGGGAATGCCGCAGACGATGGCGTAATCAAAGTTTCCGAACGGGCTGGCCTTGTCGGGGCTCGTCGAGCTAAGAGTGTAGCCGCTCGTCAGCGAAGTACCGATTGCAGCAGAGACGGTGGATACGCTCGGATCACCGAGCAGGTTGAACGAGAGGGCGTTGCCGGCACCGGTAACGACGAAATACTCCGAACCAACCAGCGTCTCCATCACGTCAACACCCGTTGCGGTGTTTGTGAGGGTGACGTATCCGTAGGTGCCCGGTGTGGTGGCGAGGCTTCCGCCGTTGTTCAGTGTGTAGGTGATGGAGTCGGCGTGCGCAGCAGCAGTGGCGGTCGCAAGCAGGCCTGCAATGGCGAAAGCAGCAATTTTCTTAATCATCAGGTGTTCCCCTTTGGTTAGGTGAATCTAGTAGCTTCGGTAGCCTTCCTATATGCATTCGGGGTGCCAATTCGCAATTGCCCTGGCTGATTAAGTAACTCCTATGTTTTCAATGTCTTGACCCCGATCCAGCCGACTGGGTAAAACCGTTTGCAGGGGTGTATGCAGAAATTTGCATGGTGAAAGGGAAATTGCAAGGACATGGGAAGGATTGAGAGCACAGCCAGCAAAGGCGAAGGGCGCACCCCGCGATGCGGGAATGCGCCCTAAGTGGTTACCAAACGGTGACTTAAGCTACCGGCTCTGCAGTACGTTCCGGCTCGTCGGACTGGATCGTGACCTTGAGATGGGTGGTCACTTCGCGGTGCAGTTTGATGGGCACGTGGAACTCGCCGAGTGACTTGAGTGGCTCCTCGAGCGAGATCTTGCGGCGGTCGACCGGATAGCCCTTCTGCTCCAACTGGTGGGCGATGTCGGCCGAGGTGACGGAACCGAAGAGGTGCTCGTTCTCGCCAACCTTGCGCTCGAATACGAGTTCGACGGCTTCGAGCTTCTTCGAGAGGTCCTCGGCGACCACCTTCTCCTTGGCGAGCTTGCGGACCGCGGACTGCTTCATCTGCTCGATGACAGCTTTGTTGGCGTGAGTGGCCTGGATGGCCAGCTTAGACGGCAGCAGGTAGTTGCGGCCGTAGCCGTCGGCGACTTTGACGACGTCGCCACGGTGTCCGAGCTTTTCGATATCTTCCTTCAGAATGACTTCCATGATGATCTCCAGTGTGGCGGCACGGGCTCTCTTGCTCCGGCGACGCACAGTTTGAAGCGACGCTGCGACTGCGGCGCGCAGGCCGGCGCTCCCGGTTAGAAACGCGCTGAGAAGGGCAGCAGGGCGATGTTGCGCGACTGCTTGATGGCAAGCGAGAGACGGCGCTGGTGGCGGGTGCAGACGCCGGTGAGGCGGCGCGGCACAATCTTGCCGCGCTCCGCGACGAAGCCCTGCAGCAGACGCACGTCGCGATAGCTGATGGCGTCGATCTTCTCGGTGCAGAATTTGCAGACCTTCTTGCGGCGGAAGAACTTCCGTCCGCCGGGGCCGCCGCCTGGTCCGCCGGGACCGCCAGGTCCGCCTGCGGGGCGGGGAGGCCGGGGACTGCCTGGAGTAAAGGTACGGCCAGCGGGAGCGGGACGCGCTTCCGGGGATTGCGGTGTGCTGGTTTCGTCAGCCATGGATCATTCCTCTCATAAGGGTTGTTGCCGGGTTCGCGCTCCAGACCCGCGTTGTGGTCTTTGGAACATCCGCTGTGGTGCGGAGTGAAGCGGAACAGGCAGGATTGTCGGTTGGACTCCCGAGGCCTTGCGGCTCTGCCGAAGGATGGGGTGCCCGGATCTCAAACTAAGCGGTCGCTTCGGCAGTCTCGACGGCCGGGCTGGGCGCTTCGGTGACGGATTCCGCCACCGGGGCGGGCTGGGCGCTGCGCTTCACCTTGCTGTCGCGGAGGGCCTTCACCTTGGCCAGGCGCTTCTGTTCCTCGTCCATGCGCACGGTGATGAACTTGATGACGGGCTCGGAGACGCGCAGCCGGCGCTCGATTTCGCCGATCAGGTTGCCCGGCGCGTCGACGGTCAGCAGCACGTAGAAGCCGTCGTTGAACTTGCGCACGGTGTACGCCAGACGCCGGCGGCCCATCTTCTCAACGCCCTTTACTTCGCCACCCCCGGAGGTGATGTTCTGGGTGAAGCCCTCGATCAGCTTGTCGAGATCGGCCTCCTCAACGTCCGGGCGGACGATAAACATGATTTCGTAGACACGGTTCATTTTCACTTCTTTCTGCGAAGTTCTGCTTCGCACCGTTCCGGCGTCTGTTCTGCCGGGCCGGTTTGGAAATTCACAACAACGATCAACCAGCAACGGGCGCCAGCAAATTAGCTGCTGGCCCTGTTGAACTCACTCATCGCAGGACCGGGGCCACGGGTAAAGATGGCCTCGATGGCGGCACGGACGCGATCCAGCACTTCGTCCAGTACACCCAGTTCCTGCTTGCGCATGGGCGAGAGCAGGAAGTCCTTGCCGCCTGCTTTGATCTCGCGCCCTGCTGCCTCGGGGAGCGGCTTGCCGACCCCGATGCGAATGCGCAACCACTCTTCCGTGCCGAGCGCACCGGAGATCGACTTCACCCCGTTGTGCCCGTTGGCCGATCCGCGCTCGCGAATGCGGATTGTGCCCAGCGGCAGGTCCAGCTCGTCGTAGATCACGATCAGGTCCGAGGACGGGATCGGGATCTCGAGCCCACGAACCAAAGCGGCGACGGAAATTCCGCTCAGGTTCATGTACGTCTCCGGCTTGGCCAGCAGTACTTCTTGTCCTGCCAGCGTCGCCTTGCCCGTAAGCGCTCTGCCTCGCCGGTTGGCGACGGTCGCGTTGCAGAACTCTGCAATGCGATCGATGGCCAGGAATCCGGCGTTGTGCGGAGTGAACTGATATTCGATACCCGGATTGCCGAGCCCGACGATCAGTTTCACTCCGCTCTATCCTTCCGGAGCGTGCGGCTCCTTCTGCTGCTGGAGAGGCGAGTCTTCTGCTGCTCCAGGTAAATCCATGTACGCGGACGTACTCTGCCGCGTTACTTCTTCGCACCCTCGGCCGGTGCTGCTTCGGCGTCAGTCTTGCCTTTCTTGGCGACCTCGGGCTCGGCAGCCGTTGGCTCAGCCTCCACCTCAGCCGGAGCTTCCCGGATGGCGGTTACGTGTGCGACGGTAAGGCCCTCGTCGTCCATGAACTTGATGGAGCCGGAGTGCGGCAGGTCCGAGATGTGGATGGATTGATTCATCTCGAGACCGGTTACGTCCACGTCGAGGTGGCTCGGGATATCGGAGGGAAGGCACTCGATCTCGACTTCGCGGATCACCTGCTCGAGAACGCCGCCCTGATTCTTCACACCGGTTGGCACGCCGATCAGCTGCACCGGAACCGAGACCCGCATGGTCTTGTCCATCGCGATGCGCTTGAGGTCAATGTGCAGCAGCGCGCCCTTGATGGGCTCATACTGCCAGTCGACGATCATCGCCTTGGCGACGGCGCTGCCAGAGATGTCGAGGTCGAAGATGGTGTTGTGACCGGACTCGGAATGCAGGATGCGGGTGATGATCTTCGGATCGACGGCAACCGCGACCGAGTCCTGCCCGGCGCCATACACAACGGCCGGAATCTGTCCGGCGGCGCGAACCCGGCGGGCTGCATTCTTGTTGAACTTGCCGGAGCGCGGTGTGGCGACTACGGCGGGGATAGTAGAGATGGCCATTTCTATTTTCCTTTCGGGCACGAAGGGCATTTTCCAACTTGAAACTGCTCTCCGCTCCGTTTGCGGCTGTGCCGCTGATTTGTGCTGCGACTAACAACTGAGGAGAACGCGCCTAACTGAACAGCGTGCTCACACTGGTTTCCATGTGGATGCTTTCGATGGCACGGCCCAGCAGGCCGGCAATCGAGAGCACCTTGATCTTTGCTACCTGCTGCGCCTCCGGGCGAAGCGGGATAGTGTTGGTGACGATGAGCTCTTCGAGCCGGGAATTGGCAATGCGCTCGATGGCTGGACCGGAGAGTACGGCGTGCGAGGCGCAGGCGTACACCTTGCGCGCGCCCTGCGCCAGCAGCGCATCGACGGTGCCGACCAGCGTGCCTGCGGTGTCGATGATGTCGTCGAGGATGAGGCAGGTGCGGTCGCGCACGTCGCCAATCACGTTCATCACCTCGGTGACGTTGATGTCGGTGCGGCGCTTGTCGACGATGGCGAGCGGCACCTCGAGCTTCTTGGCAAAAAAGCGGGCACGCTCCACGCCGCCGGCATCCGGCGAAACGACAGTAAGCTGCGGCAGGTTGAGTTCGCGGACGTAACCCACCAGCACCGGGCTGGCAAACAGATGATCGACGGGGATATTGAAGAAGCCCTGAATCTGGGCGGCGTGCAGATCCACCAGCAACGCTCGATTGGCGCCCGCGGTGGAGAGCAGGTCCGCTACGAGCTTGGCGGTGATGGCGACGCGGGGGCGATCTTTGCGGTCCTGGCGGGCATAGCCGTAGTACGGGATCACCACGGTGATCCGTCCGGCAGAGGCGCGCTTGAGGGCATCGATCATAATGAGCAGTTCCATAAGGTGCTCGTCCACAGGGCGGCACGTCGGCTGCACCAGGAAGACGTCCACGCCGCGAACGTTTTCCAGCAGCTGGAAGTAAACCTCTCCGTCGGAAAACCGCTGCAGGCGCGACTCGCCCAAGGGCACCCCGACGAACTTGCAAATCTCTTCTGAGAGCGCGCGATTGGCGGACCCGCAGAAGACCTTGAAGCGCTTGTCTTCACTCAGCCGGGGAGAGCGCTTCCGCTCCGAGGCTGCTTTTACGCCGTCGCCGCTCTGCTTGGCGATTTCGGTTTGGGATCTGGCGCCATCGGCGGCCGGTTTGGGTGCGGGCTGAGAGTTTTTTTCTGTCTCATCAGCCCTTCCCGAATCAGGGGAAAGGACCGCAGTCGTGTCTTGTTGGTTCACGTCGAAACCCTCCAGGCTGGTTGACCTTGGTAAAGCTCCTGCTGCTGCGTTCGTCTCTACGGAACCCGAGTTTTGGCTCCGCTACTTCGACCTGTCGAAATACTGGACTACTACCCTTCGAACTTCTATGTTTCGTCTCCGCTTGTTTGATCGCTCCGGCCGCTTGCGCTCTGCCGGAACTGCGGAGTTGAATCCATCCAACTTCCTGCGGCCTGTTTGTGGCCGCGAAAAAGAACCCTAATACTTCCTCCGGAGCTCGGTGAGCTCGTTCGGAATCTGCAGCGGCCACTCGGGGCCGGTCAGGCGATCCCGTTCGGGTGTGCCTGACTGTGCGCTGCATCTCTGGCTGGGCGACTAGGATTCGAACCTAGACAAAGTGCTCCAAAGGCACTTGACCTACCATTAGTCGATCGCCCAGTAAAACGCCGTTCGATCCTGCCGCCTCAATCCAATCGCCGGGTGAGTTTCAAGTAGATCGCATTCGGCGATCTACCTTTCCTCTCACTCTGCGAACATGCTGCGCCAATACTCCCGGCGGGGCAAGGTTTCCGTAAGGAGCGCCTTGCATCCTGAGGCCTGGACGCGTTGTTGAGCTGCCTTTGCGTCGGCCTGACTCCGGTATAAGCCGAAGAGGGCGGAGCCTGAACCTGAGAGCGCGGCATAAATTGCCCCGTTCTCCGGAGAACCCACGAGCAAGTGCTTGATTTCACGCAGCGGGGGATACTGAGGAAAGACGACCTGTTCGAAGTCGTTTTCGATCCCGGTGCGGACAAGCTCGAGAAGGGGGTTCCCGGCCAGATCGTTCGGTGAGATGGACCTGTCAGGCTCTGCCTTCAGGCCGCCCCGATTTCTCTCAGGAGCGCGGTCACCAACGATACCGGATGATTCAGACGCCTGCTCTGCCGGGGCGAACCCGAGGACAGACGCATAGACGTGACTCAACTCCTCTAGTCTATCGGGCGGAGCAGGGGCGGTCAAGGGATTCCGGTTGCGGCCGTCTGCTGCACAGAGGCCGTCCCACTCGGCGAACGCGCGTGGTGTGGAGACTCCCACCTCGGGAACCGCCACTACGCAGGGCGTTGGCGGCAGGTCGCGCATGGGCTGCACCGCCTCGCCGCGATTGGATCCCAGCACTGCACCGCCCAGCAAGAAGAGCGGCACATCCGAGCCTACCTGGGCGGCGATCTCCAGCCGGATTTCCTGGGGAAGTACGATGGCGAGCTCGCGCTCCAAGCCGAGCAGGGCCGCGGCTGCGTTCGCAGAGCCCGCGCCCATGCCGCCCTGGACGGGTAAGTTCTTCTGGATGTGGAGGACGACTTCGGCTGCGACCCCTGTCTTAGCCAGCGCCAGCTCGACGATCTTCCACGCGGTATTGCGGGAATCCACGGGCACCTGAGGGTGATTGGTGGTGAGGTGAATTCGGGGCGGTTCGCCGGGCGGAAGGCTCCTGGCTGAAACGGTGACTACGTCATGCAGCGCCAGCGTCTGGTAGAGCGTCGCCAGAGCATGGTATCCATCCGCCGAGGTGGCCCGATATGCAGGCCCAGGTTGATCTTCGAGTAGGACCGGACATGCGACGGCATCGCTACGATTGTAGCGACTCAGCGCCGCAGCCCAAAGCAAGAGGGCACAGCCGAAGCCGCACCCTCGCGCAACAAACCCAGGAGCCCTGGAACCTATGCTGCTTTGTTCACGATCTGGCCGTTCTCGATGACCGGAAGTTTGATCTGCTGGCCCGCCTGAATCTTGTTGGGGTCGGAGATGTGGTTGAACTGGGCGATCTGCTGGTAATCGTTGGCGGTTCCGTAGAACAGCTTGCTGACCTTGGACAGATTGTCGCCGGACTTTATCGTGTAGGGCTGCTCGGCGCCTCCGGTGGCAATCTCGTGCTTCAGATCGGAGTAGGTCGGGTCGACCTGCTTGATGGTGTCCCATACGCGGTTCGCAATCACCTGCGACGGAACTGAGCCTTTGATGTGAAGCTGCTCCCCGGCGAGATCCACGGTGTCCACCTTGGCGCCGTACTCGGAGAACTCCTGCATGGTCTGCAGGACCGGCGCGTACTTCTGTTTCAGCTGGTTCAAATCGGCCATATCGACTCCTCATAAATGAATTGGTTCGGTAAGAAGAAGGGTTGCGGCAGGAGCCCCGCCGCGACTATTTAAAGGAGCTTGCTGAGCAGGCCGCCCGCCAGGCCGCCGATCTCCGACTGCGGTGCAGGCTGGCCCCCGGGCGCGAAGTGCCGAATGACCAGAGGAAGCAGCGTCGTCATGGCCATAGTGGCGACCTGCGGCGAGACTCCTGCATGCTGCGCGATCTTGTCGATCAGGCCGCTTGGACCCAGCGCCTGCTGAATCTGCTCGGGATCGGCCGGTTGAGGATTGCCGGAGGTCCAGGCATCCACATGCTGCCCCATCCCGTGTTCGCGGAGTGCGCCCAGCACCGAGGCAATTCCGCCGGGATGCTGCTGAAGCGCCTGGACCATCCCATTCGCAATCTGCGGCTGCGCGGCCTGCACATCCTGACCTGCATTGGATCCGGTCAGGCTTGAGATTTCGTCGAGAAGGCCCATATGTCTCCCAGGCACAGGCTCGAAAGGCGAGCCGATGCATTTCCGGTAGGAGCGCAGCGGAGCGTGCGGCGTTGCATGAGGCCGTCACACCCGCGTTTGATGGGATGAAGTCGGAGTGAACGCCGACGGGAGGGTACCCGAAGGCCGATGGGGCTTGTTAGAAGATGCTGAACTGAACCTCTACATTCACCTGGACGGGAACAGGGTGCCCACCCTCGCGTGCGGGCCTGAAGCGGTACTGCCGCACCGCCTCGAGCGCCTTCTCGTCCAGACCCATGCCCACTCCTCGAATCACGTGTACGTCCTGCGGTCGGCCCTCGGTGTCGACGATGAGAGTGACGGTTACGACTCCGGGAAACTTTGCTTTGCGAGCCTCTTCACTGAACTCCGGTTCAATGTGCGAGATCAGCACAGGGGCCGAGACTCCGCCGCCAACGCGCCGGAGCCCTCCTCCATAGTTGCCACCGGTCCCCGATCCGATCCCCGCGCCGTATCCGGGCCCCATACCGCTTCCGGTTCGGTTGCCCAGCGAGCTGCCGGCAAGAGGAGAGTTGGGCATGCCCAGATTCGGCAGATTGCTGTCGGCCATCTTCAGGTCCTTCTGTACCTCAAGCGTGGGCTCCGGCATGTGGATCTTCGGCTGCTCCATCGGCGGAGCCTTGGGCGGAGTGATCTGTTGGTCGGCGAATTTCGGCAGACGCCCCCGGCTGACAGGAGTGGGACCGCGCTGGCCTCCTCCACCACCGATGCGGTCCTGCAGTTTCGGCAGATCAGGCGGAGGCGTGAGGTGCGCCATCGTCACTTCCCTGTTCTTGTGTGTGAGCTGAAGATGGGCTGCGCCAGCCCACAACATGATCGCAACCGCAGCCGCGTGAGCCAGCAACGCAAGCAGCGCCAAGCCTGCGGCCCGCGATCTGCGCTGGGGCTGCATCCGAGCCAGGAAGACTTCCGGGGCGAAGACGACCGCCTGCGGAGTAGGGTGGTCCATCCATACCTGGGTCTGGACCTGCACCCGCACGCGTTCGGGGAGCTCAGGGTTGGCGACCGAGCGCAGCACGTCGTCGAGCAGCAGGTCGAATTCGTCTTTCATTTCAAGTTGGCGGGTCATCGTGTCTTCTCCTGCGGGGCAGTGCGGGTGCGCTGCATGAGTTCGAACTGGCGTTTCAGCTCCGCCCGGGCACGCATGACGCGGGTGCGCACCGCACCTTCGGTGAGCCCCAGGACGGAGGCGACTTCGCGCGATGTCATCTCCTCGATTGCGCATAGAATCAGCGGCTGCCGAAGTTCCTCCGAGAGGCAGTCGATCAGTTCGCGGACCAACGCGCGCCGGTCGCCCTCGTCGGCGAGCTGCTCCGGGCTGGGTGATGTGGAGGCAAGGTGGGCCGCGGCGTTTTCCCGTGCACCCTCGCGCCGGCGGCCCTGGACATCGAGCGCCACTCGCCAGACGGTGCGGGCAAGGAAGGCCTTCTCATCTTCCATGTGCAGCCAGCCTCCAGCGCGGTAGAGCTTCAGCAGCGCCTCCTGCACCGCGTCCTCCGCGTCGTGCCTGTCGCGCAGCAGTCCCAGCGCAACCTTGAACATGAAATGTCCATGCCGCTCGGCGAGGGTGGCGAAGCGGGCGTCCCGATCGGATTCCTCTCCGAGTTCCGGCGGTGACTTCGATTCGGCGATCCACTCGGCTGGTATCCCCACGAGCACGTCCTTTCCGGCCCTCGATGCTTCACCCCTAAGACCGGAGGAGTTGCGAATGTGTTTCAGAAAATCGCGCCAAGATTGCGAAGCGGGATCCCAGCCAGGCGCACCGGCCCGGAGCCCTAACCTGATTCCACCGAAGACTTCACATAGCGCACGGTTCCAGGCTCCACGCCGGGCCCTTCCAGCACAAAGCCGCACCGCTCCAGGATCCGAACCGAAGCCCCAATTTCGGGGAAGGTGTGCGCACACAAGCGGGTCACCTGTCCGCTGGCGACGATCCACCGCACCAACGCCTCCGCGGCCTCCCTGCCGAGACCCTGTTTCCAGAACTGCGGCGCGATCGCGTAACCTACCTCGGCTTCGCCGGGCGTCTTCGGCCAACGAAAAGCATTCACGATGCCAATGACGATGCGTGGCTCGCGGAGGATGACGTACCGGTGCCAGGCAATCTGCTGCCGGTCGTTAAATGCCTGCAGCAGCAACTCCCACACATGCGGCTCCCAAACCTCGGGCGGCCACTCGGGAGGCATTTCCACTGCCAGCAATTGTCCCAGGCTGCCGTCGCCCCGCTGCTCCGATTGCAGGCACTCCGGTCTCATAGCCACTAACTCCAGCCGCGGCGTCCAGATCGACGGAATAGATTCCGCCGTCTCGCTTCTCGATGCATCCATTTGCTTGATCTCCTGAAGAGCATGCCTCACTCGCCGCGCGGAAAGTTTCTTCGCGCTGGCTCCACGCCGTGCCCCGATTCTGGGCGCGGCATCGGCAGATCCGGTTCTTCAGGCAGTCATAGGCGGCCACAGCCTATCACAGACGGCGAAAAGTAAGCAGAAGCTCCTCTGTGAGCCCCGCCAAAAAAACTTCTGTCTGTATGTCGAGAAGCAGGGAAAGGCTCCGACTGGTGAGTGAAAGGAGAAAGCATCATGAGCAAAACCAAGGCAATCACCCGGCGTCGTTTCGTTACAACCACGGTTTCGGCGGCAGCCCTCACCGCGCTGGCCGCTCAGGCAAGCGTGGCTGAGGCACCGCCAAGGCAGGCGGAGGGAATGCGGCTGACTCCTTATCTGCTGTTCAACGGCAATTGCCGGGACGCTATGGAGTTCTACCGCTCCTGCCTCGGCGGTGAGCTCGAGCTCACCAAGGTGAAGAATTCGGGAGCAAAGGGCGAGATGCCTGTGTTCCAGCAGGAGAAGGTATTGAATGCGCACCTGAAGGGCGGGGCGCTCGAGATTCAGGCCTCAGACTGGCTTCGGCCTGACGAGACCCGGGTGCTGGGCAACACCGTCTGCATGTTTCTCAATGGCGGCAGTCTCGAGACGCAGAAGCGTGTCTTTGAAAGCCTCGCCGAAGGCGGCGATGTAACCGACCCGCTCAACAAACAGTTCTTCGGAACTTACGGCGCTCTCAACGATCGCTTCGGCGTGCGTTGGATGTTTCTGTCGAACGGCTGAAGCCGGGCCAGGACCGAATTCCGTTGCGCGTCTGGCGCGATCGAGCAGCACAATGAATACACAACAGAGGGAGAAGATCATGAAGTACATCTTGTTGATGAGCGGTACCAAGGCAGGCGTGAATACGTATCGCGAGTGGTCGAAGAGCGATGTGGAGGCGCACTTTGCGTTTCTCGGCAGACTGAACCGCGAGCTCACCGAGTCAGGCGAATTGGTTGCGAACGATGGGTTGGGCAGCCCGGAGGCGGCTCGTGTGGTTCGCGCGGGCAAGGACGGCATGCCGATTACGGATGGTGTGTTTCCCGAGTCGAAGGAGTTTCTGCTGGGATACTGGATCGTCGACGTGGACACGCCGGAGCGGGCCTGCGAAATCGCTGCGCGGCTCTCCGCGGGTCCGGCGCCCGGGGGCGACCAGACGTCGATGCCCATTGAGGTGCGACAGATCATGAGCCGACGAAGCAGCGAGCTTGCCTGATGCGTGGCGTCATCCAGGACGGGATGGAGCACCTGCTGCGCGAACTTGTGCCGCAGGTGCTCGCCGTCCTGACCCGGCGCTTTCGCGACTTCGCGGACGCGGAAGATGCTGTGCAGGAGGCGCTGATTGCAGCGGCCTCGCAATGGCCGGAATCGGGTGTCCCCGAGAATCCGCGTGGATGGCTGATCCGTGTGGCATCGCGGCGCATGATCGATCGGATTCGCAGCGAAGAAGCGCGCCGCGAACGGCAGGACGAGGCGGCCGCGCAGGCCGTCCTGTACACGCAGGCTCCCGAGTTCGACCCTGACCACGGGCCGGAGCTGGACGACACTTTGCAGTTGTTCTTCCTGTGCTGTCATCCCGCGCTCACTCCTTCGTCTTCCATCGCGCTTACGCTGCGATGTGTTGGCGGCCTGACCACTGTGGAGATTGCCCGCGCCTTTCTGGTGCCTGAGACCACCATGGCGCAGCGCATCAGCCGGGCCAAAGCAAGTATCCAGGCAGCGGGAGCGCGGTTTGAGCCTCCGACTCAGGCCGAGCGGCGCGAGCGGCTGAGTGCTGTGCTGCACATTCTGTACCTCATCTTCAGCGAGGGGTACAGCGCGAGCAGCGGCCCGCAGACGCAGCGGGTGGAACTTGCCCAGGAGGCGATCCGGCTCTGCCGCGCCTTGCACGTGGTCGTCCCTGAGGATCCGGAGGCGGCGGGTCTGCTTGCGCTCATGCTGCTTACGGATGCTCGGCGCTTTGCGCGCACGGGAGCCGACGGCGAAGCGATTCCACTCGACGAGCAGGACCGGAGCCTCTGGGACCGCTCTCAGATTCAGGAGGGAGTGCGGCTGCTGGAAACAGCACTCTCCAAAGGGGCCATCGGAACTTATCAGCTGCAGGCCGCAGTCGCCGCACTGCACGATGAGGCCGCGCGTGCGGAGGAAACCGACTGGCCCCAGATTCTGGCTCTTTATGAGCTGATGATGAAGCTGGCCGGCAATCCCATGGTCGCGCTCAATCACGCAATTGCGAGCGCAATGGTCCACGGTCCGCAGAGAGGATTGGAGCTTCTGCAGGCGCTGGACTCGGATCCGCGCATGGCTCGGCACCACAGGCTGGATGCCGTGCGCGCTCATCTGCTGGAGATGGCACATCACGATGCGGAAGCAGTCCGGTGCTACCATCTGGCCGCCAGCCGGACCACCAGCCTTCCGGAGCAGCGGTACCTCTTGATGAGGGCAGCCCGGCTCGGGGATCAGTCCGGCGCAAGATGATAGTAGCTCCCATGATTTCTGCCATCGCGCAGGACAACCGGTGCACCTCGATAGACACTCTAAGCATTTGGAACGACGCAGGTTAGATGAGGCGTCTCCCGTACCGATAAAAGGAGAGAGACGATGACCATAACCACCCGAATGCTGTGTTGCTCGCTGCTCGTAGGCGCAACTGTGCTGGCAACACCTAGGGTCTGGGCCCAGACCGATGATGACAAGAAGTTCGTCGCTACTGCGGCTCAAGGCGACCGCAACGAGATCGCGCTGAGCGAATTGGCTGAGAAGAAGGCGACCAACCCTGCCGTAAAGGCGTTTGCCAGCCGAATGGTGCGTGAGCACAAGCAGATGACCGAGAGCATGAAGCCCTTCGCCGAGAAGTGGGGCATGAATCCTCCGGTGGACGTCGATTCGGATCACAAGAAGGAGCTCGATAAGCTGAATGGGCTCTCCGGCAATGACTTCGATAAGGAATACATGGACGCAATGGTTTCTGACCACTCCGACGCGCTGGATGCTTTCACCAAGGAGGCGAAAGACACCAAGGTCGCGCCCTTCAAGGCTGCCGTGCTGAAGGGCAAGACCCGCGTGGCCGCGCATAAGAACATGGCCTACGACCTGAAGAAGAAGCTGTAGTCAGGTAAAGAAGCGATGGGGCCCGCTCCGGATTGGAGCGGGCCTTCGTGTGTCCGGTATCCGCTGGGTTAATGCGTCACGCAGAAATCACCGCATATTCAGATAGCTGCAACATTGCCGCTTTAGCGTCCGAGGCATGGTGCTCAGCTTTGTCGTGCCCGCCTTCAACGAGGAGGCGTATCTAGGAGACTGCCTCCAGTCCATCCTGCAGCAGACACGGGCAATGCAGGATTCCATCGAAATTATTGTCGTCAACAACGCCAGCACCGACGGAACGCGCGAGATCGCGCTCAGCTTTCCCGGCGTGCGGGTCGTCGACGAGCCGCGCAAGGGCCTGACCTTCGCTCGGCAGGCGGGTTTCCTGGCAAGTTCCGGCAGTCTCATCGCCAACGTCGACTCCGATTCGCGGCTGACACCCGGCTGGACGGAGCGGGTGCTGAAGGCATTCCAAGCCAATCCACAGCTAGCAGGGTTCTCGGGCTCGTTCATTTATTACGACCTGACCCCGCAGCAGATGCGGCTGGTGAAGGTGTTCTATTTCATGGGTTGGGTCACGCATGTCGCCAACAAGCACATTCTGCGCGTGGGCGCGATGATGCAGGGCGGCAACTTTGTCGTTTCGCGCGCCGCGCTCGAGCAGGTCGGCGGTTTCAATGTGCACATCTGCTTCTACGGTGAGGACACGGACATCGCGCGTCGGCTGAACGCGGTGGGGGATGTGGACTTCAATTTCGACCTAAAGATGTACTCCTCGGCTCGACGGCTGAAGCATGAAGGCATGTTCACCATGGCCGGTCGTTATGCCATCAACTACTTGTGGACGACGTTCCTGAAGCGGCCGTACACGCGCGAACATCTGGATATCCGCGAGAGCAGCTAGATTCCAGGCATTGCAGAATTTCTGAAGATAGGAACTGAAGCTCTCTTACAGGAGTTCCATCTCACGGGCCGGCTTGCCCGTGCCGGACATTGCGAGGCTGAAGGTCTCGCTCAGGGTGCGGCTGCGTGCGAGCCGCACAAGCTGCACGGCGACCTGCAGCGGCCAGGGAGCGTGGCCGTCCTCCCAGAGCTGGCTGAGCGGGCGCATCTCGCCCTTGCTGTCCGGATGAAAGGCGCGATCGTCCCAGCGCTGCCACCCTTCGACGAACTCCGGGAAGTCAGTGACGGCATCGAGGGTGGAGTGCAGGATGCGTTGCTCCCACGGTTTGGCGTACTGCTCCAGGAACAAGATGTGGCTGCGGCGCTCCACGCGCACTTCCTCGACAAACTCGCGGAAACTGGCTGCGGCTGAGACATTGATGCAGGCGTTCGGCTCGAGTCCGTGCCGGTCGCCGCCACTAATCAGCAGATAGCCTGTCTCGCGCGCCAGCCTGGTGACGATGCGGTTCTCGCGCACGTTGCGCAGGCCGTTCAGCTCCATGGCGTGGATGCATTCCCCAGCGAGCTCAATGAAGCGCATCAGCTCAATGCGATGGGCGTCGATGCCGATACTGTGCAGATCCCAGACAGGGTGATTCAGTACCACCAGCACGCCAGGCGTCTCATGGAGGTCGTGCAGTAGTGTCGGCAGCCTGGTTTCGTCCGGAGTCGCGGTGTAGGCTTTCAGCCGCTCCATCCAGAGGTGACCTTCGGCAGTCGGAACGTTGTGAATGCCAAGGTGCAGCTCGGTGGGCCCGTAGGGTACCGTCCACTCGACGGAGACGGGGATGTGGCGCGACGTGGCCACGGTTCTCAGCAGCATTGGGCCTTCAATGGTGTCGTGATCCGTGATGGAGACGAGTGGTGTGAGATCCAGCCTGTGAACTTGCTGGAATTCGAGATCGTAGGCCATCTTGGGCAGCAGCGGCGGACGCCAGTGGCCGCGCACGAAGTCGAGCTTTAGCCCCCGGCGCTCACTCTGCCGCTCATAATGCTGGAAGACGCACTCCAGTCCGGGCAGCACGCGCAGGATCTTGTGGATGAAGGTCAGGGTCTCTTCCGAGCAGCTGGTGTGGCTGTGAAGGGAGAGTCCAGTCCGGTACTGCTTTGCCGCCGCCGGGTCCGTCCAGATGGTGGAGATTCTCGACCTCGGTTGCATAGCGGCCCCCAGATACTTCGCTCCTAGTGGACGCGACGATTGCAAATGCACCGTGAATGGAGCGCAAACAGACGAGGAATTTCGTCCGATAGCCGGTAACTCGGCGGGTTCTTTTTTGTTATCCGGCTTGTTTACGGATAGATGCGGTTGAGGGTGCGGGCAAAGGGGATAGTTTCGCGGACGTGGTCGAGGCCGCAGATCCAAGCGACGCACCGCTCGATGCCCATGCCAAATCCGGCGTGTGGGACGGAGCCGTAGCGGCGCAGGTCGAGGTACCACTCAAATGCAGAGACAGGCAGGTTGTGCTGTTCGATGCGCTCCCGCAGCAGCTCGTAGGAGTCGATTCGCTGCGACCCGCCGATGATCTCGCCGTATCCCTCGGGTGCGAGCACGTCGACGCAGAGCGCCTTGGTTGCGTCTTCGGGATCGGGCTGCATGTAGAAGGCCTTGATGGCTGCTGGATAGCGATGGATCATCACCGGACGATCGAATTGGGAGCTGATATAGGTCTCGTCCGGCGAGCCGAAGTCATCGCCGTTCTGGTGTGGAACTTCGAGCTTGCCCGCTTTGTAGGCCTCATCGAGGATGGCGTGAGCTTCGTCGTACGTCAGGCGGGGGAAGGGGGTCTGTATCGCTTCGAGCTTCGCGATATTGCGACCGATGGTCTTGAGGTCTGTCTGGTGGAGTTCTAGCACGCGATGGACGATATAGGTCAGAAAGGCTTCTGCGAGTTGCATGTCCCCTTCGAGATCCATGTAAGCGACCTCGGGCTCGATCATCCAGAACTCGGTGAGGTGGCGGCGGGTCTTGGATTTCTCCGCCCGGAAAGTGGGGCCGAAGCTGTAGACCTTGCCGAGCGCCATCGCGGTGGACTCAATGTAAAGCTGGCCAGACTGGGTTAGAAAGGCCGGATCGCCGAAGTAGTCGAGTTCAAACAGCGTGCTGGTGCCTTCGCAGGCTGCGGGAGTGAGGATAGGCGGATCCGTGCGCACAAAGCCGTGAGTATCGAAGTACTCCTGCGCGGCGCGCATGATGGTGGCGCGAATGCGCAGAATGGCGGCCTGGCGGGGGCTGCGCACCCAGAGATGGCGATGCTCCATCAGGAAGTCGGTGCCGTGCTCCTTGGGAGTGATGGGATAGGGCGTGGATTCCGGCACGAGGTGGACGGCTTCGACGTTCTCGACATCGAGCTCAAACCCGGAGGGAGCGCGCTTGTCGGCGCGCACGCGTCCTGTGACCACCACGGAAGATTCCTGGGTCAGCGCATTCACGCGCCCAAAGACCTCCTCCGCAACGGCAGCTTTGGGAACGATGCCCTGGATCACTCCAGTGCCGTCGCGGAACATAGGGAAGAGGAGCTTGCCCGAGGAGCGGATGTTGTACAGCCAGCCCTTCAGGGTGACGACTTCGCCCTCGTGTGCAGCCAGCGAGGAGATGGTGGCAACCGGTGCGGATTTGGTGTCAGACATAGGGACTTCGCCCAGTGTACCCGCACGGCAAAAGGCGCGCGCTTCACCTGGCTATGGGGAGCTACTTGATGCCGATCACCATGGATTCAGGGCCCACCAGGTGCTCTACCCGTGTGGAATGGAAGCCCGCCTCCTGCATCCAGCCCATGCACTCCGCTCCGGTGTAGTCGAAGCCGCCAGGGGTTTCAATCAGCATGTTGAGGCTCATCAGCAGGCCGAAGGCATTCTTCGACCGGTCGTCGTCGATGATGCTTTCGTAGACCACTAGAGCCCCGCCGGCAGGGACGGCTTCGTATGCTTTCCTGACCAGCATTTTTTTGGTGGGCAGGTCCCAGTCATGCAGGATGTGGCCCATCATCACGACGTCGGCTTTAGGAAGCGGCATGTCGAAGAAACTCCCGGGGGCGAACTTCACTCGGTCGGCGATTGAGTTCTGCTGGACGTACTCTTCGAAGATTGGGGCAACTTCGGGAAGATCGAACCCGGTGCCGGCGATATGAGGATTGGCCAACGCCACTTGGGTGATCAGGTCGCCCTGCGCGGTTCCGACGTCGACTGCAGATTTGTAATCCTTCCAGGGAAACTGCCGCGCGATGGTCATGTTTGCGCCCCGGCTGATCCCGGTCATCGCCTTGAGAAACGTTTTCAACCGCTGCGGGTCCGCGTAGAGAGCGGTGAATGGTGATTCACCGCCCTGGCTCGCTTCATTCTGCAGCTCGCCGGTCCGAAGCGCGGTGGTGAGATGGCTCCAATGACCGTAGAGCCTGCTGTTCGCCATCTCAAAAATTCCGCCCAGATAGGATGGTTTATTCTTGTCCAGGAAAAAATCGGTCGAGGGCGTATTGGAGTAGACGCCATCCTTTCTTTCCAGAAGGCCCAGAGCGACCAGTGCGTCGAGGAAGTCACGCGCCGATCGCGGATGCAGGCCGAGCCTGCCGGAGAGCGGCTCAAGCGGCTCAGGGTGTTTCGCGAGCTCAGTGAAAAGCTCGATTTCGACGGCACTTAACAGCGTCTTAGAGGCCCAGAAACCCATCCCTATTTGCAAAATCTGGTCGGCGCTCGGTTGGTTCATGCGTACTGATCCTCCGGGATCTGATTTGAATTGTTTTGAGTGCGACGAGCATACAGGATCGGAAGGATCCTGTGCGACCTCCGGCAGGACACTTCGAGAGCGCCGCCGCGTCTATCTGGACTGCATCTGTTCACGGAGACGCTCTTGCCGCGAGAAGAATTCCTGGGTCCTGCTGGCAATACTCTGGGCAGTTTCGCCGCGACCGGCTCCGATCTCGAGTACCGCGGGCAGGGAATCGGGCAAGCCGAGCATCAACTCGCCGATGGTATCCCAGCGCATTGCGCCCTCGGCGGGCCAGAGGTGCTCATCTTTGAAATCAGTCGATTCGCTGCGCGGATTGGAGGGAGCGAACGCGCCGCGATTGTCATGGATATGCAACTGGGCCACTCGGCTGCCCAGTACCGCGAGAGCTTCGGACAATCCCGCATCCGCCGGGGCCTGCATGGGCTGCACAAGGTGGAGGTGCCCGAGATCCAGGCACACACCAACGCTGTCGAAATGCCCAGTGCGCAGGATGTAGAGCAGGTGCTCCGGGGTTGAGACCTCATTCAGCAGGTTTTCAAGCAGAAGTTGCAGGCCCAGCGGGCCAGCAAACGCCTTCAGGTGTTCGATAGCGGTGAGGGCGTACTCGATGGTGGGATCGTTCCATTGGGAGTCACGCAGGCCGAGGTGTAGGACGGCCGCTGCGAATGGCACCTGCTCGGCGCACTCGAGCGCGCGCTTCACCTCATCCATGGCTGCGATACGGTGATTCTTGTCGCGCGAGATGAGGTCGAGGTTGGGCGCGACATGGCGCGACCACGGCTCGGCATCGGAGGTAAGGGCAGCGCGTCCGTGGCCGGCAAGATAGATGGGCTGATGCAAGACAGCACGAACATCGTTGGAGCGGAACCAGGATGCGACCTCACGTACTGGCTGCACGGCCGTGTAGTCGAAGTGATGGCGTGCCGCGAAAACCTCAATGGTGCGTGCACCTGCCGCGAGCAGAATGTCGAGGTGCCCGGGGTGAAGGCGTTGGTCGAAGAAGATGTGAGTGGAGAGTCCGGGTTGCATGGCAGTGAGTCAACAGGGTATCGCAGAGAGCCTGTGCACACGGAATCGGCTCTGGAAATCTCTGACTGATTCGCAAGGTCTCGCCGAGGCGCATGTCCGGTGTTGCGGGGTGGTCGCCCCTCAACATTGTCACTTCTTCGGCGCGGGCTGAAGTCCTTGCCGCACTTGGTATCAGTCCAAATTGTCGAGCGGTCCACCGACGGTGAGGCCGGCTTGAGCCGGAATATACCGATGGCAAGCAGTGCGATAGCCACTGTTATTCCGGCGAACCAGACCATCAGCCTGCGTCTCTTTTTTTCTTTATCTCTGGGCGCGCGATATCCATTGCCCACTGAGAAGGCAACTTACATGCCAACGCTGTACCGCGGATAGAAGTTGATAACACGGCGCTTACGTGGAGGAGGGAGCAAGCCGGCGAGGTGACCGCTTCTGCGGGAACAGTGTCCGATTTCGAACACCCAAGCCAGGGCTCTTACGTAGTTGCCGCAATGCGTAACGGATGTCTCGGCCCAATTGTTCAAACCAGGCTTGACCCCACATCTCGCGCGTCACATCTTGCACCAAAGCAACGTTTCCGAACTCCCGAGCTGCAGCCTGATCCACTGCTAACAAGGTAAGAGCGCCGGAAGCGAGGGGATTGATTCAATCCGTAAATTGGCGCCCGAATCATTCTTCAAGCCTCCGGCTTCTAGATGGAAACGTAATTGTTCTTCACGGTGAACAGGAGCGCTCGGCCTCCGATCAATATGGCTTCAAAGGGTGCGGACCGTTTCCGCCTTTTACGTGAGGGTAACCAAATCCAGCTGGCACCATAAGCCAGCGGCGTTGGGCGATGGCCCAAAGGCTTGTTCCGTCCCTGTTCTGAGGTATGGCAGATCTCTGTTTCGCAGCCTGATGCAATTACGAACACATGCACTGGGGGTCAGAATTCCTGCTTTCGGACGGACAAGATTCTGGCAAAAAGCGACGGTAGACCGACTCCAATCCGCCTATTCGTGCCTGATCTCTTAACTTATTTCGGGCTAACCTGTGCATTCCAATATGGCGATCCTCTATAAGTGGAAAGGCTATGAGACATTCTTATTTTCAACGAAAGGTGTTTTGGGCTTCTGCCCCGATGTTTCTAGCGCTGAGCGTCACCTTGTACGGCCAGACGCCACCCAGGCAAACGAGTGCGCCTGCTTGGGCCGAGCCGGGTTCGGCGGGACATCCGCAAGTGCCCCCACCGACATATTTCCATCGTCCAACAACAACAATTGAGGAGCCGATCGGAGTCTTTGAAGGACAGTCGGATGTTGGCAGCGCGCTTGCCCCCGGAAGCGCGAGTTTCGATGCTGCGACGGGCAAATACACGATTCACTCCGCCGGATACAACATCTGGTACACACGTGACGAGTTTCGCTACTTGTGGAGGAGAATGTCAGGCGACGTGTCACTCGCCTCCGATATCGAATTTCCCGATCCCAACGGTTACGGCGTTCGCAAGGCGGTTCTCGTCATCCGCCAGAGCCTTGAAGACGGCTCGAAAGAAACGGTGATCGCGTTGCTTGGATCCGGCATCATCGACTTGGCATGGAGACCCAAGCAAGATGGGGATATGACCGGCAGGGAGTTCCGCATTGGGGCCCGCGGGCGGCCCGCATCGCCCGACACCCTGGTCACGATCAGCGCAAAACGAATCGGAGTCGAAAAGCGCGGCGACGAATTTACATTATGGGTAAGTGTGGAGGGCGAGCCAATGCATCAGTTTGGGCAGCCAATGAAATTGCATCTGGACGCCCCGTTTTATGTGGGCGTCGGATTTGTGTCACATCTTCCGACCACGGTGGATACAGTTGTGATGTCGAACGTAGTACTCGAGAATGTGGCTGGAAAGGTCCGCTAACAGAACGCGCTCCATTCTGCGACGAGACAACGCCATCCCGAAAATACCTGCATTCGCGCAGTCAATCGCATGGGCCTGCGTTTCGAGGTGCAGCTCAAACTAGTTCTTCGTAGGCCGCAAGCTGATGAGTTCTGTATCCAGGGGCACGTCGTTTTGGATCCTGACTCGAAGCAGACCTTCAAACGGCGTTAGGCCCGAAGCGTTTTTAACACCGAGTCGATCAAGAATCGCCGCGACCGAGCGCTCACCGCACACATACTCGACCGCAGCCTGCGTTGCAAACGTCGATGTGCCCTCAAGGTACATCGACCACCGGGAGGCATCCAGGCCCCGCTTCAGCGCGACTACGGCATAGTCGATCTCGATGGAGTTGTCTTCGTAGGTGCGCGCATACGCGCTCGCCGATCCCGCTGGGGGATGCATATCGATGATGGCTCGCTTCAATCGGCGGAAGGTGAACTCTGTCGTGCCCGGGACTTCCACCAGATTGAGAGCATCTCCCGTGGATCCGACGAAAATAACATTACTTTGTCGGGCGTCATCGATGGTGAATAAGCTGTCACGTTTCAGACGGAAATGGCGCCCAAACCCGCCGAATACACGGTACAGCTCGGAAATGCCGATTACTTCTCCAACACCGGTGAAGCGTTGTGTTTGCTGGTTTGGGTTGTCGCGGGCAGGATCGAAGCGGTGCATCCCCGTGACGGAGTCCCCAACCATCTTGAGATTTCGAAAGACTACAACGGGTTCTTCGGGACCCGTCATAAAGGGCGTCCAGATTACGCCTAAGGCAGTTTGTTTCGAGTTCGCCTGTGCAACAGGGAAGCGGGCAGAGGACGCTTTTCCATAGTTCGAAAGAACGGTCAGGACGGTAGCAACAAGCACACCCGCTAGAAATGTAATGCTTGCAACAATCCCCGGGTGGAGCGGACCGGGTTTACGCGTTGCCACTGCGGTGGTCTCCGGGACCGACTCGGAGAGAGGTTGCGGGTCGGATGTGGGCGCCTCACTCTGATCGGCAAGCGGCGGCTTACGCTTGAACGTAAGAACATACCGACCCTTGGGAATTTCAACGAGGACTGGGTCGTTTGAGCCCGAGGAGTTGTAGTACTCGGCCAGCCTGGCGCGCAGCCTGGTGATCTGGACCCGAACGCTGGAGTCGGAATCAGGATCGAAATCGGGAGGGCGACCGAGCCCCTCAGTGGCAATTTGATACTCCTTGAGAGGCTCCGTCGGAGAGTGCAGGCTGCGCTCAGCGAGAAACCGGATCAGCCGGCAGTGAGCTTCAGAGGATTGAAAGAGAGGGCTTTCGATAAGCCGCTCAATCTGCTCAAGACAGACCTCCTGCTCGATGCAGTTGTCGAGATCGAGCCGATTTGCGGTCGAGTGAGCCACGTAACACCGTGTAACAGAGGATCAACTGTTGTTTCTAAATAGCTTGCTCGGATGAAACTCTGCGAAACGGGAGGGAAACTTATCGTCGGCACGCTCTACTGCCTATGTTTCTCCGGACGAAGAAATGACATTTCGAAAGTATAGCGTGTTTCCTGGGGTGAGAAGTGTTGCTGAATCAGAAGGGTGGGAATGTCCGATAACTGCAAGGCATACCCAGCTTGAAGTCTCAAATCTGCGTCCGTGGGCAAGAGCAATAGCGATCAACCTGTTGGTTTTTGGAGGTCTGAGAACATGTATCGCCGCGAGTTTCTGAAAGCTTTTGCGATGGCAGCTTCTGCCAGCGCTCTCGTTCCTGGCTCCAAAGCGCTCGGGCTGGTGGATGCTCCCGCCAGCACTGTCCTCCCGTACTTCTTCCAAGTGGCTGCCTCGGAGCGCAAAAAAGTAAAGATCACCGACGTGAAGGTGATGCGGCTGAAAATGAACAGGTCTGGCCACGAGATGCCTTTGGTCAAGATCGAAACCGACGCAGGCGTTCATGGGATTGGCGAGTGCCATCACGATGTGACCGGACTCGGAGCGAAGGACACCGTACTGAACGCATTCCGCGAAATGCTCATCGGCCAGGATCCTTTCGACATTGACAAGTTGACTACGCAGATGGCGTGGAGAACTTCATACTGGGGCGGTTTTCACGGTTCAGGGATGCACGCCGTGACTGGCTGCGAGGTGGCGCTTTGGGATTTGACGGGTAAGTTGCTGGGAATGCCGGTACGTAAAATTCTCGCCGGCGGGGCATTCACGGACAAAGTACGCGCTTATTGGACAAATCAGCCTCGCAATCCCCTGGACCCGGCTTCCTGCAAAGAATGGGTGGACTACATCAAGGGTTCGGTGCAGAAGTGGACAGCTGCGAAGTGCCACCGTGTACTGAATCGGCCGGGCGGAGAGGCCTTGAACCGGCAACTCTCCAACGAAGAACTCGACAGGTTGGTGCAGGAATACACGAATATCCGCGAAGCTGTGGGGCCCTACTTTGAAATCGCCGTGCACTTCCACTGGGAACTCGACTATATCAATGCCCTGCGGGTGGCGAGGGCGCTCGAAAAGATTCGTCCCTGGTGGATCGAAGACCCAATGCCGCCGAACTACACAGATCAGTGGGCAAAGCTCACTGCCGCTTCACCTTCGCCGATTTTGACTGGCGAAAATCTGTATACGCGGCGCGATTTTCAACCGTTTATCACGAACAGCGCCGTAAACATTATCGAGATCGATATCTCCATGGCGGGGGGGGTGTTGGAAGCCAAGCGGATCGCCGACATGGCCTACATCTACAACATCCCTGTGGCAACCCACAACGTTATGGGGCCGGTGGCAACGATCGCCTCTGCAAACTGTGCGGCGGCGATGGCGGACTTCTTGGGCCATGAATCCTTCGACTTCAAGAACGGACCGAGAGCGGGCGAAACCGATGTCATCATTTATGACCGCGAACTGATCCAGGACGGTTACATTCAACTCTCCGATAAGCCGGGTTTGGGAGTAGAGATCAACAAGGATGTAGCCATGAAGCACTTGATGGACGGCGAGACATGGTGGGGTTAGTTCCGCGTTTCCCGCTTCCTCCACATATCCATCTGGACGCGCACCCAAACGATTCGCGCTTCCCGGTAAGCCATTAGATTGCAGTGGTATGGCGAGATGATTTCAAACGCAAGAATTGAGAAGGCAATCCCCTTGAGCGGCTGGATGAAAAGCGTTGCAGCGCAGATTCCCGAGAATTCTGATAAAACATCTTCGCTGATCCGGAGGTTGTTCGATAACTCGCACCGAGCTCTTGCCTACAGTGCGGGACTTGTCGAAGTGATCTCTTATAACAAAGCTCCAATTGCAGCGGAGGTATTACGATGATCCGATCCAATGTATGCCCGGTACAACGAGTTGATCGCGCAGGCTCACCACTCACTAGCCGGTTTCATGCAAGGAAGACGCCGCGCGCCCCATGGGCAACTTCGAGGGTGTTCGGGTCGATTGAGAGATGTGGCGTCTCAATCCTATGTGGTTTGGTCCTCCTTCTTGGCGTCGTGGGTGGAGCATCCAAATCGTTTGCGCAGGCTTCTGGATCGATATCGGGCCATATTGCCGATGCAAGTGGAGCCGTCGTTCCCAATTCGGCGATCACGCTCACCAATACAGCCACGGGCGTTGTGCGGACCACCGTCTCTACGATGTCTGGTGACTACGTTTTTCCCGCGGTCTCTCCCGGAACTTACGTGCTCGAAGCCACGCATTCGGCCTTTAAGAAAGCCAGTAGCCAAAGCTTAGAGGTGCAGGTTTCTCAAGCATTGAGGCAAGACTTCACCTTGCAGGTTGGCGAGGTCAGCCAGACGGTCACAGTGGTCTCCTCCGGCGCCCTGCTTCAGGTAGAGAGTGCTGCGCTTGGTCAGGTCGTCGAGCAAAAAACGATTACTCAGGTGCCTATTAATGGAAGGAACTATCTCAGTCTGGTTCAGCTTTCGTCGAACGTCAGCACATATTCGCCGCCAGTCGCGGTGGCGAACGGTCGGCTGGGAGGTTCACGCGCCGCCGAATCCATCTCTGTGGGTGGACAGCGCATCGTGGATGACTACTACACGTTGGATGGGATCAATAATACGGACGTCGACTTCAACACCTTCGTCGTGCAGCCATCGATCGACGCCATTTCGGAAATGAAGGTTCAAACTGGCGTTTACTCGGCCGAGTACGGGCACAATGCGTCGCAGATCAACGTCATTTCGAAGACCGGCACAAATAAATATCACGGATCCTTGTTCGAGTTTCTTCGCAACAACTATGCAGACGCTCTCGGGTACAACTTCAACCCGACACCTCTAAAGGTTCTTCCTTACAAGTACAACGATTATGGGTTTGAGCTCGACGGGCCTGTTACGATTCCGAAGCTTTTCACAGGCAAAGATCGCTTCTTCTTCATGGTCAACGACGAGTGGTTTTCGCAGATTAGTTACGGCCAGAGCGCGGCGACATTTCCCAGTCAGGCCATACTCAGTGGCGACTTCAGCCAATACCGTCAAAGTGCATCGCAAAGTTCGGCGACTCCGATCTACGATCCCGCTACCGGAAAGGCCGATGGCACAGGAAGGTCACAGTTCACATGCAATGGTGTGCTGAATGTAATCTGCCCAAATCGTATTGACCCGACATCATTGAGGATTTTGCAGCTGTTCTACCATACTGCGACTGTGCCGGGCGCCTTTACACAAAACTACCCCTACCGCACTACCTCGACCAGCAAGCACGACGGCTTCACAGTCCGCGCGGATTACGACCAATCAGCGAAGTTACAGTGGGCTTATCGCTTCAGCAACGGAACCGAAACCAATGCTTCCACTGGCCTGGTCTCACCCGGCGGGACAGCAGGATCAGCCATCGCTACCGACTTCTCGCAGTACATGGGCTCAAACACCTGGATTATCTCGCCGGCCCTCGTCAACGTTGCCAGCATCGGATACACGCACTTCGGGAATTCGCTGGGTGCGCTATCTGCCGGCAAAGTCAACGAAGTAGCCGAGGTCCAGATCCCGAATCTATCTGCCGGCGAACCCTTCCAGTGGGGCATCCCGGCCTTCAGCTTCGGCACCGATCCATGGAGCGGCATCGGTGATTCATCCGATGGCCCGTACGTTACCAAGGATCATGATTGGTCGTTCAAAGACAATCTCTCCTGGGTGAAGGGAAAACATTCCCTCGATATTGGCTTCGAATTTGACCAGCAGACCTTTGGCGAAACGGGAAACACTTACTCTCGCGGCGGCTTTGCATTTCAGGCCAACGCCACTGCCCGAGTAAGCGCTCCTGGAGTCGTAGCTTCGGGAACGGGGTCCGGCCTGGCTGACTTCCTGCTTGGCGACCTATATTCGTCGACTTATGCAGTACAGAACGCCGACTCGAATTACACGCGCAACATCGAGGCCGCATACTTCAACGACAGCTACAAGGTGACGCCCAAGCTCACGCTTCTGGCGGGCTTGCGGTATGAATTGACCCCGCCATGGTATGACACGCTCGGCACCGAATTTATCGTGGACATGAACAACTCGCCTTTTTACGCCACTACTGGAACTCAGCAACCGTTGAGTGCTCAGCCGTTCTTCGTACGCGAGGGCACCTGCTCCGATCCCTACCAGGGCATCCCGGTACGCTGGGTCACCCCTCCTCCGACGGGCCAGATCGCAAATACCACGAATACTTCGCCCGTGGTTCCTGGACCGACGTGCGCCAACGGTAAGTTTTCTAACAGGATGATGCAAACCGATTACACGAATTGGGCGCCTCGAGTTGGTCTTTCTTACTCGCCGAGGCCTTCATGGGTGTTCCGGTTCGGATATGGTATGTACTACAACCAGGAGTTCGGAAATGCCAGATTCGATGTCGCGCGTAACCTCGCCGGCCGAATTCAAACGTTTGCCGGCGACGGGACTTTGGGTTTGCCCACGCTCAACTGGAACAATGCACTGGGCACTGGCGGCACGGCCCTGATAACCAAGCCATACGCTTTCACCTATCAATACGATCACAGAACTACAAACAGCCAGGTATATCTGGTGAATATTCAGAAGCAGATAGGAGCAAACCTGTCTTTGGAAACCGGATATCTGGGTACGCTGAACAGGCACCTTTACGGAATGCGCGATCGCAACTGGGCGATACCATTCGGATACATAGGCAACGGCGCCGTGACCTCGATCGCCTCTCGAACGCCTTACCCCAACTTTGGAACGATCCAGGATATCCACGACTTAGGCTTCGGAAATTACAACTCGTTTGCTTTCAAAGTGACGAAGCGATATAGCAATGGAGTGAGCGTGATCGGGTCGTACACGTATTCCAAATCGCTTGACGATACAAGCAGCATCCGCAACGCGGGATCGCAATTGTTTCCGCAAAACGAACTCTGCATTGAATGCGAATACGGGCCTTCCGACTTCGACGTTCGCCATCGTGTTGTAGCTTCGGTCAACTACGACATTCCGATCGGGGCGGGCAAATTGTGGGCACCGCCCAAGGCGCTTGACTTGATCTTAGGTGGATGGGAGTTCGACACCATCGCTACCTTCCAGACCGGGCGACCCTTTTCGATGAATTTGACGACGAATAACTCCAATACTGACCTTAGTCCTTATGACCGGCCCAACCGAATTGCCGGCGTACCCTTGTACCCGGCCAAACGTACGATCAACCAGTGGTTCAATCCCGCTGCCTATGCTGTACCAGCGTTCGGCTTCCTCGGAAATGAGAGCCGTAACATGTTCTACGGACCGGGAATTGAGAACTTTGATTCGGGCTTGCACAAGGCTTTCCAAATGCCCTACAACGAACAACATCAATTGCAGATTCGGTTTGAGACGTTCAACACTCTCAACCACACCAATTTGGGACTGCCTGCAACAGCGATTCAGACCCCGTCTACCTTCGGCAGAATCACAAGCCAGCAAGGCAACGCGCGCCAACTGCAATTGGCCGCAAAGTATGTGTTTTAAGTTGTTGCTCGGGAAAGGATAAACGCGCGTTCCACTACACCTTTCAAGAACTGCTCAACGCTTCTTGCTGCCGTCCTCCCGAAACCGTGATCCCTTTAGGATCGTCCGGTCGCGCGGCGGAAGACGGAGTTCGCAAAGGCCGAAGAAAGAACGCCAAGAAGAACAAGCTGTACGAAACTCGGAATCGGTTCAATCTCCTTAGTCGAACATTGTCATCGCGGAGCCGGTCGCGGTGCATATACCCACAAGCGACTAGTGGATGGCGGGGAGACCCTGCTTTGCGCGAGCCTGGTTCAACCGTGAATCCCCTCTGATAAAGGAGAGCTCCGGAAACTGCGGGTATGTGCCGAAGCGAGGGTCTTTGATAGCTGCCATCCGTTCCAAGCCGGCAATTGCCTGATCTCTATCTCCGAGGCCGGCCGAAACTACGGCCTGGATCCAAGGCAGCTCCGAATGTGCGGCGATGATCTGCTGTGCCTCGTCGCGCCGTCCTTCTTTTGCGTAGGCATACCCAAGGAATTGCTCGCTACCACGACCGAGTTGCTCCAGGAGCGGGGTAGCGTTTGCATAATCCCCCTTCAGTGTCAGGGCTCGCCCCAAGAGCTGACGCAGGTATGGATCCCTGGAATTCGAAGCGAGAGTTTTTCGACAGTTCGCGATGACCTCGTCATAATGCCGTTCGCTGATCAGGACAATATTGAGCGGGTCGACAACCTTCGGGTTGAGTGGATCGAGTTTCATGGATAATCGGAGTTCCTGCTCGGCCTCTGCCAACCGGCCCTCTGGAAGCAGCACGGACATCGCAAAGTCCTCGTGCGGGCGGGATAAGTTCGGATTAAGCCGGAATGCCTGACGAAAATCATCTTCGGCTTGCCGCCATGCGGACTCACGGGAGTGCACCAAACCCATGCATGCGAATGCCTCTGCTAGAAAGGGATCCAGCAGATGCGCCCGTTCACAGGCTTCCTGCATTTTGACGAAAGCTAGCTCTGGTGAAAATGTGCGCGGTGTAGAAGAGAGATAAGCATACGCATTGGCGATGCCAGCGTAGGCGGGGGCGAAGTTTGCATCGCGAGCGACTGCAGCTTCGAAGATCGGAATACTGCTTGCGATTTGATCGCTATCCACGCCTGGACTCTGGTTAGAAAGAGCGCGTCCCCTTAGAAAAAGGTCGTATGTCTCGAGATCCGTGTTGTAGCGGCGCTGACCGCGACCAAGTTTGAGCCGGAGTTCATTCACGACGGAACGGGAGATGTCATCCTGAATCGCGAAGACATCTTTGAACTGCCGCTCAAAACGGCCCGACCATAGCGGGCGGTCATCCGCAACACGAACCAGCTGCATGTTGATGCGCAGCTTGTCATTCTCGCGAAGTACTGAACCCTCGAGCACCAGGTTGACGCCGAGCTGGCTCCCAACAGAATGGATGTCGCTGGCCTTGTTCTTGAAGGAGAAGGATGAGGTCTGGGATTTAACCTCAAGACCCTCGATCACCGAGAGATTGCTAATGATTTCATCTGTAAGGCCATCGCTGAAGTAGTCCCCTCCAGCGGCGGGACTCAGGTTGACCAGCGGCAACACCGCGATCTGATAGGCGGGAGTGGACGAACGGGAGTGCCACCATGCTCCGAACGCGAGCGCAGAGGTTATTACCGCAGCTAAGGCCGCCCTCCAAATCCACGAATGGCGCGCACGGCGAGGGCGGACACGAACGACAACATCGGGAACTGCATTTGCCGTTTCAGCTGTATTCACTCCTTGTGCTTCTTCTGGCGCGCCGATCTCCATCACGGGGACGATGAGCCGATATCCGCGGCGAGGCAGCGTTTCGATGAACCGAGGGTTTTCGGCAGCATCTCCCAAAGCCGCCCTGAGCTTCATAATTGCGGAATTAAGGCCTAGATCGGAATCTGTGAATGTGTCGTCCGGCCAGAGAGCCTTATAAAGATCCTCGCGCGGGACCACTTCGCCAGGACGTTCCAGCAACATGCAAAGTACTTTGAATGGTTGCTCGTGCAAGCGAACCTTGATCCCGCGCCTTCTCAGCTCCCCGGCCTGAAAGTCCACCTCGAACAGGCCAAAGCGAACTGGATAGACGCGGGCAGGTTTCGGCATAGCCGAAATTGTCCGCTGAACACAAAAATGGCGCAATGGCCGGAGCCCACCCGGCGAAGCAATTCGCGACCATAAGTTGTTCACAGATCGGCAACTTAGCAAGCAATAATCATTTCATCCGCACCCCATTGGAAGTCGCCGGCTGGTCTGGCAGAGTTTCCATGCTTCAAGCGCACAAGAGTGAAGCCTGGCTTATCTGGCGTCGCCGCAGTTTCGCCCTGAGATGAGGGTGAAATGCCGACTGCTGCTCGATATACCAGGAGACCGCATTCACTGTTGCCTGCCCGGGTGCGCCGCGGCGAGCTAATCGTCTGTACAGTTCGCTTTTTGCCAGAAAAGGAGATCACATGAAACGAAGAGCCACCACAATCAACCTCATCCTGGGAATCATCTTGATGGGAATGCTTTGTTTAGGTAAAGCTTCCGCAGCCTGCGGCGACCTGACTAAAGTCGCAGCTCATCCTTCCTTGTTCCAGCCGCATTTGCTGCTGCGAGTCGACGATGGCAAGGACGCCACCATAGTCGGGATGTGGCACGCGACATTCACAGCCAAAACTCAGAATGGATCTCCCATTTCAGACCTAGTCATCGATAATGCCCTGGTCGTCTGGCACCGAGACAAGACGGAAATTATGAATTCCGCACGGCCTGCTCAGGACGGTAATTTCTGTATGGGAGTCTGGGAGAAGGCGGGAAAATCAACCTATAAGCTCAATCACTTTGCGTGGCTGGCCAATGACACCGCCAATGCGCCTTACGGAATTGGTAATCCCTCTGGACCAACGCACATCGTTGAAGAGGTGACGCTCAGCCCAGACGGGACGCACTACTCAGGGTCTTTTACTCTGACCGCGTATGACACGTCTGGGAAGGTCGCCGTGTCCTTCACGGGCGCAATCGTGGCAACCAGAATTACGGTGGGAACCACTGTAGAGGACCTGCTCCAGACGTGACCATGCCTCGGCAGGACTGGACGGAGACTCCTGTCCTGCCTTTTCTCAACGTATTTTGCCGTGGTGTGCGTTAGTTTCTGACCTTCGACTCACTCCGAGGTGACCTATGGGAAAGACGGTTAGCCTTTCGGGAGCTCTACTTGCTGTCCTGCTGGGGGGGGGTGCGCCCGCCCGAAGTTTGTGGCCGCTCCGGGTTCGGCAGGTACAGCTTCGGTTGGCGCTACGTCGGGCGGTACAACTTCGGGCGGCACAGGGTCGGGCGGTACAGGCTCGATTAGCCCGACTACGACGTGGATGGCAGGTACTGCCGGGTTCACCGTAATTGGCCAGGCCTCCGGCCGGTTTACCGTAAGCGCCAATCTCCTGAACCCGGGCGCCGGGCATACCGCAACGCTTCTGGCAGATGGAAGCATTCTGGTGGCTGGAGGGGGGACACTCGATATCGACGATCTGCTGATTCCCGATAATGGCTCGGAAACACTCAGCCCATCCGGAGTTGCCACGCTCACCGGACCTCTTTCCTCGGCAAGGCAATTCCATACGGCGACTCTTTTGCCAAACGGACAGGTTCTGATCACAGGCGGAAATCAGGCTTCCCCATACCTAGATGGCACAACAAGCGCCGAACTCTACGATCCTGCGACACGCAAATATACGTCAGGAGGCAATATGACCACGGCCAGAGTGGGCCATACGGCGAGCCTTCTGGCGGATGGCCGGGTTCTGATTTTCGGAGGCTCGAATACAGGAACTCCATCAGCCGAGATGTACGATCCGGCGAATGGCACCTTCACTGCGCTACCGAGTCCGCTCTTCTGGCGTTCAGGCCACACAGCCACGGTACTTCCCACCGGCAAAGTGCTCATTGCCGGTGGACAAGACAGCACAGGTGCAACGCTATCGACTGCCGAGGTGTACGACCCCTCCACGAATAGCTTCCGGGCCGTAGGAGAGATGGGGGAAAAGCGTACCCACCATACGGCAACTCTTCTTCCGAATGGAAGGGTTCTTATTGGCGGAGGCGGCACTGTGGGGGCCTCAGGGTCTTCGGGGCCCGATACATCGGCTTTTCCGCAACTTATCTCGAGTGTGCTGTCGGGCACCGCCGAGTTGTTCGACCCGCAGACGGAGACTTTCAGCTTTACGGGAACGATGACCACGGCTCGGTCTAGTCACACCGCGTCCCTGCTGCCGGATGGGACGGTCCTGCTGTGCGGCGGTACTAAAGGATATGGATATTATGGGTATTCCGGTGATAACACTGCTGAAATCTACGATCCCGCGGCAGGGGCGTTCAAAAGCGCCGGGACAATGAATACAGGCAAGTTCTGGCATACGGCAACGGTGCTCCCCAATGGGACGGTCGACCTGATAGGCGGAATTTCACAAGATTACCCACTGCTGGTGGTTGAAACTTTCAAATGATTCCGGGGTGCGGCATTCCGTCCCGCACGCCTCTGGATTTCAATGCATGGTGGTGTGGAGTATGCGAATCATTGTTCCGCAAAGAAGAGAGTTCGCTAATATCAATTCCATCGCATTGGAGACCTAAGCCGCGGGTGTACAGATGAGCTTTAGTACTATTCGGGCCGCCATATTAATTGGGTCATTTGTCGTATCTCTGGTGACAGAGGGGCAGAGTATTGGGGGCGCGGTGCGTGGTCGCGTGACCGAACCGACGGGCGCGGTATTGCGGTCCGTCCAGATCACAATTACAAGTGAGACAACCGGTCTGCAGCATGCAGTGCGGAGTGGACAGAACGGTTGGTACGAAACGGCGAACCTTTCTGCGGGTCGATACCGGATTGAAGCCGTGCTCAGCGGATTTCGAGATCTCGTGACTGAGGCCGTGGTGGAGGCCGGAATCACAACCGAAGCCAATCTAGTAATGCAGGTTGGCAGTTCCCATCAAAGCGTGACCGTCTCCACGGCAACGCCGAGTATGCAACATGAAACGTTTGGGGTAACGGGTACGATCAATCGCTCAGAGATACTCGGTACACCGTTGAACGGGAGAAACTTCCTGGAATTGGCCAAGCTGGAGCCCGGCGCACTCCAACCTTCGCGAGGCAGTAATAACCGGACGTTTTCGCCAATACTTGCGTCGCCAGCGGGAGGAAACAACGGGCGGGGCACAATCGTGTCGGTCGATGGCGGAAGTGTTGTGCAGATTGGAAACGGCGGCACCGCGATGGGCTTTTCGCAGGAAGTGATCGAAGAATTCCAGACCTCAACTGCTAATTTCGATCTCGCTACGAATATGACGGCAAGCGGGGCTGTGAATGTCGTTACTCGAAGTGGGAGCAATGAGTGGCACGGTTCTGTCTTCTACTTTTTCCGCGATCATCACCTTGCCGCCTACCCCACCCTTGTCCGGGATCCGACGAATCGAGATCCGTTTTTTCAACGTCAGCAGTTTGGCGCATCCCTTGGAGGTTACATCAGGAAGAAGCGCGCGTTTGTGTTTGGCGCATTCGAGGAGAATCTTCAGCGCGGAGTCGTGAGCACGAAACTGCTCGAGCCGGCATTCTCGCATTGGAGCCGGATCACTTCCTCACCGCTCCGTGTGGCTGATCTTAGTTTGCGTTCTGATCTGATTCTCGACCAGGAAAATTCCGTCTTTCTTCGTTACTCGCATGAGCAAGGGTTTGCGTTTGCGCCGAGCGCCGTGAATGGATTGGGGCAGTTGTCCTACCCTTCTGCGTGGACGCGGCAACCTGCATGGGCTGATCAAGCTGTATTGGGCTGGACGTCTCAACCCATGACGAAATGGGAAAGCGATTTACACCTTTCCTACTTCTTCGTGAGCTCTGCCGAGGATGCGCCCACCGAGGCTGACTGCCCGGGCTGCTTGGGAATTGGACAGCCGGCCATCAATATTCCTGACCTGTATATCGGCACTGCAACAACGACATCCGTTCTGGGGCGCCGATTCGAGGCAAACGAGGGCATGACGTGGAACCGAGGCGCACACAGCATTCGGCTCGGTGGCGACTGGCAGACGACCCGAGGCGGCCGGACCGATCTTCCGAACGAACCTGTCTCGATGACGCTGTTTTCGCCTCGCGAGCTTGCTGCATACAATGCAACACAGCCACCCAGCAGCACCATACCAACACCATCTCAGTACGCAACGGTTTCGGATCTTCTTCTGCTTCCGCTTAGGAGCTTTGTCGTTGGAATCGGAGATCCCTACGTTATCCAAAGAAACGGTGGGCGCACACGGATCGAGACTCTGCTTCATCTGTATGCGCAGGATCGGTGGCATATTCTCTCCCGCCTGACATTGAATTACGGTCTGGCGTGGAGCTTCGATAGTCCGCTCAACTATGACCTTGCGAAGCCGCTCTATCTTGCTTCGCTGGTGAAGCCGGATGACTTGCGGCCAACCTCCCTTGACCTGAAGAATTTCTCTCCATCACTGGGAGCAGCGTGGAGCCCTGCTGCAAATTCGAAGCTAGTGATCCGAGGCGGAGTTGGCATCTATTATGACTTCCTGACGTCGTTCGGGACGGCAGATGAAGAAAGAACATCGCTTGGGCCGCAGGGAGTGGGGCGCGTTTCTTACACCGGCGGAGGAATTGGGAATCCGCTGGACAATGTTCCCGGCGTGCCCCGAGGTGCGTTGCTGAATTTCTTTCGCCCCTCACAATTCAGCGGATCGTCCCTGCTACAAGCGTTGCCGTCTATACGCGACACGCTCGCGCAACAACGACTGAAGCAGAGCCCCACTGGATTTCCGATGACGAATATCGAGGTGAATAAGCAAGGTCTCTTTGTAAGCCACAGGCTCCCTAACGGATCTTCCGTGCAGATGACGGCAGGGATACAACGGGAAATCCAGAAGGACTTCGTAGTAACCGCTGATTTCGTCTATCAACACTTCGAACATTTCAGTAGCTCTTATCCTGGCGTACAGGACATAAATCACTTTTATGCGGCTCGCGGACCCGCACTACCGATTTGCAGTTCTCAACAACAGAGAGATCCAGCTGCACAGTGCTCCCTCGGCCCAATTACCGAAATTGGAGCGATGGGGCACGGCGAGTTCAGAGGTCTTCTGGTCCGTGTCGAGAAAAGATATACGGGCAGATGGCAACTGCTGGCGTCCTATTCCTATAGCAGCGCCAACGGCAATGGTTTCGCTTCTGGGTATAACAATGACAATCCTTTGTCGAATTATGGTCCATTGAACTCCGATTTTCGCCACATCGTTGCCATTTCCGGAGTCCTTCGACTTCCATGGCAGTTACGTTCAGGACTATTTGTGAACTACGTTTCACGGCCGCCCGTTTCGGTTGTACTGGGTGGACTCGACTTGAACGGCGACGGGATTACGGGAGATCTGCTACCCGGAACTCATGTGAACCAGTTCAATCGCGGATTGGACAAGCACATGCTGCAACGGCTGGTGACCTCCTACAACGCCAGCTACGCGGGACAGAGGGATCCGCACGGCTTATTGCTTCCCTTGATCATGCTGCCAGCCCACTATGGTCTCGGCGATCCACTGTTCACGCAGGACGCCAGGATAAGCCGCGATATCTATTTCACGCCAAGAACCCAGCTGACCCTGATTGCGGAGGCGTTCAACCTCTGCAATATTGCGAACTATTCCGGCCGCAGCAATAATCTACTTGCTGCGGGCTTCGGACAGCCGAAGGACCGCGTAACTCAGGTGTTCGGGTCCGGGGGACCTCGAGCCTTTGAACTAAGCGCACGACTCAGCTTCTAATTGAGCTAGGGTGATTGGACGGGTGTTACTCTACACCTTTCAACAACTGCTCAGGCTATGAGCAAAGGCTTAGGACGATTTCTTCTGAACACAGCAACTGCGAATCCCGACAGGAGTGTAGGAGTGTCGTATGAAATTCAAATCCCTTCCATATTGATCATCGGGGGCGGAGCATTCGCGAAGATTCCCGAAGTGTTGGCCCGTCTCAGGTGCGTTCGCCCGCTCATCGTGACCGACCCCTTCATGGCGAGCACGGGCCTGAGTACACGTCTTCGCGACGCGATTGCGAACGCAGGTGTCGAGTGCGGTGTGTTCTCCGAGACGGTATCTGATCCAACGACCGAGGTAGTTGAAGCGGGTGTTCGCGCTTTCTTGAATGGAAATTTCGACAGCCTCGTTAGCATCGGTGGCGGCAGTTCAATAGATACGGCAAAGGCAATCGGCATGCAGGTGGGCAACGGGGGCCAGGTGCGTGACTACAAAGTACCTCACTCCATTCCACAGGCCGGCCCGCCACACATTGCAGTTCCCACTACGGCCGGCACGGGGTCGGAAGTCACCCGATTCACGGTCATCACCGACGCTATAACGCGAGAGAAGATGCTAGTCGCTGGAAGCCCGCTGCTTCCCACGGCAGCCGTAGTGGACTATGAGCTGACAATGTCCATGCCAGCGCGACTCACCGCGGATACGGGCATCGGCTCGCTCACGCACGCAATCGAGTCCTACGTAAGCCGAAAGGCCAACTCGTTCTCCGATCTGTTTGCGCTCCAGGCGATGAAGAAGATTTGGCAACATCTTCCGACAGCTTTCCATCACCCCGACAGCCGTGAAGCCCGAGAAGCGATGATGGAAGGAGCTACCCTGGCCGGTATCGCCTTCTCAAACGCGAGCGTCGCACTGGTGCATGGCATGAGCCGCCCCTTGGGGGTCTTCTTCCACATACCGCATGGTCTCTCGAATGCAATGCTGCTACCCGCCGTCACTGCCTTCTCTGCGAATTCAGCGACAGCGCGTTACGCCGATTGCGCACGCGCGATGGACATAGCTTCCACACAGGATCAGAATCCCATTGCTGTCGAGAAACTCATCCAGGCGTTGTTCCAGCGTAACCAGGAACTCGGCGTCCCCTCCCCCAAGCAATACGGCATCAACGAGCAGCGCTATGTCGAGGTGGTCCCCATTATGGCGTCCCAGGCCCTCGCCTCCGGATCGCCGGAGAATAATCCGCGTGTCCCCAGTGCAACTGAAATAGAGCAGCTCTATCAAGAAGTGTGGAACAAAGATATGTAGAGTGCCTCATTCAAATCGCTGGAGAACCGATCAGTGGCGGATCTCTTATGCCCAACGTCGTGGGTGTTGGCTAACGTAAAACCGCTGAATTGAACTAGGGACGCTTCACTCGATCTGATGAAATAACGGAGAAATGCCCTCGCCTTTTGAGGCGCCGACTGGAACCGACTAGCGAGATGAGGTGCACGAAAAGTTCGCCGCGTCGTCTATGCTGCCGGCGCCCTTGTAGCGAGCTACTTGTGGGTAGGGGCAGAGAGGACGGGTCCGGTCAACTTTGCCCGCCGTCTGATGTGATGCAATGATTTCCGCGGGTACCTGTCCGTTCTCTACCCATTTCTCCATAACACCGATCTTGTCGAAGGTGTCCGGACCTTCGCCGCCTGAGCAGTGCGCCATACCGGGTACCATATAGAGCCGGATCCATTCAGCCGAATTGCCTTTTCCGCTAGTCGCCTCGAGCACTGAGTCACGGAACTGAACCGTCGAGAGGGGAGCAACCTGTTGATCAGCCCAGCCGTGGTAGAGAAGCAGTTTGCCGTTGTGCTTGGCGAATGCGGTTAGGTTTGGGTTTAGTTCGTCGATGTCTTTGTCGATGGCCGCGGCTTTCGCCGCATCACTATCGAGATTGAAAGTTCGCCAGTCCCACTCAGGGGTCTGGTAAACGACGTAACGGAACTCATCGAGAAAAAGGTCGGCTGGCGCCGGTCCACCGGCCAGGCGCCCCCAGCGTAGCTCCGTACCAGGTTCGAGTCGGGGAAAGAAGATCTTCCCGTGAGCATCCGTAGCTGGACTGATGATTGTCTGAGCCGTGTTAATTTGCGGCGGGGTCAGGCAATCCTGACGATCATCTCCCGTACACTCCAGCTTCTTGAAGTCAATCTGGCAGGCTTCGGGGTTCTCAATCAGCCCGTCTTTCAGACCATCCTTTGCATCACATGCCTCAAGTACAGCCTTGTGGATCATCGGATACTTGCTTGATGGGATCACGTCGGCGACATTCTTGAATGTTCGATTCGCGAGCCAGAGAGCCCAGGCATTTCGACGGACGTTGGCAGGATCGCCTGCAATAATGCCATCGAATTCGTCCGGATAGCGAGCGGCCTGCAATAGCCCCTCGCGGCCGCCGCCGGAGCAGCCGTTCCAGTAGGAGTATTGCGGGTTGCGTCCGTAGAAGGCCTTGATCAGAGACTTCGCCTCGAGCGTCATCTCGTGCTCTGCCCGATACGCGAAGTCGATGAGCTTCTCTGGGTGTCCCATGATGAAGCTTGCACTGCTGCCGGTGTGCCCATCGTCAGTCGCGCTTGTCGCATAGCCGCGACGCAAGGCGTCGGCCATTGCACCGTACGCAATTGAACCGCCCCATCCTCCACTGCCGACGGCGAGGAACTTACCATTCCAACCAGTGATCGGAAGCCAGACTTCGATCCCGATATCCGAATCCTTCGTGGGCTCCAATCTCCCTACCACGCGGCAAAATGTCGGGAGATTGGGTAGCTGCGCCGTGCTTCCAGGCTCCTTGAATGCGCCGGCCGGAATCACCTTTGTGGCCATAATCGCGACCGTGGGTGAGCCTTGACTCTGAAGCGCAACACAAGATTGCGCCCAAATCGCCTCCGTTGCCCCACTCATTGTGAGAGCACATATCAATAGAAACGATCTCGCGGCCATGTTGTTCTCCGTTGCGTAACCCATCATAAACAGGAATGGACGATCCTCGTTGGGCGTCTCATATCGCCCGAGGCGTCGTGCCCATACAGCCTTCACCGGCATACGGCACTCTTCTGAGAGAAACCTCGTTTACCCGAATCGCATGAGGCCACGAAGGCTTTGGAAAGGTTTTGGACAGCCATGTTGGTTGGTACTCCGGCCGCATTCCCAAAGCACATTCACCTTTAATTGCTTCGTTGGCAACGATCTTGAGGTCTGCTTTCACGCAGGCTTTGCGTACCTTGCGGGGCAAAATGATCGTCTCGTCAGGTCTGCCTTCCTGACGGTGAGACTTCTATGTCCCATGTACACAGCACAGGGGATCCCGCAGCATCGTCTGCAGTTTCAAATAGCCCCGCTCCGGGTGTCGGCCAATGCAGGCTGACTCCGCCAGCGAGGATACGTGCCCTGCGCCTGCGGGCCCTAACGTCGCGTTTGGTCAGATCGGTTCGTGAGGTGTGTCATTGGTTTCTGCGGGGACAAGAGCCAGAAGGTGATGCCGACTGCAGGCAGGAGGAAGGCGAAAGAACCAAGTACCCACATGATGACTGCGCCGAGAACTTGATCGTTGAGTGGGTTTATACCGAAGGGATTGGGGTGTGCGACGTAGTAGTGGTAGATCGGGCGATCGCAGAAGGTGAGGAAGGCGCAGAGGATCGTCATCAGGATGTCGGAGGCGAGCAGATAGAAGATGGCGCTCCATGGGCGGTGGTGCGGCCGCGCAGGCCACGGCCAGAGGATCGTATACCAGAAGAGCAGCGAGGGCACGAGGAAGCAGAGGTGCTCGATGGCGTGCCAAGCTTCATTTTGCAGGGCTAGATCGTAGAGCGTGGGGATGTGCCAGAGGAGGTAGCCGAGGTTCATTGTGAGAAAAGCTACGCGCGGCTTGACAAGTAGCTGGGCGACGCTACGCAGCCATCGTTGGTGCAGGAGGGGAGTGAGCACCGGGCGTCGGAGCGATCTCGGGACGCCGCGGAGCAGCGGGACGAAGGGCAGCCCATAGAGCAGCAGGGGCGGAATGACGCACATGAGGAGCAGATGCTCGACCATGTGGATGCTGAGGAGTGTGTCGGCGAAGGCGTCCATGGGTGAGGCTATGGCGATCCAGAGGAGCGCGGTGCCTGCCAAGAACGATGCGAGACGAAGATTAGTGAATTGCGCCGGGCGGGTGCGATGGATGAGGACAAAGCCGCGGATGTAGATGAGAGCGGTGAGGGCGATCGCCGCTGTGACCGGGATGGGCAGCGACCACTCTGCGAGGAGATCGCGTATGGCAGGTGAGAGCGCGCCGGCGACGGAATCGAGCATGGATAGAGCTTATTGCGCGATCGTGCAGCGTTCGGGTGCGGCCGGCATGGGCGGCTGAGCATGGTCGGAGTTGGTGAGCTTGCGCGATGCGTCGACGGCGGGCGCCATATCGTTGCCGCGCAGGGTCATCAGGAAATGCATGAGCGCGGAGGTCTCGGCGGGTGAGAGGGCGTTGCCGTAGGCGGGCATGTTGCCTCCACCCTGAAGGACCTGCCGGATGATCTGGTCCTGGGTCATGCGGATGGCGATGGTGTCAAGAGCGGGACCACGCTGGCCGCCGGAGCCGCCGATGGAGTGGCAATCGCGGCATTGCTTATCTTCGAGTACCAGCGCGCCTTGGCGTTCCAGTGGTGTGCGGTTATGTAGCAACGCGGGCGCGATTGGAGCGGAAGACCAGGCATCCATAACGGGGCTCCACGGTGTGTAGGTGCCGAGGTGCGTGAAGATGGCGAGTGTGACGGCAATGACGGACAGTGAGAGCACTGCGATCGGTCGGCGTGCCCAGTGGCGTTCGCCCTCGGACGCGACCAGCGGAAGAACGAGCATGGCCGCGATGACGAGCACGGGCACCACGAGCATGAAGGGTGTTTCAATGGCCGGCGGCAGAAAGGCGAGCAGCGCGTATATCCAGAGGAAGAAGAAGTCCGGCTTTGGAACGGTCTGGATGATAGTGGGGTCGGGCGTACCGGTGGGACCAAACGGGCCGAAGAAGAAGGCGCAGGCCATAACGGCGAGGATGGTGGCGGCGGCGAAGACGGCGTCCTTCCAGGCGGCGTCGGGGACGAAGGGGATGCCGGTCTCTTGAGTCAGTTCGTGGTACTCGCGCTCATAGGTGGACTTGCGGACGATGCGGCCGGGCATGGGCCAGTCACTGACACCGTGGTAAAGCGTCATCCAGATGTGCATGCCGACGCCGGCGAGTAGAAGGCCGGGCAGAATGAAAACGTGCAGTGCGAAGAAGCGCGAGAGCGTGGCCCCGCCGATAATCGGTCCGCCCAGGAGGAGATGCACAAGGGGTCCGCCGATCCATGGCACGCGGCTGACGATGGAAGCGCCGATGCCGAGGCCCCAGTAGGCGTCCTGGTCGAAGCGCATCACCTGGCCAGTAAAGGCCATGCCGAGCGTGAGCAGCAGGAGCAAGACGCCGACTATCCAGGTGAGCTCGCGCGGAAATTTGTAGGCTCCGAAGAGGAAGACCTGCGCGAGATGTATGAGGACGATCGCGACCATGAAGTCAGAGCCCCAGCCGTGCAAAGCGCGCAGGTACCAACCGAGTGGGATGGCTCGGTTGAGCAGGCCGAGCGAGGACCAGGCCTCGTTGGCGGAGGGACTGTAGACGAACGCGAGCAGAATTCCAGTTACCACCTGAAGCATCAGGAGGACGGTCGCGGCGCTTCCGAAGACATACCACCAGCTGGCGTTGTTGGCAGGAGTGGGGTGGGACGCGGCTGTCCACGCCGGCTTGAAAAGCCCCAGACGGCGCTCGACCCAGTCGTAAACCTTTGTACTTTGGCCTTTGAGGCTCATGCGTCGGCCTCACTGCGCGGGGTTTGCGTCGATTGGATCACCACGAGCGGCTGCTGCTTCGGGTTGCAACGCGCCTGCGTGGCGAGCGTAGGCATGTCACCGGCGTGGATGATGAGGGAGGTTCCGTCCACGCGGTAGCGGTACTCGAACAGGCCGCGCTCGGGTGGGCCGGAGGCCCGCGCTCCGTCCTCGTAGTAGGCTCCGCCGTGGCAGGGGCATAGGAAGAGACGCGACTCGGGAAACCAGCGCACCGGGCAACCGAGATGCGCGCAGTTGACTGCAAAGACCTGGAACTGCTGCGCAGAAACGCGGCGCACCCAGGCGGAGGTGTTGGCTGTCTCGCCGTCATCGAAGGTTGCGAGCGGGTTGCGGAACTCGGCGAGGCGGGTTTGGCCGACGGGAAAGTTATCGAGCGGGCCAAGCGGTACCCAACCGCCAGTATCGGAGGATTTGCGCATCGAAGGTCCGAGAAAATATTCGACCAGCGGGACGGCTAGCGCGATTCCGACGACGGCGTTGAATGCGACGGAGAGTTTGAAAAGGAAGGCGCGACGCGAGTGGTGGGCGGATTCCGCGTTGATCGGCGGCTGGGCCTCGACGGCTTCCGCGGGGGAATCCGGATGCTGCTGGTTGGATCCATGCGGAATTTGTCCGGTCATATATATCTCTCTGCGATTTATTGCTGCTTATAGGGCTGGCCCGGCGCAGCCACGCGATGACTAGTGAGCCAGGTAACGAGATTGGTAGTATCGGCATCGGTGAGCGGATGCGATGGCGAGTAGGAGATCCAGTCATGGGTGCCCTGTTCGGTGATGCCGGCGAGGATGAAGCTGCGCAGGTCTTGATCGCTGGTTAGGGCGAGATAACTGGGGTCGACGAGCGATCCGGTGACGATATTGCCGGGCGAGTGCCCGCCCGAGCCATCCGTGCCGTGACACTGCGCGCAGTAGGCGGTAAAGGTTTGTCGGCCTTGTGCGGCGTTGGCGGGAGTGGAAGTGGCATAGGGTGGGGCGGACTGGCCGTTGAGCGCATCAGGCTTGCCCCACGCGGCGATCATGCCGTTGGTGAGAGCGGCGATCTGCTGATCCGTCAGCATACCGCCGGCGGACTTTGCGAAGGGCGGCATGGCGGTGCGGGGAACACCGTTCGCGGTGATTTGCTGGATGTTTGCTGCTCCGGCGATGGCGAGATAGACGGCATTGTTGAGCGAGATGGCAGCGCCGCTCCGCCCGTTTACGCCGTGACAGGCGGCGCAATTCTGCGCGTAGAGGGTGGGAAAGTTGAGAACTTGCTCGGGACGTTGGACAAGCGGACCCGCGCCTGGTTTGCCGGGAGAGTGGTCGCATCCCGCGATTGCGACTAGGACAAAGGCGGCGCAGGCGAAGAGCGCTGCCGTGCAGCGGTTTCTTGGCGCGAAGGAAGACCTGCGCAGCGGCGCTGGCGCCGTTTGGCGGGATGTACGGTGCGCGCAGGTCACTTGTAGTCGTCCCCCTCCTCGCCTTGGTGTGGTTCGGCCCCATGCAGGCCGGCGCGAACCGCAAAGGGCAGAGCGCGGAATTGAGGGGTGCGCACCTTCGCAGTGAGATTGACGACGTAACCGCAGACCAGCCCGAAGGCGACCTGCGAGACAACGAACCAGAACCAGTCGATACGCTGGTCGAGAATTGGGCTGACGATGCCCAGCGCGGAGTATTGAATGCCGGAGAAGATGAGCGGCACCATGAAGCCGGCGGTCAGGATCGGATAGCGCGGGTACATGGGCAGCATGGCGCCATAGAGGAGCCCGACGAGCAGCGACGTGACCGCATGGATGGCCATTGCCGCCAGCAGACCCTGCCAGTGGAACTGGCTGAGAAAGGCGTCGCTGGCGCCGGCCCAGGAGACGAACCCTCCGGCGGCAAGTAGGTTCGCGGCGTACCAGATGCTGTGGTACTTGACGAGGCTAAACAGCGAGGCGGGCAGGATCATCGCGATGCCGCCGGCTATTCCGCCACGGATACCCGTAGTGATGTGGAAGGTCTCAATCGGCAGCACCTTGCGTTGCCCGCCACTCACCGCGTGGACCGGGACGCGTTCCGGCAGTGTGCGTTCCGTTACAGGCTGGTACGCATCTGCCCCCGAAATGGGAAAGACCTCGTGCGCCTCATGAGGAAACAATTGCAGGAACCAGCCGACGGAGGACGCGAGCAAGAGCACTAGGCCGAGCAGGGACACCGCGATATCCGTGACCAGTCCCGCAACCGCGAGCACGATGCCGAGCGCCATGACGAAGGGCCACACCGTGGGCCGGGGGAGCACGACCGAGTTGCTGTCAGTTTGGGCGGGTTCGCTGTGCATGGTCCTCCTTTCCTTATCTGCCGACAATGTAGACCACGACGAAGACAACAACCCAGACGGCGTCGACGAAGTGCCAGTAGAGTGCGAGGACTTCCAGGCGATTGATGTGTTCGCGCGTGAGCGAGCCGTTGATCGAAAAGACCAACGCCAGCGAGAGCAGGATGAGGCCAACGATTACGTGCGAGGCGTGCAGTCCTACGAGCGAATAGAAAGTGGTGCCGAAGAGGTTGGTCTGAATGGTGAGGTGGTCGTAGACGATGAGGTGATACCACTCATGCGCAGTGCCGCCGAGGAAGATAGCGCCGAGCAGGACGGTGACGGCAAGCCAAAGCGTCGTTGCGCGTTTTGCCGCGCGATGAAGGCCCGAGGTTGCGAAGTGAACGGTGGCTGAGCTCGAGAGGAGGCAGATGGAGGTGAAGATGGGCAGGTCGAGCACGTCGCGCGGCGTAGGTCCTGTGAGGCTCTTACCGGCGTAATAGAGGTATGCAACGACGAAGATGAGGAAGATTGCGCTCTCGGCGGTAATGAGGCAGACCATTCCCACGATGCCGCGCGAGGGCAGCGTCCAGGTTGCGTCGGTCTGCGGGATGGCGGCGGCGTCACTCATAGAGGCTATCCGGGTCTTCGGGATGTTTGAGGTCCCACAGCGGGCGGCGGCTCTCAACCGTGGGTTCAGTGGCAAAGTTGTAATGCGGCGGCGGGGAAGGCGTGGACCACTCAAGCGTCCAAGCGTCCCATGGATCCGAGCCGGCGAGCCTGCCTCTGAAGAAGGAGTGGACGAGGTTGTAAACGAAGATGAGTGTGGCGATGGCCTGGATGAACGCACCGATTGAGATGACCATGTTCAGCGTTCCCCAGCCGCGGTCCAGCGGATAGGTGAAGGTGCGCCGCACCATGCCGTCCAACCCGACGAAGTGCATGGGGTCGAAGGTGACGTGGAAACCAACGAGGAAGAGCCAGAAGTGCCAATGCGCGAGCCGCGTACTCAGCATGCGGCCGGTCATCTTGGGATACCAGTAGTAGAAGGCGGCGAATAGAGAGAAAAGGATTCCGCCGACGATCACGTAGTGAAAGTGCGCGACAACGAAGTAGGAGTTGTTTAGCTGCCAGTCGAAGGGCGCAACCGAAAGCATGATGCCGGTGAGTCCGGCGGCGAGGAACTGGAATAGGAAACCAATGGCGAACATCATAGGAGGATCGAAGCGTACCTTGCCGCCCCAAATGGTGCCCAGCCAGTTAAAGATTTTGATGCCTGTAGGAACGCCGACGCACATAGTCGCCAGTACGAAGAACGTGTTACCGGCGGCTGTCATGCCGATGGTAAACATGTGATGCGCCCAGACGCTCAGGCTGATGAACCCGATGCCGACGGATGCAGCGACCATGGCGGGATAGCCAAAAATCGCCTTACGCGAAAAGACGGGCACGATCTCATTCATGAAAGCGAACACCGGCAGGATGAGCACGTAGACCTCGGGGTGACCGAAAATCCAGAAATAGTGCATCCAGAGCACAGCCGAGCCGCCGGCCTGCGTGTCGAAGAAGTGCGAGCCAAGATAGCGGTCCAGCAGCAGCATGATCTGCGCGGCCGTGAGCGGACTAATCGTGACGAATACCATTCCCGACATTACCGTGTATAGCCAGACCAGCAACGGCATGCGGTAGAGCGTCATGCCACGGCAGCGCATTGAGAGCGCGGTGGCAACTATATTGATCGCGGTGCCGATGCTGCCGACGCCGCTCAACAAGATCGACAGTGTCCAGTAATCGGAGCTGTGGCCGGGCGAGAAGACCTTGGAAGTGAGCGGAGCATAGGCCCACCAGCCCACGTCCGGAGCGCCGCCTCCGCCGTAAAGGCCGCTGCCTCCGATGTAGCTGAAGTAGAGCAGGAAGCCGCCGAAGGCCGATACCCAGAAGCTGAAAGCGTTCAAACGCGGGAAAGCCATATCGCGCGCGCCGATCATCAACGGGATTAAGTAGTTGCCGAAGCCGAAGAGCACCGGCATCGCAACGAAGAAGACCATCGTTGTGCCGTGCATAGTGAAGAGCTGGTTGAAGGTCTCTGGCGAAACGAAATGACTCTCCGGCCGCATGAGCTGGATGCGCATGAGTAGCGCCTGCGCGCCCCCGATAACAAGGAACAGCAGAGCGTAGCCTATGTACATCAGCCCGATCTTCTTGTGGTCTACTGTGGTGATCCAGTCGTGCAGCACGGCGCTGATCGGCCTGCGCGGGGACGCGGTGAGCGGAAGCGGTGCTGTCTGGGTGGCCATAGTGGTTCCTTCGCGTTGCAGAGCTACTTCAGGGACATCAGGTAGTCGGTCACTCGGTCGAGATCGTGATCATTCAAGTGCATGGCGGGCATCAGTACGCCGGGCTTGAGGGCTCCGGGGTCCGCGATGAACGCGCGGAGGTTGTCGCGAGTCAGCGGCACGGAACCTGAGGCGAAGGTGTCGCGACTGGCGAGGTGCGTCAGGTCTGGGCCAAAGGTGCCGGTGGCGACTGTCCCACGCACAGTATGGCAACTAATGCAGGCATTGTGTTCAAAGATGGCGCGACCGTCGGCGAGGGCGGGGTCCTCGAGCGCGGGCTGTTGCTGGTGCGCGACCCACTCAGCAAAGTCAGCCGGCTTTTGAGCATAGATGCGCAACAGCATCTTGGCATGCTCGAGGCCGCAGTACTGCGCGCATTGACCAACATACAGGCCTGGCGCATCGGCATCGATCCACATCGTGTTAATGCGATTGGGAATCACGTCGGTCTTGCCTGCCAAACGTGGAACCCAGAAGCTGTGGTCGGTGTCGGCGGAGATCATGCTGAGGTAAACCGGCGTACGCGATTGCCCATCGGTTGCGGGAAAGTGCAGTTCGTTGGCCGTGACGATGCCAAGTTTGGGATAGCGAAACTCCCACCAGAACTGGTGTCCGATGATAGTGACATCGAGCGCGTTGTCAGGTTTGGACGCATTCTGCGTGGCGAAGATGATTCGGGCAGTCGCCAGAAAGAGCATCACGACGATCAGGATGGGGATAACGGTCCAGGAAAGTTCGATCTGCGTGCTGCCGTAAATCTGCTGCGGCTCCTGCTTGTCGCCCGTCCGGCCCCGATAACGCAGTAAAGCATAGAGCAGCAGGCCGCCGACGACGACGAACACTCCGCCCGTGATGCCGAATACCAACATCGAAAGCGAAAAGACGGAATGCGCGGGGGTTCCTGCCGGATTGAAGATGCTCGTCGAGCCAGGGGGCAGCGCAGTGATCGCAAGTCGATACAAAGTGTGCCCCACCCCGATGTGTGAAATTACGGCTTGCTGCAACATGTCCCTCGGCAAGGAAATGATACTCGCTCATGTGCGCAACCCTTGTGATATAAGTCACAGCTCATGGAATTCCTCTCGATCACAGGTCTCGGCTCCGATGCATTCTGTATAAACGGTCAAACACGTTTCGAAGAACGAGTTTCTGGCGTTTCCGAGCAGTCGAGGCCTGCCCCTGCAGCCTATTGTTGGATCCTACTCAGCAAGCCCCCGGGTTCGGATGGTTGCTTGCGAGAAGGCTGGTTTGAGATTAGTGGGCCAGCCGCAGAATCGGTTGTGATCTGTGTCACATCAGTCGTGCCGTCCACTATGGCTTCCCCGTGACGATTAAGACAATTTGATCCAGGGATGAGCAAGCTTCGGCCCGAGAGGGAGCCAGTGATGAACCAGACATCGCAGCAGGTGCGCTTCTTACTTTTCTTGGTGCGGCCTACTCTACCGCAATCTGTCGATCGGAGTCGCTTCGATCTGAGACAGACGTTCGCCGGATGGAAGGTGTTCGCCTGAGCAGCCAGCGCACCGACAGGCCGCCTGCGAAGATAACAGCGGAGATGCCGGCCAGAACATAAGTTCGCTCATCGTTGTGCCTTTGAAAACTCTTCGAGCGCGACCGTGAGGATCCAGAGTTGCAGAGCCAGCAGGAGGATACCTATCATCAAGGCTGCGCCGACCAGCCCCGCCTCTCCAGGGGGTGGAACGGCGCGCTTTGGCTGCTCGCGAAAGCTGGGCGTTCGGGTTCCAAGAGGTGTGGTCATGGTTCCACCCCGAATCGCGTACAGCTTGTCGCCATTTGCTTGGAGCGTAATTCGGGAGAGTGGACGCACTGGCGGACCAGCGACTGGCTCCCCAGTGCGGGTGTCAAACACACCTTCGTGGCAGGGGCAGAACAGCCGGTTCTGGTCCTTCTGGTAGTACACGGAACAGGACAGGTGCGTGCATGTCTGGCTGTACGCGACAAGACGTTCGCTCTCCAGACGAAGAAGCATCGCCTGGTCCTCCGGCCCTGGATAGTGGAAGTAAACGGCCTCGTCGCGCGGTATTTCGGCAATCCGTGCGATCTCCTTCGCAGTTGTTTCTCGCACCGGGAGGAATCCTTGCAATAGTGCGAGAAGCGCAGTGCCGAGAAACAGCGTTCCAGAGGCATACACCGCAAATTGGAGGAGATCGCGGCGGGAGGTCAACTCATCGGCATCCCAGTGATAGGGGAACTCCGATTGCCATCGCTTCTGCTCTGAAACCTCATCGTCGGAATAGTTCCGATTAGTTATTTCATTCACAGAACCCACGGCTCCTCCTCTTGAAAGACTTCGCCTGCCCGAGCGGCGCCATCTGAATCAGCCAGGACCTGCAGTCGAAATTCTTCTGCCGGAAGCACATGGTAGACACGTGTGCGCACGGTCTGGGTGCCGAAATTGGTCTGCCGCACAGCTGCTCCCTTCCGCTCCTGCGTGAACTGCTCGTATGTGCCGTACCAGAGCGCGTCGGTGGGACAGGCCTGCGCGCACCAGGGCTGCAGATCCTGGGAGTGGTACACCACGCGTCCGGTGGTGAGGCGTAGAGGAAAGATTTCGTTTGGCTCTTCGGCGGCCGGTGTAAACGATCGGATGGAAGCGCGCGAGACCGTCTTTGTGGGGGAACCGCTCAGTGATGAGGTGCGGGGTTCCAGGATCGTCTTCTGCTTTGCAGGGCCAGAAGACCCCACTTTGGCGGTCGATCTTCTCCCATGTGATCCCGGCATAATCGGCAATACCGCCCTTTGAGGCGCGACGTAACTCGTCGAAGATATCGCGGCTGGTGTGAAACCCGAAGAACTGCCCGCGCCCCAGACGACCCGCGAGTTCGCAAACGATCTCCCAGTCCCGCTTCGCCTCGGCGGGAGTATCCGCGGCCTGATTGATCTTGATCACACGTCCTTCGAGATTGGTGGTGGTGCCTTCGTCTTCGCACCAGACCGAGCCGGGCAGAACGACATCCGCTCGCTCCGCTGTCTCTGAAAGGAAGAAGTCGATGACGATCAGCGGATCGAGATTATCAAGAGCGCGCGCGACAACGGCGTTATCGGGCAGGCTGACCATCAGATGGTAGGCACCAGGACTCCCCAGACCGCTAGGACTACAAGTTGCTGATCGGGCCAATGAGCGAGGGTGGAGAAGCACCGTAGATGGCTTGATGCAAGGCCATCCACCCATTGGCTACAAGGGTCACGAGAAATGCCAGAGTAGCGCAAGCCACCAAATTCATCCATGCGTTGCCCTTTGCATCGGTGGTGGCAGTTGGCCTATGCCGTCGAACGGAAAAGTAGAAAACGATGAATCCCCAAAAATTGCAACAGAGCAGAGAGAGAGAGAAGAGCAGCCGCCACGCATCGCCGGTTACACCGCCAAACCAGAGCAGCAAGACTCCGGCCGTCCACAGGCTCCATGCTACCCATCCGGTATAGGCAGGGAAGGCCTTGGTCGTTTTCATCTTCGTGAGCGAATAGAAGCCAATTCCAAGAATGAACGAACCAATCGAGCCGAAGATCTGCGCTTGCCCATGCGCCTGGAGCTACGCTCGGGAGATCGATTCGGGCCGGTGACCCTGGGAGATGCTCAGGAGGTTCCATACACCGAGAAAGCTGCCGGGAAGGAGCATGAAGACCAGTCCGCTAAGCACAAAAGCTGTGACTACGCGCTGGCTCCGTCGCTCACCTCTTATACGTGCGTCATCCCAAGGGTTGACGATTGGAAGTTGAGTGCTCATTGGCCGCCTCACACTTATGTTCACAAATTGAAATGCAGATGACCGTGATAAAAGTCACGCGCCGTTGCGAAACCCGGTGAGAACAAGGAATATAGGATGTCTATGACGGTTCAGCAAAGACTCGATGCGATAACGCGGACGGAATTATTCGCTGCGGTCGCGGTAGAAGCGCGACGAGAGCTTGCGACGACCGCACAGGAAAGGCATTTAACGGAAGGGGAGATTCTCTTCTGCGCGGGAGATAAGGCCACAGGGCTTTTCGTAGTCGTTTCGGGAAGCTTGAGGGCCTATCGCCAGACGCGGGAAGGCCGCGAGCAGACCATCCATGTGGAAGGCCCAGGCGCCACATTGGCAGAGGTTCCTGTCTTCGATGGAGGACCGTATCCTTCAACGGTGCAGGCTGAACAAGACGCGCTTGTACTATTCATTCCGCAGAAGGCGATACAACGTGTGCTGACCGAGAACCCGGAAGCCGCAATCGCCGCTGTTACCCTTATGGCACGCCGGCTAAGAAAGGTATCGGAATTGGCCGAACGTTTGGCGCTGAATGATGTCGGCCAGCGATTGGCAGCTATGCTGGCGGAAGAGGCAAAGTGCCATGCGGGTGAGTTGAAAGACGGTGTATCTTTCTCTCTGACTCTCGCGCACCAAGGCATTGCCGCTCGCTTAGGATCGGTACGCGAGGTGATTACCCGGCAATTGCACAAGCTAATAGATGACCGGGTAATCTCCGCTCGCGGCCACAAAATTGTGGTGCTGGATGCCGCCGAATTGCGCGCGCGGGCTAGGTTGAATTAGCGGCGCATGTACGAATGAACTCCGTCAGACGCAACTGGCCGTGGTCCAAACCCCAATGGGTGTGGATATCGCGAGCACCCATGAACGGCCATTATGTGTGCTACTTCTCCAGTTCCAGAGCGCGAGGAAACAAAATGTTGTTTTTAAGGTGTATGTGCTGGTGGAGATCGCGTTCCAGGTCTTCCATTGCGCGATAAAGCGCGCGGTACGTGGTGCAGGCGTCCGAGGGTGGTTGATAATCATTCGTAATCTCACGCAGCACGCGGAGTTCGTCACCTGTCTGGCCATGGTCCTTCATCATCCGCCCAATAGGCTGCTGCGCGGTGGAGAATGCATCTTCCCTCAACGGCCTGTGGCACCCATCCAGTTGTTCAATGTACGGAAACAGAACGCCCTCTTCACAGGAAAAGTGATGCGTCAACTCAACGCTGATCCCTGCGAGTACGCTACCTATTGACGGACCTCAAGATGAGTATTTCCATGACGCAGGACAACCTTGGTTGTCAATTCATTGATCAAGTCAAGCTGGGTGCGCGCGAACGCATGATGGGTATGCACGATATGGTTGATCAGATCCCGCAGAGGGGCTCCGCGCCAGTCGTCTTCAGGATTGCTCTGGTTTTGCTGAAGGATAAGTTCGTTGAGTACGGGCGCGAGACTCTGAGCGCGCTTGCTGCGAGCTTCAGCCAAGGTGTGGCTGCCGCCGCAACAGTAGTCGATGCCAAATCGTTCCAGTACCGAAATCGCGGTTGGCGTCTCCACAACAATGTCGCGTACGGTGCTTTCCGCTGTAATGGTCATAATGAAACTCTCCTTGCCCAGGCTAAGGCTGCTTGGGAATTGGTTCGGGGACTTCTGCTCACGCTGTTCCGTGCGATCTGAACACTGACGTGTCACGCCGTGCCGACAGTGCCACCGCAGAACTAGACCGGGTCCGGCCGCCCTTTTGTGCATGACTATTCAGAAGCGGCAAAGCCTCTGCCCAGGCGCCGCTAAAGACAAAGCTCTCCAGCGGCTTCCGCCACCGTCGCTTTCCGGCTACATCGCGCCTTGCGTATCCCAAGGCGAGCATGGTAACGACCTTCACGTCCGGTGGAATCCGGTACAGCAGGGACGATTTCTCACGATCGATATACGTCATCTGGTGTACGCCGATGCCGCGCGCGGTAGCCTCGAAAACCAGGTTCGCGGATGCTAAACCCAAATCGTGCTCAGCAGTGATATTGGGCGCACCTTTACCCTCTTGCGCCATCCGAGTGCAGCCCACAAGCAATACAGAAGCCTGTTCTGCCCAGGCCAGATTGACTTCGTCCACGCAAGTCAGCATCTTCTCAAATTGCTTCACATCCTCTCGCTTAGCCACGATGTAGCTCCAGGGCTGCGCATTCGATCCGGAGGCCGACCAGCGTGCAGCCTCTAAAAGCGCAAGCAAGTCGTTATCGTCAATCGAGCGGCTCTCAAATCCGAATGGACTGTACCGTTCCGCAATCAGATGATGGATCGGCGAATCAAGGGTACTGTCGTTCATGTTTTCCACCTCTTTCGAACCCGTCGGCGGGTCGCACATCAGAGAACTTCCGTCAAGATGCGGCCGCAAGTACCGGCCGCTCTTCAACGAGCGGGCGCACGCCTCCGCCGCCCAGCAGCATGGTATTGGCACTTCGATCAGAGTTCATTGGTTCAACTGTCGCTCGAGCGGACTGCCTCACCGAGATGTGATTACGCACAGCCCGAACGCCAATCACAGCATCCGCTGCTCTTTCCGCACTGGTTCTCTGGAAGCTCCAACGGACGGTGCCTTCGAGGACAACTACACCACCGCGCACCGTGACCGCCGGCAACTTCTCGAGCACGCAGAGCACCGCGCACAGACCGGAATTCACGTCCCTTTGGATCTCGGCATCGGTCCTCTCGCCTCTTGGCGAAACGTGAATGTCGTTGGTAACCGAGAAGACCCCATCGATTGCCTTCGCCGCCTTCTCAGCCTCCAGCTTCTCCAGGCGGGTCTCCACCGTGCCGTCCAGAAAGACCATTCCGCCTTTGACCTGAATGCCGATTTCCTCCGATTGAATGTCCGATTGCCAGGTGATTTGCCGGCGAACATCATTTAAGATCCGGTCATCCTGCCTGTTTGAACGCATACTGCGGAGCAGCGTAGCCATCGTGTATCCCTCGTATTAACGGCTAGTGTAGGTTCCAGTGAGGGCGTCGTCAGTGACTCAAGTCACAGGTGTTGTGCCCACACCTACAGGAGGAGTTACTGACAACCGCAACACCCCAGGTTGGTTATGAAAGTCAGGTGTGCGGTTAAACAACTTCCGTGAACTTGACGATTAGCGCGCAGGTGCGTCCAGGAACGTGACCATGGCACCGAAACCAATGAAAATTGCTTCCGGGGGGCTTGTAAATCCGCAGTTGATGCGACGCTTCTAAGCTGACTCGCATTATAGTTGGCGGCATAGCCACTGCCGAAGAATGTGGCCGTTATAGCGCTGCACCAGGACACAAGGAACGTTGCTGGCAAAAGCATAGACGCACAGGATTGGCCATGCAGCAGTTGGGCCTGATCGGGCACATGAGTCAGGATGACGGGGCATAGGAAGGTGTCGCAGTTCCAATCTCCTGATAGCAGCTGTGCGCCCCATTCAGTGCGTCTTGGACCTGAGAACGCAAGCGCTGGGCAACACCAGCGATGCGCAATGTGCCTAAATGCGGTATGTGGGTCTCCGGCGGAATGGGAGGGCAGCGGACGTCGTTGGCCCTTGTCCATGATTACGCCGAAGGTATAGAACATGACTGGCGTGTCTCGCTGGGCATTCTGTAGGGTCTGGAAATTGGATCGGCCGTGTGCGTCCATTGCTACGAGCTCTCCATCTATGACAGTCTCTGGCCCGATCGCCTGAGCGAGAGCTTCGACCACCGCAACCGCACGCCAGCAGGGTCTCGGATCGCCTGGGTGCGATAGCCGTCCAGTTTCACTTCATAGACCCATTCTGGTCCTTCGAGAAGTCTTCTTTACAGGCAAGCACTCCATCGGCGGAGTGAACGGGATGAGCATAGGCAGACGATATCCCTCTTCGCACTCAGCTGCCACCTAGCTCAAGGATCTTTTGGCCTATCCGGTCACAGACGGGTACCCATTAATGGCTGCTTGCCATCTCATTGACATTGCCCTTGTTCGGCCCTTTTTTTGTAGGAGCGAGTTTAGAAGGGCATCAAGCAAGCCCGGTCCGTTGGAAGTTCATATGAGGATTCGATTCTCCTTGCGGTTGCTCATATTGATGCCCGTGCTCTTGTGCGTGCTACAGGGCTCCCCTGCCGCTTCACAAGAATCACCTGAGTTCATACGGGTTGCGGATGAACCGCTGAAGACGGCAGAAATCGTGGATGCCTTGGTAAAGAGGAACCGGCAGCGTGCGGAAGCTCTTCAGTCCTACGCTGGAACCCGAGTTTACAAGGTAAAGTACCGCGGGTTTCCGAGCGGACGCGATGCCGAGATGGTTATCGATGTGAAGTACCAGTCACCCGGAATGAAGGAGTTCACGATTCGTTCGGAAACCGGATCCTCGATAATCGTGGACAAAGTATTCAAGAAGCTGTTGCAAGCTGAAAAGGAGGCCTTGGCCACAGAGGCGCAAAAGCGCGCTGCCCTGAACAACGATAACTACAAGTTCGCCCAAGTGGGATATCAGGAAACGCCATCGGGGTTGATGTACGTTCTTGCCGTAGAGCCACGAAGAAAGGACAAGTTTCTATACCAGGGCCGAATATGGGTGCATGCAGGAGACTTTGCGGTAGTCCGTTTAGAGGTGACACCAGCAAAAAATCCTTCCTTTTGGACGAAGAATAGCGAAATCGAAGAGGCGTATACCAAAGTCGCTGGCTTCTGGCTTCCCAGGAGCATCCGTAGCGTCAGCGCGGTCAGGCTTGGTGGCACCGCCGAATTGACGATTCAATACAACGAGTATCGAAACGTGAGCGCAAAACAGGTTAACAACTTGTCGACACTGAAGTCCGCTGCCGAGCCAGATTCAGCGGCGCACAACGTGGATTGAGTTCGTCGAGACGAACTCAATCCTGTCGCAGAGGTCAGCTTCCACTTTTTCGGTTCTCGTCGATCAGGTGCTTCCATTCACTGCGTTGTTAGTAATACTCCATCTTCTTAACCTTCAGTGTTTCGCCGACGTCTTCGATTTCGTATATCTTGGCGCGCGCCAATCGGCCGTCGAACGGCTGATGCAGAACCAGCATGAGATGGCCATCGAACGCATGGAAGATCATGCCATGGCCGCTGTCCTGGCCTACGAGGATGCCATCCTGTTTCCACGGCCCGGCGAGTTTGCCGCTGGTGGAGTGCGCCAATGCCTCAACATAACTGCCGTTGTCGTAGCTTGACCAGATCATCAAGAGTTTGCCGGTGCGCGTCTTGAAAAGCTCGGGCCCGTCGGTCACGTATGGGTGTGCGCCGTTAATCGTCTTGTGCCGGCTGTCGAGCCACGGAGCATCTGAAGCCTTGAAAAGATAGAACGGTTCGCCAACCGCCCTGGTCAGGTCCGGCGTCATCTGGATCGCTTCCATGTTGCCGTCTACAAGCTGGATCCACTCATGTGCGTAGACCATGTAAGGCTTGCCATCCTCCACGTACAGGGTTCCGTCGAGGCTCATGTAGTCAGGGGGAGGGATGGGCTTTTCGCTGATTGCTTTGAAAGGACCAAGCGGCGAGTCACTCACGAAGACCTGCGTTCCCCGCAAATGCCAGCCGACACCGCCATAGGTGACTTCGATTCTCGTCACGTTTCGCGAGTCTGCCGCGGGCTGCGGCTGCGCAATAGGGGCCTTATAATTGTTGAGGGTTGCAAAGAGGTAATACTTGCCGTTATACGAGTGCACCTCTGGAGCCCATACGCCGGCTGCTGGATCTGCCCAGCCGCCGTCCGCAACCTCGTAGACGACGTATGGGCCGGACCACGACGCCAAATCCTTGCTCTTATAGGCAATCACACCGCTACGGCGCTGAGAGGCCGTCCCGGTCATTCCGCCCTCGTACATGTAGTACGTGTCGGTCGACTTGTCCGCCACGATCCATGGATCGTGCATGCGGATTTCGGCGAGTTTCAGGTTGTCCTGAAGGGAAACCTGCGCCCGAGCCAAACTAGCAGCTAGAACAAACCAGACGACCAAGCTCACCCATGAACGAACCCGTCCCATGTCCTCTCCCGTGATCATCTAACAACTGCAAGCGCCAAGCATAACGCGTGATGGCAGTTTTGTCCCAGCTTATCGAACGACTCGCGGATTTGCCGCGCTACCACCGGCGTATTGATGCAAAACGGCGTGGTGAGGCTCGAGCTGAAAAGGCTACCGACCCAAACCTGGTGCGTCGCAGATGGCTTCGCTGCCGGTATATAGTAGGTCCGGGTTCCGCACGCCGGCGCTACTGCGGCGTCCTGTCAACCCCTCGTTGAGTTCGGCTCTATTTTTGGTGAACCGAGGCAAGAAGGATGAAAGCAGACTATGCTGAGTCGTGCTTCAGTCAGTCGAAGGCCATAGGAACGGCAGCGCTCTGGATGGCGATGTTCCTTCCTGCGGTCGCACAGTCCGTGAATTTGGGACGACTGCAAACCGGTGCCGCAGTAACATTCACTCACAGCACAACCGGTGGCTGGGGCGTTGAGATCATTGGCGGCCCTGCACCGCGCTTAACCCAGCCTGAACCCGCAGCCATTCAGGTCTATCGTGCTGACGATGACATCCATGAGTTCTCCGCCGGGTATAAAGCCATACGTCGAACTCCTGCGGGCGTCGATGCCACAGCTGATGTGAACTCCGCCAATGGCGTCATCTTTCATGTGCACGATGTCTGGAGCCTGAGCGCGGGTGTGCTTTCTGTTCGCCGGGAGGTTAGGGTACAGGGCAATGCTCCTGGCGGTTTTAACTCCTCAATCGATTTGATCCTTGACCGAGACACCGGCTGGCCTGACCTCAACTTTATGGCGCCCGGCGCCATCTATGCGGACCCAACTTACGATGGCGATCGCTCGCCCGGTGGCACGCTCACTTATGCTGCGCGGCGGCTCGTACTGCGCGAGGATATTCTGGCTGCGCCGCTGTTCGCGATCTCCTTTCAGAATGGCGCTTCGGTCAGCATGCTTGATCCTCATCCGCGCGGCGACTCGATAGAAGAAGAAACGAAGCTGACAAAGCTGGTAATGACCGACGAGCGGATCCAGTTCGGTGCAATGGGAGCGTGGCAGGCGGAAGATGGCGCTGTCCATCTGGGCTTTCGGTATCCGAGCACGAGTAAGGATTTCGGCGGAGGCCGCCCGGCGGGAGTGCAACCTGTCACCTCTGAAACCCGGGCCTCCACCACTCCCGCGCCTCCGACAACCTCTGCGGTACCCCCGGCGATGCGGTGGATACGCCGCTATCATCCAATCACCAACGGTTTCACTCACACTTATGAGGTCCGCCTCCGTTTCGGCCAGAATGAATCTTTCAGAGATGTCACACGCGACGCATGGCGCTGGGCGTGGGAGACATTGAATCCTCCGGTGCTGGACCTGGACGTGAACCTCGTCCGTCATGTGTTGCTCGATCACCTGGAGGCGAGCGCAATGACGATTGACGGGCGCACTGGCATGCCTTTCGTGCTGAACACCATACAGGAGATGACCCAGTGGAACCGCACCATGATCGCGATGGGCTTCGTGGGAAAAAATCTCGAGTGTGCCGACCAGTTATTGCAAGAGGGTGACCGCGATCACACCGAACGTGGGCGAAAGATGCGCGAAACGGGCTTGGCCATCATTGATTCCAACATAAAGGCCCTGCACTCTATCCCGCTTGAGGCGACTGGCTATGACCTCAGAACGGGCAAGCCGTGGGATCACATCTGGGTCGCTCCATGGCTGCGTAACGCAACCGAAGACATGACTACACTCATGCATGCATATCAACGCGAGAAAGGTTTTGGGCGTGAGCATCCGGATTGGTTGCAATGGGTCAGGTCGTACTCTGACTGGCTCGTCGAGCAACAGCGTCCCGACGGATCCTATCCGCGGCGCTGGAAGCCGGGCACCAATGAGGTCATGGAACCGACCAGCACCGGTGGGTATAACGTCGTGCCGCTCTTCGTGCTTATGACCCAGATCACCGGCGATCCGAAGTATCAATTCGCTGCCATTCGTGCAGCCGAGTATGTCTGGTCTACATGGGGCACACGCGGCCTGTTTATCGGCGGCGCCAGCGACAATCCCAATATCACGGACAAGGAGGCGGGTATGCTAAGTCTTGAGGCCTATCTCGCACTCTACGATTCGACGAATGATCCTAAATGGCTGGAGCGCGCCAAAGCCGCGGCCAATTTCGCCGAAAGCTGGATCTGGATCTGGAATCTCCCGATGGCTGTTGACGCAGATAATGCGCAGCTACATTGGAAAAAGGGAGTTCCTACCGTCGGCTTGCAGGACATTACTGCCGCAAACACCGGCAGCACGGACGAATATCTTGATTGGGCAGTTCCGTCCTATGCCAGACTCTACAAAGAAACTGGCGACGCCCACTACCTGGCAGTTGCGCGCTTGTTGCTGATGGATACGAAGTCGATGGTTGCGCTTCCAGGACGGCAGTATGACATGCGAGGCATTGGCTGGCAGCAGGAGAACTTCCGCCTTGGTCCCGGCCCCAACGGCCGCGGGGTAGGCTCACACCGACACTGGCTGCCGTGGGTCTCAGCCAATCATCTTCACGGTATCGTCGGCCTGGACGACTATGATCCGGCCCTTTATAAACAGCTCTCGGCTAGACCGTCTGCAATGAGCACGGCGAAGCAGTAAGTTTCCCTCTCGCATGAGGCTCGGAGGAAATTCATGATCTTCGTTTCACGAAAGGTGCTGCAACTTCTACCTCTTCTTCTGACCGGCGCACTCGCCGCCAATGCCGCCGATTCCTCCATATCCTCGGCGCTGCCTCCGGCAAATCCACTCCAGGCCAAAATCACGAATCGCCTGGTCACAGCGAAGCTTTACCTGCCGAGTGCCGAGAAGGGCTACTACCGTTCCACGCGCTTCGACTGGTCGGGAGCCATTTACAGCCTGACCTTCAAAGGGCACGAGTTCTATGGACCGTGGTATGACAAGATCGATCCCACAGTCATTAACTGGGTGCATCGCGACGGGTTGGTTGTGTCCGGTCCGTGCAGTGCGCTGATGGGGCCAGCAAATGAGTTTCAGAAGCCGCTCGGCTTCGAAGATGCGAAGACTGGAGGCACGTTCATCAAGATCGGCGTTGGCGTGCTGCGCAAGCTGGATGGTCCGTACAACTCCTACAAACCGTACCCAATTGTGAACGCCGGAGTCTGGACCACCCAAAAGTCGCGCAACCAGATCGTATTTACGCAGCAGCTTTCCGACCCCGCCTCCGGCTACAGCTACGTCTATCGCAAGACGGTGCGCCTTGAGAAAGGCAAGCCGGAGTTGATCATTGAGCACCACCTCAGGAACACTGGCACGCGCGTCATCGATTCCAATGTGTACAACCACAACTTTGTCGTGCTCGACCGCCAACCCCCCGGCCCCGACTTCACGTTCCGCGTGCCATTCCCGATTCACCTCGCCCCTCCTACACCCGGTCGTCCTCCTCGAGTCAACAACTTCACCGTGGTGCGCGACAATGAGGTTGTCTACCTGAAGGCGCTGTCCGGAACAGATGAAGCCGCCGTCCCGATTCAGGGCTTCGGGGACTCGGCAAAGGACAACGAAGTTGTCATAGAGAACAGGAAGGTTGGAGCCGGGTTGAAGATAACAAACGACCGGCCGCTCAGCCGCGAGCTTCTATGGTCCATCCGTACTGTTCTGGCCGTGGAGCCGTACATCGCGATCAACGTCCAGCCCGGCGCAGAGTTCGCGTGGACGGACACAATTGACTACTACACCACCGCCAGAGCTCAGTAGAGCCCGCCCGCTCGGGAAGGCACTTCTCCGCTCCCAGTATGCTCCAACAGGGGCTGCCGGCGTCCATGCACTGAAAGAGGCCGTCAATCTCGTTCAGCAACTCGGGGACCGAACCGAGGGCGGTCAGCCGCTTGAGCAGCATCCATCGGACCGGCTCGAAGCCCTAGAGCATATCGCAAAGCATATCGCCACTACTGCTGGACTGTAGCGTCCATTGCCGATCTGAAACTCGCTCCATTTCATCTGTTGGCGACTGAAGGTAAAGTACACATCGACAAATCTCATTTTGGCACGGGAGACGCTTGCACGTTTATGTGCTGCGGATACGGAACTGTTGCTCGCCACGCCCTTCGCGAGGTGGACTTGAATGATGCTTCCAGTCGCGACGCTGCCAGCGCTTGGTGGACAGATCTGACTGGAGCGGGAGGCGAAGGAATGGTCGTGAAGCCACTTCAGTTCCTCAGCAAAGACCGGCGCGGATTAGCGCAACCCGGTCCCGAGTATCTCCGGATCATCTACGGCCCTGAGTATCTCCTGGCAGAGAACCTGGATGGTCTCCCGCCACAGAGGAGTCGGCGGGAGGCGTTCGCTCGCCAGCAGAGAGTTTGCCCTAGGAATAGAAGCACTCGAACGGTTTGGCCGGAAGGAACCTTACGCCGTACCCACGAGTGCGTGTTCGGAGTCCTTGCTCTCGAAAGTGACCCAGTCGATCCTTAAGCACTATTCTGCAAATCTCTGATCCTTCAAAACCAAGCCAATAGCATCAGCTCTACTTGAACGGACGCTATTCCTTCTCGTCTTTCGCTGCCGCTGCGCCACGAAGCGCAAGTCCCTGCGCTACCGATGTAAACTCGTTTCCGCCTCGAATTCGATTTTGGCCGAAGCGGTCGGTGAAAATACGCCGCACGGCGGGCACAAAAGATGTACCGCCGGTAAGAAAAACCCGATCCACTTCGCGGGCATCGGTTCCGGTGCTCCTGAGTAGTACGTCTACACTGTGCTCGATGGCTGCTAAATCTTCAGCGATCCAGCTCTCAAACTGAGCTCGCGTAACCGGAATGCGCAACTCGACCGTTGATGCGCCAGGAGCGCCATCGCGGAAAGCGAACTCCGCGGATTCTTTCTGCGAGAGTTCATATTTAACCTTCTGCACCGACTGGTGTAGCTAATAACCGAGGTCGCCCTCAACGACCGCGATCAGCGCCTCGACCTTTTCCGGCTCAAGTGCTCGCAACTGCGCGCTCTTGAGAATTTCACGGACATTATTGGTACGCAGAAAAGAGAGATAGTGCCAATGCTCCAGGTGTGTGTAGATCCACGCAGGAACCGCAGGAATGATCTTGTTGAGCGAACGTGCTTCGGAGTGTAACCCCAGTGCCGGCGAAACCAATTTGCGAACGATCCGCGCATCAAACGCGTCGCCCGCGAGTCCTACACCTGTGTTTCCGAGCAGGTCCTCCGCCCGCCGGCGGCGACGACGTATTCCCGGGCCGACGCGCAGCAGCGAGAAATCGCTGGTGCCACCACCGAAATCGCCAATCAAGATCAGTTCATCGCGGTCCAGTGTGGCCTCATATGCAAAGGCGGCTCCCACAGGTTCCAGTTCGAAGTCCACCTCTTCAAACCCCGCGGCCATGAAGGCCTCGCGGAGGCGAGAGACTGCGAATTCGTCTTCGTCTTCAGATTCGGCTCCGACGAAGCGCACCGGGCGTCCCACTGTGGCGCGTCGAACAGGCTGCATGAATTGTTCTTCTGCGCGTTTGCGCAGATCGCTGGCGATTCGAGTTACCAATTCTTCCAGACGGTGTCGGCGGCCGAATACCTCCGTTCCCGTAAGAGAGCGACTGGAAAGGTGGGATTTGAGTGACTGGATCAGCCGACCCTTTTCTTCAGCTTCGAGGTAACGTTCAATGGCCTCGGCACCAGACCAGCCATGGACGCCGCGCTGGACGCGGGCAGACTTCGACTGTTCGAAATAAAGCACTGACCGGCAGGCTGGCATCTCTTCACCGCGAAAACGAAAGCGGGCGAGCTGGACTTGCCTTCCAGGCTGAAACATCGCCACAGCGCTGTTTGTTGTCCCGAAGTCGATACCAAAAAAGACATCTTCCTGGCCGGCTGAACCCATTTGCCTATTATCCGCAATGTGCTTCTGCCCACTCTGTACACATGCTCGGCAGTATAGGTTTGTGGCAGAGCTGGTTACACAGGTTGGTCACTCACCCACGCCACGCGGATGCTTACACCGTCACAGAGACGAGCAGGTGAACACATATCGGGGCCCTCGATCGGGATCTTCATGGCGCTTGTGAACCGCGCGGAGTCGCCAAAGCAACGATGTGTCCGACTAAAAGAATGAACGAGCATCACAGCGTGCCGCCGAACGATATCGCCGTTGCCCAGATGTGGCGTTTACAAAACGAAATCGGGGCTACGAACCGCCGCGGCTTATGGTCTAAACAGACAATCAGATGCGGTTTTTGCACGCTGATTTGATAAGCAAAGAACTCACGGCACATTGTTGAATGCCAGGTTCGAGGCCCCTGGCGATGGGCCGGTGGTCTTTGTTCCCTTCGCAGGCCGAGATACGCGTGTGTGAAGAATCACTGCTCGCCGGGCAACATGGCTCTCAAGAGGGTGTCCTTGATCTCCATGTCGGCGGATCTTCAAACCCTTTGGCAAGACATTGCAGAAATCCTGGCGAGCGTGGATCGGGGTATCGAGTCAGCCAAAGTCGTTACCCAATGGAGAGAGCCACCGAAAGCGGTCGCATACTGTAATCTCGTCGGCATCAGCGGGACAGTAGGGACCTCTACCACTCCCCGACCGATCCATCAGTCTGGAAGACACGAGCCATCGGTTTGGAGCCGCCGAACGGGTACTTTGCGAGTGCGGCTTCCGTCAATTCAAAACCTATACCTGGCTTCTGCGGCAACGGAAACTTCCCGTCCACCATGCGCATCGGTGCAAAGCCGAACCACTCCGCCCACACATTCTCTTTGTCGCCCGGTTCGACGAAGCTGCATATCTCCTGTACCAGGAAGTTTGGCATGGAGGAGTCTACATGCAGCGTCGCAAGACCGCCGATTGGCCCCTCGCACGCATGCGGAGCCATTGAGATGCCGGAGAAATTAGCCATCGAGGCAACTTTGCGCAAACCGGTGATGCCACCTACGTGGTTGATGTCCGTTTGCAAGATGTCAACGACTCCCTTCTCGATCAGCTCACGGCACCCAAAGGCGGCAACGAGACGCTCTCCCGTTGCAATCGGGGTTGTGGAGCGACGGGAGATCCGGTGCATTGCCTCGACGTTCTCCGGCGGACACGGTTCTTCCACCCAAAGCAGGTGCAATGGTTCAACCTCCTTCACCAGAATGGAGGCGACGCTTGGACTGGTTTTTGCGTGGAAGTCGACGGCAATATCGATGTCATCGCCAAGCTTCTCGCGGTAACGAGCCATGTGCTTGACCGCCTTATCGATCTTCGCAGAGGTCTCGATCCACTCGTATGCCTGGTCCGGGAGTCCCACCTTGAAACATGACACCCCAGTGGACAGAGCGGTCTCCCGAAGCTTCGCGAGATCCTCGTCAGTCCGAGCGTTCTCCGCGTGATAGTAGCCGCGAACCCCGCGCTCCTCGAATGGCCCCCCAAGCAGCTGATACACGGGTACCCCAAGAGCTTTGCCGCGGATGTCCCAGAGCGCTTGGTCAATGCCGGAGATAGCTGAGCCAATCACCGGACCGGCACGATAGAAGCTGTGCACGTACATCGATTGCCAGTGGTGCTCGACCTGCATTGGATCAGACCCCACGATGAACTCGCGGAAGTCCTGCACGCAGGACATTGCGGCAGCTGCTTTTCCCTCGAGTGTGGCTTCACCCCAACCGACGATTCCCTGATTGGTCTCGATCTTGACGAAGACATAGGGACGATCAGAGTCCGGAGTCAGCGAAACACCAAATACCTTCATGTCCGTGACGCGCAGATTAGTATTGACGTCCTTGAACATGTCAACGTCGTTCTGCCGTCGAATGGCCTGCGCGAAGAACGGACTGCACCCACAGGGGTCGGCCTCGACGGCGATAGACTCCGGCGACGCGTTCACAGCTTTCGAACCCGCGAAGGTAACCGCCGCCGCTGCTGCTCCTAGAAAGTGTCGCCTGTTCATGCGATTCGGTTCCTCTCCCACTGCTTTGTATCCACCGTGACACCGAGGCCCGGACCTTTCGGCAACTCGAAGAAACCATCGCGAATGACGGCTGAGCCTGGGCCGGATCGAGGTATCTGAAGAATGAAGAAGTTGGGCATCGCTGCCGCTGCATGAAGGGCGGCAGCAATCGTGATCGGGCCGGCCTCATGCCGCGGCGCAACAGCGGTATAGTACGTCTCCGCCATGGAAGCTATTCGGCAGACACCCGAGATACCGTGGACCTGCATGTCCGGACGTACGAGATCGATTAGACCTTCCCGAAGGAGATCCTGAAATGTACTAGCATCTTCAATCGTCCGACCGAACCCGAGGGGCACAACGGTCTCGTACGAGACTTTGCGGATGGTATCCAGGTTAGTTACCGGGCAAGGTTCGTCGAACCAAAGCGGCCGCATGGATTCGATCGCGGTCGCCAGACTGGACGCGTCACCTGCGCTAAGTTCGTTGGTAGCCTCAAATGCGAAGTCACCATCCGGCATCGCAGCTTTCAGAGCCTGAAGACGCTGAACGTGCAGCTTCACGAAGTGGCTTCCTTGATTGGGAGCGGGAGGCTTATCGACAGGGACAAGAAATGCTTTCACGCCAAGAGAGCTTTGCCGCTGCATGTCCTGTTGGAGTTCAATGTCTGTTGACCCAGTCAACCTTGCGACTGCACGTGCTTTGAACCGAGTGGGACCACCCAGGACGCGATAAACCGGAGCCTTCGTAATTTTGCCCACGATGTCCAGCAGCGCCATATTCAGGCCGCCACGAGCGGGTGCAGGCGCCATTGCCGTAAGAGGCTCATAGGAATGCGCCGGCCTACCCAGCAGACTATTCAACGCTTGAACATCTGTCTGCGAGAGCGGGCTGCACTCACCATAACCCGTGATACCGGAACGGGTTTCTACCTGCAATAAGGTGTATGAGCCCAAGCCTCCCGATGCGGTTGACGCAAACGCCTGGATTCGAGAGATTGCATGAGGACTGCTGCTCGATCCTGGCATGGCCTGGGCAGCCATCCACGTCTGCAGGCCCTTTCGTCTTTGCATATGTGCGGTCATGTTCGTCCTATATCTAGCAGTCTGAATCGCAGGGCACCTTAGCAGCGAAAGCGAGAACACCATACAACATGTTGCCGATCGTTTGTCAATTCGGCTCGGATCTTGAGCATTGGAGAGTCCTGTTTCCTTACTGTTTGATCACGGTCCCATCTAATAGCCGTACTTCACCCCAGCCGCCGTTCAGATTATTCCGACCTGGACTGAAAGGCGCCTTCGCGGCCTCTTTCTCGTCAATCTCAATACCCCACCCCGGCGCTTCGTTTACCCACAAGTAACCGTTCTTCAGTTGCGGGCAACCATGAAATATTTGCTGAGTCCGTTCATTGAATGGCGAGTATTCCTGAATACCAAAATTTGTGCTGACGATGTCGAGAGTGATCTGTGCCATATGGCCTACGGGTGACACGTCACCGGGACCGTGCCACGCGGTCCTAACGCCGTAGTTCTCTGCAAGGATCGCAATTTTTCGCCCCGGTGTAACTCCACCTACCTGCGACAGGTGGCAGCGGATGTAATCGATGAGTCTGTCGCCGATAAGCGGACGCCACTCATGCGGATTGTTGAATAGTTCTCCCATGGCCAACGGCGTCGCGCAGTTCTGGCGGATCTGGCGGAAGTATTCTATGTCTTCGGGCGACAGCGGATCTTCGATAAAGAATGGGTGAAACTTCTCGACTTCTTTGCAGAACAGTACCGCTTCATTTGGCGTGAGGCGTTCGTGAACGTCATGCAGCAGTCCTACCTCCTCCCCGAGTTCTTTGCGACAAACTTCAAACAACCTGAGGGAACGACGGTATTGCTCCATCGGCTCGAATAGAGGCTGGTTATGCAGAGGCTTATAAGTTGTTGTGCCACCGCCAGCAGACGAGTAGCCTGCCATCCCGGGTATGCCGACCTGGATTCGAACGTTGCGAAAACCTTGCTGGATATACTGCTTTGCAGACGCAACAACATCCGCATAATCCGCACCTGCTGCGTGTCCATAGGTGTCGACCGCTTCTCGACACTTGCCACCCAGTAGCTGGTAAACAGGCATTCCGGCCTGGCGACCTTTTATGTCCCACAGTGCCTCGTCGACGCCGCTGATCGCATTGTTCAGAACAGGCCCGTTCTTCCAGTACGAGCTGTCGTAACACGACTGCCATATGTCCTCAATACGATCGGTGCTCTTGCCCAGCAGAAACGGTTTCAGGTATTTCTCGACGGCGGGCCGGACAAGATCAGCTCGCTGGGTGAAGGTTGCGCATCCATAGCCATACAGGCCATCCTGATCCGTCGTAATCTTCACCACGGTGAGCCGCACTCCTGCAGGTTCGCACTCGATCACGCTGATATCTTTGATCTTCGGAACCGCCATGCCTCGTGTCGCGTGATCAACTTGCGCCTGCGCCTGAGGAAGCCTGGCGGCAATGCTGCCGAGTCCGGTACTTGCCGCTGCTATAAACAGTTCTCGACGGTTCACGTGTGTTCCTTCCTTTGTGCGGTCGCCGTATCGGTACTAAGCCGCGAACGATATACACGAAGCTTTGATGACCGAGCAGTATTTGTTACCGGTATGATGCCTTCCTGAGAAACGGCATAGTGTCGCGCCTCCTTGCCACCCAGAGGTGCTCTGCTTGCAAGCTTCAGCTTCGCTTCGGGTGACACAGCACAGACCAGCAGTTCCTCGACCGCATTTCGGTTGCAGGCGACGGCCCCACTTTGTCATAGTCGTTCTCCTCGAAGCCTGATTCAGACCACCTGAGGCGGCAACTGAACGCATCTGCCACGGCGGGTTACCTGATAACACTGGCAACCGGCTCTCGCCCCTGTACTGCATGCGGCCTAGCGAGCCGAAGCAGGCGCAGACAACCCGTTACTCCCATTCGGCTCCGACGAGTAGAAAACAATCGTCCGCTTTTCAGAACGTAAACCTTAGCGCGCCTTGAAGCTGGCGGGCAGAGTTCGACGTGGCCGTGATCGTACCGGCACCGCTCGCATTTATCACCGCCGCTGGAATCACGAATTGTGGATGGTTGAGAACGTTGAATGCTTCTATCCGGAAGAGTAGAGCCCTTTCGCCCGTCAGGTGGGTTTCTTTCTCCAGTGAAGTGTCGACGTTCGTTTCGCGCGGTCCACGCAGGGAATTGCGTGGCTCGCTGCCATATTGAAAGGCCGGAGGGGCGACGAAGGCGCTGGGATTGAACCATTGCCGGATCGTTTTGTTCTCTGGGTATAGAAGCACTCCGGGCACCCGATTGACACGGCTTGAGCCTGCGCCCGTGTTGGTGGAGGTTCCGTTCATCGTAACCGTGAACGGCAATCCCGACTGCGCCACAACGATGACGTTGACGCGCCAGCCCGCGGCGACCTCCCTAGCCCAGAACGAGTCACCGTTCAGCAATGCCTTGCCTGTGCCAAATGGTAGTTCGTATGAGCCATAAACATTCAAGCGGTGCCGAATGTCGTTGCTGGAGTCTGCGTAATCGGCGGCACGAAACAGTGGGTTCTGGGGGATCGGGCCATCAGCGCCCCCGTCGTATGGAGCATCATCTTTGGCATGTGCCCATACGTAGTTGGTCGTGAAGAAGAGACCTCGGCGCAAGCGGTACTGGAAGGTCGCTTGCAGTGAGTTGTACAGTCCCACACCAACAGACTGGTAATACGCGATTGCCGTCACATTTGGAAGCTGAGCGTTGTACGGACGTCGGGTCTGGATAGTACCTGGACCGGGCGTTGGCTGATCGATCGGCTGATTCCATGACAAACGGCTCGTCAACGAGCCCACGTACCCAAGCGTGAAAGAGGAGGAACCGGAGAGTTGATGCTGCATGCTCAGGTTGAACTGCTGCGTCCGCGCATTCTTGAAGTGATGATCGATAGCTTTAAGAGAACCAAACGGAGTAGCAAAGGTAGAGGTTAGATCTGCCGGCTTTAGGAAGCCCTGGGAAACCCGATTCGACGGGAAGAACGTCCCAGGCGAGATCGTATAAATCAGGTCGAATGGCCACTGGCGACCTTGGCGTATCGTTGTACCCTGATTGCCTTGCGGGTCGTAAAACATTCCATATCCCAGGCGAAACACGGTCTTTGCATCGGCGGTGTATGCCAACCCGATACGCGGACCGAACGCGGTGTAGTCTGTCTCCCAGTTCGCGGTATGGGAGACGCCGTTCTTATCCGCAATCTCCACCGTCGCAGTCGCTGGATTGAAGTTAGCCCAATTTCCGTGGCTGTCGGAGAATGGCGAGTTGATTTCATAGTGCAGCCCGGCGTTGAGGGTCAGCTTCTGCGTGACACGCCAGTTATCCGCGACGAATACGTTGTACTCATTTGTGTTGACGTGGGCAGTTCCGGGCAGGAAGAAGTCACGCGTTGTCGTGGACGGGTAGCCCAGCAGCAAGGACGCGATTGCATTGCCCGTTCCGCCGGCTGATAGGGGATTGTTCGTGAAGTTGCCGTCGAAATTGAACCTGCCGAATTGGCTCTGTCCCGGAGGCGTGTCGGTTTCTGCTATCCGGTAATTCAGGATGTCTGCCCCGAACTTCAGATTGTGCTTGCCTTTCTGCCAGGTGATAGACCCGATGTTCTCCCAGAGGTGCTCACGCCGGATCTGAGGTTCTCCACGCGAGTTGCCCTCGCCGAAGTATCCCGAAGGAACGATGATGGGCGCAACAGGGCCAGCTGTTGCGCCTAACGGCTGGTAGCCAGGCAGATCAACTCTGCCAGGTATCGTTCCCCAAATCGGAGATGTAAGCACGGAGGGCAACAAGTAGCTGGTGAACCTCGTGAAGCCGAATCGATAGTCGGCGACCATCCGGGAGTTTAAGATCCGGTTGTATCCCACGACACCCTGTTGACCGCGGTCGGCCTGTGGCCCCGAGAACGAATTCTCATTACCGCCGATTACGTCATTTAAAGTGTTCGGCATCTGGATCTGCGTATCGTCGATCGAGTACCTCGAGAAGAGTGTCTGCTTCTCAGAGATCTGAAAATCGACACGGGCATCCGCCCGGTTATCGCCGCTCTTCTTTAGGGGATAGACGGTCAAGTTGTTCGTCAGCCCGGTCCCGGGGTCAGGCAACGGATATGCATTAACCAGCGCAAAGGCAATTGGGTCCATCTTTGTCTGTGGAATGACGTCCAAGACGCCATTTGACGAGAATTGCTGACGCGCGTGAGTCCCCGGGTTCGTCGTCGTTGGATCATAGACATGAGCCACACCCCGGAAGTCGCCGCTACGCATCGCAAGAGTCGGTACCGTGCTTAGCAGAGTGCCAGTCGCGCGCTCAAAATAACCTTCGTAATTGGCAAAGAAGAACGCCTTATCTCGCTTGATCGGTCCGCCGAGCCTCCCACCAAAGTCATTGAGTTGGTAGCGTGGATTTCTGGCGCCTGGTCTGACGAAGTAGTTCTTCGCGTCGATGGCTGAGTTGCGTATGTACTCATACGCGGAGCCGTGTATAGCATTGCCGCCTTTTTTCGTGCTTGTTACTACGATCGCTCCGCCACCGCGGTTATATTCAGGACCCGCATTGCTCGTGATGACATTGAATTCCTGAAGCGCTTCGATACTCGGACGCACAATCTGCGTCTGCGCGATCATCTCAGTATTGTCAATGCCATCCAACAGTAGCTTGTTTGCGCTATCGCGGGCGCCGTTCGCCTCAATGGTCGTTCCACCCGGTCGCAACTCATCAGGTCGTACGCCCGAGCCAATCGTATTAGTCGGCGCATAATTCAAGCCTGTTACCCCGGGGGCGATAATAGCCAATTGCGCCAAGTTACGGCCATTCAGCGGAAGTTCAGCAACAGCAGTTGGGGCGATAACCTGATTTACGGCGGCATCCTCGTTCTGCAGAATCGGTCCGGAGCTCGTTACCTCAACCGTTTGAGTGACCAAACCCACGTCTAGCGCAACGTCGAGTCGAGCTGTCTGGCCTACTTGAACAACGTAATGACGGTTGATGTGTTGCGAAAATCCTTCTTTGCTCACCGTGATGCTGTACGAGCCAGGAGTAAGGTTATTCACGGTGTAGGCGCCTGCCGAGTCGCTCCGCAAAGTGCTCTTCTGGTTGGTAGCTTCGTCCGTGACCACGATCGTGGCGTCGACCACATCAGCGCCCGTCTTATCGGTTATCACCCCAGTGATGGTGGCGCGCTCAACCTGAGCATGCGACTGGATCCAACCGGTCATACCTATAGCTAGGACCAATACGATTCTGACAAGTTGCCCTGAACGCTCGCTATTCATCCGTCCCTCCGATTCGCACTCATTAGCTCTCAGCGCGCTCGAACAAACCGCAGTCGCACGCGACATTTGTAAGCCTAGGTACGAGGCGACACGCACTTTGCAACAGCACATATCGCATTGTCAATAGAAGCCGACATTGCGAGTGCCCTCCCGCCTGCTGGGCCAAAACTTTCTGCCTCGTTGCTGGGTTCAGGATCGACTAAACACGAGTTGTGTGAAGAAACAGTTCGAGTTATTTCGATGAGTTCCCCTGCACCCTCCCGGACCCGTGGGTTCGCGTGAGGACTCACTAAGCGGGCTGGTTAGATCGTGTATCCGAGTTTGCTGAAGGGCAGGGTGCGGACTCGATCTCCAGTTGCGGCGAAAATGGCATTACCGAGCGCCGGAGCAAGCGGGGGCAGGCATGGTTCACCGAGGCCCGTTGGCCGGAAGTCCGACTGGATGAAGTGAGCTTCGACGGACGGAGCCGAGGACATCCTGAGGATTGGATAGGCGTGGAAGTTTGTCTGCTGAATGCGCCCGCCCTCCACGTCTATCTTGAGGCCCATTGCGGTGGACAGCCCGTCCAGCACGCCGCCCTGCACCTGATTTTCGGCGCTGCTCATATTGACGATCGGGCCAATATCCGCGACGGCGGTGATCTTGTGGATCGTAATGTGCTTCTTCGCGTCGACGGAAAGCTCGACTACCTCGGCGACATGGCCGCCATACGCGAAGCTGAAGGCAATCCCCATGCCTCTGCCTGGTGGCAGCTTTTTGCCCCAGCCAGCCTTCTCGGCCGCAAGCTTCAGGACACCTGCGGCGCGGGCCGGGTTGAATGCGCTCGCCCGTGCTCCCGCGTTTTCAGATGGCGCGCCCTCAGGAGCCGGACCGCCTTTGCGAGCCTCGGAGCCATTTGGCTCGGCGCGCCGGAACCACTCGAGCAGGAACTCGACATGATCGCGTGCGGCGGCAACCGAGAGCTCGTGGAGGAAGCTGCCGACCACGAACATCTGTGTGTTGTCTGTCGGAGCGCGCATCGGGCCGCAAGGGATCTGCAACGGGATGAGGCTGATGGCATAGCGTGTGTTGCGCGCCATGTCCGTGGGAAAGCTGTTATTGCTGCGGCCTCCGCCGGCCACCGGACGCTTGCCATCGGAGCTGAAGCTAACGATGTGGTTCTGGAAGGCGGACAGCTTACCTGATTTGTCGACCGCACCTTTCAGGAAGTGAAAGCCGGGCACGCGAAACATGTCATGAGCGAAATCGTCCTCGCGCATCCACTGCAGCTTCACGGGCCCCTGGACCTTGGTGGCGATCATGGCAGACTCCAGGAGGTAGTCATTCGCCAGTCTGCGGCCGAAGCCTCCCCCGGCCCGAGTTTGATGAATCTTCACCTTATCTTCCGGTAAATTCAACAGCTTTGCCACCTGTGGAAGTCCTCTGTCGGCCGCCTGGCTTGGCGTCCAGAGCTCCATGGTCCCGTCATGGAACCACGCGGTGCCGTTTTCCGGCTCCAGCTGCTGATGCGAAACCATGGCATAGTCGTAGGCTGCTTCGACGACCTTGGCTGCCGATGCGAACGCTGCGTCCACATCTCCGTTGTTGGTGTCCGGTTGGGGCATCTTCGCGGAGAGTTCTTTCGCTTTGGCGGCGGCTGCCGTTAATGAGTCCTTGGACGCGCCGCTTTCGTCCCACTCCACCTTAAGTGCCGCCTTGGCTTTGAAGACATCCCACGTGGACCGGCCAATAATGGCGACACCGGGCATGACTTCCGCGGGGTTGCCGGTGCCTTCGAGCACGAAGGCGTCAAGAATGCCAGGAAGCCGCTTGATCTGCTCCAAATTCGCGGAATTTACCTTACCGCCCACAGCCGGGCACTTGGTGTAGCTCGCGTAGATCATACCGGGCAACTGCACGTCAATCCCGAAGATCGGCTGGCCCGTGACGATGCTGCGATTGCCCACTCCCGAGTAGCGTTTGCCCAGCAACTTCCAGTCGGAACGTTCCTTAAGCTTAAAGCTGGCCGCCTCCGGAACGGGCTGTTGTGCAGCCGAGGAGGCAAGAGCGCCATACGAGAGTTTGCGGCCGGATGCGTTGTGGATCACCTGACTGCCTGAGGTGCTGCACTCCTTGGCGCCAACGTTCCACTGTTGCGCAGCCGCCGCTAATAGCATGACGCGTGCCGCAGCACCAGCTTGGCGAAGCTGGTCCCAGCCGCGTGGGATGGACGTGGAACCGCCTGCGCTCTGAGGCCCGTACAGTTTGGGGTTAATCAAAGCTTGCTCTACTACCACAGTGTCCCAGTCCGCATCCAGCTCTTCAGCGATGATGAGACCGAAGGCCGTCTTGATACCTTGGCCGATCTCGGGCCCGCGCGAAACGATGGTCACCGTGTTGTCTGGAGCAACTCGAACGAACGCATTGAGGCTTGCGGTACTGCCATTCGGGGTCGCAGTGGCACCTGCCATGTCGGTCGCAGCATGCGCGACACCAGTGTCTATCTGGAAGAGCAGTGCGAAGCCTCCACCCGCGACGGCGACTTTCTTCAAGAACTCACGACGGCCAAACGCGGCGGGAGACGGAGCAAAGCTGTGCAACTCCGCAATCAGTGATTGCATATCGGCGTCGTACTGCGCCAGGCTGCTGGCATAGGTGGTGTTCTCAGACGCGTGCATGATTCTCCTTCGCCTTGGCGCTTCCATTGCTTGACGCCTGCTTGATGGCTGCGCGGATGCGATTGTACGTGGCGCAACGGCACAGGTTGCCGGCCATTGCGGCATCGATCTGCTCGTCAGTGGGGTGAGGATTGGCGGACAGTAATGAAGCAGCAGCGAGGATCTGGCCTCCCTGGCAGTACCCGCATTGGGCGACATCAAGGTCAATCCAGGCCTGCTGCAGCACGTGCAGCTCGCCCTGCCGGGCTAGCCCTTCTATGGTGGTCACATCCCCCTTAACTTCGGAGACAGGCAGCTGGCACGATCTCACATTCTTGCCATTCACCAGAACCGTGCAGGCTGCGCACATTCCGATGCCGCAGCCGTATTTTGTGCCCTTGAGGTCCAGGGCATCTCGGAGTACCCACAACAGCGGAGTATCATCCTGCACATCTACAGTGACCTGCTTGTGGTTGATGCTCAGTTTGTAAGGCATACGTCGGTTCCTCAAGGGTTGAACATGCCGAGAGCGCGTCCCTGGAGCATCGGACAACGCCGCTCGGACTCACATCTTATACCCTTCGAGGACCGCCTCGCTTCGGCCGCTCGAGCCAATGAATGCGAATCGCACAGAATGCCCGAAGAGGTATCGGTGCCATTTCTAATGGTTGCCGGCGTGTCACCGGTAACCGGGAAATAACCAACTGGTAACTACCGGTTAGGCGACGGTATGGGCCGGAAGGCTAACACGTGGAACCGCCAGCATTCCGACCGACATAGTTGGTGCACGGATGTTCAACTGACTTGCAGGTGTAAGCTTTCGTCGATACTTGACTGTGCGGCGAATCGGCCTTGGGATGGCCGCGAAAGGCGGTTTATGGAAAGCGGTTCGCGACTGTGCTGTTGGTGCTTGGCTCGGTACTCATCAGCAACGCGGGGTGGGGGCGGTCGAGTGCTGCAGCCGCGGGGAGGACGTTCGATGCAACCACGATCAAACCGAGCGGCAGAGCACTCACCGAAGGCGGCGCGTGGGGAGTGTCGCAGAACGTGTATCGGGCGAAGAGTACCCCTCTGTCGCGGGTTATTCTGCAGGCTTACCTTGGGGCGCTCCCCGTGCCGGAGAGCCGATTGAAGGACGCGCCTGGCTGGGTTCTGACTGAGCCGTACGACATTACTGCAAAAGCAGACGATGCGACGGCAGACTTGTGGAACGGCCTTCCGCAGGCGAAGAAGGTAGCGATTGCTGCGCCGCTGCTGCGGGCGATGTTAGAGGAACGGTGCAAGCTTGTGGCGCATACTGTGCCTTTGGAAGTTGATGGGTATGCTCTGGTTGTGGCGAAGAGCGGATTCGGCAACAAAGGCCTTCACAGCTTCTTGAGTCAGCTTGGAGAACTTCGTGATCGGCTGCTGCTTGGATAACACCTCTTCATGGCTGAAGCTGTGAAGGTGGACAGGCGTCGCTCCCATTGAAGAGTCGCTAGTCCGGGTGAGTACAAACTGGTCGTCGTAGTAACTCTCATCACCTAAGTTGAGCATGTCCTCCATTCCCACGAAGATTCCAGGCGGCACGTCGATTCCTCCGATGAGTCCGCCGGAATAAGGGCGTCCAGAGTTGCTTCGCCACGGGAACTTCAGCCAGCTAGCAAGCTGAGATCATCCAATTCGGGCTATCGCGCTCACACGAAGCCTAGAGAGTTATTCGTGAAGTTACCGATGTACGGGAACACTGACGGGAGCTGAGCCGCCTGCACGCCGAACCACTGGGCCAGCGTCGCCGCATACTGTGTCGATGACGTTGAGGGCACCCAGCGGCCGTTCGATCCGGAATCGTCCGGGCCCGCCAGCGCGAGTGTCGGAAACGTCCCGTACATCTTGCCCCCTTGAACCGCTCCGCCCATCACAATATGGTGCGCTCCCCAGGCGTGATCGCTACCCGTGTTCGAGTTGGGTTGAAACGTCCGGCTGAAGTCCGACATCGTGAAAGTGGTCACCTGACTCTGCACGCCCATTTCGACCGTAGCCTGGTAGAACGCGCCCAGTGCCGCGCTCACCTGCGCCAGCAGAGAGTTCTGCAGCGTAAGCTGCGTTGCGTGGGTGTCGAAATTTCCAATGCCCGCAAAAAAAATCTGCCGCTCTACACCCAGCGCGGCGCGAACCTGGATCAGCTGTGCGATCTGCTTGAGCTGCGAGGCGAGACCATTGTTCGCCGGGAACGTCGTCGTCAGCGAGGCAACTCCCGCGGTCGCAGCCGTCAGCGCCGAGGCTATATTGTAGGCACTCGAGGTGATCGCGTTGTCGGCTTGAACCAGCGAAACGCCGCTTGAGAAGCTGACCAGTTGTTGCGCCGTCGCAAGCCGGCCAGCGCACTCTGCTCCTTCGGAGCAGCTCCCATTGCCCAGGTTACCGGGGCTCACCGAAGCGGGCGATGTGCTGCTCCCGTTGCAGAACAGTGTGTCGCCCGCAACCGACGCAATCATCGGGATCTGCGCGTTCACGTTGTATTGCAGCTTGATGGCATCAGCTATGCGCCCGGCCCAGCCGGTCTGTGTGGCGGTGCTCTGCGCCGCGTTTTGCCACTCGAGCTGCTGATCCGGGTGGGAGAATAGGTTTGTCGGCGTCTGCACATTCTTGGCAAGAAAACTAGTCCGCGTCGTGGGCTGTACCAAAGTTCCCACATTAGCGACAAACGCCGCATTCCCGCTGTTGAACAGCGACTGCACCTCAGGCAGGTTCGGGTTCAGAGCGAAGTTCGGAAGCGGACCTAACGGCAGCAGCGTGTTCTGCGCGATTGAGAGCGGCCCCCGCAGTGTGGCGTAGTTCTGATATCCGGAGGTGTCGAAGGGGATGATCGTGTTATTCGAGTCATTACCGCCGAACAGGAACACGCAGACCAGCGCTTTATAGCTGGAGCTCGTCTGCGCGAGCGAGTTCAACATGCCAAATGGCCGGAAGCCGAGCATATTCCCTGCGGCCAACAGCGACGCATTACGAATTAGACTTCTGCGGCTTACTGCCATGATCGTGTCTCCGTTTCCTTGCGGCGCTGCTAATCGAGAATCTTGTACGCCGACGATGTGATAACCAGGTAGATGGCAACCCGTACACGTTGAGCAGCACCCGTTATTCCCATGATGTGATTCACAATTGCCGTACGCATATTGCTCGGCATCTGCGTATGCATCAGCAAGGCTGAGAGTGTGTCCACCAGCTGTCCCGGATTGCTTGCGGCCATCACGCCCAGCGGGCTTGTTGCACTCAGATCCACCGTAAACCCGGATATCTTGTTGTTCACCAGCGAGTCGGCCAAGCTGAGCCGCAGCACCACACTCGCGGTATTCTCTAAGCCAAACTCCGGAGCATTCAACTGCGTCCCCGGAATCACGTAGCTAGGTGGGAAGAAGTTAAACACCGAGCCGGATCGCATAGGCCGCTCGCTCAGGTTGCTGGCATAGTTCGAGAGCGACATGTACGCATAATCTGCCCCGGCGTTGGCGTCGGTCGGAGTAAAGTTCAACGCGCGCAGCACGTCCGCGAGATATAGGATCGGCTCACGCAGGTGACCACCATCGAAGGACGCATTTGTATCTCCAGCGCGCGCCTCGGAGTCCATTAGAATCGCCGTAAGCACGGCCTTCATATCCCCGCGCACGCCGCTGCCATTGTTGTTGAAGACCGCCGCTATTCTCGCTACGTACGCCGGGCTCGGATTGCTGGATACCAGATGCTGGATGAGCTGCCTGCAGACGAACGGGCCGACGTTCGGGTGATTGAAGATCGTGTCCAGCGCTCCATTCAGGTCCTGTTGTGGAGTCTGCCCCGCAGGCAGTGTTGTGCCGAGAAACGTCTTCGCGGTCGCGTCGTGGTTCGCGGCCAGCGCCTGCATCGGGTAGCCGTATGCACTAGTGTTGTTCGGAAATTTAGTCGGCGCGCTCCCGTCAGAGTTGGAGAACGTCCAGCCGGTAAAGGCCCGTGCGATTCCCTGGACGTCGGTTTCGCTGTATGGCGGCACTGGATTGTTGCTCGTGTCCAGTTGCACGGTGCCATCCTGGTTCAGCAGGTTCAATCCCAGAGTGAACAACTGCATCAGCTCCCGCGGATAGTTCTCGTTGGCGATCTGCCCGGTAGCTGGCTTGTTGCTGTTCATCATGTTCAGGTACAAACCCATGGCCGGGGTGAGCGTTACATCCTGCATGATCGTCCGATAGTTCGTGAAAGCGTCTTTTGAGAGGGTGTTCATGTAGGGTGTCATGCCTTCCCCCGGGATCATTGCGCTCGAGGTCACCCACAGCTCGCTCAATGCAAAGACCACCCGTTGTCGCAGCTGATCCTTGCCATTCAGCACTGCATTCCACCACTCGGACTCGGCGCATGGATAGGACGCGTTCACGCACTGTGTCGGATACGGAATCGGAATATCCGGCAGCAGCGTCGGCGCAGTGTTGAACTGCTGATTCAGCGAACCCGGGACCCCAAGCTGCTGCACCTGGGCGATGGTTGCACTCGTCGGCCCAAAGCTTGTCTGGTCCAGGAACCGGGCCGCTGCCGTAGCGCTCGTCTGCTGCAGCTGTGCGTTGATCGTGGCGGATGTGGCCGAGCCCGGGTTCGGGTTTACCACGGAAACCGCAATACTGCCCGACTGGCCTGCCGCGGCCGTGTACGTGGCCTGCAACTCCGTGGATGATAGGAACGTTGTCGTAAGCGGCGTGCCGCCCACTTGGATCGCGGCTCCACTCACGAACGAGCCGCCCGCAACATCCACTAAGTAGCTGGTTGTCCCAGCGCTGTTGGCCGTCGCAGCCTTCACCACCGGAAGAGGATTTTGCACCGTCTCTTGCAACGAGCCGGACGCCGTAGTTGCGGCTACGCTCACAGCCGTGATCGTCACCGGATCGGTGGACGGAACGGCTGCCGGCGGCGTGTACACACCGCTGGTGCTGATGGTGCCGTTTGCGCTATTTCCGCCTGTCACGCCGTTCACCTGCCAGGCCACGCTGGTGTTGGCAGAGTTCGCGACGGTGGCGGAGAGCTGAACGGTGGATCCGATCCTAACCTGAGTCGGACCCGTCACCGTGACCTGAACCTGCTGAGTCGTAGTGCTGCTGGAAGTGGTACCGCTGGAACAACCCGCAACCGCAAGGACGGTCAGCAAGCTACCGCAATGAATGCTCGCGCGAATTGATGGACCTCGCATCCGCGCCTCCTTAGATTTGAGAGGCCTAATATACACGGAGGCCCCACAGTCGGAAACAACAGCTGTGCACCGGGGAGGTGAGTGCGGCGTTGTTCTATCAAACGCCGAATTAGGAGAAAGTTGCGCCCGGCAACCGGTTATTTCCGGGGAACAGGCGCCGGTTCGGACGCAGCTCGGAGGCTGCCATGCCCTGCAGCTGCTTACCTGAGGGGCCAAACCGCTGTGGGCTTGCTTATCGCCAGACTCTTTGCGCAAGCGACGCTGGTAGGCCTCTCGTGCCGACAGAAAGACCTCTAGGACTGAGTTCGGAGCACATCACCGGCACGCCGAATGACGCTCAGGAGGGCTACTCGACCAATCCGTGGAAAGGAACCGCTTCAGCCGTACTTGCGGTTCTCATGCCGCACGGTTACTGGCTCACTGTCACTGGGTTAGCTGGCCTAAAAACAGGCCCGTCTGTGGGCTTTTGGATCTAAATATCTCCACTTCGTATCTCGAGACAATGGTCGCCGCCATGGGGTAGACTTCGTCCCACTCCTGAGTCGATGCAGTTCCGGCAGAATCGCGGATAAGGAGCGTCAACGAGGATCTTCGTCTTATGAAAATTCAGACTTTCTATCAGCGTCACCGGAGGGCATCCTGGTCGGCAGCTGTGATCGGTTTGGCGCTCTGCGGTGGTGCGGTTACGACCAGCGTCCGTGCCGCCGGCCTCCAAGGCGGGCGCCCTCCCCAAGCCGGGCAACCGCCGCCTCCCACTCAAGAGAGCGCGCCTGATGCGGAGCACGGGGGAGCCGCGCCACCGCCCACGGGCGGCGGCGGGGTCGGGATTGTGGCGTACCCGGACCGTCCACAGGCCCCGCAAGAGGTGTTGAACCGGGGCAAGGCAGCCTACAGCGTGAACTGCTCGTTCTGCCACGGATCGGACGCGGGGGGAGGATCGGTGGGTCCGAACCTGCATCGGTCTGAAGTTGTACTGCAGGACAAAAACGGCGAAAAGCTCCTTCCGATCACGCAAGGCGCACTGGTCAGCCGCGGCATGCCGAAGATCGACCTCACGCCCGAGCAGGTGTCCGATATAGCAGCATGGCTGCATAGCATCAAGATCAGCAGCCGGGGGCGCCACGACGAGAAGATCAATATCGTAGTGGGAAATGCGAACAACGGGAAGGCTGCCTTTGACCGCCTCTGTTCGTCCTGTCACTCGGTTACCGGAGATCTGCAGGGTTTCGCGGCAAAGTATAGTGACCCTCGCGCGATGCAGCAGGCCTGGATCATGCCGGGAATTGTGTCTCGCGGCCCCGGCGGAGGTGGCGCGGCTGCTGCCACGCTGCCCATAAAGCCGGTAACTGCAACTGTGACCGAAGCAAACGGAACACAGGTCACAGGGAAGCTGGATGCGTTGGATGATTTTTACGTTTCCGTCACCTCGGACGACGGTCAAACGCACCGCTTCACGCGCGACAACGGTGTCCCCAAGGTGGATCTTCATGATCCGCTGGCTCCTCACCGGGAGATGTTGCGCAAGTACGACGACAAGGACATTCACGACATTACTGCATATCTGGAGTCGCTGAAGTAGATGGGGAGCAAGATGCGGAAGACAACGAAACTGGCTGCTGCCCTTGCCGTATGCGCAGCAATGGGCACCACCCTTGCAACCGTTCAGGCGCAGTATCTGGACCCGGCCGAAATCCTTCACCCCAAGCCGGACACCTGGCCTACCTACTCCGGCGATTACACTGGACAGCGTTTCAGCCTTTTGACCGAAATAGACACCTCCAACGTCCACAACCTGACGCTGATGTGGGCTCAGAAGGTCACGGGCGGAGTCGGTGGGGGTCCTGGCGGAGGTGGTGGAGGCGGATTTGGTGCGGTGGCGGAGCCCCGTACCATCGTTGACGGGATTGGCACCCAGGTCGCTCCCATGGGGCGGATTGTGGGGACGATGATCTCTAAAGATGGCGTGATGTTCGTGACCACGCCCGATAACGCCTGGGCTCTCGACGTGCGCGACGGCCATGAGATCTGGCATTTTCTTTGGAAGACGCGCGGCGGCACACACATCGGAAATCGCGGCGTGGCCCTTTGGCATGACCGAGTCTACTTCGAGACTCCAGATGATCTTTTGATCTGCCTCGACGCTAAGACAGGCAAAGAGATCTGGCACAAAGAGATTGCCTCGTTCGATCTCCAATACTTCTCGACGATGGCGCCTATGATCATCGGCGACCATTTGATCGTAGGTACGGGAAACGATTTGGACGAACCTGGTTTGCTACAGTCCTTCAACCCCAACACAGGGGACGTAGAGTGGAAGTGGTATGCCACTCCGCAGAAAGCCGGCGACCCCGGGCTGGACACATGGAAAGATCTGGATGCCGCGCAGCACGGGGGCGGGAATGTCTGGACCGCCGGCTCTTATGACCCAGATACTCATCTCTATATCTTTGGAACAGCAAATCCCACTGCGGCATACACCTCTCAGGCGCGCGGACCCGGCTCGAACCTGTACACGTGCTCGCTGGTTGCATTGAATGTGGATACAGGAAAGATGGCCTGGTATTACCAGACCTCGCCGCACGACACACATGACTTCGATTCCGCGCAGACTCCGGTGTTGGTCGATGGCACCTTCAATGGCAAGCCGCGCAAGATGGCGTTGCAGGGTGCGCGCAACGGCTACTTCTTCGTATTAGACCGGCTCACCGGGGAGCACCTGCTCACCAGCAAACTGGTCGATTCACCAAATTGGGCCTCCCCCAATCTCGACAAGAATGGAGCCCCTAAGCGGATTCCCGCCAAGGATTACGATGTTGGCGGCGCGCTGGTCTCACCAGCGAACGGCGGGATCGTGAACTGGCCGCCTCCGGCGTTCAGCCCTCAGACTAATCTCTTCTACGTACACGCCCAGGAAAGCTACGCGATGTACTACCTTGCGACGACCGATCCTCGCGGCGCAATGGGTCTCGGTGGCAAGGATGAGCTCAGCGTTGGATCTCTGGGAGCCTATCTGCTCGCGATCGACTACAAAACGGGTAAGCCAGCGTGGAAGATTCGGTATCCCGGAACAGGTGGCACGCAAGGGGGACTTCCAGGCCTGCTGACGACGGCGGGGCACCTGCTGTTTGCATCCGACGCCCGTGGAAACTTCGTCGCCCATGACTCGGCAAACGGGAAGGCGCTTTGGCATAGTCGCATCAGCGCAACGAGTGCCGCGGAAACCTTCCAGGTGGACGGACACCAATGGGTCTTCGTCGCGGCAGGTGATACGGTTTACGCCTATGGACTCCAAAAATAGCGTTTTCCCAAACACGGTTAGAGTGAGACAAAGCCCGGCTTCGGCCGGGCGTTTTCATTGCCCTCGAAACAAACCGCGACTGGGTGCTTTGTCCTGAGTCAAATAGAGAAACCCGCGACCACTCGCGGGCTTTGGCTTCAAACTGCACTACATCGCTTCGGGGATTCACGCAGCCTAGACCAGCGCACTTTTCGCATATGCATAGCACTTTCCTACTTCCTGCACCGAATCCGAGCCTGCCGGGATCGTGTACTCAAGTTCAATAGTGGCGGGGAAAGTATAACCTTCCTTTCTCATCAACTGCAGCGCCTGAACAATCGGAGTGTCTCCCTGACGCCACGGCACATTCGCTCCACCGTTCGCCTTCGACTTGCGGTCTTTCAGGTGCATGCTGGTGATCTCCGCATGATTCTTCTTCACGAACGTTAGTGCCTCATCGGGAGTATTGCCCGCCGCGACGAAGTGGCCTAGATCCAGGTTGATTCCGTTATATGCAGACTGTGCCATCGCTTCGTCCCAAGTAGTTGGTGTCGCTTGCAGGTGCGCATGGTAGCCGACCATCATTTTGTGTTTCTCGGCAAGGCTGCCAATCTTCTTTGTCAGGTCCGGTTGGCCATCCGGCATCTCCATGGTCAGCTGGTCCGCACCGCAGGCCTTAGCCGCGTTGAAGATGGCGTCGCACTCCGCATCGGACATGGGCATTGTGATTGCGGCCTTGAACGCATAGATCTTTACCCCCTGGTCCGCATACATCCTGCGCAGTTCTTCATACTTACTCATCGGCACGGAAGTACGGAATGCGGTCATCTCGGACGTGAATTTCGCCATTGCCGCCTGCTGCTCCGGGGTCATCTGACGACGCATACCGCCGCCCGATGCTCCTCCCTGCGACGCCACCGGTGGAGCACCTGGTCCGCGGGGAGCCCCTCCTGGACCCGGAGGTTGTCCCATCATCGGCCGAGTAGGCGCCCCAGCCCACTGTTCCTGCACATTTTCGAGCTCAACAGCATTTATCCCGTTTTGGACGGCGTAGCGCAGTACGGCGGGAGCCGTGAATTCCGGCATCTGGCGGTAGCTATAGCTAATCACCCCGATCTGCACGCCGTTGATCTTTGAATCGGGCTTGCCTGCGGCGAACATCTTCGCTGGACGGACGAACGCCGCCGCGGTTCCGCTCGCGATGGCGAGTTTGCCAAAACTTCTTCTGGTGTACATCATGCGAAAGCTCCTTGGGAACTGCTGATTTTTCCGCGCCCACAGTGCGGTGGGGAGGCGGCTTCGGCATGCCACCCCTGCTGCTCGTGAAGCGCTTAAGCAGTTAGAACTGATACGTTAGCGCGAGCTGAATCAGGCGAAACAAGGGCAATGCAAGTGGGGAAACCAGCCTCTTCTGCCCAAGGGGACGCTCTTCTGAGAGTGCGTCTCCTATCCGAAGTTAGGTAAGTGCTTTAAGGAAGAAATCATAGATCGGCCTCGTGAATGCGGGTTGCGCGCGGGGATGAATATAGGCCCCCGTCACTAGGCATGGCAAGCATCCAATCGAGTTGACCATAGATAGGGTCTCATTCAGAAATCGGCTGGAATGGCAGGGCATTCCTTTCGTGATAACGCGGATGGGAAGAGCCCGCGCGCTTGATCTGCCAACATCCAAATAAATGTTCCTGTCCGGCGGCTTTGTGACTAAAGCGTTATAGCCGCTTGAACCGTCTGCGAGTACCTTCGATCCGTGTTGTTTCGCACGCTGATGTGCGCAATGGAAACGGCATTTCCGGGAAGAGGCAAGATTGAACGAACTCGAGAGAGCAACTGAAGCAGGGTTTGTCGTCCTAATCGCCATAGCTACCCAAACGCGGGAGGGCAGGACAGGCGAGCCGACCGATAACGAACTCTTGGCGGCTAAGCAGCTATTCAATAAGGCCGTACGCAAGACAACAGTGTAGTGCCGAGTAAACTGACCGTCAGTTTTATCAATCGCGCGAGCGATTCGCGATTGGGCGCCTGTCCTAGCATTCCCTTCCATCCGGTGGGGATTGCAAGGTTCATGGATGCTGGGCTTCTGCCAGCAGGCGACTCTGCCACTTTAATTCCCAAGCTAAGTCAGCTCGGATTGTTCGCGCGCTCCAGTCTTCGTCCACCGCGATCAGACCGCAGGGGCAATGGCGATTGTTATCCCAACCGGGATAGTCCATCACAGGGTAAATACAGACACCCCGTAGATCGATGCCGTTGTGAATTGCGAGCCGCGCTTCCGTGCAGATCAATCCCATCCAGCCTGGCCCTGATTCCGATTCTGCACCTGTCTCGCTGATAATCACTGGCCGCTTATAGCGCTCGTAAACATCCATCAGCATCCGGTGAAGTGAACGGTGCTGGAGGTGGCCGATGGGTGTCGCGTGGCTTCGATGAACCCATTGGTTGTTCCAGTAGTAGTTGCAGCCGATGATGTCCAGGCAGCTCTCGTCTCCTCCAAGCTCGGGCGCGAGTCTCCCGCAAAGCATGTCCCAGGACTCAAACTGAGCCAAAGTGTACGCTCTGACGGCGTCTGCCAGTTCCGGGTGGCTGTATGAAGGCGAAATGTGGATGATAGGTTCACATTGCACGAACCGCGCTTTCGGAGCCACCGTCCGGATCGCCTTTGTGGCTGCAACAGATGCCTCCACGAGCCTCCGCTTCAGTTCGCCGCCGCGTCGCTTTGCGTACGGATAGAAGTGGCCGCGCTGCCCTCCCATCAGACTCCAGAAGCTGATCTCGTTAATGGGGCAAAAGAACGGGGTCTCATCTGAATGGTCCCGGATCAGAGTGGCCGCAGCGGCTGCGAACTGCTCAAACCGGCCCACAAAATTTGAGGCCAAGGGATCGACGTCATCCGGCACACCCCAATGGCACAGATCCCAAATCACCTGGGTTTTCGTCGCCTCGGCAGCCTTGAGCATCGGTAGAAAGCTGGACCAGTCGTAATGTCCCGGCGTCGCTTCGACCAGGTGCCATCTCAACCCGTCGCGAACGGTGCGGATGCCTACTTCGGCCAACAGCTGGTAATCTTCCGCAGCTCGTGTGTCATGCTGCGTCGCTCGAATCACATCAAGTCGTCCAGTATGTTGACGTCGGTGCGATGCACACTCGAACCCTCCCGAAAAGAAACTGCGAAATGGTGACTCACTCAAGACTCGGCTCCTCAAAAGTCGTCATCTGTGCATCGATGAATCTGCAATCGGTGCAGGTTCCCCATGGGCCTCGCCGCGACAGGTGAGATACCCGTTTCGATCGATCCACAGGCGGTTCGGTTTCGGACAGGCGGAATCAACGTAACGACCCCCAAGAGGTAAGTGGTGGTAATAGTAGCTGTACAGTTGACCTGACCTCGTTCTGACGAGCCCCTTGGCTACTGGCACATCGACGAGGTTAAACATCTCATATCGGATGCGGAAGGGTCTGCCTTGGCTTTGCGCTTTCAAAGCACATCCGGTAGCTGCAGTTTTGTCCCCATCTGCTCCAACGTCACCACAATCTATTCCGTGGAATCCCACCAGGGAGCGGGAGCGCCAATCAAACGATTGCAATTCAAGCTGTTTTTGGTTAATTAGTACTGCTTTCCCCCGTTTCCCTCGGTGATACTTTCAAGGCGAGCGGATACCTTCGGGCTGATCACTCGAAGTGACAGGGTGGGGGGGTGCTTCACGGGTTAGTTGCACGCCCGCAGGGAGGTCTAATGCGCAAGATTCGGTCACGTCGTGAATTTCGGTACAGGTACGCCCGCGCCCGTACTACTCAAGAAACTAGGCGGGCCTGCGCGATGAGCAGATCTTCTTTCCATTTTGGTTCGTAAAAAAGCAATGATTCGATTCATGGAATGCTAATCAGGAAGGACGCCGCTCTTTTCATGCTTACGAAGGCCTCATATCCGCTGTTGTTTGCTCTTGCTGCTGCGCTTGTCGTCGAAGCGGCAACTCCCGCGCAGACCAAAACTTCACTACCGAAAGAGAAAAGCACCTTCGAGCGGATCTGCGGCACCTGTCACGGTACGTCACTCGCGGCGGCATCGCGGCGAACAAGAGAGCAGTGGTATCAGACGGTGAACGAGATGATCAATCGCGGCGCTCCGGGTAGCCCTGATGAATTCGAGCAGGTCGTGGATTTTCTGTCGCGGGCGTACGGCAAGATCGATGTCAACACAGCGCCTGCGGGCGAGCTTTCGGACGTCCTCGGTTTGTCTGCTGAAAAAGCGAGTGCAATCGTAAAGTACCGTCATGAGCACGGAACCTTCGACAACTTGGAGGAACTGGTACGTGTCTTGCAAGTCGATGAAGGGGACTTCAGCAAATATAAAGATGCGATTACGTTTGGAGTGGTCACTCCGATTGGTCGCCTCCCGGTCGGGGCTCTGACCGCATACGAAACGTGGCCGGCGGCCGGCGGGAGCCCTCAACGACAGGGGTGGTCCCGCCATGAGCAGATACTCTCACCGACGAATGTGGGGCACATCAAGCAGATCTACAAACTTAAGATTGGACGTGCTGGATCGCAGGGTTCGGTCGGCACACCGCTCGTCACGTCTGGCTTCTACGGAGTGAATGGAGTGAAGCAACTGGTCGTGACGCCGGCCAGCGGAGACTCCGTATATTCAACAGATGCAGACATTCATCAACCAGTCTGGGAAGCGCGACTTACCGCAGCCGCTGGGACTTCGAAAGACTCCGGCGCCTGTGAGGCCAGTGTTCCGGCAATAGCGATACCGGGCAGCGCGAGCGCAGCAAGTACTCTATTACGGCGTATTGCTCCGCCGCCCAGTCGTGGTGCAACCACGCCGCGGCCAGCTGCCAGTATGCCCTCAGGATTCCGAACCGCGTACGTGTACACGCTAGCGAGTGATGGCAAATTACACCAGCTTGCGCAGCCAAACGGGCAGGACGTGCAGCCGGCCATAAGCTTGACTCCGCCAAACCAGAAGGCAACGCTTACAGCCGCAGGCCCAATGATTTACGCTGCGACGACGGAGTTCTGTAACAGGACGGCAAATGCTGTTTACGCCTGGAACACCGATCGCACTGCAAATCGACCCTCGGTATTTGAGACCAACGGCAGCGCCATCTCCGGTTCCGCTGGGGTCACTGTCGGCCTTGATGGAACGATTTACATTCAGGTGAGTAAAGGGCATGGTCATGTGGTTGGGACCTACAACAATACCGTCCTGTCACTTACGCCCGATCTGATGGTGAAAAATTACTTTTCCCCCGCAGCACCCGCCCCGATTACGGCCACGCCGGGCGCTACTCCAGCTGTATTTGAGTGGGACGGCAAAGAGACTCTCGCAGTGGCAGCGAACGGACGTCTGTATCTTCTAGACGCAGCTTCCCTCGGTGGTTCGGACCATCACACCCCACTGGCGCAGTCAGATCCGATTGCCGGAGACATTCGCGAGGCATTCGCGACCTGGGAGGATCCCGATACAAATACTCGCTGGATCTATGCGTCCGTCTGGTCGCATGGCAGCACTGGTGCGCGTGGATCGACGTCTAAGATCGCGAACGGCGCGATTGCTGCATTTACGGTAAAGCAGCATCGCGGCAGACTCATGCTGGATCTTGCATGGATCTCGCATGATCTAGGGATCCCAACTGCGCCGATTGTGGCCAACGGAGTGGTGTATGCGCTTGCGACCAACCCCCACGTAGACGTCAGGAGACGGTCGACGTCCGGGACCCGAAACCGAGCTCCAGAACGAGCAGTCCTGTTTGCTTTCGACGCCAGTGACGGCAAAGAGCTGTTCAATAGCGGCGATGATACGAATGATTCTCCGTCCAGTGGGCTCGCTCTTGCGAATGGCCAAATATACTTCACCACCCGCGACCGCACGCTATACGCGTACGGATACGCGATCGAGCACTGAACCAGCGTTTCCGTGCGTTCGCTCGCGAAGCTTTTGTGATCAGAAAGGTGTTTATGCGCAAAATTATCCTTCTCGCTATTATCGTGGCGTGTGTTCGCGGTGTTCGGGCCGCTGACTGGCTCACAGACGGAGGAGATGTACAGCGCACGGGGTGGCAGAAAGAGGAGACCGTCCTCAAGAAAGAGAACGTACATACCCTGCACATTATCTGGAAAGCGAAACTCGACACAAAGCCGCGTGAGATGCACGCCCTTCTTCCCACGTTAATCGTCGGAAACGTCAGGACTGCTTCCGGTGTGAAGCGGCTGGCGATTACAGCCGGCATTTCCGATGATGTTTTTGCGAATGATGCCGCTACGGCTGAACTGGTGTGGAACCGACACTTCGATTACGCACCGATTCCGATCGCGCGTCCAGGTGGCGAGCTTTGTCCCGGAGGCCAGACCGCCACTCCGACGATTGGCCCTTCCGATGCTTCTGGAAAGCGAATTCTCTACGCACTCGATGGTGCCGGGATGCTGCACGAATTGGATATCGCGGACGGGACAGAGATTGTTGCACCAATTAAGTACGGCTGGCCCAACGGCAAACATTACGCCTTGAATCTATGGGGAAGTTATCTGTTCACGACCACGGCACAGGGTTGCGGGAATAATCCGAATCAAATTTGGGCGATCAACATAGCCGATCCATCACACACCGTCATGACATTCAATCCGGGCAGCGGCGGGCTGTGGGGCCGCAGGGGTGCGGCAATTACCAGCGATGGGATTGCATATGCTCCTACCGGAGACGGGATTTACGACCCAGAGAACAGTAGCTACGGTGATGGACTCATCGGAGTTCAGGTTGATGATCACAAACTGAAGCTGCGGACCTACTTCATCCCGTCGGAATGGGCATTCATGAAGAAGCGTGACCTCGACATGAACGTTACGCCCGCAATTTTCAGCTACAAGGGCCGAGAGATGATGGTCACCTCCAGTAAAGAATGCCGTATCTGGCTGCTCGATACCCATAACCCAGGTGGGGAAGATCATCAGACCCCGCTGTATCGCTCGCCTTTGGTGTGCAATCGCCTCGTTGATTTCGCGAACGCAGGCATCTGGGGCGCTATGGCGACCTGGCAGGATGCTCAAGGCACACGCTGGGTTCTGACACCGTTCTGGGGCCCGGTTCATCCGGACCTGCAGGTACCACGTACTAATGGTCCCGTAACGCACGGCGGCATCATGGCGTTCAAGGTGGAGGAGAAGAACGGCACGATCCAACTCACGCCAGCCTGGGTATCTCGCGATATGAATATGGCCGAACCTCCGGTCATTGCCAATGGCGTCGTTTACGCCTATGCGAGCGGCGCCGATGAGAGCCAGGCTACAGACAAGGGGGTCGAGTTTTCAGCCGGACGGAGGATCCCGAATTCTACCCACGCTGTCCTCTACGCGCTTGATGCGGAAACCGGAGCAGAGCTGTTTTCCAGCGGTGACCAGATCAAATCGTTCAGTCACTTCGGCGGGATCTCGGTCGCGGACGGCCACATCTATCTCGGCACGTATGACGGGGTTCTTTACTCGTTTGGAATTCAAGAGAAGTAGAAGTTGACCCGTGCGCACATGGGTGCGCTCAATGCGATATCAGCTTCAATAAGAACTCGAGTGGCTGACAGTTCAGCACGTCTGCAGCCTGGAGTCCCGCCCGCCGCGCCTGCTCGATTCCGTAACGTATAGTGGCATACTCGCCGGTACTGTGTGAATCAGTCGAAATAGCGATTCGTATTCCTGCTGACTGGACCAATCTGGCGTTTTCTGCTGACAGGTCGAGTCGGTCAGGGCTTGAGTTCAGCTCGAAGAAGTGTCCCCGCTCTTTTGCGTGCTGAATGATTCGCTCGAAATCGAGCTCATATCCTGGGCGCTTGAGGAGGAGGCGTCCTGTCGCGTGCCCCAGAATCGTGAAGTAACGGTTGTCCATCGCGCGTAATAGACGCTCCGTTTGTTTCTCCCGGGTCATCGCAAAGCGGGAGTGGATCGAACAGACCGTGTAGTCGAGTTCTCTCAGAACATCGTCGGGTAAATCCAGAGTCCCCTCTGAGAGGATGTCGACCTCGGCGGATTTGAATAGTCGGAACCCAGACAGACGTGCATTGAGTTCCTCTATCTTACGGATCTGCGCACGCAGATCTTCGATGGATTGTCCGTTGGCTATCTTGAGGCTAGGTGTGTGATCCGTGATGCCGACATATTCATAGCCGAGCTTCTTGGCAGCTGCCGCCATCTCCTCCACGGAATCGCTTCCGTCGCTACCAAAGGTGTGAGTGTGAAGATCACCGCGAATGTCCTGCTGTGTGACGAGTTTTGGCAATCTGCCTTTACGTGCTCGGCTCACTTCGTCAAGGCCTTCCCGGAGTTCAGGAGGAATCACTTCCAGGCCGAAATGCTTGTAGAAGGCCTCCTCATTTGGGAATGAGGATTTTTCTGCCGCGGATCGGAGGCTCCCTGTGATCCGGACTAACTTGCGCAGATGAGCGGCTGACCCGGTTGCGCGAACCGTGCTCACCCCCCAATGTTTCTTATCGGCCTGCTCAATGCGCAAAAGTGGACCAGAGGAAAGGGAATATGTAGCCGTTGTCGCGGTGGATTCTATGAGTGGCGTGCGGCCACCGTACCGCGTCATGGCCTCTATCAGTGCAGCAAAGTCAGAAGTTATGACCAGAACATCGAATCTGCTGATGGTTTCGACAAGACGCCTATAGTCCCCGACGATTTCCACTCGTTCTGCTCCAGCTTTCTTCAGCAGAAATGTTTTGATCGTTTCTGCAATCGGATGAGCATGGTAGAGGAGAATGGTCTCGGTCTCGACAAGCCCCAGCCGAACATGCTGCGCCATCCGCGTGCCGAAGATCCGCTCCAGTTCGCCGCTTTTGAGTGCTGTAGATAGTGCTTCGATACTCGAAATATCCAGCTTTTTGTAAATGCGCAAGATACGTCGGGGGTCGAGCCGTGGATAGTCTATGAGACTCGCAAGTTCCGGACTCACACTTAACCGAAGTTTCTCTAGACTCTTCAGAGTTCCGGTTTCCACGATCTCGCGGATCGCTCCGCTGATGGCTTCTCCTATACCGGCGTAGATCCGCAAATCCTCGTTGTTACGAACAAGCTCATCGACACTTTCGCCCAATCCACGAAGTACCGCGGCGGCTCTGCGGTACGCCCGAACCTTGTATGGATTCGCCTTCTCCACAGACAGAAGCTGGGCCAGTCCGGAGAGACGGTCTGCGATTTCCGAATTGCTCAGTGGCTCCGACTGTCGGGCTGGATCCATGGCATTTGGATGCTCATGAGGAGCGCAATTCCAGCCTCTAGGTGCAGGAGTTTGGGCCAGAAGCGTTCGGGTTGAGGAGGGACGCCCCTCTGCTCCCGAAGCAGGTGCGCCTCCTGCAGGACCGGAGAAGGTACAGCCAAAATCGACGCACCCGTCCTTCCTGAACTATTTTCCAAGTGACTTTTTTACGGACGGAGTCTCTGTTTTCGGGCGAAACTGCGGCCCTTCTAAGATATGGTCGCTAGAGAAAGAAATCCCAAGACTGTATGGCGGTGGACGCAGTCTCGATCGAACCGCTCTCTCGCTGCACTTCGCTGCTAACAGGGAATTTTACAGGCGATCTACTAGCTATCCATATTCCCGCTCGCAATGATTGACAGCTAAGATGCACAACCTGCTGGCCTTACTTCCCATTCTCGCGCTCACTGAAGGAAACGGAACAGGGAATATAGTCGGAGTGAACAGTGAATTACGATCGCGATTGCAGGGATTCCCTGCAGACCGTTTCCACGGTCTATTTGGCTTCATGGTCCATGGATTTAAGAAATGCCTTCTGCTTTGCCGGATCAATTCGGTCCGCTTGGGCTAGGGCCCATTGGGCCCAGGACTCCAGACCCGACTTCGAAACCGCATCGCCGTCTGGAGTTGCCCGACGTATTTCCTGCACGTATTCGCGGATGGCTTGCGCCTGCCGAAATGCATCTGCATCTCTGAGCAGCCGGTCGACGCGGGCCTGCTCGAGCTTTCTTTGTCGTTCGCGTTCGGCTCGCTCTGCTTCCAATTGTTTCTTCCGGAGTTCCTCCTCAAACTGAGCCTTGCCCTCAACTCGCCACTTGTACGTGTGGAGAACGCCCTCTCGATACCGAAGCTCTGCGGCAATGACGATTTCAGGTGCAATCTCCGTAAGCTTCGTTTCGATCTTTCCATCGGCGTCGTCTTCCCACCGATAGCGCGCTTCTTCCGTGTTCCACCGTGGATCAACGGCTAGAACCATCTTGGAGTCTGGCGGCCGTGGCGACCAGATCACGGAGTCATTTTGCGTTCGTGATTTCCATGGAATATCTAAGTCGATCGCGACTCGTTGGTCGGCTATAGCGAAACACACATTCCGTGCTTCTTTGCCGCTGATCTGAAGCGGGCCGCTCACTTTCGACAGAGCGACAGAAAGAGCGTTCAGGACCCGAAATCGGCGCAGTTCGAAAAGGCTCTCAAACATGGGTTTATCCCACGAGGAGACGTACGTCAGAGTCTTGATCTTTTCCCGGCGCTTTTCGTCTTCCTCAAAGCGTCGACGAATCGGGTTCGGCCAGATCCGCACTTCGCGTTGGACCGCGACTTTCCCGATGGCTTTCTGGATCTCTTCGCGAATAGTTTCAATCGGCTCAGGGAACTCAGGAGGAGATGGTAACGGCCCCAGGAGGTCTGACTCCTCAAAGCGGCTATACCCATAGCGGTCTTCGCCAGCGACGACTACGTCATCATCTTGTCCTGGCATCCGCTTAGGCAACGGTGTACGGGTTGTCGGCTTTCCGGCCTCTTTCTTCGCCCAATAACCACGGTCAGGGGTAGGTATCCCGGCTTTGGCACATTTCTTCTTGAACGCCACATCAGAGATTCCGTAACGCCCAGCCACCGCCGTCATAGGCTCAGACCAGACAAGGTCGTACACCTCTTGGCGAGATAGCCGCTTTAGTGCCATTTTCGGATGTTAGCTGAGCTGTGATGACCAGAGCCAAATGGAGATCCGAGTGCCCATGGACTTGCAAAGTCAGTTGCGGACGACCAACCCTCACCTAGAGCAGAATTTAGCTCCCAAACTAGACCTCGGATGGATAATGAGAACAGCTGCAGTCCGTATTGCAATCTCGATTCTCTGCATTGCTTTCACGTGCGCTGGCGCATCCACAATCATAGATGCGCTTGCCGGCGCCGTCCGTGGGACCCACGCTTCGGCAGTAGTCCTCGACCTCCGCACTGGAACGCTGCCGCTGCCCCACGCTGCTGCAGCCCCTTCGCTACCGAGGTAAACTCGTTTCCGCCTCGAATTCGATCCTGACTGAAGCAATCGATGAAAATCCGCCTCACGGCGAGCAACAAAGCACGGCCGCCGGTGAGGAAACCCGATCCAATTCGCGGGCCTGAATTCCGGTGCTCCTGAGCAGCACATCTATGGTGTGCTCGACGGCCAAATCTTCAGCGATCCAGCTCTCAAAGTGAGCACGCGTCACTGGAATGTGCAACTCGATGGTTGATCTGCAGGAGCACCATCGCGGAAAGTCTCAGCAATCCAAGATGCACGGATATACCGGCTCCTAGCGCCTGAGCACTCTTCGGGAGCGCTCAGGCATGCTGGTTACTTCGGCAAACCATATTGGAACGTGATGGTTGACCCGTCGTTCAAGGCGACTGCGTAAATGTAGGTTCTTCCGACCGCAAGCGGCTTGGTGCTTATGTTGAATATCCACTGTTGCCCGCTGGGATCCCAACGGAAGTTGGCATCAGGAGTTGTTGAAGCGACGGCCTCGTCGACGGTTGCTGTGATGGTACCGTTTAGTACACCGACCAGATTGAAGCCACTGACCACACCCCCGGAACCGATTGAGTTCCCGTTGACATCACAGACGCGGAATTTCGCCGGGACGGTACTTCCTTGCTTGAAGGTACTCGTACCATTCGGATTGATGGGTTGTAGAATCGAATGCCCCAGGTCACCCAAGCACGCGTTCACGGAATATATAACGCTAAGTGTCCCATTCACATAACTGACGTTGTAGTTATCCAGGCCCGCTCCTTGCGCTGCGCTCGGAACAATAGGATAGCTGCCGACATTTGCGGTGGCAGCAGCGCCGGTGCTGGTCAACGTAACACTTGTCACTGTGTCACCCATAACTATACCGGCCGTCGTGAACTCGGTGCCTTGGAACGTAAGCGCTTGGCCCAACGTCTTTTTGATCGTCTTAGCTGTAATCGTGACAGTCGCCTTGTTGATGGTGAAGCTGGCGGTGTTGTAGGTGATGTCGTAGTTGCCCAGCACTCCAGCCGGAGCCAGGGTGGCGCTGATGGTGTACGGACCACCGGCAACGGTCTCACCGGCCACACGGCTGTAAGTTGCCACTACGTTGTCCG
>Ga0207695_10000316_pt1 | contig 116327 bp, 119 predicted proteins | sample KBSC54metaG_FD_184354 | JGI IMG/M metagenome (GOLD analysis project Ga0207695, IMG submission 184354) | Corn rhizosphere microbial communities from Kellogg Biological Station, Michigan, USA - KBS C5-4 metaG (SPAdes) (version 2) | ecosystem: Host-associated > Plants > Roots > Rhizosphere >... | reverse complement strand
CCCGTAATCGCCTGCACAAACAAAGTTGCCAACGATAATCTGGCACTTGCTGCTTAATTAAATAAGCAGCCGTCTCTCGCGGCTTTGCCTATGGGCTGCGAATCAGACGTCATTCAGTAGGCTGGTGGTTGCAGCTCGGTCCGTGTTGCAGCCATAAGATCATCGGACTAGCTTCCGGCGCATCTTGTCCGTTCTGAGTGCCTGAGGCGAAAACATGCGGAACCGGACTGAGCATGGATTCTCCCGGCTGACAGCGATTTCGGACGCGGGTTCAACTCCCGCCGCCTCCACCATAATTAAGCTTCTTTATTTCTGGAGCTTACTCAATCGGACGGAAAAATAGAGGCCAAACTGTACAGTCACTGTACAGTCGCATAAACTTGAGCCTCCATTTTTTGCCCCAATTCGGCGACGAGAGCAGAATCTCGCTGAAGCTGGGGGTCGAAATGCTCTCCGTCTATACCCGCCACCATCCCGACTGCAAAAACGCCGGTGACAAGACCTGGCGCCGCTGCCGCTGCCCCAAATGGATCTGGGGATCGCTGAACGGCAAGTTCATCCGTCAGAGCGCCCGCACCCACCGCTGGGAGGAGGCGGAGGAATTTCGTCGCCAGCTCAGCGAGGGCCTGCCTCCAGCGCCTGCTCAGGAGGCAAAGCCGTCGCCTGCGGCAAGCGCCGGCGGACGGGACTCGAGAGATCCATCCGCGGAAGCCCCGCCCTCAACGCCGAAAAAACTGCGCGTCACGATCAAGGCGGCTGTCGATTCCTACCTCTCCGACGCGGTGAGCCGCAATGTCGCCGAAGCCACTCTCGACAAGCTTGAGACCATCTTCCGCAAGCAGTTTCTCGCCTGGACTCAGGCCCAGGGTTTCGAGTTCATCGATGAGATCGATCTCGACGCCCTGCTCAACTTCCGCAACACCTGGAGCGACAAAGCGCTCGCCAAGCAGAAGAAACAGAGCCGCGTGATCGGCTTCTTCTGGGCATGTGTGCGCCGCCGCTACCTGATCGAGAATCCGGCACTCGGTCTTGGCAAGATCAAGGTCTTTCAGATCCCGACCGACTACTTCCCTCCCGATGAATTCGAGAGAATTCTCAATGCGACCCACAGCTACGGAGATCCACGAGGCGGTTTCATCCCCGTCGAGGATCTTCGCATCCGCCTGCGCACCATGACGCTGCTGATGCGCTGGAGCGGCCTGCGCATCCGCGACGCCATCACCCTCGAACGGCACCGCCTTCATGGCGACAGTCTTCTGCTCTACCAGGCAAAGACCGGAACCCCTGTCTACGTGCCCCTCCCGCCGCACGTCGTGGAAGCAATCGAGAATGTTCCTCCCGGTCCCAAACCGAATCCCCGTTACTTTTTCTGGAGCGGCAATGGTGATCCCAAAAGCGCGGTCGCCAACTGGCAGCGAAGCTATCGCCGGCTGTTCGAACTGGCTGATATCCGAAAGCCGGACGGCGAGATTAAGCGCTGCCACCCTCACATGTTCCGCGACACATTCGCTGTCGATATGCTGCTGGCGGGTGTTCCCATCGATCAGGTATCGCTCTTGCTTGGCCACGCTTCGGTCAAAATTACCGAAAGGAGCTATGCGCCTTTCGTGAAGGCCAGACAGATCCAGCTTCAGGAGAGCGTCCGCAATGCGTGGAATCTGAACCAGACCAACGGAGGTGGACCGGGGAACGGCCCGCCCGCTCTCTCCAAACCGGAAACGAAACGCACGGGCTTGCAGTTGATCCACTCTCGAAAGAAGACGGGAACGGGATAAAGGCTATTGGAGCCGAAGACCTGGATAGTGAGCCATGTGCACCTGCATCCTGGCATGTACTTCGTCCCAGTGCTTTATCGCGCACCTGGAAGAATCGTTCCTCGGCGCGCTCGTTCAGCAATCTCATGCGGACTCGTGAGCGAAGCAACATCGACATCCTGCGGGCCTCCTTCCAATTCGCAGTAGGTAATCGCGTTTTGGAGATCATCGAGAGCCTGCTGCTCTCATGTGCTTCGCTACCATCGTTGTGCGAAGCTCCCGTGATGCGGACTCGATGGCAGTTCGGGTCCGGAAGATCGTCGCCCAACTCGACCGAGACTTGCCGGTCTCGAATGTGATTACGTTGCGAGAGGCTATCGGGAAGAGCACGATCGACTCGGAATTTGATTCGATTCTGGTTTTGGCTTTTGCCATCATCGCGCTGGTTCTCGCCGCTGCAGGGCTCTACGGAGTGCTGGCGTATCTGGTGGCCCAACGGCTGGTTGAGCTTGGCATCCGCCTGGCACTCGGCGCACAACGCAACGCCTTGCTAAGCCACATGCTACTGGATGGCCTCAAGCCCGCGATGGCGGGACTCTTGATCGGCTTGCCGGCAAGCGCAGCCGTAGTACGCCTCATCCGCAGCATGCTCTACGAAACAGGGCCGCTCGATCCAGCAGTCTTCGGCACCGTCCCCGGACTGCTCGTGTTCGTGGCTATTGCGGCCTGCCTCGTTCCGGCATGGTATGCATCGCGGCTTGATCCGATGCGGACATTGCGAACTGAATAGCGTTAAATTTGGCCAACTGGGATTTGAATATCGCATAATCGCCTACGCACTTTTTGAAGCGAGATTGCCTCCTCCAGGTCTACTTTGTGCATGTTAGCGGGCGTGGAGGCCGCTCATATGCACAAAAGGAACAAGAAGCCACCCTGCCGCGAGGTCGTCCTGAAACTGCCAGATCTCGATTATGCGAAATCTGCGGTACTCAACAGCCTCAGTTCTCCCCATTCAAGGAGAAACTACAAGTTCGCAATGGATCAGTTCATCACCTGGTATTGTTCCGAACCTCGCCTTGCATTGAATCGAGCCGTTGTCCTTCGATTTCGTCTATATCTGGAATTTCTGGGTTTGGCAGCCGGAACTGTCAATCAGCGGCTTGCCGCAGTCAGGCGACTTGCGTATGAAGCTGCAGATTCCGCTTGCTCAGTCCGGAACTAGCTGCGGGAATTCGCAGGGGCAAAGGAGTTAAGCAGCTTGGAGCCCGCACGGGGAATTGGCTGCCGCAGGACCAAGCTCGATTCTTACTGCAGCAGGCCGACGGAGACGGCCTTCGCAGTGCCCGCGACCTCGCAATGCTCTCCTTGCTCGTGGGCTGCGGAGTACGTCGCGCCGAACTGTCTGCACTCAGAGTTGAGGATCTACAGATCAGGCAAGGACATTGGGCCATTGTGGACCTAGTTGGCAAAGGCGGTCACGTCCGGACCGTTCCGATGCCCGCTTGGGTCAAGGATGCAGTCGATCGATGGAGGCAATCAGCAAAGGTGACAGCGTGCCAAATCTTCCGCGCCGTCAGCCGATACGGGACGCCTTGGGGTAAGGGAATCTCTGAGAAGGTCATTTGGTACGTGGTGCGAAGGGTCGCTGAGCGGATTCGGCCAGACCATCTCGCACCACACGATCTTCGCAGAACATGCGCCCAGCTCTGCCATATGAATGGCGGCGAGTTGGAGCAGATTCAGTTCCTCCTCGGTCATGTGTCCGTCTTGACCACCGAGCGATATCTGGGCTGCAAACAGAACCTTGAGAAGTCTGTTAACGACCACTTCGGTTGCCTGTTCTCTCGGACATCCGTGGAATTTCTCTAAGGCCTGTTATCGATAGACAATGCTCTCATATGCGCATCTTCCATATCGAACTCGAGGGCTGCTAAACCGCAAGCCCGATTCGGCGAACCAAATCCTGAAATCTTGGTTCGGAGCGCAATGCATCGAACCGCGGATCCCAGAGTTCACCGGAAAGCCGTGGCGTTCTCTCCCGGTATGCCTTTTCGAGGTAGTCGAAAGCCAGATCGGTCTTACCTAAAGCGATGTAGATAGTCGCAAATTCATAGGTTGAGACGTATTCACTTTTCTGGCGCTCACGTAGATTGTTAAGAACCCTGGAAGCGCCAACCGGATCGCCAGCCCTTGCAAGGGCATACCCCAGGTGGCCTGAATACGGGGAACGATTCTCAGCGAGTTTCGCCGCCAGCTCCGATTCAGCCAGCCCCTCTTTCGTGCGCTCAGCCGCATCCAGGCTCCGCGCAAGAAGCCAATGGCCGAAGGGGTTATTCGGATCGAGTTCGATGGCCTGGCGACACGACTGAATTGCGAGGTTATACTGCCGAGCGCGCATGTAGATGAACCCGGCGAGGGCGTTGGTGATCACTGAAAGTGGATCGAGCTCGCGCGCACTAAGCGCTTCCTCAATTGCTTCGTCGTACCGTCGCAAACCGCTAAGCAAAATGGAGTAGCCCTGGTGCGCCGCGCACAGCGACGGATTCAAATCAAGGGCTCGCCGGAACTCCTCCTCGGAAGCCGCCCAGTTCCAGTCGTAGAGGTTGTTGACGACAGCCAAGGACCGATGTGCCTCAGCAATTTCGTTGTCGCGCTGCAGTGCCTGTTCTGCAAGTTCCCTCGCCTTAGGAAAGACGTCGCACGGACGACGTAGATACAATACTCCGAGCAGAGCATAAGAATCGGCGAGGCCAGCATAAGGCGCGGCATAAGTGGGTTCGACCAGAATTGCCTTGCTGAAGTATTCGAGGCTTTTTTCAACTCCGGTTCCCTTCATGAGGAAATAGCGGCCCTTCAGGTAGGCCTCGTATGCCTCCGGATTCACGCGGAGTTTCCCCCGGGAAGCATCTTCCTCGGTCCTCAAGCGGGCTCGCACCTGGTAGGAGATTGCGCGCGCGATCTCAACTTGCAGGTCCAGGATATTGCACAATTCGCGTTGGTAGCTTTCGGCCCATATATGCCGGTCCCTTAATGGGTCGATCAGCTGCGCTCTGATGCGCACGCGATCTTCTGACACCACTATGGATCCATGAACGACGGCGTCGACGCCCAACTCGCGCGCGATCTCCGTGAAGCCTTTAGAAGTACGCTTGAACTGCATTGCTGAATTTCGCGAAATGACCCGAAGGCTGGCTATCTTGGCGATTTGGACGATGAGCTCGTCGGTCAGTCCGTCGGCCCAGTGTTCCTGGTCTGGATCTACTGAAAGGCTCTCGAACGGAAGCACAGCCAGCGAGCCGATTTTCTGGGCGACTTGCGCGATAAACCGATATCCCCGGCGGGGCACAGTTTCGATGAAGCGGGGATGCGCACTCGAATCGCCTAAAGCCTCCCGCAGCCGGTTGACAGCCTTGTTCAGTCCCCGCTCGAAGTCGACAAATGTGTAGGCAGGCCAGATTCTTTGCCGGAGCTCGTCTCTGGTAATCACGTCGCCGGGGCGTTCCAATAGCGCTGCGAGAAGCTGGAATTGCTGCTCCTGCAGCTTCACTCTGGATCCCGAATTAAGCAGTTTCCGGCCTGCAACATCGGCCTCGAATGGGCCGAAGCGCACAGCGGGTCGGAATCCTCGCTCGGCTTCCATCACGTTTCACCCTCAGTTGTTGCAATATAGCACTCGCCCCAGAGAAGATTCTGGTCACACTCCGGGAATGTTCCAGCCATTGAACCGGAACCTCTCCTGCCGTACCTTGCCTCTAGAAGTCGCCATGACTGCGCGGTGACTCAGACGACATCTTCGGGGGAGATCATCAGCCATGCGAAGCGCTCTTGCCGGTTGCGCATTATTATTCACCTGCATCATGGCCAATAGTCAGGAAACTCCAGTCGTTCAAAGGAAACAACCTCCGTCCCAAACGGTCTACGTACGTTGCGGAACGCTGATAGCAGATGCGCAGAAGCCGCCATTGAACAATGCTGACGTGATCATTATCGCGGGAAAGATTACGGCCGTCGGCCCGAATCTCCCAATTCCCGCTGGTGCACAGATAGTGGACTTTTCTCAGAACACGGTGCTGCCGGGGTTGATTGATGCGCATACACACCTCTGGAGAGGCGCTTTCTACGAACGCCCGCCCGTCGGGTTGACTGCTCTGCGCTCGCAGAAAGCGATTCAATATGCGCTCTCCCGGGGCATCGTCGCGATGAGGGTGCTTGGCAGTTGGGATTTTGTCGATGTGGCCCTGCAGCGCGCGGTCGATGAAGGCACGATTATTGGCCCTCATATCATTCCCGCGGGGCATGCTATCTCGACGATTGGGGGACATGGGGATCTGATCGACATGCCCTGGCAGTTTGCTCTCAGGGACTATTACACCCCGCTACATGGGTTTATCAACTCGCCCGCGGAAGCAGAGGAAGCCGTTCACTTTCAACTGAAGTACGGCGCACGCGTGATCAAGGTGCTTGTATCCGGCGGAGTGATCTCGCCGCTCGATTCTCCTGACGCCGAGCAAGTTTCCCCTGATGAACTCAAAATAATAGTGGAACAGGCGCACATGGCCAATGTTAAAGTCGCGGTGCACGCGGAGAATATTCGCAGTGTCATGGCGGCGGTCGATGCTGGAGTCGATTCGATCGAGCACGGCTCAGAGTTGAACCAGCAGGCAATCGAGCTGATGAAATCTCATCACGTCTATCTGGACCCCACGCTGTTCGTGATTGGCAACCTTGAGCGCATGGCGAAAGCCGGAAAAATGCCTAGTTTCGTCGCCGCCAAGGCGAGCGGCCTTGCAACAAAGCACTACACGAGTTTCGCGATGGCGCTGAAGGCAGGTTTGCCGATGGCCGCCGGTTCGGACCAGTTGTATGAGCCAGGTAAGGCTACTGTACTGGACGAAGTCATCGCCCTCGTGGATCACGAAATGTCACCGCAGATGGCCCTTACCGCTGCAACCAGGAATAATGCCGACCTTTTGGACCTGCCGGAACTTGGCACCATTGCGGCAGGAAAAGAAGGTGATCTCGTCGCAGTACAGGGCGATCCGCTGACGGATATTCGAGCATTGAAGAATGTGCAGGCGGTGGTGTTCGAGGGTAAACTGGTGCCCACTTGGCTTGGCCACTGACTCAAGTCCTTACCTTTTGAGCCTTGGGGGCGTGGCAGCAACTTATGCTGGGCACACTGATGGGGACGACGGTCCGGCGGTAAGTTTATTCCGAGCAGGTTACCCCGAGGCTGCGATGAAATGGCAGGTAGGACGAAGGGGGCATCTCGCAGGGGAATGCATCTGGATTTACGCCAAATCGCCAAGTCGTGAACTGATCAAGCGCGGCAGCTCGACGAGTGCCTCGGCCGGGATGCTTCAACCGTCGCATCAGATCTGATTTTCCGACCTTCTTTTGGAATCGGCCGTCTGTACTCAAAGAATCTATTAGCCAGCAGCGATCACTCAACTTTGAGCACATCTACGGGATCAATTGCGAAAACGCGAGACGCCGGCAACAAACTTGCGAGTGCGGCCGCCGCAACCAGGATGAGAGCCACCATGGCGAAGCTCAGAGGATCCAGCGGACTGATTCCAAACAGGAGGGTCCTCATCAGTTGGGCTACTGCTGCGGCGGCACAAAAGCCAATAACTAAACCGGCACAGGTGAGCACCAGGGCAGAACGAACGAACAGCCAGCGCAGTTCGCTTTTTTGAGCGCCAAGAGCGATGCGAATTCCCATCTCTCGCGTGCGCTGCGAAACCGAGTAGGAGATAACCCCGTAGATGCCGATGATGCCGAGCGCCAGTGCTATCGTGGCAGCGATTCCGAGCATCGTGAGTGCAAACGAAGTTCGCGCCAGGGACTTCGAGGTGATCTCCTGCATGGTGCGAAGCCCGCTGACGGGCAGCTCGCCGTTGATTTGCCAAACAGCCTGCTGCATCTCCTGCGTGAGGCTCTCCGAACCCGCGCGCTGGCTGTGTACAACAAATGTCACTCCCCGCACCGCATCGAGGGGCTCGGGGCCGTAGAGATTCTCACTCATCGTCGGCCAATAGACGATGGCTGGCGCCGGCGCGTCCACACCGTTGTGCCGCGCGTCCTCAACCACACCGATCACTTGATGCCACGGCACCCGCTGGAAATAGGTGATCTGCTTTCCAATGGCGGCCTGGGCCGAGCCGAAAAGTTCGCGCGCAAGATTCTCCGAGATAATACCGACCGGCCGCTGATTGTACACATCGTCCCACGTGAATTCACGGCCAGCGATCATGCGGGAACCCATCGTATGGAAGTAGTTGGGCGAGGTGTAGTTGAAGAGGCGCATCGGAAGTGTGCTCTTCGCGCCCCACGCATCTCGTCCCTGGACGAAGATGCTGTTCCAGTTTGGCTCGAGGCCCTCCATCGGTACGTCCGCCGCATACCCCACTGAGGAGACACCGGGGAGTTGGGCAACCTTGTCCGCGATCTCGTTTTGCGCATGCGTCACGGCGACTGGATCGGAGACAAGCGACGGCAGAATGGCAACCCGCATGGTCTGCAGATGCTCCGGGTCTGAAAAACCCGGTTGCGTGTTGAGCAGCACGGCAAAGCTGCGCATCATCAATCCGGCACAGACCAGCAAAACCAGGGCCATGGCCACCTGCGCTATGACCAGCACGTTTTGCGAACGATGGCGATCGCGTCCCGCGCTTGCGGTACGGCTCGATCTGCGCAGCGCCGCTGCCGCGCCGACACGTGAGTACTTGAGCGACACGATCGATCCGAAGAAGAGCCCGGAAAAAATCGAAAGTCCGGCGGTGAAGCACAATGACTCGAAGCTGAGCGAAATCTCACTCAGGCGAGGCAGGTTCACAGGCCCTATGGCCGAGAGCAGCCGCAGCGCCGCGTATGCCACGGCAATCCCCGCCCCTCCGCCGACTGCTCCGAGCGCAACGCTTTCGATGATCAGTTCACGAGCGATGCGGCCGCGGCCGGCCCCCAGCGCTGCCCGCACTGCCAGTTCCTGTTGTCGGGAGTCGGCGCGCACCAGCAGAAGGCTGGCCACATTGGTGCACACGATCAGCATCACTATGCCAATGGTGCCCATCACCAGCCAGAGCACATTACCGATGTTGCCGATAACCTGCTGCTTCAGTGGCTTCAGCGCCGCGGTAATGCGCCAGACCTCAAAGAAGTGCGAATTGCTTTTGGGACCATCCGACCAGGAATCCATCCACACAGGAATCATGCTTGTAACATCAGCATCGGCCTGTCCGATCGCGACGCCGTTTTTCAGCCGCCCCACACCATTCCAGGCAAATCCTTCCATGATCTGATGGCGTGGATCGAAGGCTGAAGGTGCCGGCCTCAAGAAGTCGAAGTCGGTGTCAACCACTTTGAACCCGCGCGGCATGATGCCGACAATCTGCCAGGACTGCGCATCTAATCGGATCGTCTGCCCGATTACGTTCTGTTGACCGCCGAATTGACGCTGCCAGAAGCCGTAACCGATCATCACGCTTTTGCTCGCGTTCGGTTTTTGATCGTCTGCGTTCAACCAGCGTCCCGCGAGGGGCGGAATAGCCAGCGTCTCGAGCAATCCCCTGCTCACCGTGATCACGTGAACCTCTTCCGGCTGTGCAATTCCAGTAAGGTTTGCCGTACCCGCGCTCCATACTCCAAGCGACTGAAACGCGCGATTATGCTCGGCGAAGGTGAGGAACATGGACGGGGACAGCAGCAGGCCGTCGCGAAAACTCGTGAGTCCCGCGGCTCCGGGTGCCTGGAGCGATAGCGTAACCAGCCGATCCGATTCCGGATAGGGGAGTGGCTTCAGGAGAACACTATCGACGACGCTGAACACCGCCGTATTGGCGCCGATACCGAGCGACAAGGTCAGCAGAACGGTGACTGCGAAGCCAGGGGACCTCGACAGTCGACGAGCGACAAGTTTCAGATCGACTAGAAAAGCCTCAAGCCTGGACCACTCCCAGACCTCGCGGCTGTGCGTCTGAACCAGAGTGGGGTTTCCAAAGGCGCGAAGAGCAGCCTGGCGAGCCTCGGGTCGCGACAGATGCTCGAGGCGCATGATCTGCTCGGTTCTCTCTTCGATGTGCTCAAGCAACTCCTCGGCTAAATCGTCATCGTGACGCCTGCCGCGAAAGATTCGTTCAAGCCAACTCATACCAGCGACCTCCTTAGGTGTTGGTAGCGCGCCGCGCCGGTCCAAGTACCATCTGGATGCCCTCAAGCATCCGATCAAAACTTGATATCTGCCGTTCCAAATGCTCGAGACCGGCTTTGGTGATCTGGTAGATACGCACGCGGCGGTTGGTCGAAGGTGAGATCGTCCATGCTGCCTTGACCATCTTCGTTTTGAGCAGTCGTTGAAGAGCCGGATACAACGAGCCTTCCTCCACCTGGAGAAGGTTTTTGGAGCGCTGTTGAATGTGCTGCACCAGCGCATAACCATGGGCAGGCTGGCGGCGGAGAGATTCGAGAATCATCATCTCCAGTGCGCCGGGAAACAGATCACGAGAAATATCTTTTTCATTTTCCATGAGGCATTGACCGATAAGGCCTAGCGTAAACAAGTATCTTAGAACTGTCAAGTTGATCGCGGCGCGCGGAGAGAAGATGCGCTATCGGCCTACTGGGACCGAGGACCAAGGAGACAGAACAGCATCGCTTATCGGCGGGTAGCCTCGTCAAATCGCCGAGTCACTCATCGAGCCACTGGCATCGTCGGGCTATCATCTTCCATTCCGCGCCGGAACTCGCGAGCGCCTGCTTCCATCTTCGAAATGATCCCGGTGACCAGAGATCCTTCTCTTCGGTGATCATCAGGCCGGTCTTCTCAAAGACTAAACCGAATCGGGCCTGACGCGATCCTGCTGGAGACTTCTGGTAATCTCCCCGCGCTTGGCCTCATCGGGAGACTCGATGTTCTCCCGCGTCTCGGCCGGAACTGGCCTGATGTGCGGGAGCATCGTTCCTGATTTGTCGCTAGACAGAACATCGCGCCACCTGCCGATAGAGATCCTCACCTTCGGCTCTATTCCACGTCGCGGTACGCGTGGGGGGCGAGGGTTTTGACCCAGGAACGAATCCACGGTAGACGTATTCCGCATGGTTTTTGCTCCGATCGATCGGATTCGCTGCTTCGTCACCATTAATCTCAGAATCTGGAGGCACAGAATGGAAGTCGCACAATCGCAGATCAATGTTCCGGAAAAGCCGCAGAATGTCTTCAGCCCTGTCGCTTTGGAACGGCACTACACCGTCTCGGAGCTGTCAAAGCTGTGGTTCTTCAGCGAAAACACTATTCGGCGTTTGTTCAGCCATGAACCCGGGGTGATCAAGATCGCCAGGCTGCCCACACGTGTCAAGAGGGGCTACACTTCCCTCAGAATTCCGGAACGAATCGCTCAGCGGGTACACCGGCGCTTGCAGGGCCTTGCTTGAGACCTGCTCGCCGCTGGCTCCCCGATATGGCGCCGCGCATAGATTCCAGCGGAGGACTTCAAGAGATTTGACAGAGTTGCTGATCGGCAGCATGCTGCGACCGCGCTCGTAAGAGGAGCATCTGCGAGAAATCGTCCCGACGCGCAGTGGTCGGGACGCCCAGTTGAACGGAGCAGACGATGTTTGACTCGGTTGAACAGTTAACTCGCAAGCTCGCCGCGATTGGCTACTTCATCGATCCGGTCATGATCCAGGTGGTGTACCTAGCCGCCAAGTTACAGAAACCTCTTCTGCTTGAAGGTCCCGCAGGCAGTGGCAAGACCCAGCTTGCGATTTCCGTTGCCGCCGCGGCCGGAACCCACGTGGAAAGGCTGCAGTGCTTTCGCGGCGTGACCGAGGACAAGGCCATCGGTCGCTTCGACGAAGGCCTTCAACGACTCTACATGGAATTCTCAAGAGGCCAGCACGAGAACTGGCAAGCTGTGCAGGCGAACTTCAAAGGGCGGGACTTCTTTCGTCCTGGCCCCCTCCTGCGCGCGCTCGAATGCGAGCAGCCGTGCGTATTGCTGATTGACGAAATAGATAAAGTCGACGAGGGATTTGAAGCGCAAGCTTTCAAGCGTGCGGCAAGCTGTTTTGGGCTTGGGCGGTACCTCTACAACTTCACCGAGATGTGGGTGCCGCTCAACGAACACCGTCAGCCTACGCGATTTCCGACACTTCCTCGATGGGCGCTCGCCAAGACTCCAAGCAACGGCAAGGCTCACCCTGTATCCGGCCCTCGTCCTCCCATAAGCCAAAGGGGGCCCATTGATCAGGAGGTGATGGTGAAGATTGAGGGATTCCGGCGCATTCTGGGGGCCGCGATCTATGGCGAGATCCTCTGGCGCGCCGGACACGCCCGCCGGGCGAATGACATCCCCAATGCGCAATTCCAGGCTAACGTGGCGGAAGCAATGGAGCGGGCCGCGCGAGGCGTTCACAAGGCATACTCGCTGGCGGAGCAGATCGGAGAGGCCACGTTCATCGCCGTCATGGACAAACTGCAAATCGAGTCGATGACCAAGATTCCGAGGCTTGAATCCCTTAAGGCACTGGTAACTGAGCTTGCGGAGGAAGCGGCACGTTCTGTCGCCTAATCCAGAGTATCTTACGATTTTCTGAGTTTGGAGCATCTATGCGGAATGTCACAATGATTCGATCTGACCCCGCTCTAATCTCGATCCCAGTGGAGAGAGCGGTATACTGCCAGACCTGCGAAATGATCTCAACATCAGTGGAGCGCTGCGGATTGTGCGGATCGGACCGGATCATCGACTTGATGGTGTTATTGAATGACCCCTGGGATCCGGGCCCGGTCCCTGCAATCGCGCTTGCGGCGTGAAAGCCGAGACAATCCGCCTCGATATGATACTCGGAAACTATTTACCTGGTGATCCACGATGCGTTTCGCATGTCCGCGGTGTGAGGTGTTACCAAATGGTCGAGCCGGGAGCTTCAGGAGCAGAGGACCGGCAACAGGAGACGGCACAGGAGCAATCCAACGGCCGCGGAGAATCTTTGAAGGAATAAATCCGTACCTCAGGTCAGTGGACAAGTGCCGCTTTCGGAGAGAGCACGATCCATGAGTGTGTCCCATGATCCGGCGATCGAGCAAGCTGGAGTACGATCTGGTCAGTTCGCTGGAACGCGATCCACTGCTTAAGGATCGATTGCGGCGGTTACGGACTATGCCTGGAGTTGTTCGTTCACGGCGCTCACCTGGGCTCTCGAAGATCCGCGACTACACACGCTTCCGTTCCAACCGGCAGGCGATCAGCTACTGCGGATCATGCGCCGACGAAAGAGTTCGGCCGACAACGTAATGCGCATGCCGCTGTCGGGCCAGCGGCGATCCGATTGATTGCCATCCAGCGGTGACTTTGGAGAGGGCTGCTTCGTGTGATGCGTTACATGATCCGGCGTGTGTCTTTGATCTCTAGTATTGTTCTCTCGATATCCACACGAATACGAATCAACCTAAGGCCCAACCCCACGACGTTTTTCCATGGAACTCTGTCCAGAAAATTAAACTCCTCCACGATTCCAATCAGGCAGAGGTCGAAACGCTTCCCGATTTGATCACGTCTCAAGTGCTTGCGTTCTTCCTTTGCCTTACTCCTCAATTCCGCGAAAAGATCTGATGATACGACTTACGCTTTGCCAGATCTGGGTGCGCGAGAACTCGACACGCGCGATGCCGAAGGTCAACAGATACGTTCGTTTCAATTCGCGATCGAAAAACTCAGACGCAGGCCGGCATTAGGTCCCTTCTATATTCACAAACCAGGACCACTCTCAGATGAATCCCCGGATCATCAGGTGGCTTTAGCGGATGTCTACAAGCGAGGCCTCGCGGAACTGGCGACATTGCTTGAGGCTGTTCGGACTAGGCCGAGTTAACAGTCGACATGAAGCCTGCGCTCGTAGACTTTCACTGTTACCTCGATCTCTTTCCGGATCCGATTACGGCTGTGAGCGCCGCTGAACTTGCCTGTATTTACACCCTTACCGTCACGACCACGCCGAAAGCTTGGCCGCGCAACCGTGAGCTCACGCAAGGGACGAAATTCATTCGCGCGAACGATCGTCTGAAATCGATCTATGGGAAGAGTATCTGCCGCAAGCTCGATACATCGGCGAGGTCGGTCTAGATGCCGGTCCACAGCACTACCGCTCGCTCGATCTGCCAAAGGAGGTCTTCTCGCGCATTCTTCAAGGGTGTTCAAGGGCAGCATTGATTCCATGTTCGAGCTTCGCCAGGAGCTTCGCGAATTCATTCCTCGACCTCGAGGTAAGTTTCCTTAGTGAGGCGGCTCGCGAATTCTGTGTACCGCGGCGACGATGACGTGCCAATGGCATCGAGCAGCATTGGCATTCCGTCATAGATGGAGATGCTTTTGTCGTAGTCGGGGTATGGCGGATCGAAAAGGTCTGTCAGGAATCCTTCGGATTCCCCAGCATCATGCGGAAATCCAGGCGCGGCCTTATGTTCAACGATCGGATTCTCGTCGCAAAGAAGGGGAACGGGCCCATCTTCGCCGCCAAGGGTGGTTGTAGTTCCAGTCTTCGCAGTGGAATCTGACAAGCGCACGAACGAGCGAAGAAAGCGCCTCGTATTTCGCAGGCGCGAATGCGATCAGGTCGCGGCGTTGGCAAATTCCGCATTCATGTCCTATTGTCACGTGCTTCAGGACGAACTTCTCCAGGCTCGGATGCTTTGCGCATTCAACGCAGATTGAGCACGGCTCCGTGTCAAGGACTGGTGCCGCCGTGCTCGGCACAGAACGTTTCTTCGACGGCGAGCCCTTCCGGTTGGAGGTGGTCCGGGATTTCGGTTTATCGCGCAGGACTTTCCCGCCCTGTTATTTACGGAAGCTGTCTAGCGTGCTCTCGCAGCGGGTGCGTGTCAGCGCTGCGACGGCTTCGGCGAAAGGATTGGCGATTTCGATTTCTCCGAGAGCAGTGAGCACGGTATCGGCCAGTTCGGGGACGCGCTGTTTCACAAGCGGTTTGCCTAAGCCCGCCTCTTCCGCCAGCTGCTCGAAGTCCTTCGGCACGACTTTCTCCGACAGGTATTCACGGCCGATCTTCATTGCCATTTCTTTGCTCAGTTCCGGGTAATAGGCCGTGCTGACGATGTCATAGAGCGGCGCCAGCCTGATCTCAAGGATTTCCGTTCCGGCACCGTGATAGAGCAGGGAGAAGTTCTTGCCGTGCGCGTCGTTGTTGCCGACCAGATAGTTGAAGATCACCGCGTCGAGAAAACGCGCGAGGTCGACGACCGGCGCGCTTGAGACGTCGCGCAGCAGGCTGAAACATTGCTTCAGGGACGGGCCGCCCTCTTTCTGGTATTTCATTTCCGAGACGATGCCCTGGACCTGGCAGAAATCTTCCTGGTGGAGGCGTTCGAGGACGGGCGCGCCACCGTCTACCGTCCGATGCGCCCGGTCATAGCGCTCGACCAGCAGGTAATCCATGCCGTCGACGCTGCGGGTCTCGACCGCCGCCGTCGGCAGCCCGGATGCAGTCGCCAGCCTCATGCAGAGATGTTCGTTGAAGACGACGCCGGCGAAGCGCTCGACTGCGGGTTTGAGGATGTGCGTGCTTGGCGCGCCGCCGAGCGGCAGGGAAACTTCGTCGCCTTCAATGCGGACGGCGACCTTGTCCTGCGCGCCGGCGAGCGAGAGGCGTATCCCTTCGTCGCCCGCCAGGAGCGGGCGTTTGGGAAGCTCTTTCAGGATCGCGGCAAGTTCGGCCGGCGAGAGCGGACGGTAGCCGTAATGCTGTTCGAGCAGCTTTTCTCCTGCCGGAATGAAAGTAACGGCGCCGGCACACTCGCCGCCGATTTGCTCCAGCATGGCGAAGTCGTTGCGCGCGCTGATGCCGAGATTGCCGGCGATGAGTTCGCGCTTTGCTTGTTCGGGCAGTATGCCGCTGAAGAAGCCGCGGCACTCATTGCGCGAGAAGCGCTCTGTGCGCAACGGCAGTGATTGCGAGAGTGGCGTCGCGCCGGTCCGGTTCAGCCAGCTCTCGGCATAAGCGAAGCGCATCTGGCCGCCATCGTCCTGGACGAGCTGGCCAGCGAGGTAGTTGTGCAGATAGACATCGAGCGTCCGCGCCATCTTCAGTCCTCCTTCATCGTCGCCGTAGTAGTCGTCGCCGTCGTCGTCGCCGTTGTCGCGGGCGGCGTCAGAGTCAGTTTGATCCCGAGCGTCTGCAGGACCCTCAACGCCTTGCCGATCTCGCAGGTTTCCTTGCCCCGCTCTAAGTCGATGACGAAGCGCAGCCCCGTTCCCGAGGTCAGCGCCAGATCCTTTTGGGTGACACCCAGTTTCTTGCGTGTGTCCCGGATCATCTGGCCAATCTGCTGAGTTGTGTATCTCAAAGCCGCTCCACCTATTAAATGTTACCGTACGGGAATAGTAGGCCGATTTTGGGCCGAAATCAAGATAATATTACCGTACGGGAATAGTTGGTCTCTACGTGGTCAAATCAATTGAAATGTTACCGTACGGGAATATTGTTATCTTCAAAGTTGTATACAAGTAGCCAATCCAGAGGCGAATTGACGCAAAGACATTTGATGAAGATGGAGTATCCAGGTCCCTTATGGGACTACCAGCCCGACAACACCCCGGAGTGGCTCAAGCAGCACAATCAGGAGACGGCCACCCAAAAGGCTCGCACAGAAGCGGCCGCGCAGAGACGCCAGAAAGCGGCTGTGTCCATTGAGGTGGCAGGGCCGGACTACTGGAAGCGGTTGCGGACCGCGTGCTCGTCAATGGGCAGGCACTGGAGAAACTGGATCGCGAGGAATTGGTGGGACGTGTTTCGCAAGCGACTTCGCCGATGAGAACGGGTGTCGAGCAGAACCTCTATATTCAGGTCAACCTCCAATCGGTTCGCTTTGGCCCGGAGCTATCGAAGATGAATCTTTGGTATGTGCCTGGCGGGAGCCGCATTCGCTGCTGGTATCAGGATCAAGAGATGGCGGACATCCAGCTCGCCATTCGCGGAAACGACGTGTGCGAGCGGCATACTCACTGCGGAAGAAATGGCGGACCACATCGTGCAGTGGATGCGGAGCGCGTTAAGGCGCGAAGGTCAGCGTAAAGGGGCCGTCAGGCGGACTGAATTCCGAGCAGAGGTCTTGCGAGAATGGTTTTGATAGCCGATATATTGACGAGTATCAACGGCGCGTTCCCGATCTTCTCTTTCGGAGAGCGGCATATTGACGAGTTTCTCGAAAAATACCCATTTAATGAAGACGGAATCAAGTCGCAATGGGAAACGTTTCATCGCCTGTCGAGAAACGTGTCGGATTTTTTAAGGATGCGATTCCCGGCACTCGGCGAAACGGGCCGCGCAATCTGTTGTGAACTCCAGATGAGCCATCTCCGGGACAAGGTGGTCCGCGCCGAGAACTCGCATAGCTGTTACACGTCGATTTTGCTGGCCCACAATCTCGATGGAAGCCGGTCAGACGCGTCGTCAAAATATCAAGCAGCGGAGAAAGGGGTTTTTGAGTAGACCCAACATTCCGAGACTAAGGACCTGGCCGCGCAATCTAAGTACGTCGCGGGGCAGCGGTTTATCGACCTCCCAATATGGCGGCATGTCAACATCGCAATATGGCGGTATGTCCACTTCCCAGTACGGCGGGATGTCGACCCCTCAATATGGCGGTCTATCAACGTCACAATACGGCGGACTTTCAAGCTCCCAATACGGGAGGACTGTCCACATCCCAATATGGCGGGCTTTCCACTTCCCAGTATGGTGGCCTGTCCTCGTCGCAGGGCGGCTGGATGTCCACGTCTTCATCGAAGGTATGCAGAAGCAATATTCCGCCCTGGCCCGTGTTTCTGAGGGAGCTTGAGTCACGGGCTATGAAGGTCAGGCGCGCTTAATTCGATAGTATTTGCCTGAGTTCCTATGGCCGGAGAATTTCTTCTGAGAACTGCGACGGAGTGGAGAATGTTATTCTGCCGCAGACCGCCGGGCGATCTCCAGCCGCATGAACGGGCCTTGTACGCCGCGCGTCTCCGCTTTGTAACATTGGCATGAGAAGGTTTTCATCAGTTCACTGATCGCGGGCATGCAGCCGCTTCGCCAGGCAGCCCGCTCCGCAGTTACCACGCTGCGTCATCAGCCGCTGATGGCGGAGGATTTCGGGGCGCAACCACGCTCACCGCAGGTTGCCTGTCTCAACGGCGTCCGCGAAGCGGATCTTGTCGTCCTGATCCTCGGCGAAACCTGCGGCGCCCTTCAGCCTTCCGGTCTTTCAGCATGACTAGGGCCTCGCAGACAAGATGGTGGAGGGGGACGGCCTTCTGGGAGGATTCGGTTTTGCGCGGTCCCACAAAACCGTGAACGATGGAACGGGCTACGTTCATCGTTCCTGCGGAAAGATCGATATCACTCCACTTCAGAGCGAACAACTCGCTCTGTCGAATACCGGTCGACGCCGCCATGAAGACCAACATCCTTTCACGAATCTCCAAGCCTTCTAAAAGCGTCCTGATCTCTCTAGGAGTCAGCACAATTTTCGGCGATCGGCGCTTGCGCTCTGGCGGACTAGCTTGATTGGATTTCGGTCGAAGAACTCATACCGACAAGCGTGGTTGAACAGAACCGACATGACGTTGCGGATCTTGGCGCACGTACTCCTCGCGACGGGAATCCCTCGGAGCCACAATTCGACTTCATTCGTCCCGATATCGCTCAACAGATGGTCGCTCCATTTTGGGATTACCCAGCGTTTCAGGTAGACCTTATAGACGCTCTTGGTTGAATTGTTGCGCCATGTATTTGTCGCGCCCAATTCGCGTTGTTCAAAGTGACTGTAAAGTTGAGCCATTGTCATTACAAAAGGTTGAGCGCTCGCTGTTCTGGCGTTCAGTGCCGGCACCAGAAGTCGCGCTGCCTTGCGAGCGGCTACCAAGTCTGGAATCTGCTCGACTCTTCCGATGACGTAATTTAATGAGGTCGCAAATGGCGCGCAGCGTCCTATGTCGGCAGCTCACACTCGAATGAGTGTGGATCCCTGACACTGGCCGACTTGAACGAAGCGGCGATGGCAGAGGACGCTTAGGCGTATTCCAAGATCGGCTTGGACAGGCTTGCGACCAGCTCTAATTACAGGGAAGGAGGTCCCCTGTGACCCATCTGCCTCCGCTCATGATTGAAGAGTTGCAGCGTCGCAACATCGCCTAGAACACGATCCGCTCTTGCGTTCACAGAATCGAGCACTTCGGCCGGTACTTCCATCGCAGTCCCGAAAAGCTCGCTCAGGAGCACATCGGGAAGTACCAGGCGATGTTGCTTTCGAAGCTGAAGTTCAATCTGAACACCAGGGCTCAGATCTGAGTAATGTGATTTCCATCGGCTCCTGCTTCTCAAATAATCGAATAAGGTTCGAGTCGAGTCGAATGGCTAACGCGAAAGTAGAGCGGTTGCTAGGATCGATACGCCGCGTCGCAGCTCTGCGGGAGTGCAGCTTGCGAAACCGAGCATTAGTGCCGGGGGCTGTTGGTATTTTGTGGTGAACACTGAAAGTGCCTCTACTTCGAGGCCGTGCACCCGCGCTCGCCGCGCTGCGTCCCGATCGGACTTCCATGTTCTGAGCCAGCCAAGTGTGCGTATCCCCGCTTCTGCGTGAACGACATCGAGCATTCCCTCCAGGTGCTTATCAGCAACACTTTTGAGGATGTCCATACGCTCTGCATAGTTCTGGCGCATACGGCGGATGTGATGACCAAAGTGGCCTTCGGTAATGAACTCAGCGAGGATGGCCTGTTCTAGAGTCGGCGGATGACGGTCGATGAAGGTGCGGGCAGCGACGAATTGCTCAACGAGGGGGTCAGGTAGGACCATGAACCCCAAACGCAGTGCGTTGAAGAGCATCTTGGTAAAGGTGCCGACGTAGATAACGCAACCGGAACTGTCCAGTGCCTGCAGAGCAGCTAAAGGGTGACCAGAGTAGCGATACTCTGCGTCGTAGTCATCTTCGATGATCCAAGCGTTCGCGCTAACTGCCCAGCGAAGGAGTTCCAATCGGCGATCCGCTGACATGGTGACACCCATCGGAAATTGATTGGCCGGGGTAACGTAGGCGAGCTTCGCTTTGGGTGCAAGCTTACGCCCCGCCTTTACGATGAGGCCATCTCCATCTACAGGCACCGGAACGATACGCGCACCTGTAGTACGTAACGTCTGAAGGGCACCTGAATAACCAGGATCTTCCATCCAGACCCAATCGCCGGTGGTCAGGAGGAAACGACCGATGAGATCAAGGGCCTGTTGTGTGCCAGAGGTGATGATGACCTGTTCAGCGGTGCAGTGCACTCCGCGCGACGCACCAACATATTCTGCTATAGCACGACGGAGAGGCGCGTAGCCCGCAGCGTTGCCGTGACCGTAAAGCGAACGCGGAGCTCGGCGCAAGACGCGTGAAGCAACACGGGCCCAGAGATCCACGGGGAAGAGATCGATGGCCGGTTCATGAGAGCGGAAAGCCTTATTGATGGTGTGAGACGCGGGCAACACTTCCACATTCTTTAGAAATTCTTGTGCAGGTTTCGAGAGCGCAGCCTTCGAAGTCGACGCAGCAGCCGTTGTGGGTTTCCGCGTTGCAGACATGAGCCCATCCGGAATGAGCGAGGCGACATAGGTTCCTGACCCAACTTCAGTGCGCGTGTATCCCTCGGCCTGTAGCTGGTCAAAGGCCTCGACTACGGTTCCTCGCGAAAGTGAATACTGCATGCCGAGGCTGCGTGTGGAGGGCATGCGAGCGCCGGGCTTTAGTCGTCCATCCAGAATGGCGTTGCGCAACTCTGTATAGAGCCAGCGCCAAAGTTTTCGCGTGCCCGATGGCTGGTTCAGCGAGATGTCCTGAAAGGGTTCTTTTTTAGCCATGACTGGCATCCCTCTTCTCGAATACTAAGTGGACTACTTCATGTTTGCATTATGGACCTTTTTCCTCAACCACACCAAGCCTAGTGTGGTGCTAAGGAGATACACCGATGCAGGCAGCTACGGCGAGCGTGAAACGAATCCTGGTATTGGCTTTTCTTGCAGCCAGCACCCTGACCATAACTAGTCCCCTGACAGCGCAGGAAACCATTACGTCGATCATGTCACACACATTGGCGGAAGCCTCCGACAGTGAAGTTCTCATGTACACCGTTGACTTTCCTCCGGGTTTTTCAAGCCCTATCCACCGCCACGACGCACAAGTTTCTGTTTACGTGCTGGAAGGCAACGTAGTGATGCAAGTAAAAGGCGGAAAAGAACTGACCCTCGGGCCTGGCCAAAGCTTTTATGAAGACCCCAGCGATATTCACGTCGTGAGCCGGAATGCAAGCAGTTCGGAGCCTGCGAAATTTTTGGTCTTCCTCATTCACAAGAAGGACTCTCCGCTAGTGATACCGGTCAAGTAACTCAATGACTGAAGAGAACCGGCGCGACGTTTGCGCCTCGAGAGGGTAGCAGAATGCCGACACCTTGGATAAGCGACCCTGGCCGTCTACCCGGATTGTTGTGCAGATTATTTGGACGTGGCGATCGCCACAGGAGGATCAAATGTTTATCCGAAATAGCAGCATGAGTTCACTGGTTTTGAGACTTGGGCTCGGCTTGGGTTTCCTTTCGGCGGTAGCAGACAGGTTCGGCCTGTGGGGAGCCTTTGGGCAACCGAATGTCGAGTGGGGAAATTATTCACGATTCCTGGATTACACGCACAGCCTCAATTGGTATTGGCCGGCGGGAATGATTCCTGCCCTTGGAACCGGGGCTACGGGCGCGGAGCTTATTTTCGGCCTTCTTGTTCTCGTCGGCTGGCGCACACGACTCGCCGCGCGACTAAGCGGATCTCTCCTCATTGTGTTTGCGACAGCGATGACGATCGCTTTAGGGGTCAAGGCGGTCTTGAACTATGCCGTTCTGACTGGGATAGGAGGATCTTTTCTCCTCGCAAATTGCGAAATCTTTCCGTTCAGTGTGGATGAGTTCTTGTCACGTCGAGCCAGTTCCAAAGAAAGCGCAATCCATGCTCCCGGTGTTCCGGAGGCTAATAAGACGCGCGCGATGTAGAGCATCGCTGCTGATTTCCAAAATACGGCACCTTCGTTCCACAAATCAACACTAAAGGATATCCCAAAATGACTCTTATCAAAGCCGCCGCTGTGCAGCTTAGTCCTGTCCTCTACAGCCGCGAAGGCACCGTGGACAAAGTTGTCAGAACGATCCTTGATCTTGGCAGCAGGGGTGTGCGGTTCGCGACCTTTCCGGAAACGGTAGTGCCGTATTACCCGTATTTCTCATTTGTCCAGCGACCCTACGAGTCGGGCGCTGAACGTCACCGCCTGTTGGAACAAGCGGTGACTGTGCCGTCGAATTCAACAAACGCCATCGGTGAAGCTTGCAGACAAGCTGGGATGGTGGTGTCAATTGGCGTGAACGAACGCGACGGCGGCACGCTCTACAACGCGCAACTGCTATTTGACGCCGACGGCGCGCTGATTCAGCGGCGACGCAAAATTTCCCCGACCTATCACGAGCGCATGGTCTGGGGGCAAGGCGACGGATCAGGGCTTTGTGCTGTCGACAGCGCCGTCGGGCGCATTGGTCAACTGGCGTGCTGGGAGCACTACAATCCGTTGGCTCGTTACGCCCTAATGGCCGATGGCGAGCAAATTCATTCGGCAATGTATCCAGGCTCTTTCGGGGGAGACATTTTCTCCGAACAGACTGAGATCAATATTCGCCAGCATGCCTTGGAGTCCGCTTGCTTCGTCGTCAATGCCACAGCGTGGCTCGATGCCGAACAGCAGGCAACGATTCTGAAGGATACCGGGACAGACAAGATTGGTCCGATCTCCAGTGGCTGCTTTACCGCAATCGTCGCGCCGGACGGTCAATTGATAGGGCAGCCTTTACGCTCTGGTGAGGGCGTGGTGATTGCTGATCTGGACTTCGCTTTGATCGACAGACGCAAACAGATGATGGACTCGCGTGGCCACTATAGCCGACCAGAACTGCTTAGCCTCATGCTTGACCGCACTCCTGCCGCCCACATTCACGAGCGAAATGCACTTCCAAGCTCGATTGCCGTCGAAAGCGAGATCGGCGTTTAGCGACTCCAGCCGGCATCGATTGAATTGTTCTGGTGACAGTGCGACGAACAAGAGAAAAGAGAGTAAATGTCGTGAAATCGACTAAAATCACGATCGAGCGATTCGACCTTGTGTCGAAGAAATCCTTCGAACAAGTGCTTTTCGAATTGGACAAGGGGATCGGACGCCCCATTGCGAACTACTTCGAGCGAAAGGCTGTCACTCAATCTTTCGAAGAGTATGAAGGCCTTGTGAATGGAGCAATCGGAACATCTGATCTGGTGGAATTTCTTCGCTTCGATCCAGGGGCGGTGTTTCGCAAGGATCCGGCAGCTAAGGAACTCAAGATGGTGAGGATCATTGCTGGCAACCCGCTCCTCATGAAAAAGATGGCAGAACGAGTGCCAGACGCCGCATCGTACGCTCCGGTGACCATTCTGGTAAGTGAGCGCGAGGACGGCGTACATCTGTCCTATGACACGATGAGCAGCTATCTTGCTCAGTACGGAGATCTGCCGGCGCTGGAAGTGGCGAGAGACTTGGATGAAAAGGTCATCAGTTTACTCGATCATGCCGCCAATTGACCGCTCGTGTACGTGGATCAGATCGGGCGGTAAATAAAGAAGCTTCAATAGAGAGCGCCGAGCGCAAGCCTCCATGGTCTCCGTGTCAGATCGGTCATGAAATCATGAAACAAGGTCTCCTCATCGTCGATGTTCAGCCGAGCTTTCCTATCTCGAGGAAAGTGTTGGATGGGATTCTGGAACTGAAAGCCATCCTCCCAAGCGTAGCCACCGTCGAGAGGCACGATGAATCTATCACGCCCTTTGAAGGACAGTTAGGATGGAAACCCGGTAAGGCTGACGAAAGCCTTATACCCGCGGACCGCATTTTCATAAAGCATGGCTATCTCCCGCCTCCGGCTGCTATTGGATATCTTCGAGATCTAGGTATGGATCGCATACTGGTTTGCGGTGTTCAGGCGGACACTTGCGTTATTGCTGCAGGCTTCGCCCTATTCGATGCCGGTTTGCATCCGACACTTCTCAAATGGCTCACCATCGGGTCGTCCGTGGATCGCTCTGGTGATCTTGGCGCGCGTTTGTGGGCGCATCACTTTGGAAGAGTATTAGAGCACCGGAATCAACTTGGCCTACCTGAACTGGCCACGCCTTCAGCGCCTGGAGATTTTTAGGCGTAAATCAGTTCGGGTCGGATGCAATGTCCGCCTACTACGGCGTTAGCTTGGCGACAATTTGCATGCCGGCAGTTTGATCGAGTGAGGATTCACGCACGGATCTCTCAATCAATTGCAAAGCTTCGGCAGGGTCTTTTGCCACCAGCACTAGTCCCAGGTTGGCTGGCCTTACGAACTCCTCTCTCACCGCTTGGTCAAGAAAACGTAGCAGGAAGTCATAGTAGCCATTCGTATTGATCAGAACGCAAGGCTTGAAATGGATCTTTAGTTGCGCCCAAGTGACGATCTCGAAGAATTCGTCCAGCGTTCCGTAGCCTCCGGGCAACGCAATGAAAGCATCTGACAAAGATGCCATAAGCGCCTTGCGTTCGTGCATGCTCTCTACCAGGTGCAGCTTGGTGAGGCGACGATGTGCAATCTCGCGCTCCTGCAACTCTCGGGGAAGTATCCCGATAACCTCCGCGCCGCTGGAGAGCACGGCGTCAGCAGTTGCGCAATCAACCCAACGGAGGTTCCTCCGTACACGAGGCCCCAGTTGCCGGCAGCCATCTGGCGCCCTAGCGATTTAGCTTCAGCAAGATGCTTTGAGTTTACCCCCACAGTCGATCCGCAAAATACGCAAATTCTTCTTGGTGTCGCCCGCGGTCTTCGAGGTAAATCAGTCATTGAAACAGGATAGTATCCGAAAGGTGATGCTGCCGCGGCACTACGGTCATCAGTTCTGCGGTAAGAGTGATGTCACTCCACTTCAGAGCAAACAGCTCGTTTCTATCGAACGCCAGTCAAAGCCGCAATGGAGACCGGAGTTCTCTTGCGGATTTCCAAGGACTCTCGAAGCGTACGGGTTCTCCTGGTGACACGAGCGAACTGAAAGACTGTTTTCATAGGATCCAGGCCGGAATGGTTCAGTAGCGCCATCGAGAAATTGCCAGCTCTTTCGCCTATATCTGCGGATTGTTGAAGTCAAAATAACGTCATCATTTCGATGGGCATCGAAATGTGTTGTGCTATGCGGCTACGGCGCAAAAGGAGCAGGTAATGGGTAAGCTGGATGGAAAGATTGCACTAGTCACAGGTGGGAACAGTGGTATCGGTTTGGCGACGGCAAAGCGCTTTGTTGCCGAAGGGGCGCACGTGTATATCAGGGGACGCCGTCAGGAATCTCTGGAGACGCTGTGAAAGAGATTGGCAGCAACGTGACCGCCGTACAGGGTGACGTCTCGAAACTGGACGATCTGGAGCGCCTGTTTGCGCAAATTAAGCAGGAGAGGGGCAGGCTCGACGTTGTGTTCGCCAATGCGGAGGGGAGGCGAGTTTGTTCCGCTGGGAAGCTACACCGAAGAACACCTGGACAAGACTTTCGACATGAACGTGAAGGGGCTTGTGTTCACGGTACAAAAGGCGTTACCACTGCTCCCCAACGGTGCGACGATCGTGCTGAACGGTTCGATCATGTCAGTAAAGGGATTCGAGAATTTCGGCGTCTACAATGCGATCAAGGCTGCCGTCCGATCATTCGCGCGAACTTGGACAACCGAACTGAAGGAACGCATGATCCGTGTGAATGTGGTAAGCCCCGGACCGATCGACACTCCCGCGATTGAGGGTCTCGTGGAGAATGACAATGAGCAGGAGAAGCAGCTCAACGCGAACCTTGCGGCCGGTGTCCCACTGGGCCGCATGGGCGAGCCTGACGAGTTGGCCAAGGCGGTCGTGTTCCTTGCGAGGGACGACAGCAGTTTCGTCGCGGGCGTGGAGCGGTTTGTCGATGGCGGGTTCGTCGCAGTTTAAAAGAGATGCTGGACGCTCTTAGTGGGGCTCCGCCGGAGGCAGAATGGGTGGCGATTCGGATGTGAAATCCTTTGCCCCTCGGTCGCGCACTAGGTTGGTTGTTGAGCCGTTCGACAGGGAAAAGTGCGAAGATCTTATGAGATCATCGAGGCGGTGGATTGAGCGTTGCACATTGACGAGCGAGGTCTAATTGTACGGGGGCCAAATGAAGATTGGGATTAGCGGCTTTGCTTGGACGTCAGATTTCAAATCTCCTCACCTTGCATCGCTGCCGGCGATCAAAAGACTCGGTCTCTCGGCATTGGAAATACCGATGTTTGATCCCCGGCGACTTCCGATCGAGGAAATAAAGCTCGCTTTCGAAAGCAATGGCCTTGAGTGCACGGTCTGCGCCATCTTGCCGACTGAAATCAATCCAATCAGTCCTGATCGGCTGATCCGAAAGCAGAGCATTGAGCATCTCAGGGGATGCATTCACGCGACTGCAGCTATGGGCGCGAAATTGATTGGGGGACCCCTTTTTGCACCGATCGGTTACCTACCAGAGCACCGTCCTAACGCAGAAGAATGGAACTGGGCGATCGAGGCATTTCGATCGTTGCGAGAAGACCTCGAGAGGGCAGAGGTGACGCTCTCCATTGAGCCTGTAAATCGTTCGGAGACCTTCTTTTTGCGGACTACAGCGGAAGCCGCACGTCTGTGCGAAGCGATCGACGACCCTCGTATCGGCGTCACAATCGACACGTTCCACGCGAACATTGAGGAGCGGGATATCTGTAGCGGCATACGATTGCTAGGCCCTAATCTCAAACATGTCCACGCCAGTGAGAACGATCGAGGTCCTCTTGGCCGCGGGCACGTTCCATTCAGGGAAATAGTAGCGGTGCTCAAGGAGATTGATTATCAGGGCTACCTGATGATCGAGGGATTTGGCTATAGTCCCGGAGAAGGGAAGAGTCCAGGATATTTGTGGGCTGATCCCCATGTCTCGCCTGACAGACTTGCGGAGGAAAGCTACGAGTACCTGAAGGCTCTTCTCGCTGATTGAGGAGCGCACCCCCGATAGATTTCAGAGTTTCCGAAGGTGATCGACGCCCGTAACGCGTGACTTATTTTCGCCGACGGTTGAAGCAATTGGTCACAAAGCTGTATAGGGTAATGTATGGTATTGATCGCAGCTCGAGCGGTGCCCCCTGGGCGAGCTCTCGGCTGAACGAGGGAAGTGTGGCAACTCATAAATATCGCGACATTCTGGAAAAGATTCAAGAAGACATCCGATCGGGACGTTATGTTCCGGGCCAGCGACTGCCGAGTGAAGGAGAACTAGTCAGACGTTACGGTGCATCGCGCATGACGGTTTTTCGGGCAATGCACGAATTGCAAACGATGGGTCTGGTGGTGAGACGTGTGGGCTCGGGGACTTTTGTCTCTCAAAATTCGAGTCCCAGGAGCCACGTGTTTGGACTGCTCATTCCCGAGCTCGGGCAGACGGAAATATTCGAAGCGATTTGCAAGGGAATGATGGAATCTCAAGAGGCCAGTCGCCACTCGCTGCTCTGGGGCAACACTGCGTCTGAAGAGAATGAGAGCGAAAGAGTGGCGGAACAGTTGTGTCATCACTACATTGCCAAAAAGGTCTCAGGAGTGTTTTTCGCGCCCGTGGAATTTTCCTCGGGAAGGTTCCAAGCGAATCACAAGATCGTCCAGGCCTTAGATAAGGCGGGCATACCGGTGGTGCTTCTCGACCGGTGTCTCGAGCCCTATCCAAGGCGAAGCAGGTATGATCTCGTCGGAATCGATAACCGCAGAACGGCTTACCTGGCGACCGAGCATTTGATCAAGGCGGGCGCGAAGAACATTGCGTTTTTCGCTAGACCACATTCGGCCCCTACGGTTGATGCCCGGATCGCGGGCTACCGCGAAGCGATTCAATCGCAACCCGGTAAGTCCTTCCGCGATGGCGTGCACATGGGAGATGCATCGGATCAGAAATTTGTAAAGGCGATTCTCAAAAGGGATCGGCCTGACGCCTTTTTATGCGCGAACGATTTTACAGCCGGGAAGCTGATGCACACGTTGATCACGATTGGGGAGAGGATACCGGATGACATCAGAATCGTCGGCATAGACGACGTGAAGTATGCAAGCCTGCTCCCCGTTCCCCTGACGACTCAACATCAGCCGTGCCGCGATATCGGGCGGATCGCGTTGACAGTGATGCTGGATCGAATCTCAAATCCAGATTTGCCCTCCAGGGATGTTCTCCTCGGTTGTGAGATGATCGTCCGTCAATCTTGCGGGCGTGCGAAGGATTGAGCAGGCTTCGCGGAGGGCACGGGCATTTAAGCGAACGCGCTTGTCTAGTGTTGCGTGGGCAGCAGGCAACCGAAAATTCAACAGATCCAGGCAAGCAAACCACAAGCTGCTGAAATGTATAGGCAACTTTAGTCGATTAGTCTGTATAAATCGTTGACAATTGCATGAAGCAACGCATAAAAGTTCTCTTCGTGAGTAGTTGCGCGATGTCTGTTTCCAGCACCAGCCAAACCGAACTAGTGATTCTTCCCCGAAATCGGCTGCGTTGACTGAGACATCATGCGACGAGCTTCGGAGGTCGAGAAAATGTCCAGCATTCAAGCTGCGTCGCGGCGCCGCATCGCGGTGTCCATTGAGATCGCATGTTCAGCATTCAGCCGGCAAAGGATTTGGCTGGCATTCTTCGTTCTCTGCCTGATGCTCAGAGCGGGCCTGGTTCATGGCCAAACGAGCTACGGCAACATAGTCGGAACAGTCGCTGACCAGGGAGGTGCCCTGATTTCGGGTGCGCACGTTCAACTGGTCAACAAGGGAACGAACGCTCAGCAAGAAACGGTTACTGGATCCGGCGGTACGTATAACTTCATCAACCTGACCCCCGGCGTATACGGCATCACGGTGACTAGTCAGGGATTCAAGTCGGCGACTAACGAGCGTGTTGAAGTAAGCATCGGCGGTTCTACGCGAGCCGATTTGACACTGCAGGTCGGAGATGTATCGCAGACCGTAACTGTAACAACTACCAACACAAATATCCAAACAGACAGCGCGACCTTGGGTGGAGTAATTGAGGGAGCGCAAGTACAGGAAGCTCCGCTCAACGGGCGAAATGTGAATAACCTTCTTGATTTTGTTCCTGGAGTCATACCCGGGGGCGGAACTTCGGGCAGTACGATGGCCAACGGAGGTACTGGTCAAGTTAGCGCAAATACGCAAGCCATCTCATACGGCAATTATCAGATTGGGGGTGCGTTTAGCGGGCAAAGCCTCTTTTTCATTGACGGCGTTGGATCAAACATTGCCGAGAACAATGTCAACACCCTCGTACCCACTCAGGACGTGGTTCGCGAGTTCAGAGTATCAACAAGCGATGTGAGCGCCGAATTCGGTGGCTATGGCGGCGGCGTCGTCCAGATCTCCACGAAGAGTGGTACAAACCAGTTCCACGGTAGCGCGTATGAATACTTCCGGAACACTGTTCTGGATGCGAATGATTGGTTCTCTAATCATGCCGGTCTAGGGAAAGTGCCTCTTCATCAGAATCAGTACGGAGCAAACTTAGGCGGCCCTGCTATCAAGAACAAGCTGTTCTTCTTCTTTTCATGGGAGCACGAGTCTCTCAGTTCTGCGTCGCCTGCCAGTTATGTAATGCCTACTGCGGCTGAGTTGAGCGGCGATTTCTCGGCCGACCCCCAGGTCATCTACGATCCGAATACCGGTCAGCCCTTCCCGGGGAACAGCATCGCAGGAAGAATCGATCCAGCCGCTCTCGCTATTCTTCAACTTGAGGCGCCTAAACAGTCCTTCGTAAAGCAAGTTCCCTACACGAACAACACGTTCGTCTCTGTGCCCGCGGTTGGAGTCCAGACCCAGTACAATGCCCGGATCGATGCGACGCTTGGGAAGGACACCCTCTTCACCCGTTACACGTTCTGGAATCCGCATAACGTCTCGGTTGATCCGTTCGGAAACAAAACTGGCGCCGGTCCCACTGGAAACTACACGCAGGAAGCGGTGCTTGGAGACAATCACGTATTCACTCCCACCTTCATCGCTGAACTCCGTCTGTCCTACCTTGAGAACTACAACTTCCAAGATCCGTTAAGCAACGGATTCAACATGTCACAGATCAACTCAAACTATGGAGACGTGCAATCAACGAATCCAAAGTGGTCTCTGCCCGCTCTTGCAGTACAGGGATACAGCGTCGGACCGAATTTGTCACAGCTCCATTGGAACAACAACATCTGGGCAATAGTTGGAAGCGTTACGAAGATTGCTGGCAAGCACAGCATCAAGACGGGAGGGAACTGGCGGCAGGTGCTGTGGGAAGCATATGGCGGCAGCAGCGGAATCACGCTTACCGCGCTTCCGGCATTTACCGGAAATCCGAGTATCCCCGGTTCGGGAAATGCCCTGGCATCGTTCCTTCTGGGAATTCCCTCGAGCACCAGTACAACGCTCTTTCTTCCAACCTATGCGTTCCTGCATAACTACGGATTATTTGTCGAAGACACTTATCAAGCGACTCCTAACCTGACAATCACGGCAGGGGTTCGCTGGGAGCAGCCAGGTTCGTTTTCAGAAGAGCATGACATTGGCGCGGTCTTCCTTCCAAATCAGCCTCTAAGCGTCGGCGGAATCAGCTCCTACACCGATCCGTTAGGGAACGACGTTCAACTAAAAGGCACGGCGGCGTTGCTCCATTCGCAGCTCCACCCGTCCCGGAGAGAAGAATCACTCCACTGGAATACGTTCTCGCCTCGTGTAGGTTTTGCGGAGCGGTTCAATGCCCGCAGCGTGGTGCGTGCAGGTTACGGTATCTCTTACTTCCCCGCGGTTCTTGATCAGGATGGCCCCCAGCTCAGCTCTCTGACTCGTTCTGCAACCACCAATCAAAATACGCCTGGCCAGCCGATTGGCGCGACCGTAGCCAATCCATTCCCCAACGGAGTGACGCCGGCACTGGGCCATTCACAGCAAGGAATCGACAATCTCTTAGGCAGGGGTGTCTGGGCGCGTGTCCCCGATCAGCCACTTGGCTATTCCCAACAGTGGAATCTGGCGTTGGAGCGGACCTTCGGCAGCAGCGCAACTGGTAGTCTTGCATACGCCGGCTCGAAGGGCACCCACCTCATTATCGCGTCGCCTTACACTGGGTCTGGTCTTCAGCTCAATCAGATTCCTGACCAGTATCTCTCGTTGGGTAACGACCTCTTAACGCCGGTGCCCAACCCGTTTTACGGCATCTTGCCCGCCGGCACCGTAGCTGGTGGGCCGACAATCCTCAAAGGAAGATTGCTGATGCCCTATCCGCAATACCCGCTCGGCGTTCTTCGTCAGGATGCACGGATCGCCGCCTCGAATTACCACGCCTTACAGGCGAATTTCACAAAGCGATTCAGTCACGCCGGTATCGTTCAGGCTGCATACACGTGGGGTAAGTTAATCAGCGACACTGATAATACCAGCGCCTTCCTAGATGGACAGGGTGGCACAGGGCTTGTGCAGGATCTCTACAACATCCAGGCTGAGAAGTCCGTCAGCCAGCAGGATATACGGCACAACTTTGTGGCGAACTATGGATTGGATCTGCCATTCGGGGTTGGGCAACGGTATCTTTCAGGGGCCAACGGCATCACGAACGCAATACTCGGCGGATGGCGCGTCAATGGAATTACGACTTTCAGAAGCGGCGTACCGATCGCGCTCACTGCGAATCCAAACATCTTGTCGCAGGACTTCGGTGGCGGCACTCCAGGATTTGGTCTTGGGAACGGAATCATTCGACCGAGCTACACAGCAGGATGCTCAAAGCACGTATCGGGCGATCGTCTTGCAAGGCAGCAGCATTGGTTCAATACTGCGTGCTTCACTCAGCCAGGTCCATTCTCCTTCGGCAATGAGCCGCGGGTAGACTCCGATTTGAGAGCGGCTGGCGTCGCAAACTTCGATTTCTCTGCGAATAAATCCTTCAATCTTGGAGAGAAGGCGAAGCTGAAGTTTAGCGGTGAGATCTTCGATCTCTTCAACCATCCTCAATTCGCAGAACCCGGCGTCGGACTAGGACCGAACTTCGGAGTCGTGAACCACCAGAGCAGCCTTCCTCGCACAGTGCAGTTGGCTTTGAGAGTTTCGTTCTGACAAAACGAATGGACGGGTATGGGCCCGACGCTCCTACGAATTGTGCGCGCGTCGTTGGGCCAACTTTCAGCTTCCAAACCGGCCAAAACTTCAACCGAAGGGTGACAGTTCTCATGATGATCAGATCACTTGCGTCAGTTGTCGTGTGTGGCATTCTCATGTTGTTCAGCGGAGGAGCGGTTGCTTTGTCGCAGAGGTCTCCTGAGGCTCCGAAGGTCACTGTGGAGTCAGACGGAACTGTCAAGATTCCCGCCGAATCAGTGCCACTCTCCAGTTTCTTGAGTCCGGAAGCAAAGGCGTACGTCACACAACACCTCCACGATATGCAGGACCCTGAGATCGTCAAGCAGGATAATGGCGTTCCGCGCTTTATGAAAGGCATGCTGGCCCGCGACAAAGAAATCTTTGCTGTCGATCAACAGGATACGAAGGTCGGTGGCGTTCATGCGTATGTCTATTCTCCCAAGAGTGGAATCTCCGAAGTGAACAGAGATCGCGTGCTCATCAATCTACATGGTGGCGGCTTTTCAGGTTGTTGGCCGGGCTGTGCTGAACTGGAGTCGATACCGATATCCGCATTGATGCAAATTAAGGTGGTGTCTGTTGATTATCGTGAAGGTCCCGATCACAAGTTCCCCGCGGCCAGTGAGGATGTTGCCGCCGTCTATCGCGAACTCCTGAAGACTTACTCTCCTCGAAGCATCGGCATTTATGGCTGTTCGGCAGGTGGGATGTTGACGGCCATGTCCGTGGCGTGGTTCCAGAAGCAACGTCTACCTTCCCCGGGTGCAATCGGGATCTACTGTGCCTCGGCCGGCAGCTTCGGTGGGGATGCTACATACATTGCCTTCCCATTTGGTGAAGCACGTGTTCCGGTTTCTCGTCCTCCTGGTGCTTCGCAATTGGGATATTTCAGTACGGCTGATACCAAAGACCCAATGGTGTCTCCGATCAACTCTCCTGAGATACTCGCAAAATTTCCGCCAACTCTCCTGATTACCGGAACGCGTGATTTCGCGATGAGCGGCACGTTGTACACGAATACACAACTGTCCAAGCTTGGCGTTACTACTGAACTCCATGTGTGGGATGGGCTTTTTCACGGCTTCTTCTATAACGCGGAAGTTCCTGAGTCAAGAGACGCTTTCCGCGTGATGATCAAATTCTTCGATCGCTACCTGCGATGAAGATGACCTGGCGAGAGCACTGGGACTGATCGAGAAAAGATATGAGAGCCAAATCCGCTGCAATCGTACTTCTCCTGCTGACCCTTCCCTTCAGCGTTTTCGCGCAAAGCAAGGTCGAACAGGGCAGATGGGTGAGTGCGTGGAGCACCGCCGTTCACACTCCACTGCCTTTTCCTGGTCTTCCGCCGACGCCTGTCATTGAGAACCAGACAGTCAGGATGGTTGTGCGCCCTTCCATCGGTGGCGCCCGCCTTCGGATCCGGTTCTCGAATACGTACGGATCGTCTCCGCTTGAGATTGGCGCAGCGCACGTCGCGCTGACCGCTAGCGGATCATCCATCCAATCGCCTTCCGATCATGTCATAACTTTCAATGGCAGGAACTCCGTTACGATCCCTGCGGGTGCTCCACTTCTTAGCGATCCGGTAGATCTCAAGATAAGCCCGATGGGCGAAATCTCGGTCAGCATCTATCTCCCTCACAGCTCAACCGCTGCTACAACACATTTCTGGGCGCAGCATGATACCTACATCTCCAAATCCGCTGATGTGTCGGGAGCGAGCGACATCGCAGCCCCCACGGCCAAAAGTTCCTGGTACTGGCTCTCTGACGTCGAAGTCTGGACTGCCGAACCAGTTCGCGCACTCGTGACATTCGGCGATTCGATTACGGATGGAGCCGGGGCAAAGCAAGGGAACTATGCAGATTGGCCCGATCAGTTTGCCAGGCGTCTTCTCACGGAAGGCCATGCGAAGAACGTAGCGGTGCTTAATGAAGGTATCGGAGGAAATCGCATCCTGCATGATGGTGCCGGAACCAACGCACTTGCCCGTTTCGATCGAGATGTGCTCTCGCAGCCGGGCGTGACCGATCTCATTGTGCTCGAAGGAATCAACGATATTGGCTGGCCTCACATGAAGCCGAGACAGTCAAAGGACGGAGCGACCACATCTCCGAGCCCGTTTGCAGCACAAGGCGTAACCGCGGCGGAACTGATTGCCGGGATGCAGCAGATTGTGGATCGAGCGCACCAGCATCAGATCCGAGTTTATGGCGCAACACTGACGCCCTACCGAGGAGCGGACTATTTCAGCGAGGATGGCGAGCAGATCCGGCAGAGTGTCAACCAATGGATTCGGACCGGAGGCGCTTTCGACGGGGTCATCGACTTTGACGCGGCGGTGCGCGATCCAGCTCAGCCTTCGAAATTTCGAGATGCTTATCAATCCGGCGATTATCTCCATCCAAACGAAGCGGGATACAAAGCAATGGCAGATGCAATCGACCTCACTCTTTTCCGTGCACCTGGAAACTGAGTCACGCAACAGCAATCGCAGACATGCAAACAGCAGCAGGAGGACCCGGCTGATGACGCGATTTGCCTGGCTATGTACCACCATACTTCTATGTAGTCACGGAGTGGCGCAACTCACGGGTGTTGGCCCTGCCTCAACGAACATACCTGGTGCTGAGTTCCCACGCGTGAATAAGGATCTTAGCGTTACGTTCAAGATCAAGGCGGAATTCGCCCACAGTGTTCAGTTGCTCATGGAACTCGGCCAATCGACATACGAGATGTCCAGAGATTCCTCCGGCCTCTGGGAAGTAACAACAAAGCCATTGACAACTGGCTTTCATTACTACGCAATTTCTGTTGACGGCTTCGCCTCGAACGATCCTGGCAGCCGCGTCTTCTTTGCAGCCCGGAAAGAAGTCAGTGGCCTCGAGGTTCCCGGAGCTGAGTCGGAATTCTTCTCCATTAGGGATGTTCCGCATGGAACTCTGCGAACGGAGTGGTACCGGCTCAATGGGACAGGTCAGATCCGACGAATCATCGTGTATACCCCCCCGGGCTACGACCAGTCGCATGAACGCTATCCAGTGCTTTACCTTCTGCACGGTTTTGGTGAGGACCAAGCAGGGTGGAGCGAACAGGGACACGAGAACTTCATCCTCGATAACCTGATCGCCAGCGGGACAGCCAAGCCGATGATCATCGTCAATGAAAATGGCATGATCGATACGGAACATCAGCCGCCTCCGCCAGCAGGCGGCCCATCTCGATCGAGCGCGATTGTTACTTACTTCATGAACCAACGGTATGCGCTGTTCGACAAGATTGTCAGCAGTGAATTAGTTCCATTTATCGACACTCACTTTCGCACGGTTCCAGATAGAAATCATCGCGCACTAGCTGGTTTGTCTATGGGAGGGTCTCAGGCGCTCCGTATCGGGCTGAATCATCTCGATCAGTTCGCTTCTCTAGGAGCTTTCAGTCCAGCGATCCATATCACCGACACTCGGACCGACTACGATGGCTCACTTGAGAAGGCATCGACGATCAATCAGCAGCTAAAGTTGCTATGGATCGGAATTGGGCGTGATGATTTTCTTCATTCGCCGGTGCTCGAGTCCCATGAAGCTCTCGAGCGTGCTGGAATCAAGCACGTGTGGATTGAGAGTTCAGGAGCACATGTCTGGACGGTCTGGAGGCGGTACCTTGAAGACTTTGCGCCGAGGCTCTTCCAATGAATGGTTCGGTCCTCATGGTAGGGCTAGGCGAACTCCTGTGGGATGTTCTACCGACCGGGAAAGTGCTCGGCGGCGCGCCGGCGAACTTCGCCTACATGTCCAGTATCTTGGGCAATCGTGGCGTGCCAGCTAGTCGAGTAGGTAATGATCCGCTTGGGAAGGAAGCGCGTCAGCAGCTTCATCGTTTAGGCCTGGCCGACGAGTATGTGCAACTTGATCCCAATCTCCCGACAGGAACTGCGGGGGTATTGATTGATGCCAAGGGTCAGCCAACTTTTACTATTCACGAATCGGTGGCTTGGGACTTCCTTCAATGGACACCTGCCTGGCAGGAGCTATCCGCGCATGCCGACATAATCTGCTTCGGCTCACTGGCGCAACGAACACCGACCTCGGCAGAGACCATCGATCGCTTCCTTCGGAATTCCAGACCTGATGCAATACTCATATTCGATGCCAACCTGCGCCAGTCCTATCACGATCGCGCCACTATCAAGCGATCCCTTGAGCATGCAGATATTCTCAAGCTAAGCGACCAGGAGCTGCCAATCCTCGCCTCTCGGCTTGGAGTCCGCGATATGAGTCAAGAGGAACTGGCGTTTTCTCTCATTCAAGAGTTCCAACTACGCCTCGTGTGCATCACGCTGGCGGACAAAGGTTCGGTACTTCTGTCTGAGAGCCAGTGCGTCACCCATCCGGGCTTTGCTGTCGAAGTCGTCGATGCGGTAGGAGCAGGCGATGCATTCACAGCCTGCCTGGCGCATTGCTTCATTCGCGGTCACTCATTGGAGGAGATCGGCGCCTATGCAAACCGACTTGCATCCTGGGTAGCGACCCAGCAAGGTGCGACGCCCCCGATTCAGCGCGCGCAAGTGCGAAGTTTGTTGCAGAGTGTAGGGCGCGCAGGAGGCAAGGGTTGAATTCCAATCAAGAGTGAAATAGCCGGGCATCGCACTATTTATATGAATTCTGACGAAGCGCATCTGATTCCTACAGCAAAGCCGACCACGCCCACAATGCTTGAAAATGACCTACTCTGGACCCACCTACTATGGCCCAAGCGTCTAAACTTGTTGATCGCGGCGAGGGTACCATGAGCCATTGCAGGTGATTCGTAAGCGTGGTTTTCTGACTGTCTTTGATTTGGGACCGAAGTGTGCAGTTGAGTGACTTGGTTGTGTCCAGGATGCCGGGTAGTGGACACTAGTATGTAATGGTCGATTCCGATATAGGGTTCACTTCGTCGATGTAAACCAGCTCATTGAAGACTCTGCCGATGGCCTGATCGAGCCGATCAGGGTCTGGTCCAGGCTTTCATTTGGAAACCGACGGAGCATGCCATTCAACTCGCCCGCGACAGCGGAGTCATCGCCGCCGTAGCGACACTTCTCGCACTAATCGAGATCATTGCTGCCGTCGGCCCTGTGTGGCGGACAACATCAATTGACCCCACGCAAGCGCCCCGGTCTGAATGATCACCAGACTTCAACTGTCGCCTACGTTGGGTGGCGACCAAGCGCCATGGATTTTTCCTGCCAGTGCGCGTGCTCAGCCGCATGTTCCGCGGCAAGCTGCTCAGCTTTCTAAAGCGACGTTATCGCAGTGGCGAGTTATGCTTCACCGGCAAGCTGGTTGCATTCTCTTCGCCGCAAACCTTCTACTCTCTGCTCGGAAGCGTCCGACGCAAGGAGTGGGTGGTCTACTCCAAGCCTCCTTTCGGGGGCCCTGAACATGTGCCGAAGTATCTGGCCCGCTAAACGCATCGGGTCGCTATCTCCAACGGAAGGCTGCTCACTGTCGAGAACGGAAGAGTGCGCTTCCGCTGGCGCGATTCGCGGCACAACAACCGCAGCAGCACGATGACACTCGATGCTACTGAGTTCATCCGGCGCTTCCTTCTTCACGTCCTCCCCGCTGGTTTCGTGAAGATTCGGCACTTTGGCCTGCTTGCCAACCGGAACCGCCGGAGCGCGCTGGACTTGTGCCGAGTTCATCTGCGCTCTAGGGAGACCGACCTCATCACCCTGCTCGGCGATGAGCAGAGGTCTGCGCTGAACTGATCGTGTCCCCAGTGCCGATGCGGAACTCTTCACGTTATTGCCCATGCGATCCGGACTCTAATCCGGACTCAGCCTACAGCCGTGGACTCCTCCTGACGGAACGATGCTCAGCTCTGTCCCAAGCCGATTAGCGGTGCTCGCGGCTTCTCGATCAGCCATTCGCCGACGTGTGCCTCGGATGGTTCTCCTTACCTCAGCACAAGCCTCGAAAGCACGACAGAGTCGCGGCCTCAGCCCGACTTCACCGGGCCAGAGACCAGCGGGTTAGTGCAAATCGCCAAGTCGCTCATCGAAGGCGGAAATGGAACGGAACGTCGGCGAGTATTGAGGAATCCGGAGGTCATGAAATTGTTGAAATGCCTAGCGGCATGCTCGCTTCTCGAGAGCTATCCGCGGTGCAACTCCACCTGCGAACAGCTATGCGAGATTCGAGCAAGGTATCCACGAGGTGACCGAAGTGGTATGCAGAAGTCAGCGTAGAGATGTGACTTGACACCGCGGGTCAAAAGATTGACACGGTTACGACAGGGTGGGCTTCGACAACGCGGTAACAGCCATTCTGGTATTTGTGTAATAACACCCTTGTCTTGTTACTGAATGAGAATGGACAAGCCCAAGGATAGACTTCGGCAAACCTTCGCGATCTGAGTTCGATTTTTGGCACCGGAACTCCATATCTATATCGCGGGGTAAGACGGAGTTCTATGCGGAAGCTCGAAAGTCTGCTTGCTGTCTCCACTCTGCAGTTCGCCCTATTCTTGATCTCACCTCAACACACAGTCGCACAGGCCTCCAACCTGTGGTCGGCAACTGGCCGGATGGTCCAGGGAAGGACCGGAGCGGCCGCTGTGGCCCTTTCCGATGGAAGGCTATTGATTACCGGAGGTGAAGATAACAACGGGGTGCCCCAGGCATCGACAGAGATCTTCGATCCAGCGACTGGACAGTTTTCGCAAGCCGCCTTGATGAATGTTCCGCGTGCCAGTCATGCTGCGATCGCGCTGACTAGTGGTGATGTGCTTGTCACGGGTGGCTTGACGACAGGCGGCGGATACAGTGACACTGCCGAGATCCTAAATGCGCGGACCGGAACTTGGATGCTTCTGGAGTCTTCGCTGGGAACCGGGCTTGCGAAGCATGCGATGACGACATTGTCGGATGGCAATGTACTCATCGTTGGAGGGGAAAGCACGACGGGGCCGGTTCTGAACCTGCTTCTATTTAAGTTGTCAGATCAATCGATCACTACTGTCGGCTCGTTGCTAACGGCGAGAGCAGGCGCAGCTTCGGCACCAACTCCCGACGGTCGAGTTCTGATCGCCGGTGGAACGGACATCAATGGCGCCGTTTTAAACTCGACTGAGATTTTTGCATACAGCGCCGACACGTTGCATGGAACGATTTCGGCGGGACCGAACATGTCTTCGCCGCGTACAAAGGCCAGCGCAACGACAACGTATGACGGCGTCGCAGTAATCGGCGGCAACAATGGCTCAATAGATCTGGGAACAGCGGAAATCTTCAGTCAATGGACGAACGCGCTACGGATTGTGAGCGGGGCCACTCCGAGGAGCGGTCATATTGCGGCGCTTCTGCCGAAGAACGGAAGCATTCTGGCGATGGGAGGGACGGGCGGCAACACTGTTGATCTTCTTCAGCCCTGGGGGAACAACCTGGCGGGGACGTTCATCGCGGGTGCCTCCTCTGCTTTCGATCACACGAATGGAATCGCTGCTCCGGGAAGCTTTGGCACGCTGCTGGGAGCAGGTGGCGCAGGATCCTCTCCCAATTCGGCCGAGCTCTATTGGTTTCCGACTATCGTCACGGATCAGCCGGACTATGCACCTGGAACAACGGTTGTGATGACAGGCGCAGGATTTCAACCTGGAGAGACCGTCAAACTGTATATGCGCGAGTGGGTCAACAAGATGCTGGTTGACCCACCCGACTATCAGGTCACGAGCAACGCGAGCGGGCAGTTCTCCTTGTCCGATTACGCTCCCACGACCACAGATATAGGCGCCCGTTACCATCTAACTGCCGTGGGCACGAGTTCTGGAATGCAGGCTCAGACGATCTTCTCGGATTCCAAACCAAACACCGTAACCATCGGTGCGCAGAACCCGAATCCGGTACATGCTGGGGCCTCAACGCAGTTCGCGCTCACTACCGGCTTCAATGGAAATGCCAATTCGTGCACTGTGGATTTGAGTATTTCTGGCTTGCCGAGCGGTGCATCAGGCGCATTCAATCCTGGAACCTTTACGTCGACAGGCGCCGACATCCTGTCTACGTTGTCCGTTAGCACGACATCTACAACGGCAGCGAACAGCTATACCTTTACTGTGACTGCGACAGGCAGAAGCGGATGTCAATCGCCACTCACGGTTACGAAGAACGGGACGCTGGTGGTTGCCGCACCCAGTCCGACTTCCATGGCAGTGAGTGCTGCAAGCGGAACGTTCGGCGGGACGGTCGACCTCTCGGCAACCTTGACTATAATTTCAGGAGGCGCGCCAGTAGGAAGCCAGACAGTCTCTTTCAAGCTGAACGGAACGAGCGTAGGATCTGCAACAACGAATAGCAGCGGCATTGCGACCCTCAGCAACGTCAGCCTAGCTGGCATCAGCGCGGGAACCTACGCCTCCGGAATCAGTGCGAGCTTCGCCGCTGGATCCGGATTTGCCGGCAGCACAGGTTCAGCTAGCCTCACAGTCGCTCCAGTCCAGGTGACACTGACAGGTGGTAGCTACAGTGGGACATATGACGGCAATCCGCACGCTTTTTCGGGCTGCTCAAGCTCGGTCCCCGCCATGGTTACATGCACGAATTCGCCGTCGGGGCCCGTTGGGCCTGACGTGGGTTCGGGCTCGGTGACGCCGACGCCTGCATTTGCGCAGGGCTCTGCTAGCGATTACGCCATCACGGGCAACAATGGGTCATGGTCAATCACGACCCGTGCCGTCACACTGACAGGCGGCAGCTACAGCGGCACGTACGATGGCGCGACACCCGCTCTCTCAGGCTGCACAAGTTCAGATGCCGCATTTGTGACCTGCCTTAACAGCTCGGCAGGTCCAGTGGGTCCTGAGGTCGGATCAGCGTCTGTGGTTCCCACGCCGGTTTATGGGAAAGGCTCTGCGGTTGATTACACGTTTACGATCAACAACGGATCCTGGTCCATCACAACACTGGCCGTAACGCTCTCGGCAGGCTCCTACAGTGGGGTGTACGACGGCAATACGCATGCGCTTACACCATGTTCGAGCAATCACGCTGGCTTTGTGACGTGCGCGAACAGTCCGGCAGGCCCCATTGGCCCAGATGTCGACACGGTGGTGGTCAGCCCGACGCCGTCCTTTGTCCAGGGCAACGCGAGTGACTACACCATCACCACCAATAACGGGTCATGGTCGATCACACCTCTGGCAGTGACTATGACGGCAGGGAACTATATCGGCACTTACGACGGCGATCCGCACGCTCCATCGGCCTGCAAGAGCAGCTATGCGGGCGTCAGCTGTGTGAACGATCCAGCCACAGTGGGACCTGATGTGAGTTCCGGCGCAATTGCGGCTGTTTCAAGTGTCGTCACGGGTATCGCGGCCGACTACGTTATTACCAAGACCAATGGAGCATATTCCATAACTCCAATGGCCCTGACGCTGACGGCAGGCGGCTATAGCGGAACTTATGACGGCAATTCGCACGCGCCTTCCAGTTGCACCAGCACGCAACCGACATTTGTCAGCTGCAACAACAATCCGGCAGGACCGGTGGGACCGGACGTGACGTCGGATGCGGTCAGTCCGACGCCTCTTTACGCGAAGGGATCTGCAATCGACTACAACCTCACGAGCAACAACGGCGCGATCTCGATCACGGCATTGGCGGTGACTGTGACGGCGGGAAGCTATACCGGCACATACGACGGCGATCCGCACGCTCCACTTGCCTGCAAGAGCACCTATGCGGGGGTAAGCTGCGCGAACAATCCGGCGTCGGTAGGCCCGGATGTGAGTTCCGGCGCCGTGACGCCTGAGTCAAGCATCGTCACGGGTATCGCGGCTGACTACGTGATTACCAAAACCAATGGAGGGTATTCCATTACGCCTCTGGCTCTGGCGCTGACTGCTGGTAGCTACACCGGAACTTACGACAGCAACACACATGCACTCTCTACATGCAACAGCACACAACCGACCTTTGTAACGTGCAACAACAATCCGGCCGGAGCAGTCGGGCCGGATGTGACCTCGGGTGTGGTTAATCCAACGGCGGCTTTCGCGAAGGGCTCCGCGATTGATTACAATATTACGAGCAACAACGGCGCATTTTCGATTACGGCTTTGGCTGTGACTGTGACCGGAGGTAGCTTCAGCGGAATCTACGATGGCGATCCGCATACTCCGTCGGCCTGCAAGAGCTCCTATGCGGGCGTGAGCTGCGTTAACGATCCGGCCTCAGTGGGGCCGGATGTGAGTTCCGGTCTGGTGGCTCCGGTGACGAGTATCGTGACCGGCATCGCGGCTGACTACGTTCTTGCGAAGGAGAATGGAAATTGGTCAATCACTCCATTGGCTGTGACACTTAGCGCGGGCGGCTATTCCGGTGTTTACGACGGGAGCCCGCATTCACTCTCGGCCTGCTCAAGCTCGCAGCCGAGTTTCGTGAACTGCACCAATGATCCGGCGGGTCCCGTTGGCCCCGATGTCGGCTCAGAAACTGTCAAGTTAGTCGCCGCGTTCGCGAAAGGCTCAGCGATCGACTATGCGATTACCCTCAACAATAATTCCTGGTCGATCACGGCTCTTCCGGTCACACTGACTGCCGGTTCGTATGGCGGCACATACGACGGTATCGCTCATTCTCCGTCCGCCTGTGTGAGCACGTATGCAGGCGTCACCTGTACTAATGATCCGGCTTCGATTGGTCCGGACGTAGGCTCTGGAGCAGTCGCTCCCGTGATGAGTATTGCAAGTGGCATTGCGGCCGACTACATCATCACTCCCAAGAATGGATCGTGGTCGATATCGCCGGTGGCGTTGACGCTTACTGCGGGAGGTTACACCGGTGTTTACGACGGCAGCAGTCATGCTCTTGCTACTTGCTCCAGTACAGAGCCGGGCTTTGTAACCTGCAGCAACGCCCCCGCGGGTCCGGTGGGGCCAAATGTCGGATCTGCCGTAGTGGCCCCGACTGCGATTTTGCAAAAGGGCTCCGCTATCGATTACACGATCACCAGCAATAACGGCTCGTGGTCGATCACGCCGCTGGAAGTTACCGTGACTGGCGGGAGCTACAGCGGCGTTTACGACGGCGGGGCTCACCCGCCGACAGCTTGCGTGAGCACTTATGCTGGCGTGAGCTGTACAAACAGTCCGAATTCCGTCGGACCAGACGTGGGCTCGGGAGCTGTCGGCGTGTCGTCGGGGATTGCGAGCGGCATTGCTGAAGACTACGTTATTACAGCCAAGGATGGATCATGGACGATTTCTCCGCTCACGGTCACCCTGACCGCTGGCTCCTTCAGTAACACTTATGACGGCAGCGCACATAATCCAACCCCTTGCACAACCAGCTATGCGGGGGTGAACTGCACCAATAGTCCGAACTCCGCTGGCCCAGACGTCGGGTCCGGGTCGACTACGGCGACGCCGGCGATTGTTACCGGAATTCCTGCTGACTATACTTTCGCTCCCGTGAGCGGATCCTGGTCAATCGCACCGCTAACGGTGACGGTGATCGGCGGCAGCTATGACGCTACCTACGATAGCGATGCGCACCCGCCCTCACCTTGCACCAGCTCCTTTGCGGGTGTGGGTTGCACGAATAGTCCGGCCTCAATAGGCCCTGAAGTGGGTTCGGGAGCGATCTCTCCAACGTCAAGTATCAACAGCGGTATTTCGGCCGACTACATCATCGCCCCGAAGAATGGATCGTGGTCGATCTCTCCATTGGCTGTAACAGTCACCGCCGGCAGCTACTCAGGTATTTATGACGGCAGCTCACACGCGCTTTCGAATTGCTCGAGCACGCAACCTGGATTTGTAAGTTGTGCGAATGCCCCGGTGGGACCAGTCGGGTCGGACGTGGGATCTGGAGCAGTGAGTCCTGCTGTGTCTTTCCTGAAAGGCAATGCGGGGGATTACGCGCTCACCAGCACCAATAGCTCATGGATGATTACAGCTCTACCGGTGACTCTCACGGCAGGCAGCTATGCGGGCGTCTACGATGGTGTGTCGCACCCGCTTTCTGCCTGCATAAGCACCTCATCGAACCTAGTGACCTGCACGAACAGTCCCACAGGGCCAGTCGGCCCCGTCGTAGGCTCCAATCCCGTAAGCTCAAACATCGTGTACGTGAAAGGTTCGGTCATTGACTACGCGTTCACACAAAAGAATGGGGCATGGAGCATCACCAAGGCGCAGCCTGCCTTCAGTGGGTTGATGAATCAGTCCATCACCTATGGAACCTCGTCCATTACGCTTTCAGGTGTCATTGCGGCGCCCGGATCGGTTTATCCGCCTTCGGGTGAGACGGTCTCGGTGGTCGTTAATGGGTCAACGCTACAGGCTCCAATCGGATCGAATGGTACGTTCAGCATCACCATTGATTCGCATGCCATTCCGGTCTCCGCAAGCCTTTACACAGTCACCTACAACTACGCAGGGGACGCCAACTTCCTCAGCGCTCCCATGGGAAGCACCACCCTCAGCGTGAAGTACGCAGCTGGCGGGGTGTGCGATGGTGATCTCGGTCATACAATTCTCCAGCCGATCAACACGAACGGAACGAGTGTATTCAATTCAAAGAGCACATCACCTGCGAAGTTCCGCGTGTGCGATGCGAATGGGGTTTCCGTGGGAACTCCAGGCGTGGTCAAAGCGTTCGTTCTCTACCAGATCCTCAACGGCACGGCTACGACGGTTAACGAGACCGTGGATTCGACCACACCTGACACGGCGTTTCGATGGGATTCTACCGCGCAGCAGTGGATATTCAACATCAGCAACAAAGGTCTCGGCCCGGCGAATCAGACCTACTTCTTCCTGATCACGCTGAATGATGGAACAGCCATCTCATTCAGCTATGGATTGAAGTAGCCGATGGTCTTCCGTTCAGAGAACTGATTAAGGACCTTACTTCATAGGAGGGTCCCGACCAGGCGCCCTCCTTCAGCTGCGGTCGAAAGGCATTCGCCCTGAAATGCAGCAGGCACGTTTCTCTTCGAATTGCGGGTAGAATTGTCGGCTATCGGGAAACTGGCAAATGTTTGCTCTCAGCTTCTCCATGGCCGGTCTCCGGCTCATTGTCAGGTTTATAGCTTCTCGTACGTAGCGTGAGACTCGATCCATTCACCTTGAGGACGGTTCTTCCATGTCTTCCCCTCTGGCTCAAAGTCGCACAGTTCGATGTGAACGGTATTTGCACTATCCCAGCTTGCCCCCTGATAACGCAGTTCAAGCACCACGACTTGGCCGGTCACTTCGCCAACTGAAATGGGAGCATCGAGGTGCGCCACGACTGCTGGGGCATCATTCTGGCCGGGGATGAAGCGGGTGATCGTCGCCTTGCGTACTTCTGCTCTTGCAGCCATGACGATTCCAGTCATAGTCTCCACTCAAGCGTAGCCGATCTCCAAACGACGCCTTCGCCGTCGGTGAGAAACATTTGCGCAGCGCAGCAGGCGTGGCGCGAGTCAGAGACAAATCGCTTCGTTTATAAACAAGCCCGACATAGCAGACACGCTCTCGGACCTCGGCCAGTTGCCACGGGCGGCCGCCGCCCTTGTAATAGGTTCCCGTACCGAGCTTCCAGGCGACAATCGAGGGATGTTCAACCCGGCGAATAGGTATGCAGCCTTCCGTGGTGAACAAATGCGGAGCGAGGGTCGTTTCGCGGACTATCTGCGTGACTATCCTATCCTTGAGAAGACGGGCTTTCAGTTGGCGCCGGAAGTCGGCTACGTATTCGTAGACCTCTTTGCCTTGATCGCGGGTCGAGATAGCACGCCTTGTTGGCGGGCGGCGAACCCTTTACTGCGATATAGCCATCTGCGATGTACTGCTTAGATTGATGGTCGCGCTTTTCCAGAATGGGATGTTCAGTGGAAAAGCATAGGTCACCGCAACCTTTACGAGATTGCCCGGATTGTTGCACGGAAATGTCGACGGATAGCATTCAGTGATACCGGACGGCCATGTTGCCGCGACAGTCAGGTGCTGAGGGTTGATTCCGGGATACCCTAGATTCCTGACCCAGGTCTGAATTTCATCGCTCGTTACATCGCAGTCCGTCAAAGAGGGTGCGTTCGAGCACGACGTGGAACCGCGAACGATTGCATAGCGGCTACCTTCCCGTGCGGCGTCGGCCACAAAGTGAGATGCATAAAGCGCCAGACAAATCTGGAGAATGGCTATGAATAGGGCGAGCAACACAACGAGACCGACTGCGGCCTCGACGAGGGTGGCTCCTTCCTCCCGGCGAAGCGCAATTCCGAGCCTTTCGATCATAATCCCGGCTCTTGCTAATCGATTTGCGCTCCGGCAAGCCCCAATCATTGGTTCAACACTTTCTGAACCGCTTGTCCTTGCAAACGGAGGTCACGATTTATCCCCATTACAGAAAAAACCGGATGATAGGTTGTCGCGACATTGACCGTCAGGACTGTCTCAATATGAGAGCTGGAACAGTCTGTGGAGCGGCACATACCGCCTGTCCCGGTGCACGCGCTTCCGTCGGAGCAGATCCCAGCTATGGAGACCGTAGTGTGCAAACTGCTCAGACCGGACGCATCGGTTGCAGCGGCATTTGCTATCGAGGAGGTGTCAGTTGCAGTGGCGCTGTTCTGCGCTCCGTACTGAACCGCAGCTTTGGCCGCATTTGTCACCTCAATCTCCATGTAAGCTGCACGTGCGAGATCGACGGCTCCGAGAAGGAGCAGAAAAAAGAACGGCACACACAGACAGGCTTCGGCGAGTGCCTGTCCGGCCTCGCACTTGAAAATCGCGAAGCGCTGGCTTCGGAGTGAAAGTACTCTCTTGATCATTGCTTGATTCCTCATTCAACTAAGGCCACGGACCGAAGCGGAGTCGTAGTAGAGTTCGCCTCGCTGTAGCTGCTTATGCTGAGAGTTGCCGTTTTGACTACAAGCGTCTTCACGATTAGATCAGTGGTGAGCGAAATCCCGCCGCTCGTGTCGCCACCGCTGTCCTGAAGGTACAACTGTGCCGATGGTGCATAGATGATGCCGGTCAAATGTCCGGTGACATTGCCTTTTTGGATCGTAATCTGGTTGCTATTGGATGAGGGTTCTATTAAAGCAACGCCGTTCGTAGAACCGGCGGTTGGAGCAACAAGATTCAATACCGTTCCGCTATTCATGGTGAGAGAGCCACTGTAGATGTCAAGGGTGGTCCCTCCCGTTCCTGATGTTATGGTGCCGGTCGTGGTCACACCGTTCTCGAATAGGTAGATACCTGCCCCCAACGTTACGTTGTTCATTTGCACAGCGTTGGTAAAACAGAGTGCTTTGCCCGTTCCAGCGCCCATAACCGAACCGGTGAGAGAGGTTGCGGTACTCGTTGAGGTGCAGTTAACTGGAGGGATCGGTCCTGAGATGCGGAGCGGGTCATTTTGTGGAGCAACACCAGTCGTAGGAATTGGACTGCTATCCAACGTTTGGCCCCCGTCTCCGCCCACTACGGAGACAGAACTTGCAGAGAGGCGACCGCTCGAACCGGTAAATTGCAGGGCATCCGAATCATTGGAATCGACCATCACGCCGCAATGCGAGGCCGAAACGTCAAATGAGCCCGATAGCGACATTGCACCAGCACCACTTGGGCTTAGGACATAGACGCAGGTCTTAGTCGGAAGGGGGGTGCCGCCCACCGCTCGTGCAGCCACTGACAAACTGTGATAACCGAACATCCTCATGAAGACGGTAGGATTAGGCTGCTGGATGATGACTTCAATGTATCCAGAAATTCCGCTATTAGGGCCATCGGTCGGCGGAGTTCTGACGGTGACTGTCACCCCGCCCTGGCCATTGCTCAGCCCATTAGCTGATGCGGCTTCCTGAGCCGCCGCTTGCGCAGAAGAGACCGAAGCATTGTAGTAATAATCCAGGGCTCCGGCGGTTGCAGCTGCGTCTGAGGCGACTTGAAGATTCCGTTTGGCACGGAACAATAGACCTACGTCGAAGGAGAGTGCGAGGAATCCGAACAGAATGAGAAGGAGAAGGGCTGACACGATCAACATCTGACCTTCCTCCTGTCGGATCATCGTCCTTTCGCGCAATCGACACCTGGTTCTGTATTCCATGCTACAAAGTGTTCGAAAGGGAGTTGCTCGCATGTTCACTTGATTTAATCCTGCAACTCTGAAAGGGGATTTAGGCTGTCTGTAGGCATTGCAAGAGACCCTTTCCGCTTTGAAACATTCCTTGGAGTTGTGCGCGGTGGTTGGAAGCGTTGTTGCCCGAACGAAGCATCAAATCGTCGAGTTTCCCAATGTTCTCGATAGGAGACTCAGCTTCACTGAGCGATCGACTTATATCCAAACAGTTCATAAGCGGCTTGCGATCAATTCGCAAGAGACTTTCTGATCCCGCAATGAATAGCCAAACGGCACTTTCAATCAAAGGAGGGCTGACCTCTCCTGAGCCCTCGGATTCATTTGGGCTTGAATGGACGGTCGATTTGAAGTTTGTTTTCGCGCGCAAGACGGCAGTCTGTAAGGGGACGCCGCTTATTCCAGCAACGTCTTCCTTCTCCCATGCAAGAAGTGGCTGATAACGCCAATTGCAGTGTCGCTCCAAAGGTACCGATTGAGAATGGTACTTTCGGGGGTCACTCCTTTGCTCAGCATAAAGCGGTATTTACGCCCCACCGGGTCAATCTAACTGGACAGGATCGCGATGACCTTAGAATTCGCTCATAAGCTTTGCTCGAGAGATCAAATACCTCAAGCTTCTGAAAGAAGGCAGCGTTCCGTCTCCTTTGCCGATAGTGAGAAGGTCAGAATCTACCTGATGAAACGTGCTCACAACTGTAGAAATGAAGCTCTCAAGAGTTGCTCTCTGGGCGCGGTATGGACATATCGAGTTGACTTCCTGGTCCCACGGTGTAGATGTCTGCTCTGAACTCGAAATCAGAGGTCTTCATTTGAGGTGGTCTTCCCGCAGTCGCCGATGCAAAGTCTCGATCGACCGGTAATTCCATTACTATTTAGCTATGACAAACGGCGTCTCCAGAGTGTTTTGCTTAGGACTGCCGCTTCGCGAACGCCAAAAAGCCTTCGCGATTGCAATGCGCGAAGCTGTTCTTTAAACCATTTCATTAAGCTTTCAATAGCTGAGAAAATTGCTCGCCTGGAGGTTCTTTCACTAGATCCAAGCGCGAGAGGCAATTTGGCGAGTAGCCCTGTCGAAAGTCCTCGAGCTGTTCCGCTCCCGATCGTGCGAAATGGAGGTACAGTGGATCAAAGATATGCAGCGCGCGATAGTCAGGATCCTCACGGCAGAATCGTCGCCGAATTAACTCAGAAATCGCACGTCTCAGGCAAGCTCGTTCGTTGCTGTGCCACTGCCCGGAGTTCTAAAAACCTCACCGGTCGCTTACAAACGTCGCAAACTGAATAAAGCCGATCGGGCTAAGATGAGCGGAGCACAGAGTAAGCCAGGCGCAACCATAAGACATCCGAAGCAGAAAATGGCGATAAGTCTTCAGCGATGCCTCTCAAATTCAAATTAGATTTCCTGCGATAGAAATACCCAGCTGTGCACCTGAATTGCATGGCTACTCAGCATTGTTATCATCGGACTGTTTTGCAATCGATTGTTCAAGATGGGGAGGTACAGGCACTTGGAGCCCAGCTCCTTGTCACAGATATCGATAGGCTGCAGAATGCTGCAATGTGTCCGTTGAAATTTGCGATGCATCGTCCCCGAAAAGCAAGAAGTACCAGGTACCACCGTAACTGACAGGCACGCGCGAAAATGCCCGAAGCTGTGAGCGAGTTCAGACCTTCGGGCATTCCGATAGTACATTTGGAGGAGATAATTTTGAAGTCTATCAGGACAATCGGTCAACGGATCATCATTCCTGACGCTGATCCATGACGAAGGTCACGTCCAAAACAGAGTAACGTGAATGTTTTTATTCTCCACGGTTTCGTACCAACTAAATCACACCAATTCGGCGCAAGATAAGGTTATGCAATCCCTCCTTGACCTCCATTTTCTCGTGGACAAATACGCTGATTTGCTGCCGAAGCTGGACGTCGACGGCGACAATCAGGAAGAGCACAGCACCATGCTCCTCTGGCTGCAGAACCAGGTCGGAGACGGAACGCCGATTCCGACGTATGTGGATCAGTGTCTCAATTGGCTGGACCGGTTTGCCGAGCGGAAATCATCGCCGCGTCAAGGCAACGCTGCCATTGATCGACCGCTGCTAACTTTAAATCCTCAGACATGTTCTTACCCCAACCTCCCCTCGTGGTGACGGAACCGGAAGGGCAATTGGGCATCGCTCTTCGCCTGGCTCAAACGGGTCTGTCCGAAAAGACCGGAATCCTCTCGATATAGGGCCAGAAGTCAAACCTCGGCTCAGCGTCGTCCGAGACCGCTCTATCAATTCGGCGAAATATTAGGGCCATTCCTAGTCAGAACTGAGATGCATGCTCTAAGAATTGCATGGACGCGACTCAGGCCATAACCAAGAAAATTGCCAGTGTTGCGGTAGGGACGCTCATCCCTGAGCGCCCCCCCACAGATCCGTACGATCGCGTTTACGCATACGGCTCTTATGAAGGATGGGTGGCGTAAAAGCGTGCATCGGGGTAAGGGTGAAGGATTCGTGGGGAAGGTAGCCACCTGTCGAAAACCTTGGTGAGCGACTTCAATTTCTTTCTTGGGCATTGACTGCGACGGATTAGAACGTTTCGCCATCGTCGATTGATACGCTGTCGGAAGGCGCGCAATTGATCGGTGTTGCCGGGCACAGCGTGGTATTGGTAGTAGCCGAGAACGACCTTCTGAAGCCAATCACCGACCTCACTGATGCGATCATGCTTTCGGCTCCGAAGCTCGGCCTGTATAGTCTTGAGCTTCGCGAGCATTCGCGGTTTCGCAATGATCCGCCAGACTGTGAACGTCTTGGTCTTATGGCGTTGCCACAGGAGTGGGTAAAGCCAAGGAAGTTGAAGTTTCCGGTTTTGCCTCGCCTCGCTGTTCGCGGTCTCGGGCGGCATAACGCCTGAATAACTCGGGTGGAACGGTTGCAGTCGGTGCAGCAAAGACGCTGAGGAATTCATACGCAGAGTATGAGCAGCTTGACGCCACCACCCCTTTACGGGAACAGATTGGGCATTCTCGGACCTGGCCGCGCTGCAGCTGGACACCCAGTCATCGACTTAGAATGACGATTAGCACGAATGTGGAGAACCGAGTCCCTTCCCCCGAAAAGCTCAGTTCTCCAACACACATTCGTGTTCCTGGGTTGGAGGTAAGCACAACCATATCTCCCTGTTCGGTAATCATTCAAGAAAACTTTCGTTTGATCCCACCGAACGTACGATCTTTGTGTCAGCATTGTTGCGTGCCACGAGACATTGAGGGTGCCACGGACAGAGCACCAGAGCTCCTGGGCCTTGCAGCGGTTGCATTGGCGGCTGTAGGGATCGCAGTCGTGTCATTACCCCTGAGAGTAGCTTGCCTTCTCGGCGCGTCTGTCTGCTTCCCTGCCTCTTTCCATTATCAGAAAGATTGGCCGCCTTGGGTTCGCTGGCTGCTCTCAGTTTTGACGGTGTCGTTCCTCATCTGTGTCGCATTGATCGCCATTCGTGACCGTTAAAACGGTTCTGTTTGCCAAGGTCTTCGGTAATCACTGGCGGCCAAGCCAGTTCCCAACCGAATAGGCGCATGCTCATGGCCGCATCGTTCGGACACACAGGAACAGAATGCCGCATATCATCAGAACGGGAATTGCCGCAATGGCCAGAATCCTCTCTATCGCTATCAACAATGAGAACCCGCTTTGCACTGCAAACGGATCACGTGAGAAAAGCGATTGTGAAAGGTCCAGCAGGCACCTCAATAGCGGTGACATGCAGTCGGGACAAATGACGAAGAAATATTCTAGAACAGATCGCGAACAAGTGAAAGGTACGACTAACTGATGGGCTTCCGCTGAGTTTCCAGATCAGCAATGCGGTCCGCGAGAATCCGCTTCAGATCAGCAATTCGCGGTGTCTCGCTTGGTTCAGATTCCAGCGAGAGTAAGGCATTCCGGAGTATTTCGAGATTGTCTCTCCGACCTGTCATGTTTTCGCTCGGTTTCCGATGTTCAAAGAGCGACATGTTTATGCAGCCTCCGACAGGGACGCATTGCGTCTCAGGATGCTTTCGGCTTCGCGAATTCTCAGTTCGAGGAATCGTTTGATCACCTGTACATCTAAGCCATCACCCACGTCAGGACTGAGTTGGAAATGTTCCAGGTTGGCGCGGAGCGTTTGAAGCCGCAAATTTTGTGACGTGTGTTGCATGTGACGAAGGAAAGAATCACATCATTTCCGTGCTGTGAATGTGATCTATGTCACTCGGCTAGGCGCCAGGGCTAATTGTCACGAACCGAAATTTGTAACTAACCTGTTCACGATGAAGGAGATATGGCGGGCAAATAGTTGAGAGTTTTTCTGCCGAAGGCCGCCGGTCAGTCAAATTGCACCCGCACCGATCTTTTTCGCAGAATTCAGAAATGTTTCGTAAAATTCAGAGGCTGGAAAGTTAATAAGGCGCTTACTTTCAATAGTTTATATTTTCATATCGTGTGCCTAATTTGGCACAGAACTGGCCTTAAGCAAGGGTTTTCGGCCACAAATGGAGGCGAGTTCTTCCGGGACTGGGGAGAGAACACAAACTCAATCGTCTGCGACGGCTGTGATCAGCCTGAGGAGCACATGGATGTCCGGTTCTGCATGGCAGGAACCATCAAGCCGAGAGGCAAAACGTGCGCAAACGACTTCTCCTGATCACAAGCAAAACGCGCTCTTGAGAGCGCATACAGGAGGCTCGTGCTTTTCAGTTGACAAGTGACTGGATCGAAAATCGCATTGGTTCAAGCTGGGTTTGTTGAGGGTTGAACTATGTAGCCAAGTAGTCTCAGTTTCCGGATCATCTTTGCGGTGTGCCGCTGTTTGACTGCTCTGAGACAGCTGGACCACGTTCTTCATAATGAACACCGTTATGCAAAATGATCCAGATCAAGTGGCAGAGGCGATTGGTGACGAAACCGATTGTTTTGTTGTGTCCCATGCGAGACACCAGGCGTCGGTATAACAGCTCGAAGATGCTGCCTTTCCGTTTGACAGCAGTATTCGCAGCTTGATTGAGAATGCGCCGCATCTGGCGGTTGCCATTTGGCGAACGTCGGCTGCGGTTTACGCCAGCGCTCTCTTCCTTTCCTGGGCATGCCCCTACCCACGAGGAGAGCTTTCCAGCCGAAGGGAACGTAGCTGCATTGGCGCCTACTTCGGCGATGATTCTGTTGAGTCGAATCGACTCCCTGGAGCAGACGCCAATCTCTCCACTGCACTCTGGTGCGGCTGAAGGAGAGACGCGATCTCCTGATCCATTTGACCGATCTGCTGCTCAACGAATTGCAAGCCGTCGAGCGTCATCCTCACCAGCCGACGATAAAGAGGGTTGAGCTCCGTGCAGGCACCAAATGCATCCTGCAGTTGTACGGGCGTCGCGGGTAGACGTTGATGAGCTAGAGCAGCCAGCTCTCCGGGATCCGTCTCTCCGTCTTCGATCGCGTTCAGCATGCGACGCGAACTGGATCCCAGTAGATCTGAGACCAGACTGGACAACTTGATATGAGCTTCTTCCAGCAGCGCCTCCAGTTGATTCTGCAGGCGTACTTTCTCACGCGTACGTTGATATCTTGTGCGAGTGAGTGTCCGCCAAAGACGCTGTTCTGTATCCGGTACGAAGCTCAAGACAAGCTCCTGTGATACGAGTCGTTTCACCAATCGTTCGGCATCTCGAAAATCTGTTTTGCACCCACGTCGACCTCGATGGGATAAGGCTTGTGCCAGATGTAGTGTTTTAGACATTCGACCCGCGTCTTCCCATCCTCTACAGATCGGCCTCCAATATCCTTCCAGCGCTCCCCAAGCAGGTTTCCAATACTGCGCCGTCGATTCCATTACGGCTTCTTCGACTCGTTGCTCAATGAGCCATTCAGACAGCGCTCGCAACTGCTCAGGATTGCTCCCATACCAACGCCGCTCAAACGAAAATCCTCGCACGATTCAACGTCAGCCACGACGACAGCCAGTCCGTTCTTGTGAACATCGATTCCCGCTATCCGACAGGACATCGCCTTCCTCCTGGCAGGAATGGAGAGCGTGCCGGGCTTACATTAACCTGGGTCACGGGCTATCGCCGCTCCGCACGGGCGGCAACGCACCATCTATTCGCTCGATCACACACGCTCCGGATCAAACTTACATTCGGCCTAAGGTCTCCAATGTCTCTTCGATCTCGCCAATTCCAGCCGCCCGGCATTATGCCTCAGCCCGGAGCGAGTTCCATGGGATTTCGCGGGCCGGAGGCCCTACCCAACTCACATGGATGCCGGTTACTGTCTCGATGACGTCCATCACTCCTTTGTGGGCTGAGATAGCTCTTAGAGAAGCCTCACGCATCGTAAGGTGAACCGGGCCAATCGTCATACAAAAATCAGGAAGCAGAAGCGGTCCAGAATGTGAGTGAATTTTGTACTTTCATTTTTTCGTTCTCGGCTTACAATGGCCGCCATGTCTTGCTGGGTCCACGAAGAGCTACTGAGCGAATGGAAGAGGCTGGTGAGGCAGCAGGTGGGGGCGCACACCAGCGGCTACGACAGTCCTACGGTCCTGCTCTACTGGCGGCTCATCGATCACCTCAGGAGTTGTGAGATCTGCCGAGACGATCAGGCTAGACAGAAGCTCTTGGGCAAGCCGTAACATCTCCGCTTTCGCGCCTCGAATGGTCCCTAGATCTCTGTGCTGCACGTATTCATTGACGAAACCCTCGCCCAAGGCACACAATCATTTCACTCTTGAATTGAAAATCATGAGCCAGTCCCCCCGGCTCAGGGGTGCGTCGTGGAATTAGCTGACGTTAAGCTAAAGTGTGAGTCCTGCGGTGCGGTATTCCTTTTTACGGCGGGTGAGCAGCAGTTCTTCCAAGCCAAAGGTTTCGTTCACAGTCCGAAAGCGTGCCGACCCTGCAGAGCCAAGAAGAAGAATGCACACCCACGAATCGATTCTTTTGTGACTTGTGCGGATTGTGGTAGAGAGACAACGGTTCCGTTCAGACCGACTCAGGAGCGTCCTGTCTATTGTCGAGCTTGCTTCACGAAACGGAAAGCTTCTGGGGATTGAGCTTTCAGGACGTCTCGACTCTGATGAAGATGTTCCGTGCTATGTCCTCATCCCGGCAGACTTGGCATTTTGTCGATGCTCAACCATCTGCCAATAAAGGATGACTGCGGGACTATCGTCGCCATTGCACGGTTCACCGTGGCGCACGATCCACTTCCATTCAGTTTCGAGTGATTGATGGAGAGTGCAACTCATCTCAGCGAGAAATATACCGGAAAATGGCTCAACCCGGTTGGGAATTCAAATGCTGTTTTGAGCTGCCCCCTTCAGTTAGTCCGCGGAAGTGAGAGCACTCGGGTTTGAGTTTAGCTGTAAATCCTTCTCGCAGCCGCCGTCGTGGCTGTGCGAATGTGGGAAGCGCAGTTTGCTTTCCACATTTGCATAGCCATTTGCGAATTCTTCCGGTGTCAGGTATCCCAGCGCACTGTGCGGGCGCACCTGGTTGTAATCGATTCGCCACCTTTCGATGGTTTCCCGTGCATCGTCCAGGGTGAGAAACCAGTGTTCGTTCAGGCACTCCTCGCGGAACTTGCCGTGGAAGCTTTCGATGTAACCGTTCTCCATCGGCCGTCCAGGGGTGATGAAGTGCAAGGTGACTTTATTCTCATAGGCCCACTGATCCAGAGCCTTGGAGGTGAACTCGGTGCCGTTATCAATGACAATCCGTACTGGCATGCCGCGATGTTGCCGAAGTCTGTCCAACACGCGTACCACGCGCAGCGCCGGCAGCGAAGTGTCGACCTCGATGGCCAGCATCTCTCGCGTGTAGGCATCCTCGATCGACAACGTCCGTACCTTACGACCAGTAGCCAGGGCGTCTTGGAGGAAGTCCATCGTCCATGTCTCGTTCCTCTTTGCTGGAGCAGCTAACAGCACCCGTGCCTGAGCGCAGATCCGCCGTCTCCGCTTGCGTTTGCGCACCACCAGCTTCTCTTCCACGTAGATCCGGTATACCCGCTTGCTGTTCACCATCCAGCCTTCCGCTTCAACAGAACATGTAGCCGCCGATATCCCCAGCGGCGACGATCTTCGGCCAGTTCTCGCAGTCGCACCCGCAGTCGCTCGTTGGCTCCGGCAAAGCGCGTCTCCCGATGACGGTAGCGCAACATGGCACGTAGGACTTCCAGTTGCCCACAGGCATGCCGTTCCGAGCAGTCCGCCGCAGCTCGAAATACCACGACGGCCTCTCGCCTGGCCTGTGGGCTTACCACTAATGGGATGGTCCGCCGCTTGATTCGCTTCCTCAACAGGAGCAGTGTTTTGGTATCTGATTCAAGGAGGTCGTCCATCATGCAGGTTCGCACCGTCGGGATAGATCTTGGCAAAAACACCTTCCACGTGATCGGCCTAAACGATTCTGGAACAGTTGTCCTCAAAAAGTGCTTCACGCGAAAGCAACTGCTGGTCTTCACAGCCAACCTGTCTGCATCTCTGATCGGAATGGAAGCATGTTGCGGGTCGCACATGCTCGGCACGATTTTGACAGCACAAGGTCATCGGGTACGCCTCATTCCTGCCCAATTTGTAAAGCCGTTCGTAAAAGGAAACAAGAATGACTATTTGGACGCAGAGGCTATAGCGGAGGCCGTACAGCGACCTCGCATGCGCTTCGTTCCCGTGAAGACAGACGATCAGCTCGATCTACAAGCCTTACACCGGGTGCGCGACCGACTCATCAGCCGGCGCACCAGCGTGATCAACCAGATGCGTGCCTTCTTGCTGGAGCGCGGCATCACGTATCGCAAAGGCCGTGCTTATCTCAAACGCCAGATGGCCGCCATATTGGAAGACGCCGAAGCGAACCTTACTCCCCGCATGCGCCACCTGCTCAATCGTCTCTGGCAGGAGTGGAAGTCTGTTGAGATCGAGATCGAAGAACTGAGCGGACAAATCGAGGCAATTGCTCAGGAAGACGCGGCTTGCCAACGATTGCTGACCATCCCCGGCGTGGGTTCACTCGTTTCCACCGCCATGATCGCCGCCGTTGGAAATGGCTCTGCATTCAAGAAGGGACGCGAGTTTGCTGCATGGCTGGGGCTTGTTCCGAAACAATACTCCACAGGAGGCAAGAGCAAGCTGCTGGGGATCAGCAAACGCGGAAATCCATATCTGCGAAGGCTCTTCATCCACGGCGCACGCTCGGCGTTTCTGCACCTGAATCGCAAGAACCACAGAATAGGTGCCTGGATGGATCAGCTGGAATCCCGAGCACATCGGAACGTGGCTATCGGTTGCTCTGGCCAACAAACTTGCGCGGATTGCGTGGGCGGTTCTGGCCAAAGGAGATGTCTATTGCCCCATGTCTGCTCTTCTGCAGAGTTGAAGTGAGCGATGGATAAGGCGCCTGTCTGCGACAGGCTTGGAAATCGCCGCGCGATTCCCACTTATCCACCGCTCCGGCTGCTGCTGACCAGTTCTTACCGGGTCTGCTTGGGACAAATAGATGGACAACAGTCGAATCGACGCTCCTGAAGCCTGATTCAAAAAAGTGGCTTGCGAATAGCCGTACACACTTAGCAGGACAGGGACGTGCGTATCCTCATCGTGGCCCAGAGCCAAGCTCTAGCAAGGCCGGATACATTTTCGCGGACTGCTCAACCATCGACTTTTTCCCCTTGCAGTCGTGCGGCGGACCATACATTTTTTGATAGCACCGCCTTGAAGCCGACGATGTCCAAAGCCTGCTCGGCCACCAGCTGCTTGAGCTTGCGGTTCTCGTCTTCCAGCTGACGAAGCCGTTGCGCTTCGCTCACTTCCAGACCACCGTACTTCGCCTTCCAGCGATAAAACGTCTGTTCACTGATGCCGTGCTTGCGACATAGCTCCGCAGTCGGAACACCAGCTTCCGACTCCTTCAGGATCCCCACTATCTGCTCTTCCGTGTATCGGCTCTTACGCATCAATGTCCTCCCGCGTCAGGGCCTCATCGCCCCAACTTATCGGAGAACTCTCACTACCGTTAGACTAAATCAAAGGATGCAGCTCAGTTTGGCTAACCGCACTGATAACTTACTCATCTATTACATCGAAGATGGTGTTGCAATGGCAATACGTCCACGGATTCTCTTTGTGGGAGATGACATTACGCTATTGCAAACGCGGGAACTGATTTTCGGAGATCGATTCGAGGTTCTCATTTCTGCCCGGCTATCTGAAGCATTCAACCTGGCGTTGAAGCAGCCGTTCAAACTGATTGTGGTTTTCTCGGAAACTGAGAGTTGGAGAGAATTCGCGGAGTTCATTGCGCGAGAAAGTCCCAAGACAATAATCCTTGCCATCACCCGAAATGGCGAAAGTAAACCCGGTTGGGCGGACGAGGTCGTCCCTTCGACTAAAGGGTCCTTGGAACTTCTGAGAGTCTGCGCTCAACGGTTAGGCATCACAATGAGATCGAAATTCCACGAGCTTCTCGAATAGATCATTCAAAAAGGTGGTTCCCATCTCGTCTCGACAGGACGACGAATAATTCGGATGGATGCGAACAAACCGTCATGGGCCGGCGTCCGCGGTTCAATCCCGTCCCTGACCACCATTCAGAATCAGTAATTTAGATCAAATTTCTCAGAATCTCTCCACCCGCCATCTACCCGTGATTCTGGCGCAAATCGCCGAAGGAACTCCCCGCACCGATTCTGCATCATCTCCGCAGTTACCAGGCCTACCTGCTTAGGGAGCGTAAACTCTGCCCGGGAACGGTAGAGAACCACGTGGCTGCGCTGCAATTCTTCTTCGTACGCACCCTTCGCCGCCATGAGTTCCGCGGTTTCCTGCCCTATCTCAAGAGTCAGAGGAAGCTGCCAAGCATTCTGAGCCAGGAAGAAGTTGCCCGTCTGATCAACGCCAGCAGCGACTTGTTTGAGCGTGCGCTGCTGATGGTTCTCTATGGCACCGGTATGCGCCGCGCCGAGATCGCGCGGCTCAAGATCGCCCACGTCGACAGCCGGCGCATGATCATTCATGTGATTAACGGCAAGGGCCACAAGGACCGCGATCTTCCCCTGAGCCCGGCGTTGCTCGATACCCTGCGTGACTACTGGCGCTGGCTCAAGCCGCAGACCTACCTGTTCCCGTCCCGCTCGCATCGCAGTTCCGAACAGCCCATCACCGACAAGACGGTGTGGCGGGCATGTACCCATGCCGCGAAGAGAGCCGGCATTCGTAAGAGAGTCTCGCCGCACCTGATTCGACACAGCTGGGCCACACATCTGCTCGAAGCCGGCACCGATCTGCGCACCATCCAGCTGCTGCTCGGCCATGAGGATTCTACTGGCACCGTTTGAGCAGAAATTCTATTTTCCAGAAAGCGTCATTTTCTGGACAGGACGCGCCTTACTCTGTCCCACCAGGAAAGCGATAGTGCGATCTGACCACGACGTATAGGGCGGCTTCAATGCACGATCAAGGAACGATCCGACGAATGAATTTTGAATCAGTACACCTTTCTTTTTAGAAAATGCACAAAATCCGTCAAAGCCATGGTAAGCACCCATTCCGCTCGACCCTACTCCACCGAACGGTAGCTGATGCTGAACGAAGTGAAAGATACAGTCGTTGATCGCAGCGCCACCTGAGACTGTCTGCTCCAATACCTTCTCTATTCGAGACTTGTTTCGGTCGAAATAGTAAAGTGCGAGCGGGCGTGGCCGGTCATTGATGAAGCACAGAGCGTTCTCGAGCGAAGAATAGGTCACAACAGGCAGGATTGGCCCAAAGATCTCTTCCTGCATGACGCGGATCGAGTTGTTTGCGTCAAGAATGAACGTAGGTGGAAAGAATCGGTCTTGGGCAGGAACGTCGGAATTCGAATCGACCTGAAGAACTCGCGCTCCTTTGTTCCGCGCATCTTCAGCGAGATCCCGCATTCGTTCCCAGGCTGCCTGGCTGATTAGGTGTGTGTAGTCCACATTTGAAGCGGCATTGGGGTACCGCTTTGACAGAACTGTCTTGCATTTGCCGACAAACTCCTCCGCCTTGTTCAAAGGCACAAGTACGTAGTCTGGGGCAATGCAGGTTTGTCCGGCATTCCAAAACTTCGCAGAGCAGACGCGATCCGCCGCGATTGCCATGGGATAGGATTCGTGCACCAAAGCCGGCGACTTTCCGCCCAGTTCGAGAGTGACGGGCGTAAGGTTCTCCGCTGCTGCTTTCATCACGAGTTTGCCAACGCGTTCAGAGCCGGTGAAGAGAATATGGTCAAACGGCAACGCGGAAAAAACAGATGCAACCTCCGGCCCCCCCCCGTGACAACAGCGACATATTCTTCGGGAAATGCTTCCTTGATGATCTGGCGCAGGATTTCAGCGGTTGCCGGTGCGTGCTCAGATGGTTTAACGAGCACATGATTGCCTGCCGCGATCGCTTGACCAAAGGCGACAGAGTCAATAACACTGGATAATTCCAGGCGCCAATGATCCCTACCACCCCAAGTGGTTGATAGACGATTTTCGTGCGACCGGGTAGGAACTGCCAGTTCGCCAGCGCACCTTTAGGCCGCATCCACCGGCGGAGGTTGCGCTTCACAAACCGGATCTCGTCAACCAGCGGAAAGATCTCCAGCAACCGGATTTCTCTGGCGGAGCGTTGACCAAAGTCTATCGTCTCTGCCTCAACGATCGCGTCCTGATGATTGAAGATACTCTGCAACAAGACGTCTAAGGCTTCCAGCCGTTTCGGAAGTCCGAGCGGAGCGCATTGGCGAAAGCTGTTTCGTTGTCGTTCAAATATGTCCTGCAGCTCTTGCGGCACTCCGGTGACCGCAACTGTCGGTTCATCTATCGTCATGGGAACACACGTCCTCACGTGCCAAGCAGGATTTGAATTTAAAAGGGGAAGAGGGTAAACGTTCCCCAACCTTAGCCGTGGATAGATCGTCTGTCAAGGATTTGCGATTGCCACAACCTACAGCGTCTGGCAGCAATTTTCTGTGATTCTGGTCGGATTTTCGGCTACTCGGACCCTTAGAAGGCGAAGGTTCAGCAAAGTTTCCGGATTGCCATGATTAGGACGCGATCGCATGATTGACATCCGGTGAAGCGAGATGTTACACGTTCCCTCTCCCCTGAAACCGAGCAAGCCCACAAATCTGATCTTCGAGGTAAATCATGACAAAAGATTGTTGTGCTACTGTCTGCGCCTTCGCATCATTGGTAGTGATCGCCCTGCCCTGCATCTCACAGCAGAATCCATGGAATGGCTCTTGGAAACTCGATCCCTCCACGCTTAAGTACGATGGTCCGACCGTTTCAGTGGCCGCGGACACCGACGGCATCTGCATTACGTCTTCGATCTGTGGGTAGATGTCTGGCGCAGGAAAGTGGCTAAGGGCGACGCCATCGTTGTCCGCTACGCCGACGATCTTGTGCTTGGCTTCCAGCTAAAAGCTGACGCTACGCGTTTCCTTCAAGAGTCCAAGGAGCGGCTGGCGCAGTTCACCCTGGAACTCCATCCGGAGAAGACCCGGCTGATCGAGTTCGGCCGCTATGCGGCGAGCGATCGAAAGCTGCGGGGAGAGAGGAAACCGGAGACGTTCAACTTCTTGGGCTTCACCCACTACTGTGGGCGTCGCCACAAGACAGGAACCTTCACCGTCTGGCGCATCACGGCGAAAACGCGCATGACAGCAAAGCTCAGGGCCATCAAGGTCGAGCTTCGTCGTCGCATGCACGATCGCCCCGCCAAAACCGGTGCCTGGCTCCGAAGAGTCGTCGTCGGCTACTACCAATACCACGCAGTGCCGGGCAACCTCGGACAACTGAGCACCTTCCGTCAGCGCGTCAATCGACTGTGGTACCAGGCACTGGCACGCCGCAGTCAACGGGCACGTAAACGTTGGGAGACTCTCACTCCGCTCTTCGAACGATGGATACCGCGCCCGAAAGTCCTGCACCCTTACCCCGATGCGCGCTTCTACGCCACTCATCCTTCATAAGAGCCGTATGCGTAAACGCGCTCGTACGGATCTCTGCGGGGGGCGGCCAGCAATGACCGTCCCTACCGCGACCGGAACCATAACGAGACGCCCTTTCAGTAAGGTACTTGTCCCACCCATTGCCCGCTCTTGCACACCGAAAATCCATCGGAAAGAGACGCCGTTCGTCGTTCTCATACATTGCGAGAAAGTCATCGATGACCCATCGCTTGTTCTCTAGAACCACGATCCCGGTCTCCCGCTCCAACAGGATAAAAAACTTGCCATCAGCATCACCTCGTACAAGTCCTCTCAGAGTGCAGCGCAAGCTCCAAAGACCAAGGTGGCAACACGGTCCTCAGAAGATCAAGGCCAAACCGATTACTTGCCTGATTGAGCCTGCAGCATACTCCGCACAGGATCGGAGGCGTATTGCGGCGTCTGAGTCGTATGCGTCAAAGGATGAGCTCGGCTGGAAAACCATATAGTTAAACTGAGAGCGATCCCAATCATACCCGCGGCGATGCGTATGAGTCTCGCTCTCTCCCTGACTCGCTCAGGTACCTGAGCCGATTTGAATGTGGGTCTTGTTCTCTCCTGAGCCAGCGATCGAGGAGACGCGGGCAGATCCGGGCTTTCTATCTGCCGCACGGGCAATACGACATGAATCCGCGCTATGAACCGGTAGCCCATTCGGGTGACTGTCTTGATGAATTGCGGATCGTCAGGATCGTCCTTCAGAGCCGCACGGATCTTTCGTATTGCAGTGTTGATGCCATGCTCGCTATCAATAAAAACGTCGCGTCCCCACAGCCTCTCCGTGATTTCATCTCTGGTCACGAGTGACCCTCCGCGTGACGCGAGCAAAATCAGAAGTTGCAGGGGCTTCCGTTCCAGCCTGATGCTCTGATCCTTGTAGCGGAGCTCGAAGCGGCCGCGATCGACGGTGAAATCGCCGAACTGATAGGCAGGAGCATCCGGCGGACCGCTTTCGCGCGGGCCAGGCAAATCTCCAGGAACTCGCGGCTGGCTAGAAAACTTTACTACTGCATTTAAACCGTCCACCTGGGCACCTCTAAGCATTCCAATGTCTCGAGCTGCATTTGTCTTTTCAGTTCTTGAAAGTCTCAGCTGAAGCCTGAGGCAAGTCCTCATTGATTCCCCCGATGATCAACACCGTTCCGTCCGATAGCGATGTGGCAGAGTGCCAGAACCGGCCTGCATTCATTGGTCCCGTTGTGCTGAAGGAGTTGGTTCCCGGATCGAAGATCTCTGCGGTAGTCAGGCTCTCGTACCTGCCAACGTAGCTCTTGAAGCCGCCCGCGATCAGCACCCGTCCATCGGGTAGGAGAGTAGCGCTATGCGCCAGGCGCCCCGCCGACATGGGGCCAGCCGGAGAGAAGCGTCCCGTTCCGGGATCGTACAACTCAGCTGTAAGTTGGGGCACAGCATTGATAGCGATTCCGCCGGAAGGGAATGCATTGCTTGTAGCTCCGCCCGCAATCAGGACCATGCCATTGTTGAGAAGGGTTGCGGTGTGGCCGGTTCTCGGTGCCATCATCGTCCCAGTCGAGACGAACGTATTCATCTCCGGATCGTAGATTTCGGCGGTCGAGAGTGCTCCTTGAGCATTCTCCCCTCCGGCGATCAGCACTTCTCCTGAGGGCAAGAGCGTCGCGGTATGCGCAATTCGGCCGGCCGTCATGCTCGCAGCCGGAATAAAGGCACCGAGCGAGGGGTCGTATATCTCCGTATTGGATGTTGCCGGAGTAGTGGTATTCGCGCCGGACCCCACGGTGGTTGCGCCGCCGACGATCAATACGCGGCCATCCCGCAGCAAGGTTGCGGTGTGATGAGTGCGCCCAATTGTCATGGAACCCGTAAAGGCAAACGCGTGAACAACGGGGTCGTAGAGTTCTGCCGCGGCCGTCGCCTGCAGCCACGTCGGGTACCCACCGAATTCATTTCCTCCTGCAACCAGAACCTTTCCGTTGTTTAGAAGGGTTGCAGTTTGGAATTCGGCGGCCGCGCTGCAAGGTTTTTCGACCGCTGCGAACTGGCTGCGAACTGGATCGAAGATTTCGGCCGATGATATCGATACGAGCAAGTCATCGACGTCCAGTTGCCCGCCGCCGACCACCAGAACTGAGCCGTCTTTTAGCAGGGTCGCAGTATGGCCCGCGCGAGGATAGGCGAGCGTGCCGGCAGGGTGAAATTCGGATCCGTTCGTTGACGCGATTCCCTGGTTGTTACCACCCCACATCCACTGACCATTGCAATCGAACGTTGTGCTCGTACTGGGGGTCCCTCCCGAGGGGGATCGCGCAGGAGCCGTCGTTGCGATGTTTCCGGCGCCGCAGCCGGCCAACGCTCCGGCTAAGCAGAGCACAGTCATATAGCAGAGCCGTTTCAAGTCAGCCTCCGGAGCTGGCGCCTCCCAGGTTCCGTTTCATTCACGGCGGATTGCGGGTGGGTAACGATCCAGGCAGCCATAAGAATTCACTCGTCGGAGTGTTAGGAACAATAGAGCTGGCATGACCTGCGGCTGGAATGAACATGTCTCAGTAACCCGTTGAAGTAACTGCGTTTGTATGACGTTCTGACGAGACGTCAGGTGTTCCAAAGAAGCAGTTTCAGTGCTAAGCTGGCAACCAGCCAACGGGAGGTCCCGACGCACACCCCTGCGCAACCTGGAAAAGCGCGTTTCGGCGCGTTCGAGATCGATCTGCGCACAGGAGAGTTGCGCAAACATGGCTTGAAAATCAAGCTGCAGGATCAGCCTTTCCAGGTCCTGCGGCTCCTGCTGGAGCGATCAGGCGAGATCGTGACTCGAGAGGAGCTACGGTCGAAGCTTTGGCTAGATAACACGTTCGTAGATTTCGACGTTGGTCTGAATACTGCCATCAAGCGGCTTCGCGAAGCCCTCGGTGACTCGGCGGATAGTTCGCATTATGTTGAAACGTTGCCGAGGAAGGGGTATCGGTTCATTGCAGCCGTAGAGCCCATCGAAGATGCGGCTCCAGTTCCTGTGCCTGAAATCGGGAAGCCGCAACCGATACCGCCATCGCGGAGAGTTCGGAGATACTGGGCGGGCGCTATCTCAGTCGCGGTTTTGCTGCTTCTTACCAACATCGGGAGCCTGCGACAGAGGCTTCACCCTGCGCCTCTATCCATTCAGTCCATCGCGGTTCTCCCGCTGGAAAACCTGAGTGGCGACACAGCACAGGAGTACTTCGTCGACGGAATGACGGATGCGCTCACGACCGACCTGGGAAAGATCGGCAAGCTCCGAGTCGTTTCGAAGACCTCAATGATGCGCTACAAGGGGACGAAGAAGTCACTTCAGGAGATCGGCCGGGAACTTGACGTGGATGCACTGGTCGAGGGCAGCGTATCGCGTTCCGGCGATCGCGTTCGGATCAATGCGAATCTCGTGCAGGTTTCGCCGGAGAAGCACCTTTGGGCCGACAGTTTCGAGTCAAACATCAGAAACGTTCTGGATTTGCAGGATGATGCATCGCGAGCCATCGCAAGTGCAATTCAGGTCAGGCTAACTCCGCAGGAGCAGGATCGATTGACGAAGGGCCATTCCATCGATCCTCGCGCTTACGACTCATATCTGCAAGGCAGATTTTTTGCAGAGAAGGATCTCCCCGGCAGCGATGGGAAGCAGCCGATGGAGTACTTTCGGGCTGCTATCAAGCAAGACCCAGGCTGGGCTTTGCCGTATGCGGGGTTGGCTGACATTTACCTGCTTCATGGCATCAACTCCGCAATACCAAACGAGAGCTGCGAAAAGGCAAGGGATACAGTTCTGGAAGCCCTGAAGAGAGACTCCGAATCCGCTGAGGCGCACACGACTCTGGCGGACATTGAGTATTTCTGCGAGTGGAACTGGACCGGTGCCGAACAGGAGATCAATCGTGCAATTGAAACGGATCCGAATTTTGCACGAGCGCACAGCGCTCGCGGCCGCTACTTACTTACGCTCGGCAGGACGGACGAAATGCTCGAAGAAACGCGCCGAGCGGTTGAGCTGGATCCGCTGACCTTCCGAGTGAGATGGAATCGCTGGATCGCTTTATACCTGACTGGACGGTATGACGAGGCTCTGGAGCAGTGCCGGAAGATTCAGGAAATCGATCCCAAACAGAACCTTGGCTATGTCTACTGCGGAGCTGTCTACGTTCAAAAGGGAAATTTGGAGAAGGCAGTCCAGGAAGCTGAGGAGTCTGTCAACCTTGCTCCAAACAATCCCAGGGCGGCTGCTTACCTGGGGTATACCTACGCTGTGGCGGGGAGGCGGAAAGACGCTCAGAAGCAGCTCGCCGATCTGATGAAGATGTCGAAAGAGCGCCATGTGCACCCATACCTGATTGCATTGGTGTATGCAGGGTTGGGGCAGGATCACGCTGCGCTTGATTGGTTGGAAACAGCCTATGATGTGCGATCGAGAGACTTGCTGGAAATAAAATACGAGCCGCGCTTTGCGAGATTTCGGACAAACGCGAGGTTTATCGATTTGATTCGAAGAATCGGTTTTCCGTCCTGAGAAGGTAGGCATGCATCGATCGATACTGCGGAGGAGCCCTTTCACCGCGTTGATCGTTATATCGGTTTCTTTACCGATTCTCGGCCAGGCCTCCACAGGCAGCGTCGTTGGGACGATTTACGACCGGACCGGTGCTTCCGTGTCTGGTGCGCAGCTAGTCCTAAGCGATACAGATACCCAAGCACTCAGGCACACCATCGCATCCCCGCTGGGGACTTATGAATTTCTGCAGCTATCTCCTGGTATCTACGATCTCTCCGTCGAAGCTCAGGGATTTCGGCATACCGTGGAGAGGCATGTCGTGGTGGACGTTGGGTCGACTGTTCATCTCGATGTGACAGTTTCGCTGGGCGACGTGACGCAAACCGTAAATGTGAATGCTGAGCCTGCTCTCGTCGAACCAGACAGGGTTTCCGTCGCTTCGACTGTGAAGCCTGGATTCATCCAAAGTCTGCCGTTGCAAGACCGTCAATTTCTCAATCTTGCCCTGATGGTGCCGGGCACAATCCCAGGAGCGCCGGGCACCCGCATCGGAGGAACCTCGATAGAGACGTTTTCCGTGTCAGGTATGCGCAGCCAGTCGAACAACTATACCCTCGATGGGATCAGCAACAATGATCCTCACATCAGCGGTCCTCTCAATTTGTTCAGGCTCGCCGATGCGGTGCAGGAGTTCAGCGTAGAAACAAGTATTCCCGGGTCTGATGCTGGGCGAAGTAGCGGCGCACAAGTAAGGGTGGTTACGAAGAGTGGCGGCAATGCTTATCATGGAACGCTCTTCTACTACGCCCGAAATGATGCGTTCGATGCAACTCCGTTCTTTTTGAAGCGCGCGGGCTTGCCCAAGAACTCCCTGGAGCGCAATCAGTTTGGCGGCACAGCAGGCGGATTCATACGACGCGATCAGACGTTTTGGTTCGCCAGTTTTGAAGGCTACCGTCAATCTGTTCAAGTCCCGGCAACTGCTCGCATACCGACGGACGCCGAACGCGCGGCTGTAACTGACCAGATATCTAAATCGTTGCTTAACTTCTGGCCGAAGGCGAATACTCCGGGATTGCTTTCGGTCACGGGGAAGAACTGGGCGGGGACCACTCCGGATGTAGGGAACGACGAGACGTACCTCTTTAGGATCGATCAGAAACTTGCGACTAATCACTGGTTGACCGCTCGTTACGCATGGTTCAGCGGGGACACTCTGGCCCGGCAGAATAGTCCCTTCCATGGTCTGCTCAACAATTCTCCAGAACAGCGTTCGCTGCTGGTGCAGAGCACTTACAGCACAGCTCATCTGGTGAATCAGGCCCGCTTCGGATACTCGAGCAACTCAGCGTTTTCGCGGCCAACCGATGCGAGCGTCAATCCCGGGGCCATCTTCACCGATGCGAATGGAGCGAAGTTGCCCGGCTTCATTGATACCGGAACTGATCCGCTGGATGCCGGGTTGCCGACGATTACCATCAACGGCCTTACCGATGGTGCTTTGGGTGTGGGACCCAGCTTTCCCCAGGGGCGTACAACAGATATTTACGAATTCATGGATGATCTATCGCTAAGCGCGCCGCGAAACTGGAGTCGACACACCTTGCACTTTGGACTGGAGGTGCGCGGCGAAACCGACAATACCTTCCTGAATGCCGCTTTCCGAGGATCTATCTCTTTCCCCGGTTGGAGCGCCTTCGCCTCCGGCCAGCCGCAAAGAGGAAGCGTCGCGACCGGAGAGAGCGGAACACTTCGCAAATGGTCACGCGTGCCTGTTTACCTTTATGCGCAGGATGCCTTCAGGGCGCGGCCCGATCTCACCTTCAACGTGGGAATCAGATGGGAATACCCGGGAACTCTGAGTGAGGAGAGAAATCGTGGCAGCAACTTCGTGCCGGGAATTGGCCAGATGGAACTTCACAGCAATCTGCGTATCGACGTGGATCCAACTCAGTTTGGGCGCGCAGCGCTGCTGGAAACTCCCATCGACACTCGACTTCCCGCATCCGGTCAATTCAATGTGCCGCTGAAAAACTTCGAGCCCTTTGTGGGTGCCGCCTATTCGCCATCATTCTGGGGACCTATCTTTGCGCAGAGGACGGTAATGCGACTCGGCTTCCGAATCAGTCGTGATGACATCTTCGATGACGTTTACACTCTGATGGGCTTGAACCCGCCGTCGGTACTCTCAACCACACTCCCCAGGAACAGCTACACGTGGGCAACAGTCTTGAACCAGAACCTGAGGTTGTTCAGCCCTGATCCAACCGTTGCGACCAGAGGGGAACGAGGGGTCCTGACGTTCAGCGACATCGCAACAAATCCCTCTACGCCGTATTCGATGAACTACGCAGTTGAGCTCGAACGGCAACTCGGAAAGAACTCATCGCTTGAACTGACCTATGTCGGGTCGCAAGGTCGAAAGCTGATCGTCGTTGTCGATCCAAACCAACCTACTGTGACGGTAGATGATGCGCGCAAACGCGGCGATCAGGCGCCAAATCAGCGGAGTTTTCCGTTCCCGCAATACTCAAATATCCTGCAGGCAGAATTCGTTGGGACCTCAAACTTCAACGGGCTCTCTCTTGTAGCGAGGGAGCAGATGTCCCGCGGCCTGGACTTCAGCGCATCCTACGAATTGAGCAAATCTCTAGATGAAAACTCCGAGTTCTTTCCCACAGACGGGGACACATCAATCTACGCAGACTCCAAGAACCGGTCCGGAGATTACGGGCTGTCGTCGTTTGACATCCGAAACCGTGTCATTGGCACGTTCGTCTGTCGACTCCCATGGCGACACGAGCGCACGTTTTCTGCAGGCACCCGAAAACTGTGGGATCTGGTGACTCAGAATTGGATGGTGTCAGGAATTACGAGTTTCAGGAGTGGATTTCCATTCACTGTCCGCGCAAGCTCTGATACAGATTTCACCGGGCTGAACAGATGGACTCCAGCTGCAGGGTTTTCTGACAGAGTGGACATGAGTGCAGGAGCGAGGGTCGTGCCTCACAACATGAGTGATCCCGATCATGCCTTCGACCCCCAGGTGTTCAGCTATCCGAAGGCCGGTGTGCCGGGCAGTGTTGGCCGCAACAGTTTGATCGGCCCGCACTCGGTCACTCAGGATCTCGCGGTAATAAGAGACTTCCCCGTTCGAGAAAACAAACAGGTGCAACTCCGTGTTGAGTCGTTCAATGTGTTCAATCACACGAATTTCAAATTACCGGAGACTCGCCTGGACCAGAGTTCTGTGGGCAAAATCGGAGCTTCATACGACCCTCGCTTGCTTCAGCTTAGCGCGCGGTTCCGATGGTGAGATCTACTGTGGCCGTCGAGAATGCGTCCGGCAATGGCGCCTTATTGAACCATTGACACTGCCCAAAGGAAGCCCCTAGTTTGCTCGCGTAAATCGATTCTGCAGAATGTTAAGGCGGTGCAACGTGGCGCACAAAGAACCAATTTGAAATGAAACCGGGAGCAGTTGCGATTACGTCGGCCACTTTGACGAAGATTGACTCTGCCCCGCCCACAACGGCTGAGGAGATCAAGAAGGGATTGCAGGAGCTACTGGACCAAGTCTGATGCTTCGTTCGCGGGTGTCTGGATGAAGCGCCGAAATTCAGGAGAGCCCCGCTCCACCCCTCGACATACACGTACAAGATTCCGCTGGCTGTTTCTCGGTATCATGTTTTGTCTCGCTGGTCCGGGGAAATCTCACGAATGTTTGTCACTCTTTCTACGACTCCCTCATCAATGAGACGGTGCAACTCGCGAAGTAGCAGGATGTCCTCGGTGATCGGGTTAAATCCGGCCATACGTGATCGGGTTAAAAGCGGCCATAGGGAGAGGCAGAAGACGTGATTGTTTTACCTTGCCGACGTGTAGATTTGCAAGGCGAACAGTGTCGCGTTGATGTTTAGAGACCTTGATTGCGTGGTAGTGTTGTACTCGCTCTGCCGGGGTCGCGCCTTGCAGAGTGATCCAGGGCCGATGACACGGGGCTGGCTCCGAAGGAATGGGTAATCGAGACCCTCTGCGGTTTGCCTGACGGGCTTTCCGGCAGAGGGTTTCGTGTTTGTGCATAGATTCCTATGGTGAGGCTTCGTCGTGGGAGGCCTCTGGATCCCGAGTCGCGACGCCGCCGGGCATTCTTTGCCCGGCACCGCAGCACGCAATTTCTATGTCGAGCACATGGCACGATGTCTCAGGTGCAGCAGACGGCTCGTAGCACCTGATGCGTTACTCGCGGTGCGTGAAAGGCTCCGTAAGGCGGGTCGGAATTGACCGCAAGGGCTTCAGCATCCGTCGCCCTGAAAACACAAAGCGAGCTTAGAATTGAGGACGCAGATCGGAGGACGCCTTAGTGATCCCCGAACTAATCATTCGCTACGACCATCAGTTGCGGCCAATCTCGGCAGAGTGTATTTCCTGCGGCCAACACATGCCCAAGCCTCCGTCTGACCTCAACGACGACTCCAAAATCATCCTATGGTTTTCGGGGCGTTTCGTCGAGCACAGGAAAGAAAAGCATCCCGCACCGCCCTACTACTCCAAACCGGCGACGTAAGCCGTCGCGACCGTGGTCGGGTCAGTCTGCAGCAGAGAGCCACTTGCCGAAATCCCGTCCGATTCCGTTTGACCATTGAGCACACTTGCTCTGAGCAAATTCTGCAGCTGGCGGAGGAGAGCAGGGCACCAGCTCTCTAGCCCCAGGACACTCAACTCCCGCAGCACCGGCAACGCGGAAGTAGTCAAATTTGGGTTTGGTTCCGAGTAGGCGAACAACCGCAAGCGGTACCAATTTATACTCGCGTTACCCTTCAACATGAGACTTCATGAGGCATGCCTACTCACTTTCTTTGCGGCCTCGCGCTCCTAATGCTTCGGCCCAAGAGGTCAGTTGCGGCGACATCCCACTGCTGTCACGCATGGCGTGCGTGCTATCCCAATTGAAAGTCAGAGCTGGTGATACGTATCTCGCTAGGCTTGACTTCGCCTCTCGCACGAATCGTTCCCACCTTACAGACAGATCCTCGTTTCCTGTGAGGTGATTCAGCCCTCGGGACTTTGGCAACCTACAAACATGCAACGTTCCAGGCTCGCCCCGAATCCAGAAGGACAGGAATAAAGGCAAGGTACTCTCGCAGCCCCCGCTAAGCTATTAGCGGGGATTTTTTTGCATAATTCGGCATCCTATGTGTTTCCGGGTCTGCGCCGAACTTGAAGATGAGGTGGAAGCGTTTGGGCGAAGCAGAAGCGCACTCAGAATGATTGAAAGATTTGTACTTACCTTTTTCGTTCTGCCTTACAATTGCGGCCATGTCCTGCTGGGTTCACGCCGAACTGGAAAACGAATGGAAGAAGCCCGTAGAACAAGGACTCGGACAGCATTCGAGCGGCTATGACAGCCCCACTGTGAGACTCTACTGGCAGATGATTGAACACCGCAAAGAATGTGAAGTCTGCCGGGATGAAGAGAGAGTCAGAGAGATGGACCGGATTCTGGGCAAGCCGTAGCCTTCCAAAGAAAGAGGGCTGACTATCGGTTCACAGAGACTCAGACTGGCCCCTTCTCCCAAATTCAAAACGGATGTGTCTGTATGGTCATTGCGGAGCAGCTCAAGAACATCGAAGTGAAATGCAGAAGCTGTGAAACAGTCTTTGTCTTCACGATAGAAGAGCAGGAATTCTTTCAATCGAAAGGGTTCGCCAGCGTTCCCAAGGATTGTCCTGCCTGCCGTGCGAAGCGACGGCAGAGACCGATCAAAACCGACTGGCATGTGACCTGCGCTGACTGCGGTTCGAAGACCACAGTTCCGTTCGTACCGACTAAACACCAAGCTGTATATTGTCGAGCTTGCTTCACGAACCGGAAGGCCTGAGTGACTTAATCTCTAGGTACGCGTCTTCTCTCGTCGTTCGAATGCTTCAGATTTCTGTGCTCGATGTACTTGCCAGAAAGCCAGACTATGATCTCAGCCGGGTTCTGCAAGTCTGCTGGCGACTTTGGCATCTTCTCGCCGCAGGCCGTGCATGAGCCTGACACAGGCTTCATCTCGGCGTCGTAGTTGACCTTGAGTTCTGTTCGATACATCACGCCTACTCCGATCTCCAGCCCTGTGGAGTTTTGTTTACACGCATCCTGCGGCCGTCAAAACTGACATGATAGCTGCCAACCGGCAGCTCAGACGGAGCTTGTGTATCGTCGGCCCGGACGTATTCCCAGGTATCTATAATAGGTCCGATATCTTCATGGCCTTGTTCCACCCTTGAGTGCCTGAATCGTAAGGCTGGGCCTTTCTCTGCCCTCACTGACGAGATTGAGCGAAAAAGTAAATGCCACGCTCGATATGTTGGAAAAGCGCTCTGTGGTCTGGACCGGGCCATGCGGTCCTTGGACCGACGATGCTAAAACGAGGTCTTTGTCTTCCCATCGGCCAGTGCCCGCCTCACCGCATCCAGTCGGCTGCATGCTGTCACAGTAAAAAGCACGGTACTGGCGTTCACGATTGTCCCAATAGATGATCCGGTGGCTAGAGTACGGTCCCATCCTGCTTCGGGAGGTGTAGTCAACGATCAATGAATTGGCACCCGGCCCCTTACGAATGGAAAATGTGCCCGTTCCTGTAGCGTCGTTCTTGTGCGCTTCATCGGCTTCGAAGTTCTCCGTGGTCTTCCATGTCCCTACAAGGACATCGGATAAACGTCGATTTTCTGACGCTTGCGGGGCGACCCAGGCAAATTGTGGTTTGGAATCGGTTGTCGCGGTCTGCTGCGCTAACCAGGTCTTCCCCGGACCAACGGCCGATGCACTTGCTCCGGTCCTGCGTGCCTGAATTGTGAGGCTGCGTTGTATCTTGCGCTGATTGACGAGATCCAGCGAGAAGGTGAACCCTGTTGCCGATATGTTGGAAAAGGTCTGCGTCATCTGGAGAGTTCCGCTCGGTCCCTGAGTAGCCGACTCAAAAACGAGGTCTTTGCCTCTCCATCGTCCAATGCCGGCTTCCCCACACCCATCGGGTTGCAGGCTGTCGCAGTAAAAGGCTCGGTAGAGGCGTTTCTGGCTGTCCCAGTAGATGATGCGCGTGCTGGCATACGGCCCTCCGCTGCTCTGGGACGCGTAGTCAAGGATCAATGAATTGCCCGGCCCTTTACGAATTGAGAACGCGCCTGTTCCAGCGGCACCGTTCTTGAGGAACTCGTTCGGTTCAAACTTCTCCGTGGTCCTCCAGGTTCCTACGAGCGCGGCGGACAGGCGATGAATTTCCGGTGACGGCGCAACAATCCACGACAACTGTGGTTTCGGGGCTGCCGACGTGTGTTGTACCAGCGCGGTGATACCGCCCAGAGCTACCACTGCTGCGATGAGGAGCTTTATCATCGTTTTCACCTCAGAAACGGTTCGCACTTCATCACTTGCTCGAAAGGACAAATTTGTTACCATCCACATCGCGGAACTTTGCCGAGGTTCCCCATTCCTCTGTCTTCGGCGGCCCAAGAAACTCGACGCCCTTTGCGGACAATTCCTCGTAGGACTTCGGGACATCGTTGGTCCAAAATACGAGGGGCTGAAACTGCCCGATGAGAACCTCGTGTCCAGGAGAAGTGAACAGCACAAGCTTTGTCTCCGCGCCGGGAATCCCCAGTTCGATCCAGCGCTGGTTCCCAAACGGCTGGTCGGTCCGAATTTGGAACCCAAGCTTCTCGGTGTAGAACTTCAGTGCCTTCTCCTGATCGCGAACAGGAACGGTGACGAATTTGATGCCTCGGATCATGGCTCCTCCCTGGAGAGCATCTTTGCAGTGGATGAAAAGCTCGCGCAAGTCCCCCAGCTAATTACGACTATAGTGATAAAATTACGGCATGGTTGCCAACGCTGCGGCGATCGCGCTTGATAATTACGTGCTCGATGTGCTGATGCGCGATCTGGTGGGCCATGACAAGAAGCCCTCGGCCTTCATCGTGTATTTGTATTTCGCCGTGCGCATCGAGCGGGAGATGACGCATCGCGTGGAAGCCAGCTACGGCACGATTGCTTCGGCCACAGGATTATCCAAGTCCGCGGTGCAGCATGCTGTCGAACACTTGAAGAAACGAAAGCTGATTATCGTATCCCGAGAGTCGCCCACTTCGACTCCGGAGTATCGCCTCCACCGTCACTGGCGACTGCGATTACAGGGCCTCTAGCAGGCATTGTTCGACAGAACAGACATTAGGCTCTAGATGCGCGATGAAGGAGGGAATCTCCACCTCTGAAATTCGGCCATAACGGTGTGATCCCGGAATAACCTGCAAGGCGCCATTTGACTCATCACAACGATCAAGATGAAGCCGAATCGAGATCATCCTCTCTAAGATTGATGGAGGGGGCTGAACGTGCAGAATGCCTGCCTTCGTTGACCAAGGACCGAATCCCTCAATTTCTTCTTTCTTCCGCACTGCTATGGTCACATCCTGATGCCAAGGTACCTTCCAATTCGCCTCCGGTATCTTATCGAAGAGAATGCCGCGAACTGGGAATGCGTCATCGCCGAGCACTGCTTTAGCCAATTCACCGACCGTATCTGACTCAGCTAATTTGCCGATTTCTGACAGACCCAGGAGATTGCGCACGGCGAAGGTGCTGCCGCGTCGGTGCAATCCGTCGCCGTCTTGATGCGTTCAAGCGCGTCAATCAGTTCATCGATTCTCTGATCGGGCAGAATGTTCTCTCGAACTGCATAGCCGTCATCTTCAATCTGGCTCAGCATGATTTTCTCCGGTAGAGCAGTCTGGCTAATCGCAGCCAAGATCGCGCTGAAATTCCGCCTCCTCTTTCACATCCTCCTCATCGACCTGTAGCTGATCGACGATGATGCCTCTAATAGTGAGCCACACGTCCGGCGAGGACCATGAAGCTAGGCTCGGCATCTTCCCATGGGAGCGGTCTCTGCCAAGTTTGGCCGATTCGACTGCCTGCACGTAAGGCAATTCGAGTTTGCTCAATGCGAGACGATAAAGGTCGCCGACCGTGACGATCCTGCCACAGTCTTCATCTGGAAGATCGACATTAAACGTTTCTTCGACTCGCATAACGATTTCGACTGTATCCATGCCCATCTGGACCAGCATATTCGCATACTGCGGTCGAGTGGTCGGCTAGAACGAAGCCGCAGGCGCCGCGTCCGCTGCGTTGCTGGCTGACGAGTAGTTTGGTCCCCGGGGTAGGTTGTGAGTCACAGGAGGTAACCCACTGTGACTCGTCTTCGCAAAATGATGCTCGAAGAGCTCGAGCGTCGCAACTACTCTGCCGGCACAACGCGCAACTATCTGCGTTTCGTTGAGCGGTTCGCACAACACTTCGGCAAGTCGCCGGACAAGCTGGGCCCGGATGATTTGCGCAGTTACCAGGCCTATCTGCTCCGGGAGTGCAAGCTCTGTCCGGGAACGGTGGAGAACCACGTGGCTGCGCTGCGGTTCTTCTTCGTGCGAACCCTTCGCCGCCATGAGTTCCGCGAGTTTCTGCCCTATCCCAGGAGTCAGAGGAAGCTGCCCAGCATCCTGAGCCAGGAGGAAGTCGAACGTCTGATCAACGCCAGCAGCGACTTGTTCGAGCGTGCGCTGCTGATGGTTCTTTACGGCACCGGCATGCGCCGCGCCGAGATCGCGCGGCTGGAGATCGCCCACATCGACAGCCGGCGCATGATCGTCCACGTGATCAACGGCAAGGGCCACAAGGATCGCGATCTTCCCCTGAGTCCGGCGTTGCTCGATACCCTGCGCGCCTACTGGCGGTGGCTCAAGCCTCGGACCTACCTGTTCCCGTCCCGTTCGCATCGCAGTTCCGAACAGCCCATCACCGACAAGACAGTGTGGCGGGCATGTACCCGGGCCGCGAAGAGAGCCGGCATTTGTAAGAGAGTCTCGCCACACCTGGTTCGACACAGCTGGGCCACACATCTGCTCGAAGCCGGTACCGACCTGCGCACCATCCCACCGCATGGCGATTTCTAACCACCGCATCACTGGCTTCGACGGCAAGCGCGTCAGCTTCCGCTGGCGCGATTATGCGCACGGCAATAAGCAGCGCATCATGACTCTCGATGCGGTGAACTTCCAATGCCGCTTCTTCCTCCACGTGCTGCCCAGGGGCTTCGTGCGCATCCGCCGTTACGGCCTGCTGTCCAACCGCTTCCGCAAACAACTGCTCCCGCTGGCTCGCACCCTGCTCGTCGCTCAAGGACGCGAACCGATGCCTCTGCCACCGCTCCCCGAATGCGCACCCTGGCACTGCCCCCGTTGCGGCAGGCCGATGCGCGTCGTCCAGCGCTTCACCGCTCAAGAACTCTACTTCAGAGGATTCGATTCCTCATGACTGCGATCGCCAACCCGCACCGACGGCTTGCTATCCGCACGTCTCCACGGACGTGTGTCCACAACGCTCAGAACGGCTACAGAATCTTGGCGATCAGCATCCCGGCAACGCCTCATTGCCCATCTTGCTGTCATCGGCTCAACGCTTCTCATCAGCAACGGCGAAAAACCGACCCCAAAACATATCACCCAAAGACCAGATGATATTCAATATCCATAATCCCAATCAGGATCACCGCGACCACGGCGCCTGCGGCTTCCTTCTTACCGCCTAATCGAAAACGTCTCGCAATCATAGCTATGCTCCGCGATGCTCTCATGCGCGAGACCTTTCCGATGTAGGCTAACGGTCACTCGACCTGAATTCCCTTCGCAACCGCATTTTTCATGGGTAGATTGTTGCCGTAAACCTCTCTGAGCTCGAAATTGCTCCATAATCCGTACTGTTCCGAGTTCGTCAAGAGGGAGTGGGAAGACGCTTACCCTACCGATAAGGGCGCCGTACTTGAATATTTGATAGATCCCCGGGTTTGTTCCTAGAGCTAGTTTCGCTTAACGAGGCGAACCCCGTTCTGAGATGGAGTTCTTTGGTCACTGTTCAATTTCTTTAGCTCCGCAAGAACCTGATCGGCTTCGCGCGTACGACCCAGTTTCCGATACGCTATGAAAAGCTGTGCGCAAGCCGCTCGATCCTTAGGATCGAGTTGATGAGCTTTTTCAAGCTCAAGCACTGCATCTCCGAAGCGCTTCTCCGACAGATAGGTTTCCCCTAGTTCAACTCTAGATGCGTGAAACTTGGGATTCAGTTCCACCGACTTTTCAAACGCTGTCTGAGCTTCGACGAATTCCTTAGCGCCAACGTCTGCCCCAGCTTGCATTAATGCTCGCCCTAGCATGTACTGCAGCATAAAATCGTTGGGAGTCGCCGAGATACGGGCACGGAGAAGCTCAATAGCTGGCTTCACGTTTCCACTACGAAAATAGTTAAGTGCAAGACCCGCATAGCTGTAGCTCGCGTCAGGTGTGAGCTTGCGAGCAGCTTCGAAGTCACTTGCAGCCAACTCTGTTTGATCGTTCATCGCGTGAAGAACGCCGCGTGCGAAGAGCAGTCGTGATGAATCAGCTATATTCCGAAGACCAACATTGATGATTTCCATGCCCAGTTCCGGTGAATTATGGTTCACGCAAATATCTGCCAAATCCAAGTAGGCATCCTGGTTCTTGGGCTCCAGAATTGTGGCCTCTTTGAGCTCTGTAACGGCCCTGTCGGTGCGCCCTGCTCGCTCAAGAGCATCGGCGAGCAGAATCTCGAGCTCTGCCGAATTGTGATTTGTCGTCTTTAGGTTTTCAAGGATTTCGATAGCTCTTGCGAAGTTGTCGAGCTGATAGGAGCAAATCGCCAAGTCAAATGCGGCGTCATAAGAACTAGGGGCCAAGCGCATGACCGACTTGAAGATCGGTGAGGCTTCCTTGAATAGCCCGAAATCTGCCAGGATGAACGCCACTCTAAATTGTGTCGCTGCCGGCATTGCACCTATCTGGCTATTGCGGACGAGGTCGACCGCGCTTTTTTTATTATTCGTTTTCAGGTAGGAATCGATTAGTTCGGGGATGGCATTTGGCTGAGTTTCCAGAATCCGTCCCGAACTGCTCAGATGAGCTTTCGAGCTCTCGTATTTGTGTCTGGAATACGCTATATGACCTAGGTATAACTGAACGACTGGATCATCAGGAGCGATGCTCGCCGCTCTATCAAGGAGCTCTTGGCTTTTGGAAAGATGATTCAGATTGAATTCGTTGATCGCGAGGTTTTTAAGAGACGGAACAAAAGAGGGATCTAATCTCAAGACAGCGTTGAACCACCGGTCTGCCTCTTTAAGATCGCCGCGTCCGGTAACTGCGATTCCCATCAGGTTCAGCAGTCGCGGATTGTGATCATCCGATTGTATGAGCGGCTTCAGAATGGATATACCCTTGTCAAATTCTCCATTATGAATCAGCCGCTCAGCATCCGAGATTCGCTGACGGTCGTTCGCGCTCGGTTGAGCATGGACGTACAGCGTAGCGATCGGCCAAAGTGAACAAGTGGAAATGATGACGAGAATCAATCCTTGACGGATACGCATGCGAACCCCTGGAAGTACTTCATTTCGGAACCACTCAAGGCTCAATCATCGGTGTCCTCTGAATATGAGGATCGTTGAAAATATCAAATTCATCTGTGCTTTGTGTGCTGAATTCGGAAACGATGGCACCGTCTGATCCAGCTTGGAACCAGTGAGGGACTCCAGGCCAGATGGTGAATTGATCGCCTGGTTTGAGAACTGTTCCGTGCCGCGCAGAATAGAACATCTCGTATCCCCGCGGGAACCTATCGTCCGGTTGGAAGCGCGATTCACCTGGGATAAATAAGTACACTGCACCCCAGCGGCACCTGAATGTCTCTTCCTTCCCAAGTACACCATTGACGGGCGGGTGCGCATGCTCTGGGCAGGTCTGATTTGGAAATAGCACCAACTCCTTGGCACATACGCGTTCTGTATTCACGTATGTAAGCAGCTGTAAGCCTATCCGCTCGAGGTCATTCAATCCGAAATCGGTGACTTCGATCCGCTCGCGTTCCGATGTTGTTATTGGAATTCCTGCTCGTGCCAGCATTTCGGCCGCCTTTCGCCTCGCTGTGTCAACGGCGTGAGATCTCATGTCCAGTTTCCTTCTTAGCGAACTTGCGCATGGGCTTCCTGATTTTTGTGGCATGGCGCGGTCGATTCTCGTATGCGCAGTTCCGCACGCAATATCGTTCGTGGCGAGTCGAGAGCGTCGTCTTTTGCTTCGATTTTGTCGAGCAACATTTCCGTTGCAATTTCGCCCATCTTGTACGTCGGCTGAGCGATGCACGTTAGCCTCGGTGTGAAGCTGGTCGCCCAGTCCGCATCATCGAAACTCACAACGCTTACAGATGTTGGGCACCCGATTCCAAGCTCGGACAGACATCTCAGGAGGCCAAGTGTCATCCGATTATTGCAGCTGAAAATCGCCGTCGGTGGATTCTCTATGCTCATCAGTTCATGTCCAGATCTGAAGCCGCTCTCATCGTGGAAATCTCCGATTCGGATGAGTTCTTCCGGCGTCGAGAGGCCAGCTTCCTGCATCGCTTTGCGATAGCCATTTAGCCTGTCTATCCCGACAGATCGATCAAGGCGCCCGCCGATAATACCTATCCGCGTATGTCCTAGGGTCGTTAAATGTTGAACCGCCATGTAAGCCCCTTCGAGGTTGTCAACCAGGACAGCGCCTTGTTCGATACCGTTTGGAATAGCGTCCAGGAAGACCATTGGAAATCTTCTGATTGTTAGGCGATCGTGTGCGAGCTGGGAGATGGAACTTGCGAGCAGGACTCCGTCGACACGCCTGGAATAAAGCGTCTTCAGATGCCGCTGTTCTCTGTCCGAGTCTTCATTCGAATCGCAAAGTATCACCGAATATCCTCGCCTTTCGCTTGAGGCTTCAACCCCCCGGAGGACCTCGGCATAGAACGAGTTTGAGACGTCCGGGACGATCATTCCGATCACGTTGGAGCGACCGACTCGGAGACTCCGCGCAATCTGGTCGGGTTGATAATCCAAGGCCTTCATAGCATCGAGAACACGTTTCTCGAGAGCCTTGCTGACAGTGCCCTTTTCATTGATCACTGCTGAAACAGTAGCGATCGAAACCCCTGCTAACCTCGCGACGTCACGCATCGATCTCATTTTTGGCCTTGGCTCACCATTGTTGCCGATAGACGAGACGATTCTCAAGTGAAACGTTTAGAAAGGCACGATGTTTTGAATTGAAACGATTCATAAGGTCTTTAAAAATTATTGAGAGCCTTCAACCAGATTAGTATGACATGAAAGATCATATAAATATAAAAAAATTGAGCCCTGGTTGTTATTCTATCAAATTCATATGATGATTGTATTTAGTGAGCAAATCCAGGGAAAAAAGGGAGAGTCGATGTTCTGAATCGTTTAGATTACGCTTGACATATCCGTTTCGAGTATTGAATACTCCAAAACCGAACGGCAAAAGGGCTGATGAAGTCGAATTGCGTAAAGCTGATCGCTCGATTGAGTCGACGGTCAAGTTGTGAACTCGAACAAGCCCAAATTTAGGAGGTCTAGGATGAACCATTTACGGAGTCAGTCAGCGATCGATCTTGTTCTGAGTATGATCTTGGTGTTCATTGCCCTCGGCTTGGGAGTTCAGCCTGCCAGCGCTCAATTTAGTTCTGCGATTGAGGGCAGGGTGACGGATTCGACCGGCGCGGTGGTGCCTTCAGCCAGCGTGACGCTTGCAAACATGAATACCGATGTTCGGCAGATGACAAAGACGAATGAGAGCGGATTCTATCGTTTTCAGAGTCTTGCGCCGGGGATGTATAAGGTGACGGCCAGCGGCTCAGGCTTCCAGACCGTTACACAGGAGAACATTCAGCTGATTGCCGGGGCTGTCCAGGGAGTAACACTGACGCTGGGTGTTGCATCGACAGCGGCGAGCGTTGAAGTGACGGATGCGCCACCTCTGGTCCAGACGGATGAATCCAGTGTCACCGGATTTGTCGACCGCAAGGAAGTTGAAGAGCTTCCGATGCAGGGCAGAAATTTCATCAATGCGATGACGCAGGCACCGGGAGTAGTTGGAACGGGCGCAATGGGAAGTCCCGGCCAGGATATCTTTATCCCGAACCAAGGACCGGCCATGAGCGCGAACGGAATGCCGATGTCTTCAAATACCAACTACCTTGACGGGGTGTTCCTTAGCGATTCGAATAATGGCGGGTTTGTGAAGTTGATCCCCAATCCGGATTCTATCCAGGAGATGAAGATCACAACCACCGACTACTCGGCCCAGTTCGGAATGGGCGGCGGAGCAATTGTCCAACTGGTCAGCAGGTCCGGGACGAATCAATTCCACGGGTCAGCTTTTGAATATCACGAAGACAACTGGCTCACAGCTCGAACGGAATTCCAAAACGCTCCGAATCCTGCAACAGGCAGGATTCTGCCGGTGTTTCGCAGAAATGAATTGGGAGGTTCCTTCGGCGGTCCAATCCGGAAGGGCAAGACTTTCTTCTTCGCCACCTATGACCAGCTTCTCTCGACTCAATCCAACGCCTATCTCACGACAGTCGAGACACCCGAGCTAGTGAGCTTTATGGAGGCGAACTATCCCAACAACGTCTCAACAGGGCTCCTCAAAGCCTACCCCGCTGCCGTGGGTCAACTTTCGAATCTACAAACGGTTGGCAGTTTATCTCCGGGGTGCTCCGGGACAGGACCATTGGGAATGCCTTGCGATATGCCGGTTCTGGGAACAGGTACGCATTCGTTCACTATTCCCCGCAATGGCTATCAATGGAACTTCCGAATTGATCAGAATTTCGGGTCCGGAGATAAGATTTACGGCAATGCCTACATCTCTCACGTAACCGGTGTCGTAGATCTGGCGAGACCCGCTTGGAGCACATCTGGCCCCGACAACGCCCAGTTCGGTGCTGCCACTTGGATCCATCCGTTCTCTTCGACCGCGTTGATGGAATCATCGTATGGTGCTACTCACTCCAGCTATCACACCGGATGCCCTAATTGCCAAGTTCCCGATATCAACGTCGTCGGCATGTATGGATTTGGATCGGAAGGTACGTTCTTCGCCCAAGGCTATGCTGATGCCGACCTGCACTGGCGAGAGATGCTGTCCCTCTCGCGAGGCAAGCATGCCCTCAAGGCCGGCTTTGAGATGTTTCACGATCAGAACTTCGCAAAATTCACCGTTAATTTTGCGCGACCCAACTACACGGCATTGAGTGTCTTCGACTTTGCAGATGACGCGCCACAGTTTCAGGGGATCACATTCGATCCGACGACTGGCGGAATTGCAAATGTGAACCGGTATTGGCTCAGAAGCCAGTTTGGCAGCTACTTGCAGGATGACTGGAAGGTTAGACCAAATTTAGCGCTTAGCCTCGGACTGCGTTGGGAATTCCCTTCAAACCCCAGCGAAGCACACGGCAACCGCAGCAATCTGTATCTCGGATCCGGTTCTACTCTTCAGGAGCGCATCACGGGTGCGTATGTTCACAAGTCTAAGTACGCCTTTCCCTCAGTGAAAAGAGATTACTTCGGCCCGAGGCTAGGGTTTGTTTGGCAGCCGGAGAAACTGAAAAGTCTATCGGTTAGAGGGGGAGTCGGTGTGTTCTTTGACCGCGGAGGCGACGCATGGGCGGGCACCGTCAACCTAAACCCACCGATTGCTGCATCTGTGACCGCAAATGTATTTGTTCCGTCTGGTCCTCAGCCTAAATTCGGGCTATGTCAGTCGGATACCCCTCCTTACAACTGTACTGTCCCATCGTTGCCGGTGGGCTTAAATGAACGCGGAGGTTCCATAGCAGGGCTCTCTAATGTTGGTGGACCCGATCTGAACATTCGTCAAGCATTCTCCACGAATTGGTTTTTCGGGCTGCAAAGAGGCTTTGGTTCCAATTGGATGGTGGAGGCCGACTACCTCGGAACGCGCGGTGACGATCTATACGCCGTGATCGACAGAAATCGCTATGCAGGTGATCGTGTCCTGCACAACGGAAACGTGACACGTCTGAACCCTTACTTCGGAGCGATCAGCTACAACGACAACAGTAACGAGTCGATCTACCACGGTGGTGATGTGTCGGTTCAACGGCGCTTTGCCCGTGGATTCGTGCTTCAATCAGCCTTTACGTTCGGCAAGGCCATTGACCTGATGGGCGGCGCTCCGGGCTGTAATCAGTGTTCCGAAGGAGATTCCGTTCCTGACGCCTACAATCTTCGAGCGCAGAGGGCTATCTCGGAAGGAGATGTAAACAAGCAGCTCGTCTTCAACGGTCTCTGGGAGATCCCGGTATCTCAGCATCTTAGATCACTGGCTAAAGGGATCCTGGGAGGATGGCAATTCAGTGGGCTTGGCGTTCTGTCGGCCGGCGCTCCGCAATCGGTGTATTCTTCGACGGGCGACTACAACGGTGATGGGAACTACTACGACTATCCAAATGTTCCATCATTTGGCAAAAACAGGTCGGGGCTCAGCCGAACGGATTATCTCAAGGGAGTCTTCGCAGCATCTGATTTTCCAATTCCGTGCCCGACCTCGGATCCTTGTGGGATTGAGGGCAACCTGGGTCGAGATCCGTACAGAGGACCCGGGTTTGCTCAGATCGATGCGGCCTTCTCGAAGAACAATCATCTCCCATGGTTGTTTTCAGAAAGCGCACAGCTGCAATTCCGCGCGGAATTCTTCAACCTGTTCAACCGCGTCAATTTGACAGGCTGGGATACCAATCTCTCAGATGGACTTTTCGGAAAGGCTACCAGCGCACGACAGGCGAGAACCGGGCAGATCAGCTTACGCCTCACCTTCTGAGCAACCTGACCAAACACTCTTGGGCACTTCGAATCTCTCGATGTGCCCAGTGATGTTGCAAAAATCGAAGCAAACGAAGGGATCTTTATTGATGGATCGACGTCGCTTCATTTCAACTCTCGCTGCTTTGGGCATTGCTCCTACACGATCGAGGTCAGCAGTCAGGCGAATGCTTGCATTAGGTGCAAGCGCTTCCGACGCCGGGCATGAGTTCTTTTATAAGCCATACAGCGCTTGGCCCGCCGATTTTATCCCGTTTTATAAAGACGGCAAGTTTCATCTCTTTTTCCTCCTGGATTGGCGCAATGCTGCAGCTCATGGGGAAGGTACGCCTTGGTGCAAGGTAGTGACTTCGGACTTCGTTCATTTCGAGGAAGAAGGGGAGATGCTGCCTCGTGGGTCTATTAACGATCAAGATCTGTACGTATTTACTGGATCTGTGATTGAGGCCTCCGGCAAATATCACATTTTTTACACCGGCCATAATCCGCACTTTCCTGCGTTGGGCAAGCCGCAGGAAGCAGTAATGCACGCGGTAAGCGATGATCTGTCACATTGGCGAAAAGTCCCTTCAGATACCTTTTTTGCTCCTGCTGATCAATTTGAGCAGAACGATTGGCGCGACCCTTTTGTTTTTTGGAACGAAGAAGTGAATGAATTCTGGATGTTGACTGCCGCTCGTCTCAAAGCCGGCCTGAACCGGAGGCGTGGTTGCACAGTCCTGTCGACTTCAAAGGATCTTCAAAAGTGGGAGGTTCGACGGCCGTTCTGGGAACCTAATCTCTACTTTACGCACGAATGCCCAGATCTCTTTCGAATTGGAGATTGGTGGTATTTGGTGTTCTCAGAGTTCTCGGACCTTGTCCGGACCCGGTATCGGATGAGCAGATCTCTCTCCGGACCTTGGATCGCTCCCAAAGAGGACTACTTCGATGCAAGGGCATTCTATGCTGCCAAGACTGCTTTCGACGGTAAGAGAAGGTTCCTTTTCGGATGGATTCCAACGCGCAGTGGCGCCGAGGACTATCGAAGATGGGATTGGGGCGGGAACCTGGCAGTCCACGAACTGCACCAAGAAAATGACGGGACGTTGGCCGTGCAGATGCCAACCAGCGTGGAGCAGGCCTGGAGCAAGAGTACGCCAGTTTCATTCCCAACGCGCATAGGGAATGTTTCCGTTGACATAGCTGGATTGAAGATATCGGCACCTGACTCTTTTGCCTGCGCAGTAAATCTCGATTCTCCTAAATCATGGAAGCTTGATTTCACGTTGAAGTTTGGAGCCGGAACCAGGGGATGCGGTTTGATGCTCCATACAGCATCGAACATTGACGACTCCTATTACGTTAGATTTGAGCCGCTTCGGCATCAACTCGTTCTTGATCAATGGCCCCGAGGAAAAGCGGCAGGGGATTCGATCCCGAGCGTCGAGGGAGAACATGTACCCGATATGGCCAGATGGGTTCAGTGCGATCCTCAGATACCTTTCAAAGTAAAAGTGATTGTCGACGGTACGATTGCGATCATATATGTCAATCACAAGATTGCAATGAGCATGCGTCTGTATGACCTCGATAACCCGGGCTGGGGCTTCTTTGTAACCCAAGGCACGGCAGAAATCACCGATATCAAAATGGAAGTATTGAATTCAGAGGCATAGGATTCCGAGTGATCACATCCGTGGATACACGCCGCGATCAGACTGTTGAGTCGTTCGATTTTCGAAGTCCGAATCGGTTTTTAATCATCAATACAATTGTTGCTGCACTCGGAGGTTTGCTCTTCGGGTTTGATACGGCAGTCATCGCCGGCACGACAGAAGCTTTAAAAAGCACCTTTCAGCTTTCATCATGGTCGCTGGGTCTCACTGTTTCTGTGGCCCTTTGGGGCACGGTCATTGGGGCCCTTACAGCGGGATACCCTGGAGATCGAATCGGAAGAAGAGACACTTTGCGAGTTCTGGCTCTGCTCTATGTGGTTTCAGCGCTCGGATGCGGGTTAGCCTTTGATTGGAACGCTCTCGCGGTGTTTCGATTTATGGAAGGGCTCGCAATTGGTGGATCGTCGGTTCTAGGTCCGATGTATATCGCGGAAATTGCACCGGCAAAGTGGCGCGGGCGATTGGTCGGTTTTTTCCAAATGAACGTGGTGCTTGGAATCATGCTGGCTTATCTCTCGAATGCAATCATCGCAGCAATTCATTTTGGTCCGAGCGAATGGCGATGGAAGCTTGGAATCGCGGCTCTGCCTGCAGCTCTGTTCTTCTTGATGTTGTTCAGAATCCCGAGAAGCCCTCGTTGGCTCGCGGCCAAAGGGCGTCTTGAAGAAGCTCGCATCGTAATCGAAATGAGCGGCAATCAAAGGGCTGATGAGGAGATACAAGAGATTCTCTCCTCTCTGAATTACGAGAAAGCTTCCGATGCCAGACTTTTCACTCGAAAACACATGCTGCCAATATTTCTGGCGGTATCGATTGGCATGTTCAACCAACTCACCGGTATCAACGCGATTCTCTATTACATCAACGATATCTTTCGGTCCGCTGGCTTCAGTTCTATTTCATCGGATATCCAAAGCGTTTGTGTTGGTTCGACGTTGCTCGTCTTTACATTGCTAGGTACATCTGTGATAGATCATTTTGGCCGGAAGAAGTTGTTGCTGCTCGGGTCTGTCGGAACCTCCATCTGTCTTGCAGCAGTTGCCTGGGTATTTGTCACAAAGACGCACGAAAAGATTCTGCTTCTCCTGCTAGTCTGCTACATTGCGTTCTTCGCTCTGTCCCAGGGAGCCGTTATCTGGGTGTACATAAGCGAAGTCTTCCCAACCCATATTAGAGCCAAAGGGCAAAGCCTCGGCAGTTTCTCGCACTGGATTATGAACGCAATCATTTCAGCTGTGTTTCCAGCGATGGCAGTGTCATTCGGCGGATACGCGTTTGCCTTCTTTTCAGCCATGATGGTCGTTCAGTTTCTCGTTGTTCTCATGGTCTATCCAGAAACGAAGGGGATTAGTCTCGAGCGGATGGAACGCAAGCTCGGGGTAAATTGACCATCTTCCGAGCGCGCTCCAGATCGAGACTAATAGCCAAAATACCCCAGCATCTTTTTGCTGCAGAAAGAGAATCGTCGAAATGAACAGTGTTGCGTTGACAATTGGCCTCCTGATCCTGAGTCTCTTCAGCTCGATGACCGCTCGGGCAGATTGCTCTAACGTTTCGGATGTTCCGACATCCGCGACGGGTCTCTGGCTATGGTCGAGGGTCAACTCGAATGATGGCACAACTCTCGTGACCTATTTCGAGATGCTGCAAGATGGGGAAAGGGTTGACGGACACGTCGAGTATTCCTGGGGAGGCGCACCACATATCGAGGGAAGGATGCAAGGCAACTGCTTGAGCTTCAGGCTTGAAGGCGACCTGGGCACGTTGTACACAGGTGTGATTGACGGAACAAAGATGAGCGTAACTGTCCATGGGCCAAAAGAGACAAGTCAGATGGAGCTAGTACGTCTTCCACTTGGATCCCCCAAGTATGGCAGCCCAGCAACCTTACCTGAACTCAGCTCTGTGGCTTCCAACGAGCTTGCTTCGACACCTCCGATGGGCTGGAATGCCTGGAACCATTTCCACGACTATTTGGATGATAAGACCGTCCGGGAAATCGTGCAGTCAATGATATCGTCTGGAATGCGAGACGCAGGATACGTGTATGTCAACATCGATGACGAGTGGTCAGGTGAACGCGACATAACCGGGCAGATTCAATCGAATCGCAATTTTCCAGACATGAAGAGGCTCGCTGAATATGTCCATTCAAATGGAATGAAAATTGGCCTCTATTCATCTCCCGGTCCACAGACGTGCGAAGGTCATTTAGGAAGCCTCGGTCATGAGAGTGCTGATGCTCTCGTATATGCATCTTGGGGAATCGACTATCTGAAATATGACTGGTGCAGTGCAGCATTCGTATATTCAGACAGCGATATGCGCCAGGTCTATCAACGGATGGGAACCGCATTAAGAAATGCAGGAAGACCGATCGTCTATAGCCTCTGTCAATACGGGAAAGAAGACGTGTGGAAGTGGGGCGGGCTAGTCGGGGGTAATCTTTGGCGCACTACACCCGATATTCAGGACAAATGGTCTTCAGTCCAGTCCATATGGGATGCACAAAAGTCTATCCTTCGTTTTAACAAGCCAGGCGGATGGAACGATCCCGATATGCTAGAGGTAGGAAACGGTGGGATGTCAGAAGATGAGTACCGAGCTCATTTCACCCTATGGGCGTTCCTCGCAGCGCCACTCATAGCCGGAAACGATCCCAGGACAATGTCAAAGAGCGCGCTCGACATCCTGACCAACAAAGACGTGATTGCAATCGATCAGGATTCTCTGGTCTCGGCCCCGCAAGAGCTTGGACGGAGTAAGGGACTCGAAGTGTGGCTGAGAGAGCTCTCGAACAATGAAATCGCAATCCTTCTTGTAAACTTTGACGATGTTCACGAACGAGCGGAACTTGTCTGGGACTCTCCAAGGTTCAATGCACGAGATCTGTGGAGGCACGAAGCGGTGACGATTGATAAGAACTACGATGTCGAACTCGTTCCACACACAGTCAAGTTGCTGCGAATGTCGAGATCTATCGGCGTTCCACGGGTGGTGTTTCAGAAAGCTGGAAAGTGAGGAGAGACGAATCGGGGCTGCCTTGGTCCGAATACTCCTTCAGCTGAATATCTGATTGCGGTCAGGGAGACGCTCAATGGAGCACAGGATCAATTGCACCAACCCTACATCGCGTCCCGTCCACTCTAATCGCACTTGCGAATGTGAGGTTTGAGAACAGTACGTGGTTTTCCGCTTTGAGCCGGACTTCGCTGAAGCAGTTAATGCTCTCCGATCCAGTTGCACCGCTGCCTAAAGAAAGGCGAACCGGGGGATTCGAGGATGAAGGGGAAGGCTGTTCTTTTGACCGCAATTGCTACCTCGGCGATTAGAGTTGTTTCAGCTCCCTCAGACAGCACCGCGCCCCAGCATAAATCAAACTGCGACCAACAGGTTTGTTTTGACCCCGCAGCCGGACGGATTACTTTCGGAGACTCAGAAGTATCATTTGCGCCCGGCGGTGATGAGCTAAGAGGCATCCGCCACCAAGCTGCAGGAGAGCTTTGGAGCGACCGTGCAGCGACCACGATGATTGCGCGGTCTGGAGCAACTCGGCTCGAGGATGATTGGAAGCTCGATGAGACTCGAGCGCATCTCTCGACGAACTTGATTGCTCGAGGATCTGCTCTTGAGATCTCGCAAAGCGCTAGCAGCACCAGCTCAGGGATCAAGAGCGTGCGATGGGGTCTGATTGTGCCAGACACGTACGATTTGATCTTACCCGTGCTTGGAGGCATCAAACTGAGTTCTTCTGCTCCCGAGGCGGCGTACGGATTTCGCAGGTTCGATTATCCAAATGTATGGGAAGCTCAGATGTTCCTCGTTCAGTCGGCTCGAGGCGGGCTACTGGTACATGCAGACGACAACGCCCAATCATTTAAGAGTCTCTACGTAACTCACAAGCGAGGGAACTTCTATGTAGTGGTCGAGTCGCATTTCGATGCTCCGTTCGACCGTAACGTGAATGTGATCTCCCCTAAATGGACACTCACGTCATACGCAGGAAGTTGGACGAAGGGAGCTGGCGATTATGTGGCGTGGTCTTCCCGATCGTTTGGTCTAGGTAAATTGGCGAGCTCCGAACCTGCATGGACAAAGAAGATTAGATTTTCGGTCGTGACGAATCTTCAATCGCTAGATCTGCTGCGTGCGCTAGCAAAAAGGACCGACGCACATCGAACTCTATTGGTAATTCCAGATTGGCGCCGGTACGCATACGATACGCACTATCCCGATTATTCGCCGAAGCCATTTATCGCCAAGCGAATCCGTCAGGCGCATGCATTAGGGTTCAAAGTGATGCTCTATACGAACATCTTCGGAGTTGATCCGCAGCATCCAGAATTCTCTAGAATGCAGCAATTCCAAGTTCGAGATTCCGAAACCGGCCAGCCCGTTTGGTCCGAGTATACTGCCGGCTCGAAACACGTCAAATTTGCTCAGATCGATCCAGCTGCGAAGTCATGGAGATCCCTCTTTATCCGGCGGATCGAGAAATTAGTTTCGATCGTGAATCCGGACGCAATTCATCTGGACCAATCGCTGTTGATGTACAACGACGCTAATGGGCGAATCGATGGCATGAATATGATGGAGGGCAATCTCGCCTTGCACCGCGAACTCCGAGCAGGTCTGCCACCATCTGTTGCGCTCGGAGGAGAGAGCCTCAACGAGCTGACGATGCGATATGAAGCGTTCGCGCAACGTCACGCGTACGGAATCTTTGCTGGTAAACATTCCTGGGACGATAAGATGATCGATCAAATCGTTCCGCTGAGTACCGCGTTATTCTACTCGCAAACCATCGAATATGCACATCCAGACGAGGCGAATCCGATAACCCCGCAGTACTACATGGCCTGGCATAGGGTTGTTCATAACAGATTGGGCGCCATTCCGACTCTGACCCGGCCGACGATAAACCAGATTGAGCGGCCGGATTCGCTCACACAGCAATTGTTCAGAGAGGCAGGGTGGTTTGAGCGAACCAATGCTGTCCCTTACTTCACTGATTGGAAGCCGGGTACGCTGTCGGCCTATCTAACGTGTAGAGGCTCGATCTTCACCTACAGGAAGGTGCCCTTAGGTGAAGCGCTCCTGCCCGGACAGAGATAGCTGTCCTTATGCACCTGCATCAACACTGGGAATCTCAAACAGGGTACCTAATTAGCTCACAATCTTTCGGAATGAGACGAGATGACGTCATCTCCTGGCTTGATTCTGCCTCTGTACGCGTTTGCGTCGTGCGTTGCGGAATCGATATCTGCGCTGGTTTGCGCCAGCACGGTGTTCATTGCTCCGGCTGCTCCCTCTCCATCGCGCAAGCGTATCGCATCAAGTACCGCTCGATGTAGAGCAAGTGTTCGTTCGTATGCAACTGAATTGCTACTGGTGAGGCTGAAGCTCGTTCGCAATGCTGTTTGGATCAATGCTCCGAATGGCTTCATAAACATGTTGTGTGTCGCACTCAGAATGGCGAGGTGGAATTTCAAGTCTGGTTCAACCGATGAAGGAAGGTCATTGATGGCGACGTCCATTTCGGTAAAAGCAGCTGCAATCCGCTCCACATCACCATCTGTGGCATGATTGGCAGCCATTCGCGCCGCAGCTGGCTCAATGGTCTTACGAACTTCCATCAGATCGCGAAGAACTGGAGCGATCTCGTTTCCAGAAAAAACCCAGCTCAGCACGTCCGGATCAAGGAGGTTCCATTCGCTTCGCGGCTTAACACGGGTTCCGGTTTTTCGGCGTACTTCAATCAGACCCTTCGAAGCAAGTACCTTTACCGCTTCTCTCAATGCTGTTCGGCTGACACCAAACTTTGCGCTCAGCGAATCTTCGTTTGGCAGGACTGCACCAGGTTCAATTGTCCCTTGCGTAATCAGAGACCCTATCTTCTTCGCGATCTGGTTGTGCAAGTTTGATCGCGAAAGAGCGACAGGTCGCAAGTTCTGGAACATCTTTCTTTGCATAGATGAAAAGATAATACATATGATGGTTAGATCCAACCTGAATCGATGACAAGGGATTGATTTGTAATGGCAGAGCTATCGTCCGACGCAAGGAACAGCGCCAGCTGGGCCACTTCTTCGGGTCTGATCATCCTCTTCAGGGCTTGGTTGGCCAGTATTTCTGATTTGTATTCGTCTGTGAGCCAGAGCCGCTGCTGACGCTCCGTCTCTACAGCTCCAGGCATGATGCAATTGACGCGGATGTTGAATCTCCCCAGCTCATGCGCGAGTGTTCTGGTCAATCCGACAATCGCTGCCTTCGCCGTAACATAAACAATCTGGTTCAGAGATGGGATTATCCATCCTATCGAGCTCATGTTGATAATCGAGCCCTGGAGCTGGTTGCGCATGGCAGGCAAGAAGCACTGGGTCACGAAGAAGTGATGGCGAAGATTCAAAGCAATCATCTGTTCCCAGAACTCAGGAGTCACCTCATCGATTGAATGGCGCGTATCGTTGCCTGCGTTGTTTACCAAAACATCCGGGGTACCGATCTCCAGAATTGCATTCGCTGCATTTTGGATCTGCGCAACATCGACGAGATCGCACCGAAAATAGTACGGCTCTGGAGCACCTGCGTCCACAACCGTGCGAATCAACTCCTGCGCAGGCGCATCCTGGATGTCCAAGAAGACAACTCTGGCCTCTTGACGCGCAAAAGCTTCAACCATCGAACGACCAATACCCGTTGCGCCACCTGATATCACCACGAGGCGGTTTCTTAAGCTAGGATATCGGCTAGCCGTATTGATGTTTTGACTGATATGACGCGCTTTCATCAATGCGCCTCGCGGGAAACTTTGGCACCACGTCGACCCACAAGAAAATCGAAATCGGCTCCGCAAGACGCTTGCATGACGTGATCGACGTACAACCGCTCGTATCCCCCGCTTGCCCGATCGCCCTGCGAAACCCAGAGACGTCGTCGATTCTCGAGATCTACTTCTGGCACATCCAGATGAAGCCTGCGCTCGTAAACATCAAGTTCTATCATGTCTCCGTCTTTCACCAAGGCCAGTGTTCCACCAGCGGCGGCTTCAGGGCAGACGTGAAGGATTACTGTGCCGTAAGCCGTTCCGCTCATCCTTGCGTCTGAGATGCGTACCATGTCCCTGATTCCTTTTTGAAGAAGCTTGGGTGGAAGACCCATGTTGCCGACTTCGGCCATTCCTGGATAGCCTTTGGGTCCGCAGTTCTGAAGGACAAGGATTGAACTCGCATCGACGGCCAGATCAGGGTCCATGATCTTCAACTTATAGTCTTCGATGTTGTTAAAGACTACAGCCCGTCCTCTATGACGCATGAGTTCCGGCGATGCAGCTGAAGGTTTCAAGACCGCACCATCTGGAGCGAGATTGCCACGCAGGACCATGATTCCGCCCTGGCGCACTACCGGATCATCAAAGGGCCTGATCACTTGGTTGTTCCAGATTGACGCATTCTTGCAGTTCTCACCGATTGTGCGTCCGGTCACAGTCATGGTATTTGCATGCAGTCGATCGTGATCGAGAAGTTCTCGAATGACAGCCGGGAGCCCCCCAGCGTAACAAAAATCTTCCATTAGAAAACGGCCGGAAGGCATCAGATCAACAAGAGTGGGAATGTCTCTTCCGATATCGTCCCAATCTTGGAGCGACAGGTTGATCTCGCTGCGGCCCGCTATCGCCAGCAGATGTATTACTGCATTCGTTGAGCCACCGATCGCAGCATTGACCGCAATCGCATTCTGAAATGCCTGCCTCGTCAAGATGTGGGATAATTTCAGGTCCTGCTTCACCATCTCAACGATTCGAATCCCTGACATGTGGGCAAGAGCTCCCCGACGTGAATCCACAGCTGGTATGGAGGCGTTGTGAGGCAACGAGAGCCCTATTGCTTCTACCAAGGAGGCCATTGTCGAGGCGGTTCCCATCGACATGCATGAACCAGCTGAGCGCGAAATGCAAGACTCGGCTTCATTGATGTCTTCCTGAGTGAGCGTGCCAGCTTTCAGTTCCTCGTTGAACCGCCAAACATCGGTACCTGATCCGATGTCGCTGCCTCTGAATTTCCCGTTCAGCATGGGGCCACCGGAGACAACGATGGCTGGCAGATCACAGCTTGCGGCGCCCATCAGGAGAGAAGGTGTAGTTTTATCGCAGCCACATAGAAGGACAACACCATCCAGCGGATTGCCTCGAATGCTCTCCTCAACATCCATACTCACGAGGTTCCTGAACAGCATGGCGGTGGGCCGGAGGGAAGATTCGCCAGTCGACATAACCGGAAACTCCAACGGAAACCCACCCGCCTCCCAAACGCCCCTCTTAACGTGATCGGCCAACTGTCGAAGATGCGCATTGCATGGATTGAGTTCCGACCAGGTGTTGCATATCCCGATCACCGGTCTGCCATCGAAAACGTGGCTCGGAAAGCCTTGGTTGCGCATCCAAGCGCGATGTATAAATCCATCCTTGTTGCATTGGCCGAACCAGTCTGTTGACCGGTTTTTTCTCTCAGGCATTTCGATTCCTCTTCCGTTGGCAAGCTGGGCCTACGATTTTGCCTCTTGTCTTGCCTCTTGCCATAACATTATACATATGATGTATACTCAGATCGAATTGAGAGACTTTATACAAGATGGAAAGCAAGGCGTCTCAGGATCCCGTGGAATGCGTCGCCAACTCTCAATGTGAGATTGGTGAAAACCCGCTTTGGCATCCCTTCGAACGTCGGCTGTATTGGTGCGACATACCCAGAGGACGACTGTTTGCATTCGATCCATCAACGCGGAATTACGAATGCTGCTTTGAATCAAGAACCGTAGGTGGGTTCACGATTCAAGCTGATGGCTCACTCTTGTTGTTTATGGAGAACGGTAGGGTCGCCTGTTGGAAAAATGGCGAGCTTCGCAACGTCGTGACGGGAATCGAAAATGACAGCTCACCAAGGTTCAACGACGTGATTGCCGATCCAGCAGGTCGAGTCTTCTGCGGCACGATGTCTGGGCGCTCCGGACGTGGCGCGTTATACAGATTGGACCTTGATGGGTCGATCCATCGGCTCGTTGACCAAGTCGGATGCTCGAATGGGCTGGCCTTCTCTCGTGACGGAAGGACTCTATTTCATATTGACTCTTTCGCATACACAGTATTCCGCTTCGAATACGACCCTCGAGACGGAACGATATCTAACCGGCGGGTGTTTGCGCGATTTACGAAATCGGATGGTTTGCCCGACGGAGCCACTGTCGATGCTGATGGAAATTTTTGGACGGCTTTATGGGGAGGCGGGTGCATAGCACAGCTCGGAGCAGATGGAACGATCAAGCGAAGGATCCCAATACCTGCCCAAAAGGTCTCGAGCCTCACGTTCGCCGGCTCTGATTATTCGGAAGTATATGTCACAACTGCGCGCCAGGAAGCATGCAGGGAAGAAGGCTCATTGGATGGAAATTTATTCCGGGTTCAACCAAATGTGCGCGGTATTCCTGAATTTCTTTCGCGCGTTGATCTGAGCGGCCGTTGTCAATCGTAAAGACGGAGAGTTCATGAATAGCATCGATCTTACGGAGAGACATGCAATAGTTACCGGCGGAGCACAAGGCATTGGGCTTGCCATTGCGCATCGGCTCGTGGAGTCTGGAGCCACGGTGACGCTTTGGGATTTGGACGAGGAGATGCTTCTGTCAGCAAGACAGACTTTCAAGGATCAAAGCATCATGAGCTTCTGCGTTGTGGACGTGACTGATCCGATGAGCGTTGAACGCGCGATGGCCCTGACTCTTCGCAGGCACGAACACATCGATATCCTCATCACAAGTGCGGGAATAGCTGGATCGAATCATGCGTTGTGGGATTATCCGGTCGACATGTGGCGGAAGGTGATTGAGATCAACCTGACCGGAACCTTTTTGTCTTGCCGCGCCGTACTGCCGTCAATGCTGCGGCAGAATTATGGACGCATTGTGACAATTGCCTCTATCGCTGGTAAAGAGGGGAACCCGAATGCATCGGCTTACAGCGCTTCGAAAGCGGGAGTCATTGCGATGACCAAATCCGTAGGAAAGGAGACGGCGGGACATAATATTTCAATCAACTGCATCACACCAGCCGCAGCTCAGACGCGGATTTTTGATCAGATGACTCAGGAGCATATCGATTTTATGCTTTCTAAAATCCCGCGCGCCCGATTCTTGCAACTGAACGAAATCAGTGCCATGGTTTCTTGGCTCGTCTCAGAGGAGAACTCCTTTACGACCGGAGCGGTATTTGATTTGAGCGGTGGCAGGGCAACCTACTGAACTGAGCATTGATAGAGGCTTCACGATAAGCCAGAGGGGCACGGTTTGCGCGTCTGGGGCTTGTCCACTGCAGTCAAGCAGCGATTACAGCCGGGGCGCAACGTCAGTTTCACAGCAAGATTGATTTCCACTCTCATGGGTAGCCTCAGGGATGAAGTTTTGAGGAAGCGACATGATTGAAGCGAGTACAGCCCTAAACCTCGAAAGGGAGGAACAATGAAACTGGTCCGATTTGGCGACACTGGATGTGAGAGGCCGGGAGGATTAGATCCGCACGGTCAAATTCGCGACCTGTCATCCGCCATCGAAGATCTGGCGGGGTCCAATCTATCTCGGGATTCGCTCCTGCGCTTACAGGGCCTTCGTCTGGAGTCCTTTCCTACCGTACCCGAGGGGGCCAGGGTCGGGCCATGTGTGGGCTCAATAGGGAAATTCATCTGCATCGGTCTGAACTATTCGGATCACGCTACTGAGTCCGGAATGGCAATTCCCCCAGAACCCGTTGTGTTCATGAAGGCCACCTCCGCGGTCTCCGGCCCCTACGATGACGTTAAGTTGCCGAGAGGTTCCAGGAAGTCGGATTGGGAAGTAGAGCTTGGCGTCGTAATTGGAACAAAAGCTCAATATGTCAGTGAAGCTGATGCACTTTCCCATGTAGCGGGGTACTGCATAGTCAATGATCTCTCAGAGCGTGAATTCCAGCTCGAAGGTACCGGACAGTGGGTTAAGGGTAAAAGCGCTGATACCTTTGGCCCAATTGGGCCGTGGCTGACGACTCCTGATGAGATCGCTGATCCCCAAGATCTAAACATATGGCTCGAGGTGGATGGGCACAGGTACCAAGATGGATCGACCCGCACGATGGTCTTTGAAGTGGCCTACCTTATCAGTTACCTCAGCCGCTTCATGACCTTGCACCCGGGTGACATCATTTCTACCGGTACACCAGCAGGCGTCGGATTTGGCCAGAAGCCTCCCGTGTATCTGCGGCTGGGGAATGTCATCCGGCTTGGAATAGGTGGCCTCGGCGAGCAACAGCAGACCGTTGTTGGGTGGCAACCCGAATAAGCCATTGTCCCCACGCGTCTTGGCGCCAGCAATTCCTTGGGCGTGCGCACCTAAACATGACGATGGTTCATCGAGCATTTTCTCAGCTATCAGCAAAGTATGCCGGAGGAGCTATTTGGGAAATCTCCCGACGTCTGAAACCAGTCGAATTGCTCTTGATGATTCGTTGACCACGCATGACCGGGCGCCGTCAAGCCTCGCGTCGGGTTCTCCCAAGCGGCTCAAAGACGATCTGAGTTCGATTGTTGGACCAGAGGACGTTCACGCTAAAGCTATCGACCTCATCAAATATGCGAGCGACGCGAGCCCTTATCGGCTCTTTCCCAAGATCGTGGTGACTCCGAAGACGATCAATGAAGTGGCGGGTGTCTTCGCCTATGCTCGCAAAATTAAAATGCCCGTGACCATTCGGGCTGCGGGCTCGAGTCTCTCGGGCCAAGCCCAAGGTAACGGCATCTTGATAGATGCCCGTAGGCACTGGGGGGGTGTGGCAGTTGAAGAATGTGGCAAACGCCTCCGTGCTCGACCTGGAACGGTTTTGTATCGAGCGAACCTCGCTCTCCAACCCTACGGCTTCAGGCTCGGACCGGACCCGGCGAGCTCAGGTGTGGCGACAATCGGCGGCATCATTGCCAATAACTCGAGCGGCATGTGCTGCGGCACAGCGCAGAACTCATACAGGACCCTCGAAGCCATTTCATTCTTGCTCCCGTCCGGAACGCATATCGATACTGCTGCCCTGCAGGCGGATCAGCAATTCGCTGAAGCCGAGCCGCAGTTAGCGGCTGGATTGATGGAGATAAAGTCCGCGATCGAGGCTGACTCTCAATTAGTTTCGATGATCAAGAGAAAATATAAGATCAAAAACACCACCGGCTATCACATGGAAGCTTGTATCGATGGAACCACACCATTGAGCATCTTTCAGAAGCTCATTGTGGGATCAGAGGGAACTCTTGCTTTCATTTCCGAAGCCGTTTTCGAGACAGTGCGTGATGACAAATTGCGTGCTACAGCATTCTTCCTGTTTGAGGATATGCATTCCGCATGTGCGGCCGTAAGACCTTTCACCGGATTGGGGGCTGCAGCAGTTGAGATCTGCGACCGGGAGTGTTTGCGAGCTGTTGAAGGCAAGCCTGGGGTTCCAGATAGATGGAAGTACCTACCAAAGGAAGCGACTGCGCTTTTGGTCGAGTTTCGCACGTGGACTTTGCCTGACCTTCTTAGAGCACAAGACGAAGCCCAAAACCTCATTGAGAGGCTCCGACTACTAGAAACAGCCGAATTTTCAACGAACGCGGAATTGATCGAACAGTACTGGGCGGTCCGGCACGGTCTTCTAGCCTCAATTGGAGGATCAAGACCGAACGGAACATCCCTAATCCTCGAAGATGTTTGCTTCCCGCCCGAGGCGCTCGCTATGGGAGCTCTGGACCTTCAATGTCTCTTTAGAAAGCATGAGTACCCCGGAGTTGTATTCGGTCACGCGTCCTCCGGCAACCTGCATTTCCTCATCACTCCGCTGCTCAATTGCAGCTCCGAGATCGACCGATTTGATGGGTTCATGCAGGATGTGGTATCGGTTGTCGCCGATACGTACGGAGGTTCGTTGAAGGCTGAGCACGGCACCGGGAGGAACATGGCGCCTTTTGTAGATCGGGAATGGGGACCTCATTTAACGGAGATGATGTGGCGCATCAAACATTTGGCAGATCCCGATCATATCCTTTCTCCTGAGGTCCTTCTGACCAAGGACAAGCAGGCACACCTGCGACATCTTCATTCGCTCCCAACTGTCGAGAAAGAGGTAGACCCTTGTATCGAGTGCGGCTTTTGCGAGCCAGTATGCCCAAGCCGAAACCACTCGACCACTCCTCGACAGCGAATTGTATTGCGACGAGAAATGGCACGTCAGCCAGCGGACTCTGAGCTGACAAGGGCCCTTCTTCGCGATTACGAGTACGACGCGATTCAGACTTGCGCTGGAGATGGAATGTGCTCCCTCGCCTGTCCGGTCGGGATCAATACCGGAGCTCTGATGAAGGAGTTCCGACGTCAGGAGCACAGCAGGATTAGCGAACACCTGGCCGTTGGAATCGCCCGGAATTGGAAGAGCATGGAAACAGTGGCTCGGACTGCACTCCGCGTAAATCGTATCGCAACCAGCCTTCCCGGTGGTTCTCTGGTTGCCGAAAGCGCATTGAGAGCCCTTCGCTCAGTTGTTAGCATGGACCTGATTCCGGCTTGGCGCCCAAATATACCTTCCGCTGCTGATGCCAAATTGCCGGGAACATCGCGCGCAGGATGTGAAGCGGTGTATTTCCACGCATGTGTGAACCGAATTTTCAAGAGTGGGCTGTTGTCGCTCGCAGAGGCTCTTGTGAAAGTGTCGGCCCGCGCGGGACTTTCTCTATGGATACCAGATGATCTTGATGGCACCTGCTGCTCGACGGTGTGGCAGTCTAAAGGATTTGAGGAGGCCGGTCGATATGCGGCGAAACATGTAATCGATAAGCTTTGGCGATGGACCAATTGTGGCCAGCTGCCCGTCGTATGTGATGCGAGTTCATGCACGCTCGGAATCAAAAGTGAGATGCGAAAGTATCTCAGCCCAGAATCGCGCGAGCAACACGATAAGCTTCTAATCATCGATTCAGTTGAATGGGCTTGGGAACACCTGCTCCCTAAGCTTCATGTTAGGCGAAAGATTGACTCCGCTGCTCTCCATCCAGCTTGTTCACTGCGACACTTGGGGGCAGTCGAAAAATTCGAACTCCTCGCCAAAGCCCTTGCTGAGAGAGTGGTGATTCCGGTTGAGTCCACGTGCTGCGGCTTTGCCGGCGACCGAGGTTTTTTGCATCCAGAGCTGACCAAATCTGCAACCTCGGATCAGGTAAACGAGCTTAGGGGGCAGATCTTTGACCGGTATCTCGGTACCAATCGTACCTGTGACCTGGGACTAACATTCGCGAGTGGCCATGAGTATATGTCCATAATCTTCCTCTTGGAGCAGTTGACACGTGATTCGGTCTGAACGAAATGGCGCAACAAGCGATTGCTAAGGAAAGCGAGCCACTCGCAACAGCAGACGCACCTAGCTGCCTCTGGATCGATAGCTCGTAATTTTCCACCGTAGGCAAACCGTTCTTCGGATAGATTCCATACGAACCTGAGATCTGTTGGCGCTGAGTGGGATTTTCGTCCAGTAGTAATCCGAGTTCTTCGCGCCCCCAATGGGACGGAGAAGAACTAACCTCAAATGAGCCTTCCAACGAGTCCCGCACGAGGGAACAATAGGGGAACATGGAGGGACCGCAAGGGCCCTATGACCTTCGATAGCAGCATAATCAAGCGGAGTTCGCTAAGCTTGAGGCAAATTAGCCCGGTCAACCGAGACACATACACAACGCGCGTGGGGGAGGATGAGCACGGGCCCGGACAATATAATAGTGACAACCCATCCGAACTCGAGAATGCCGATTGGACTCCCTGGTTAATCCCCGTGAATCCCTGAGGGCCACACGGCTCTCTGGCCGCTTTTATCGTCCGGAGTTGGACGTTCTGCGCTTTGTAGCTTTTTTGATGGTGTATCTCACTCACACCATTCAGGTGGTCCCAGGGTCGCCTCACTGGGTAATCGCACTGTCGAATGCGACTGGATTTGGCGTGCCGATCTTTTTTGCTCTGAGCGCGTACCTCATTACTGAACTGTTGATGATCGAAAAGCGCCGATCCGGCACTGTGGGTCTTCCTGCGTTCTACGTGCGCAGATGCCTGCGGATCTGGCCGTTGTATTTTCTCCTCTTATTTCTCGGATTCGCTCTGTCGCGCGCCAGTTCTGAGGAAATCCCAGTGTCGGCGCTACTCGCCTACTTGTTCTTTGTCGGCAACTGGTACACCAGTTTTCACGATTTTCTCCCGCACGCTATCGGGCCTCTCTGGAGCATACCGGTGGAAGAGCAGTTTTACCTGTTTTGGCCTATTTTTGTTCGCTCTCTGAGCAGGCGTGGACTGGGAGTTCTTTGTTGTGCAGGTTGGACGTTGAGTCAGGCAACGCTCATTGCTCTTTGCCACTGGCACAATATCGCCGAGCCGAAAATCTGGACCAACTCTATAGTGCACCTGCAGTATTTTGCCCTGGGAGCGGGCGTGAGCTTATACCTGGACGGGGCTATTCCAAGGATCCATGGCAGCTTAAGGTCCGTTATGATCGGCGCGGCATTGGTTATTTTGTTTATGAGCGATTTTGCTCTGAATCAAAACACGCCCGATCCTCCAGCTTCGTTTGCCCAAGGTTACCTGGAACTCTTATTCGCGGGTTTGGCTACTGCACTTCTTTTATTTGGTTTTCTTGGCTACGGAGGGCTCCAGAAGAGAACAACTCTTCGATATCTGGGAAAGATCTCTTTTGGGTTGTACCTGTTCCACATTCCGTGTTTCACGTTTCTCCGGAAGCTGGCCCCTCATCTGCTTGGGCATGGTTCACCGCTGTTCAGCGCAGTCGTTGGACTTCCGCTGACAATTGGGGTTGCGGCGGTTTCGTATCGCTATTTTGAGAGCCCGTTTCTTCGCATGAAGGAGCGTTTCACCGTTGTGCAATCGAGGGGAATATAGCTGCTGGAGTCCAGATCCTGAGTAAGCGTAGGCCCCTCACTTTCTAGCAGCGGAGAGTGTTGTGCGTGAAGATCGGCACATGGCCGATGGTTTGGTGAGCACGGGACGACGCGTTCGTCGGTGGCGAACTGCCTCAGAGAAGCTGGCGATAGTGCAGCTGACGTTAAGACCAGGTGCATGCGTGGCCGAAGTGGCGCGAGCGCAAGGTATGAACGCAAACCAGCTGTTCACGTGGAGACGTGCATTCGAGCGCGGCGAACTGAGCGAGTCCAGCGTCGCGCTGATCCCGGTCAAGGTATCGAACTCGGAAGAGGAGAAGCGAGCGCCGGAAGTGGTTGTGCCGGCTGCTGGCGGTGCGATCCACATCGAGCTTCCGGGTCGAGCAGTGATCAGTGTGGAGAGCGGTGCCGATCCGACGTTACTGCGTACTCTGCTGGAGAGCCTTCGCCAGTGATCCAGCTTCCTGTTGGGACCCAGGTCTGGATTGCGGCCGGAATGACGGACCTGCGCCGCGGATTTGATGGGCTGAGTGCGCAAGTGCAGAACGTTCTGCATGAGCAACCGTTCTCCGGACATGTGTTCGTGTTTCGCGGACGCAGAGGCGACATCGTCAAGCTGCTGTGGTGGGATGGCGACAGTCTCTGTCTGTTTGCCAAGCGCTTAGAGCGTGGAGGTTTCATCTGGCCAAAGGCCGAGAGCGGAGTTGTACACCTCAGTCGAACGAGTTAGAACCGGAGAAAAGGTCGCGCAACCTGTACTACCTTCTCCCGGCCGCCCGCCGCAGATTAGCCGACATCCTCGACCGACTGGATTTGCTCTAGGCAACCATCTCTCTGCTTCCCGCACTCGCATTGAGCGAGTGATTGGATGGAGGCCCAATGATTCCCGAACTCACCATCCGCTACGGCCATGATCTGACGCCCGAATCTGCAGAGTGCTCCTCCTGCGGTAAGCAGATGCCCCAACCCCCGTCCGAACTTACCGACAGCTCCGAAATTGTTCTCTGGTTTTCCGGCCACTTCATCGAACACAGACACGAAAGCACCCCGCCCCGCGCTATCGCTCAGAAGATCCTTCGTGAGTCCTCCCCCACGCCACGCGCGTGATTCAGCCCCTTCGCGCCGCGTTCTCCAGACAGCATGTGTTGTGATTAGGCGCACATCCCCTCAGTCACACCCATGCGACCATCATTGAATCATGTGGGGCAAATCTGCAGTCTCAGTAGTCGCCCGCGTGGTGTTTCTAGGCGAAATACCAGAAACCGACCCGGCCATCTGCTTTGATAACTCTGACCTCCGTCGGCTTCTCCTCCACCGCCTAGAAGTGCTGAAGGCTGCGTGCTCCTACTCAGTAGGCTAGGTGCCGCGCAGCCAAGGCACCCGGCCAGTCTTAGAGAGGCCACCAATGCAGTTCTTCAGCGCAATTCTGCTCCTCCATACGCTGCGCGGCATCCTTGATGATCTTGAGCAGCGCTCAGTACTCAATCCCACCAACCCGGCGCTGGTTCAACTCAGGTTCACAATGTCCCAGCAGATCGAGGTCCTACAACAATCCGGACGGATTGCCCCATTCATATCGATTCAGGAGCCATATGAGCATCCAGCCCGACCGCCATTTGCTTGACGCATTGCGCGCCGCACTCCACAAAGCCGAGGACGACACGCGCCCCGAGACGCCAGCTCACGCAGACCTCAAGCGCATTCTCCGCGAGCGCATCGCCGACCTCGAATCCACTGCTCGCGTTCTGGTGGCAAGATGAACGCTTCGAAGCCCAGGCAATCCTCCAACCACGAAGCACTCGCGCCTTACTCCCTTGGCTCCAAGCTCAAAGCCCTCCGCGCAGAGAAAGGCGTCACCCTCTCCCGCCTCGGCGCTGAAGTCGGCCTCTCGACTGCGCTTCTTTCCAAGCTCGAAAGCGAGTTCATGATTCCTACGCTTCCCACGCTTGCCAAACTTTCCCGCGCCTACGGAGTCGATCTCGCTTACTTCTTCTCTCCAGTAACGCATCATTCGCTGGCGATCACGCGCGGCGCGCACATCGTAGATTCCCGTCGCGAGCAGGCCACAACGAGGAACACACCGCTTCATCACGCAACGCCCGAGAGCCGCCAGTTCTCCAAGATCGTTGATATCCCAGCCGGTGCAACCCTCAATGTCGGTGGCGCTGGACTCAGAACCCAACTCACCGCATACGTCCTCGCAGGTCCCCTCAGCGTCTCCGTCGCTGGAGCTGTGGAGCTATTGCAAACCGGCGACTGCCTCGTCCTCGACACCGACGCCGCACTCATCTTCGCCGCCCTCGAAACCTCCTGCCGCGTCCTCACCGTTTTCGCCAGGATGCACCCCGAATAAAAGACCAGAGATACAACCGAGCTACATAAAAAGCTATGGCTCTCCGAGGTGGCGCGGCTTTTCCGGTGCGCCCCCACTTCCGCTTCACTCCACCGCATCGCACACAGTCGCGCGGGGCGGGCGGCTGTCCGCGACGATCGAAGAAAAGCCCCGCCTCCGCCTCGCCGCTGTATATCTTCTTCTTCTCTGCCAATCTCCTTTGGGCCAACCTCTCCCCGGGGAGTTGAGCAGTCGAGCTGTAATCGGCAAGAACAACCCAAGGAAATCCCATGAAACCTTCGAAGCTCTATGAAGCGCTCCGTGCGCTCATTGGCGAACGTGTGCCTCTTCACATCTGGGGGCCGTGTGGCACCGGGAAATCGCAGATCGTCGGACAGGTGGCCAACGATCTTGACTACGAGTTCCTTGATGTGCGGGCAGTTCAACTCGATCCCGTTGATTTGCGCGGATTGCCCCGCATATCGGCAGACCAAACCGAGTGGGTCCCGCCGAAGTTCCTTCCCACGTCCGGCAAGGGCATCCTCTTTCTCGATGAGCTGACCTCGGCGCCGCAGATGACTCAGGCAGGCTGCTATCAACTGGTGCTCGATCGCCGGCTAGGCGAATACAGATTGCCCGACGAGTGGGTCGTGATCGCCGCGGGTAACCCGGCTTCAGAACGCGGCGTTCACTTCTCGATGCCGCGGCCCTTGCGCAACCGGTTCGTGCATCTCGAACTTGAGGCTGACCTCGACGACTGGTGCAGATGGGCTGTCAGGGCTCATGTTCGCCCGGAGATCATCGCTTTTCTGCGCTTCAAGCCGGAACTGCTTCACGACGCAGACGTGACTTCGGATGCCAATGCCTGGCCCACTCCGCGTTCCTGGGAGATGGCGTCGCGCGTTCTGTCGGGCGTGGTCCAGCGAAGCAACGCACGACTGCTTTCGGGAACGAGCGAGTTCGAGGCGCAACTCCTCGATGGAACGGTGGGCCAGGCCGCGGCGTCGGAACTGGTCGCGTTCCTGCGACTGTTCCGCGAGTTGCCGTCGATTGATGAGATCCTTCTCAATCCTTCGACCACTAAGGTTCCGGACGAGCCCTCGGCACAGATTGCGATCGCGACCGCCCTCGGTCGCGTTCTGAGCGATAGCTCCGTCGGACGAGGGATCACCTATCTCGAACGAATGCCGACTGAGATGCGGGTGATGGCCATGCGCGACGCGGCGGCACGCGATAGCGCAATTACGCATACACCGGAGTTCGTGAGATTCGGGGTTGAATACCGGGAGGTCATCCAATGATTACGGAGAAAGCCATGCTGGCTGCCGTTCATATCAGTGTCTGGACGGCTGTAAAACACGATCGCAAAGTGAGCAGGGAAGTGGCCGATCAACATGGAGCGCACCAGGGTGCCGGCCGCTACAACAAACAGTTGTTGCACGGAGCCCAAAGGCTCGAGGAACTGCGGACGCTTGCCGGCCAGATCCGGCAGTACTTCTACAAGGTCACGCTTCCATGGTCCGATGAGGGATTTCGCCTTCTGCCGGCGAACTTCTACTTCGATCTCATGGCGCGGATGCGTGAGTTCGAAGCGAGCTTTGATCAGGCGGTCGATTCATTTCTGCGTGTCTATCCTGAATACATCGAGCAGGTGCGTCCGGAGCTGAACGGGCTTTTTCGGGAGGAGGACTATCCATCGCCCGAGAAGCTGCGGACGAAGTTTGGTGTGAAGCTGGAGGTTCTGCCGATCCCAATGGGGGCAGACTTCCGGGTCGAGATGTCAGCCGAAGAGCAGGCGCGCGTGGCTCGGGAAATCGATGCGAACGTTCGCGAGTCGCTGATGCGCGGCACCGAGGACCTGTGGAAGCGTCTGCGCGAAGTCGTCGCCCACATGGTCGAGCGGCTGAACGAGCCCGAATCACGCATCCATGGGTCGCTCGTCACCAATGTCCTCGACCTGGTGGACTTGCTGCCGCGGCTCAACGTCAATGGGGATGCGGATCTCAATCGATTCGCCGAGCAAATCAGGCAGAGGCTGTGCAACCACTCCGCCGGGGAACTGAAGAAGCATGATCTCTTGCGGGTGACCACTGCCGCCGATGCGGCCAATATCGTTGCCGAAATAGATGGAGTGCTGCGCGGCCGGGAATCGGCAAGATCCGAAGAACCGACCAGTGCCGAGGAAATCTTCGCGCACATGTCGGCCTATATGGAGGCTCCGACTGCCGCATGAAAACCGAAATGTCAGCTTCACTTCGTATCGAGAAAGCGCGCACAGCGTTAGTCCTCGATCATCCCTTCTTCGGCTCGCTCCTTTTCCGTCTTAAGGACCGGCCGAGTTCCGCCGTCAAAACAATGGCCACCGATGGTGTCTGGCTTCTCTGGAATCCTGAGTTTGTGGAGACGCTCAATGCGACGACGCTTGCCGGAACGCTCGCGCACGAGGTAATGCACCCGGCGTTGCGCCATCATCTGAGGCGTTCGGGACGCGAACCGAAACGGTGGAACATCGCCTGCGATTACGCCATCAACCCGCTGCTGATCGACGCCGGACTCAAGCTACCGGAAGGCGTCCTGGTCGACGACAGGTTTCGTGGCATGAGCGCGGAACAGATCTACAACCTGCTCGATTCGGAAGCGGATTCGGGTGAGGGAGACAACGGGAAAGATCAGAGCGGCGCGCCAGGTGGCGGCACAAACAGGGCACCCGGTAGCGACGAATCTGGGGATCCTGGTGCTCCCGAGGCAGACGGTGGCATCGGCCAGGTCCTCGACGCACCCGAGCCCGGGGATGACTCTCCAAGCCTGGCGGAGCAGGCGCGCGAGTGGGAGGTTGCCGTCAACCAGGCGGTGACTGTCGCTCGCCAGGCCGGGAAGTTGCCCGCGGGTGTTGATCGGACCATGGAAGGCGCGGCGGAGGCCGCGGTAGATTGGCGGGAACTGCTGCGCCGGCTCTGGTCAGAAACCATCGCGGCCGATTACAGCTGGATGCGTCCGAACCGACGCCATCTCTGGACAGGCCTGTATCTGCCGGGAGTGGTGCGCGAGGGCATGGGTGAAGTTGCCATTGCGGTTGACTGTTCTGGATCCATCAGTGCACGCCAGTTGCGTCTTTTCGAAGCCGAGGCGCGTTCGATCCTCGAAGGCCAGCGGCCGGAACGTGTCGATGTCCTCTACTTTGATGCCGTCGTTCACAAAGTGGAGACCTACAAAGCCGGCGAGCGGATTGCGCTCAATCCGGTAGGCGGCGGAGGCACGGCATTTGAGTCCTGCTTCGAGTGGCTCGATGAGCGCGGCATCCGGCCGCAGACGATGATCTTTCTGACCGATCTGTACGGTTCATTCCCATCGTCCGCGCCGTCTTATCCGGTCCTGTGGGCTTCGACCGGACGCCACGAGGCGCCTTTCGGTGAAGTCATTCCCATGCAGGCGGCGTAGTCGCGAGCGGTCTTTCTGCCTGGCTGCTCCTCGTTGGCCCTGTGGCCGTCCTCCTGCTAATCCCCAACTATTTGACGCTGATTTCTCGCAGCTGAAGGAACAGGAGGTCCTGTGTGAACCAAACATATCGTGTCTTTACGGACGGTTCCGCGATTGGTAATCCGGGACCTGGAGGCTGGGGTGTCGTCGTAATGAAGGGAACGAGGCGATGGGAGATGTCCCGTGGGTACGCACGAACGACCGTCTCAGAAATGGAACTCGTCGCCGCCATCGAGGCTCTTCGTTCGCTGCCCACGGGAGTACGTGTAGACCTGCACTCTGATTCGCAATACCTGATCTACGGCATGAGCAGCTTTATCTCCAGGTGGGAACGGGATGGCTGGCGGAATCGCCGGGGCTGCCAGATCCAACACCGGCAACTGTGGACGGAGCTGACTTTGCTCAATGCAAACAGGCGTGTCCGGTGGCTGTGGCTCAAAGGGCACAACGGCCATCGTGATCAGACCCGCGCCGATGCGCTCGCATACCAGGCGGCTCGTGCCTTTTGGTTGCGGGAAAGAGCCGCGGCGTAGGGAACTCAAGAGAGCAAGTGATTCGTATAAGGAGTACCGACATGGCTTCGATTGCCGAAGCAAATTCGCTGTTTGAAATCGATATGGAGTTGGACACGCTTCTCGAAGAGATTGAGTTACAGATTGAATCTGAAGGACAACCATCGGAACAATCAGTTGCTCGATTCCAGGAATTCTGCGAAGCCCGTGGAGAGAAGGTCGATCGGATCGGCCGCTTCGTTCGCATGATGGAGGGCCCGCGAGCAGTTTTGCCGCGCAGCGAGGCTGCTCGGCTGGGTGATCGCGCACGCGCCGCGGCGAACAAGATCGAACGTACCAAGAATATGGCACTCTACTACCTGCTGAGCAGAGACCTCAAGAAGATTGAAGGTCAGCAATTCACCTTGCGTGCCCAGAAGAACAGCCAGGACTCGCTAAGGATCAGCGATGTGTCGGCACTGCCGATGTGCTACCGCAAGGTGGAGGTTCGGATCCCGGGGGGTGTTTGGGACATGGTGCGTTTCTTGTTACCTGAAGAAATCATGGGGCTTCTCCAATCCTCCATTCTGCAGACCCTGCCGGACAACGACGCCATCAGGGCAGCACTGGCGCAGAACCGGACGGTACCCGGGGCTGAGGTGCGGCGCGGCTTACACCTGCGCGTCATCTAAGGCGGAGCGGCCCTTGTTCGTAGCGTCCGGGAACATGAAATCATCGGGTGGTGAAAAGACCGGCCTCTGAGAAGCCACACAAAGAGACCATGCATTACGCGAAATCGCGCGACGTCGTGGCGTACAGGAACCTAATTAGCGACTCTTCAGGTTCTGACTTTCCCGCGAACAGAGATGATCCCGGGATTTTGGAAGCAGCGGGGAGGCCCAGACTATGAATCTGCTCAGAGCCCGGACTCGCGCGCTCGCATTCTCGCGTAACATCTGGCCCGGACGGATGTAGCGCCGCAAGACGCGACGCGAAAGGTGCCGCGTGGTTTCGCAATGGCGCGTTCGGAAGATCCGTTCAAAGCGGCTTGGGTTGCCATTCCAGCACGGACGCTGTGGCCGGCGATGTTGGTCGCGTTCATGCCGGACCTCGCCGCGGCCGTTTTGAAGATCGCCGCGATTGAGTCGCGATGCAATCCTGTTGCAGCCATGTTGCCGTGACGATCGACTCCGCGAAAGACCGCGCCTTCGGTGACCTTCGCAGTGCAGAGCCATTTGCGCAGCGCTTTGATCGGGCAGGTATCGTCATGGCCGCCAAATGGGATTGCCACCTTGTCGCCGGCCTGCTCTTGGTCAGCCTTTGAGCGCGGCACGTTGATCACGAGCCCAGACGCCGAAAAGTGAAATCAGACACAGTCGTCGCACAGAGTTCCGACCGGCGAAACGCGCCTGCGAATCCAATCAGGATCAGAGCGCGATCGCGGAGGCCGAGAAGATTCTTCGGGCACGCGGCAAGAAGACGGCAGATGTCGTTCAACAGAAGCGGGTCCTTGCATTTCTGCGAAACCAGACCAAAGAGACCGGATCCGCATCGGGAACCCGATAGTGCTCCTGCTCATAGCGTTCGATGAGCAGAGTGAGCAGTTCGATCGCTTCTCTCTCGGAAGCGGAAGGACGCTTCAAGGCCGTCAGTTCAAATCGGGCTTCGGTATAAACCTCGAGTTCCTTCTCCGAGTGAATGAGGTGTGGAGCGCCGTGAGCTGTCATTTTAGCCGGATTGGCGAGCACGGTTGCCCTCCTTTCGCATCACCGAATCTTTTCCGGGAAGCTGGCTGTTCGTCTTCAGTTGCGCGGCGCACAACCTGATCCGACTGCCGCGACTGATGGCTCAATCACCGGAAATGCTCCGGGAGAAGTGTGCCTGAGCAACGGTTGCGAGCCTCGGGGATGATTGCTGAGGCTCGCAAACACCTATAAACACCGGCAAGAACTCTAGTTCAAAATAGATTTCGAACAGACCCGGCAATCAGGCGAATTTCAACGAGTTCCTAGGCTGATGGTTCCTGCATCAAGCAGAACCGTACATCCATGGGCTGCCTCAGGCTGATAACAGTCGTCGAAGAAGATTGAGTTTGCGTTCTCTGCCAGTCCCGAACAACTCGTGGAGAGCCTCGGGAGTCGCCTCCGTCGCCCGGACGGTCATGTGCGGGAACTGGCAGCCTCCGCTTCGAGTAATCCTGATGCTTTTCCCTTCGTAGGCTTTTCATATCGCTCCTGCCGGCGAGAACTCGTCGGCAGGGATGAAGCCTGTTCCGAGTCGTTCAACGGCCAGCATGTGGCCACCATCTTGCGAGCCACCGCCAGCGTGGCTCTGCCTCCATGTCCGCGCTGCCGTTCCCCTTCGTACAGCAGGGCTAGTTCCTGGCTGTAGCCCGGCGCCAGCCGCTGCCTCGACCAGCACCTGCTGGATATGCTTGTTGCGCTTTTTGGAGATCGGTGTACGCACGACCTTGTCGGCCGAAATCTTCTCATCTCCGCAGAGCCCGCAGTAGCTGATCGCCTGCTTGGTGGTGCGGAAGCGCGATGTGTCTCTCACTTCCAATGCCTAGGTCAACGCCGTGATCGGTCCCACTCCGGCGATGGTTCTCAGCGCTCGAGCCGGTCCATCAGCATCGGATCCTGCTCCAGCGACTTCAGCAGCGTCCTGTCCAACTGAATGGCCCGATCGATATGCTCGCGGCTCATCATGAGCAGTGGCCGGATGCTGGCCGGTATCTCATCGCCGGTCTGGAGAAGCTGCTCGAAGTACCCTATTCGATGCAGCCGCAGCTTGTTGTATCTGACCCCGGTCTCCATCAGCAGGCCCGATATACGACTCTTCATCTGCACGGCCTGCCCGGATCACCAGCCGCCGGTAGCGCAGCAGGCGCCGCCGGTCACGAATCGCCGTTGAAACCACGTAGCACTCGGGCCGGGAAATATCGCGAAGAATGGAGACAGGTTTGCTTAAGCTAGGAGTTCAAGAAGCCAAATATCAATAGCCACGACAGCAGGGAGCACAGAACAATTTGAGAAATGCATGAACTCACATTGACAGGTCAGGTTACTTACCGACCCGGTAGTTACTCGCACGCGAATCACCATAGTTGCATAATCTCTTTGGTCATGTCGTGATAGTCTCACATACGTCGTTCCCACAAGATTTTCAAATGGATGCTCGCTCGGTTTGCCGGCAGCCAGAGTTCAGTGCCAGCTCAAGTTGGTCTACTTAAGCTCAGACCGGCAACTTAGCTCATTGCCCGGGAGTAAGCCTCGTGAAGCTATTGCGTTCGTGTGTTTCTGCACCGATTCGTCAGATTCTAGGTGTTCGACCTTTTTCTCATTCCAATCGCAGTTCAGATGGCTTGCGCAAACCGGAAGTCGCGGTCCTCCTGCTTGCTGCTTCGATCACTCTGTTGGTCGATCCCGCTTGCCTCGCGCAGCCGCAGCCAGCGCTCACGCACCACGTCCGTGAGGTTCTAGAGCGAAATTCAGCGAAATTGATTGGGCGGCTTGCCGGGCAGCAAACGCTGCATCTGGTGCTGACGCTTCCGCTTCAGAATCAAGCGGAATTAGAAGGGTTCATCCAGAGTGTTTCCGACCCATCCAGATCTACTTATCATCATTTCCTGACAGTCGAGCAGTTCGCGCAGAGATTCGGTCCGCGCCAGGAGGACTATGACTCAGTTCTCAGTTTCGCGAAGGCGAACGGACTAAAGGTAGTTGGTATTTCGCGCAATAGGCTAAATGTGGAGATCGAAGCTCCGGCAGCCAAAGTTGAAAGTGCCTTGCATGTTCAGCTGAACATGTATCAGCACCCTACCGAGAAGCGCACTTTCTATGCACCAGATCGAGAACCGACTTTGGATCTAGCTGTCAGACTTTGGCATATCTCCGGGCTCGACAATTTTTCGATTCCGCGATCCGCACGTTCGAGCCGACCGCCTGAACAGTTCAATGCCACGGCAATTGCGACGACAGGTTCGGGGCCCTCTGGGTCATTCCTCGGTAGCGATATGCGTGCAGCGTATTATGGCGGATCTGCTCTCACCGGCAGCGGTCAGACGATCGGGCTTCTGGAGTTCGCTGGTGTCAATCTGGCCGATCTGAATACGTACTTCACGAATATCGGTCAGACCAATAACGTTCCTATCTCGCTGGTTTCAACGGACGGAGCGAGGACAAGTTGTTCCTACTCCAGCGGATGCGATGATACAGAGCAAATTCTCGACATGACTCAAGCGATTGGGATGGCTCCCGGCCTGTCGAAGCTCGTGGTGTACGTGGGCAGTTCTGATGCATCGCTTTTGAACGCAATGGCAACGGCCAGCCCGCTTGATGCGCAGCTGAGCATTTCGTGGTCATGGACACCTGCCGATCCCGCAACCGATGATCCGTACTTTCTAGAGTTCGCGGCGCAGGGCCAGAGCGTGTTTGTAGCGGCAGGCGATACGGGCGCATGGAACTCATCGACTGTATTTGTCTACCCGGCAGACGACCCGTACATCACTTCGGTCGGTGGAACAGACCTGCAGACCGGCGCGGCTGCGGGGCCGTGGAGGTCGGAGAGCGTGTGGGTGAATGGCGGTGGGGGAATTTCTACAAACTTTCTCTCGATTCCATCGTGGCAGACTCAATCAGTACTTAGTTGTCCGCAGTGTTCAAGCGCATATCGCAATGGTCCGGATGTCGGAGCCAATGCGAACTGGACCTTTTACGTTTGCTCCAATCAGACGACTTGTACTTCGAATTATTGGGGCGGAACGAGTTTTGCTGCGCCAATGTGGGCGGGTTATATGGCGCTGGCGAATCAGCAGTCCGTGACGCAAGGGCATGGGACGATTGGCTTCATCAACCCCGCACTTTACTCATTCGCAGGCCAATCTGAGTACGCATCTGTCTTCCATGACGTGACAAGCGGGTCGAATGGCTATGCCGCGACAACAGACTACGATCTGGCTACGGGACTGGGAAGTCCGAACGGAACAGCACTGATCGATTCTTTGACACTCGTTCCGAATATCGAAATCTATCCTGGGTCGGCATCCCTATCAATTGCGCCAAGCTCTAACGGTTCGACGTCCATCACGACGCGAGTTGTCGGTGGCTTCGATTCTGCAATTTCCCTTTCCGCGAGCGGCCAACCCAGTGGCGTGACTGTGGACTTTGGTTCCACGACTATCGCAGCCCCAGGCAATGGATCCACTCAAATGACTGTCGCGGTATCGCCCACAATCACTCCAGGTACTTACCCTGTGACCATCACCGCTGCTGGTGGCGGAGTTACCCAAACAGCATCTGTGTCTCTCATCGTGCCGACACCCACCTTTTCATTATCTGCATCACCGAATGCCGTTTCGATCGTACAAGGCACTAGTGGCATTTCGACAATTTCAGTATCCACGCAGTCCGGATTCGATTCCGCAGTCGAATTATCTGCGAGCGGTCAGCCTGCGGGTGTGACAGTAAACTTCAGCCCGTTGTCTATTGGTGCGCCAGGGAATGGGTCATCTCAGATGACCATAACAGTGGCATCGACGGCGGCAAAGGGCTTCTATCCGATAGTGGTCACCGCTTCAGGAGGAGGCATTACCGAGACAGCCACGGTCTTTGTGAGTGTGTTGCTTCCGCCCGATTTCAACCTTGAATTCACCGCTCTTTCTTCTGCGCAACTGAAAACAGTTACTAACCCGTATGGCGTCTTGTTACTAGCAACAATTCCCCTTAACGACTTCAATTCAAGCATTACTTTGTCAGTGGCTGGGCTGCCCTCTGGGGTTACCGCAGGCTTCGATCCCTTAACAGTTTCGGCTCCAGGGTATTCCAATAACATCACGTTGACTCTGTTCGCGAGTCCAACAACCGCGGGTGGGATGTATCCGGTTACTGTGAGTGCGACAGGAGGGGGCATAACTCATACGGTAACGGGCACAATAACGGTCATCGCTGAGCCTGACTTTACCTGGTCTGCAACTCTCAGATCTGCGATTGCCTATCAGGGTAGCGGTGATTTGATCAATATTCAAACAGCTGCCATAAACGGCTTCAACTCAAGCATTCAGCTCATCTTGAGCGGTCAACCCGCCGGCGTCAGCGTGAATTACGCTCCAATGTATATTCCTGCTAACGGTGCGGGAACAATCGGTCTTGCAATAGCACCGACCACTATCCCGGGTACCTATCCGATTACTATCTCAGCCGTTGCTCCGGGGATTCAACGCACGACAACCGTGAACCTAACGATTCTAAGTGGGCAAATGGTGGGATCGCTGAGCTTCAATCCCGTGAAGGTCGGATCGTCATCAGCGGCACTCCCTCTGTCCATCACATTCAATTCGGCGGCTCAATTTGGCTCAACGTCGGTGCTGTCGCAAGGGGTTTCGGACCTGGACTTTAAAGACGCAGGAACCGGTACATGCGTCCCGAACACATCTTACAGTCAGGGTCAGACCTGCTCAGTCAACATCGTCTTCTCGCCGAAGTTCCCCGGGCTTCGTAATGGTGCTGTTGTTTTCAAAGACCCGAACGGAAATGAAATTGCGAGCGGCACAATCGAGGGCTCGGGCGTTGGACCTCAGGTGGGCTTTCTTCCCGGGAACCAGAGCACACTGACCGGTGGTTTTACATCTCCGAGGGGCATCGCTGTCGACGGCGACGGAAATGTATTCGTTGTGGATTTCTTCGCAAGGCAAGTGAAAGAACTTCTCGCTGTGAATGGCAGAATTCCAGCTTCTCCAACGGTCAAAGTGGTCGCCACCATGTCCGGGCTACTTGATGGACTAGCGATCGATGGAAAAGGAAACCTTTATGTCTCCGATGCGTTTACCGTATACGAACTGTCGAGTTCGAGTGGTTATGCGGCGGTTCTTACAATAGGCGGAGGATTCTTTGGTTCCTCGGGATTAGCTGTGGACGGAAACGGCAACGTGTTTGTCGCCGACACGGGCAACAGCGCAGTGAAGGAGATTCCGGCGGGATGCACATCAAGTAGTTGCGTCAAGACTCTGGGTTCGGGTTTCTTCGGGCCAACTGCGGTTGCGGTGGACTCGACCGGCGATGTCTTTGTCGCCGATGCCGCCGTCAATAGCAATTCAGTTCAGGAGATTCTTGCGGAGGGGGATTACACCACGACCACCACGCTACTCACCGGGCTCAATCAACCAAGGGGTATGGCGCTGGATGCACAAGGAAATCTCTATGTTGCGGACACCGATAACAACAAAATCCTCGAGATTCTGAAGGCAGGCGGCTACTCGAACGTGAAGACGGTAAACGGGAATTTCCTCACCTCTCCCGCTCAAAGCCCTTATGGGCTGGCACTCAGTGAATCGGGGAATCTGTATGCTTCTCTCCTCGGAAATAGCACTGTGACGATGATGGATTTTGCTGATCAGCCCAAGTTGAGCTTTGCGAGTACGTCGGTCGGATCGATCAGTTCAGATAGTCCACAAACAATCACTCTCGAAAATATCGGTAACGTCGACCTAGTATTTCCGGTTCCGGCGTCAGGCAGCGATCCGAGCATCAATCCGAACTTTCAGCTGAGCAGCAATTTGACCGGAGCGTGCCCGGTCGTGAACAGCGGCTCGTTTGGTTCAGGGAAGCTGGCGGCGGGTAGTTCATGTGTTCTACCGATCAGTTTTGCACCGACGAGCGCGGGTACGCTTAGTGGCTCGCTCATCCTGACCGACAATAATCTGAATGCTGCTGGGCCCGAATACACTTCCCAGGGTATTTCGCTCAGCGGAGTCGGTGAGTCCGTCAACGCAGCGATTGTATCTCCGCTATCCGGCAGCACCTTGGCTGGATCGAGTGCGAGTTTCAGCTGGACGGCCCAGACCGGTTCCACGCGCTATGTGCTTTATGTTGGGAGCACGGTGGGAGGACGGGAGATCTATTCGCTGCAGACGAGCAGCCTGTCGGCGACGGTGGT